>ERZ1673696.70-NODE-70-length-111527-cov-11.204051_pt1 | contig 111527 bp, 83 predicted proteins | sample MGYA00580226_ERZ1673696 | MGnify/ENA primary metagenome ERZ1673696 (study PRJEB41218, sample SAMN15661743) | gut metagenome | host: Homo sapiens | place: Canada: London | collected 2015-08-20/2019-03-30 | study: EMG produced TPA metagenomics assembly of... | reverse complement strand
TCCGTACATGTACGGATGAATATGGGAGGTGTTCGGATGAAGTTGATATTCAAGGGCCCACGCGCGAACAGGATTTGATTTTTGAAATATGGACGAATTGCTCGTCAGGAGGGTAAAATGGTGCCGACGGCAGCCCAAGTTGTGGTGAGCTGGGCAGAGCCGTTGCTTAACGAAGTTAGGTCATCGTCTTAGCGACGGTGGCCTTTCTTTTTGGGCTTCGAACCCTGCTTGAGTGCCTTGGAAAGGCCGACAAGGGCCGTGAGGAGCGAGACCATAGCGGTCAGGAGCTTCACGGACTCAGTGAAATCGGTCATGGGCATCACCTCCCATCGGATGGAGGACTCTGCCCGGCACGAGAGCTGCCGCCAGCAAGGACGATTCTATCAGAGCGGCTGACTCCCGCCGATCAATTCATACTCCTCACCCTCGCCGAATTGCGAGCATGAAAGAATCGGCACTGAATAGCAGCGCGCTAGGGCACCGATGATAGGCTTTCCAAAACTAGCGAGGCGTGTCGCCGTGCGAGTAGTCACCGCGATCGACGACGCGATCGTCCATCTGCCGCGATGCGGAGCTTCCGCCATGTGCTTGGCCTGCGGCGCGAACGCGGTCGTCGCCGGCATCGGGAACGGCGCCGGCGTAACGGTTGCTAATCTCCCGTGCGTAACCGCGACGCGCAAGAAGCTCATCACGTACGGCGGGATCTTCGAGTAGATCTTCATCGCACTTCGGCGCAATGAATTTAGGAAACGAATTGTAGGAGACGCCCTTGCTCGCTTTCGCCTGCTCGACCCACGCCGAGTATGCTTTCTTGAGACGCTTGATGTAAATCTCACAACGTTTCTCGTATGGAAGGGCTCGCTCGGCTTCCAACACGTTATTTTCGAAAGCCGTCTGCAACGACTTCAACGCGAAGCGCCCGTCGAGACGGGTCAGGTTGAAAGTGCACTTCGGATTGCCGGCCTCTTTGATATCGAGATCTGTCGCATAGACTCGATTGTTCTTGATGAAAATGTCTACGCCCCATGAGGCAAGTAATATCTTGAACTGCTCCATATTCTTTACGCGACCTTCGTCGATCGCAATATGGATCAGCTCGCGCAGATTGTTTTTATAACTGTACTCACCGCGACCGATAATCTCCTTTTCTGTGTCGCGCGGCTGGCGATCGCGAATCTTCGAATTCTTCTTTCCCTTTTCAAGTTGAGTAAGATTCCAGTTCTTATCGAGTTCACGGACCCACGCGGCACGTTCGAATTTTCCGTGACGCCCGCCCGTCTCGCAACGCTTACCCGTCAAAAGATCCGTTCGGTTGATTGCCATATGTACCGCGAACCGTTTTCCCGCCTTATCGCTTTCTTTATGCAGCGCGAGAATCACTTGTTGATGCGGATAGTGCTTCGCAAGCCATTGCTCCGCGTAGGCCAAACATGCATCGGGGGTCATCTTGCCTCCGTTGCATGAGCATTCTTCCGGAAGGAACGCGAGGATCTGATGAAGCAGGATTACGTTTTTGGCTCCGGCTTTCGACGGTTTGTCGTGATGGAAAACCATTCTGGTTCTATCCATTTTCGAAAACCAGCGATCGCTGTATTCGATGTTCCAGCCACCACGCACAAGCGCATCTTTTCCGTTGATGTATTTACGGACGTTCTTCGCATACCGTTCACTCGAAACACTCTTCTGCTTAATGACGGTCATTTTGGTCACCGCCGACGAAATATCGCTTCTCAAGATCGTCGATGAAACGGTCCAGCTTACGCCCAACTTGGTAAACCTTTTCGAGCGTGCGGAAAACAGCTTTCTCGTTGTACGCGGGAAGCCCCTGGGCGTTCACAAAATACATCAGCTGATTGAGGTTTGTTCCTTCCTTCAAAAGTTCGTGATAGATCTTGTCGATCGACGCCCGATCGACATCAATTTTCTCGACATTCCCTTTGAGCAGTACGCGACGTGCATACGCACTGACAGTCATATCGAGGGAATCAGCATTGCTTTCAATTTTCGTTTTTTCTTCCGGTGAGACCCGGACGTGAATGTCATCGGTTCGGAATTTCTGGTCAGCGATTTCTGAAAAACCAAAATCGATATCGAGATCGTTGGCATTGCACAAAGCGAAGCGGATGAGTTCCGCCTCGCTCATCTCATGTCGCTTTGCGATTGCAGTGATGGCTTTCTTCTCTTCATCGGAAAGAGACGCCTTGACGGTGTGTGGGCGGAGCCTACTCATGATTCCTCCGGAAAACGAATCAGCGATCGGAGAGGCCTCCGATCAAAACCTGCTATGCGATTCGCTTTCCTTTTAATGAGGAACGGCTGGCGTCGTTCCAAAATGAAGAACCGTCTCCGCGATTCTTCATCGCGAAGTTCCAACTTCACGATAACCTTATCGCCGTAGCAGGCGGTAAGCAAGGTCTGTGGCGTGGTGTTTTTGGGGTCCGAATGGGCCCACAAAAATGCCACCCACAGTCATCTTGCAATCTCCGGAACGGTGATTGGGCGAAACGCAGCGTAGACGTGGAATGAGAGGCCTCATTCCAAGCGAGAGGCCTCGCGGCGTTGTAACTGCGTGAAGACCGTGAGCGGAAGCGAATTTTTAACGCGAAGGATACTGAGTGTTAGAGATTCGCTGTAGCGAGAGCGAAGCGGTGATGCGAATGCGAGGGATGCCGAGTATTTGCATCACCGCGCAGCGGACTCCGGGCGAGGGCTGGAGAAAGTTGATGGAAGACCTTACCGATTTGCGGAAGGTTTTGCCCGAAGCATCTGGCACCGCCGGATTCTTTTGGAACGGCCTCTCGTTTGATTGCTTTCCTATCGTTTGCTCCCAGACTGGTCGTCTAAAAAAGGCGGCCAAAACCGGCCGCCCGCAAATAAATATTTATTTACCGAATGTAAGAGGAGAGGAACGATGTACATTACTCCCAGTGACCGGCGACGTCGACAACCCAATGCTGTCCCGTAGCCTGCTGTTCATAATGTCCCTGGTCCTCAGATGTGGTATACGAATCGTTTACGACAGATCCTCCGATGCCGCCGTTGTCCATATCATTATGAACCCACGAATAGGCGGCATCTTCGTAATCGAAGGGCCCTACCATAGTACCACCATGGTTGACCCAGAAACGTGGATGGCGCGTATACACTACATTCGGCACCCAGACCTGGCTGTAATCTGTCTCCCAGTGTCCCTGCTCGGCAACCCACTTCTTCTGACTACCGCTGTTTGAAGTAGAGTTATTACTGCCAGAGCCCTGCGAATTGCCGGAATTCTGTTTGGACTGGGAGGAATCACCCTTGCTGTCCGACTTCGAGGAATCGGAAGACTTGTTATCCTCCTTCTTGGAGTCATCGGACTTCTGGTCCTTGTCGTCGGATTCTTTCTTCTCCTCGTTCTTGGTTCCAGAGGCTTGCGCCGCCTTTTCTTCGCTCGGCTTCTTTTTGTCTTTATTCTTTACCACCGTAGCGGCCCTTTCCGTAGAGCCGCTTCCTTGCTTTGCAACGCTGGCACATCCAAGTTGAGGTGCCGAAAGGCACACCAGAAGCGCAACGATAATAGCCTTTGTTCTCACACCGATCTCCCTGCCCATGAAACCGGGCGTTGGACACCAGCCGATATCCAACGCCCGGCTCGCTTTTACATCTGCTCGCGGCGCTTCTTTTGATCGAGGAAGACGCCGGCTGCCACGAGGACGGTACCGCCGATGACGAACGTCTCGCCGATGAGTTCCGCGCGGTCACCGGTCTGGGCGAGGCTGCCGGGCTGAGCGGTATCGGTGCCGGCGAGGTGCTTCGGGGTGTATGCCGCCTGCTGCTTTGCGACCTCCTCTGCCTCCTGTCGTGCGATCTCATCGGAAAGCTTCTGCTCCACTGCGATGCGGTCGGACTTCGCCGACTCGTAGGCGGCGAGTGCCGCATCATAGTCGGGTTGGAGCCCGTCCACCGCGGCCTGCTTCTCGTCCAGAATGGCCTTGGCGGGCGCGACCTTGGCACGTGCCTCGACGGCGGCGGCGAAAAGCGCGTTGAGGGCGTCATCCGCGTTCGCGTCATGGCCGGAAGCGATCGCCGCGCCGGCGTCGATGGAGTTCAGCTTCGACAGCTTGGCGTCTGCCTGCGCCTTCGCCTGCTCGGCGGCGGAGACCAGGGACTCGGCGGCGATGGCATCCGCCTTCGCGGCATCGAGCGCGGCCTTGGTGTCATTGACAGCCTTTACTGCATCCTGCTCGCGCTGCTGTGCCTCTGCGAGCTTCGCGGCAAGACCGGTGAGGATGTCGAGGTTCGACTGTGCGCCCACAAGATCGGTCTGGGAGCCGGTGAGCCTGTCGGCGGCAACGCCGGTGTCGGCCTTTGCGGCATCGACGGCACGCTGGGCATCCGCGAGGGCGCGTGCGGTGCCGTCCGCCTTTTGCTTGGCGGCTGCGAGGACTGCCGCCTTCTCGGCCTGGTCGGCTGCCGCCGCGTCATGGACGCTCTTTGCTGTATCGAGCGCCTTCTTGGCGTCGGCGACGTCCTGGAAGAACTTCGCGAGATCGGCGTTCGCATCCGTGACGTCCTGCTGCTTGGCCTCGGTGTCCGCCTTGGCGGAATCCAGCTTAGACTGTACGGTCGTTACGGCTGCGTTGGCGGCATCAAAGGCGACCTGCTTCTGCTGGACGGTCGACTTTGCCGTATCGACTGCCGCGTTGGCGGCATCGAGGTCCGATTTCGCCGCATCAAGCTCGGTCTGGGCATCCGTGACGCCCTGCTGCTTGGCGGCGACATCAGCCTTTGCGGCATCGACGGCACGCTGGGCATCGGCAACACCCTGCTTCGCGGCATCGACACCTGCCTGTGCGGAATCCACCGCGACCTGCTTCTGCTGGACGGTTGTGGCGGCGCCGACGGCTGCCTGCTTCTTGGATGCGAGATCGGCCTTGGCTGCGTCGAGTGCGTTCTTGGCGTTCTTGAGGCCGTTGATATAGGAGGTCAGCTTCTGCTCGTACTCGTCGACGGAGATGGGGTTCGTGTTCCAACCGGAGCCGGACCAGCCGGAGATCTCTGCGGTGTAGCACTGCGTTTGAAGCCCGGACATGGTGCCCTTGGTGCAGGTTGCCATTCCCATAACGGCGAGTTCGGGATTGATGATGTTCATGTAATGGCCGACGGTGCCGCTACTGCCGTTCTCCCAGTGGCAGTTGTCTGCAATCCAATGGTTGATTGCGACACCGTTCTTTGCATAGAAATCATAGGCATCCTTGCCGACAAGACCGGTGACTCCATAAAGGGCCTCCGTTGCCTTGTCGAAAAAGCCCTTCTCCTGCTCGATCCACTGCCCACTCGGATCGATTCCGTAATTCCATGCCAGGTTTTCGGCAAAATCATATTGACGGGCATGATCGAGCACAGTGTCACTGTAGTTGGCATCCGCAATGGCTCCGGCGATGAGCTTGTAGGTGACCTGGAGCTCGGACAGGCCGACCGACTTGCGGTAGTCGTTGACGGACTTCATCCACCTGATCGCATTGAGCATGTTATCAAGGGACGTGGCGTCCTTGGAGTTGCCGACTTCGGTCTTTCCGACATATTTGGCGTTCAGGATGATGTTGACTGCGTCATCGGCACCCATGGCACGGAAGAAGCCGATGGCTCCCTGCTTGAGCTGCGCGTCGGCGGAATCGAGTTTTGCCTGTGCCTCGTCGACCTTCTGCTGCGCGGCGGTCACGGAGGCGTCTGCGGTATCCTTTGCGGCCTTGGCGTTCGCGAGCTCTACATCGGCGGCTGCCTTGGCGGACTCAGCGTCCTTGACAGCCTGCTTCGCTGCATCCAGCTTGGCGACGGCGTCGGCATTCGCCTGCTTGGCCGCATCGAGGCTGGCGTTTGCGGCATCGAGAGCGGACTGGGCGGCGTTCACACCGGATTCGGCATCGGCCGCGGCCTGCTGCTTCGCGGAGAGGGACGCCTGGGCATCATTCAGGTCGGCCTGTGCCGTTGCCGCAGCGGACTGTACCTGCTCGAGCTCGGACTCGCACTGGGACTGTGTCGCTTGTGCGGCAGCGAGGGCTGCCTCCGCGTCCGCGACCTTCTGTTTTGCCGCATCGTACTCCGGACCGTTGGCGCCTGCCTCCGCTGCGGCGAGGTCTGCTTTCGCCTTCTCGTAGGCGGCGCTGGCGGTTGCGGCCTTCGCATCCGCCGCGTCCTTGTTCTGCTGGGCTGCGGCGAGGACGGCATCGGCGGAATCCTTTGCAGACTGGGCCGCAACCAGCTTGGACTGGGCATCGGCAAGCGTCGCGTTGGCGTTGTCGAGATCGGCCTGTGCCCTGTCCACGGCAGCCTGGGCGTCGCGCACGGCCTGCTCGGCGGCACGGATAGCCTCCGGGGTGGCGCCTACGGCATCGGCCTTGGCTTTATCGAGGGCGTCCTTGGCATCTTGGGCCGCCTTGAGGGCGGACTGGTACGCCTCGTCCTTCTCGGATGCATCCGCCTTGGCGTCTGCGAGACCCGCCTTCGCCTGCTCGAGGTCCTTGCCGGCAGCATCGGCGGCGGCCTTGCCCTCCGCGACCTGACGGGCGTACTCGTCCATTGCCGCTCGGTCGGCTGCCGTGCCGGCGCTGACCGCCGAATCGTAGGATGCCTTGGCCTGGTCGCGGGCGGAAGCCGCCTCGTTGTAGGGACCGGCGGCCTCATCGTAGGATGCCTTGGCGGCGTCCTCCTTCGTCTTCGCCTCGTCGACTGCCTTCTGCAGATCCGCGATGGTCTGTGCGACGGATTTCGCGCCGGTACCGGATGCCGCGCCGGCGTGGGCGGCGATCGGCGACATCACGGCGGGGTGCTGCGTGCCCCCGTTACCGGTCTGGGCGAATGCCGTGAACGGTGAGATTAGGCTCGATCCGGTCATGGCGGCCATGGTCGCCGCGGTGACGGTCAGCCGCGCGATCCCCTTCGGAGTGTGAATCTTTTTGTTTGGCAGTGCGTCGAAGTGATCGCCGCCGGCAGCGAAATGCTTTCCCTGAGTCATTGTGCTGTTCCATTCCTTTTCCGTGCCCTATCCGACTGGGCATCAGAGTGCTTTCCAATAGAGGTAATTATGCGCCTTAACTGGGATTGTTGTATATAGTCCGTTGGCATAAATACAACAATCCATGACTCTTTTTGTCATGGGTATCTCGCCGCTACAACAATCCTTTGGTCTACGCTGCAAAGAACTCAGATCAGAGTCTGGTTACTCACAAGAGCAATTTGCGAACCGCATTGACATGGACAGGTCTTACTACGCCTCGATAGAGGTCGGGCGAAGAAATGTCAGTCTTTCTAACCTCTCTAAAATTGCCAATGGATTCAACATATCAATTGCTGCACTTATGACTGGTGTCACTGATAAAAAGGATTAGTCCATCATCAGCGAACGCAGTGAGCGTATCAATCGACGGCGTAGCCGGCGGCAAGGACACGGTACGTGGCCGCGCAGCGAGCTTTGCGAGCGAAGGGGACGGCATCGCCGTCCCTATTTCTTTCTAATCTATTTCTCTATATATTGGTTTCACCAAAATGGGTATGAAACAAGCTTCTGAACAGGCTTTTTATCAGAGAATTCTAAGCTGCCGAATCATCAAAATGGTGATATTTTTTACCCAAAAGAGGGAAGCGCGTCACCAAAATGGAACCGACTAACAGCTGTTGAAAACTTTTATCCCCAAAATGGTGATTTCCTGTTTTCAGTGGAAAACTCGGAAAGTCATAATATTTACTTACCAGATTTACAAACGGAAGCGGTTCTTAACCCCAAAACCAGAACAGGTCAGAAGCAAAAATAACTCCTGACCTGCGATTTTCCTGGTGCCCCCGGGCGGATTCGAACCGTCGACACCCGCTTTAGGAGAGCGGTGCTCTATCCCCTGAGCTACGGAGGCATGTTGTACTAGTGTAGCAGATTTACTGCATCGCCATACGTCGCATGACTAGACTTCGAACTTGCGGTGGAATAGTTCTTGCCTAAAGCATCTAAAGCCGTATTTAGGAACTATTTCACCGCAACTTATGAGGAGCTAGTTACCTTTGTGGAAGAGGTTTTTGATAACGGAGGGGATGCTCTTGGCGCCCTTGGCCGTCACATCGATAAAGTCGGGCGAACGCACAAGCTTATCCTCGTCGACGTACTTGCGGACCGCGCGCAACGTCTCTTTGTCGTCGCGCGTCGAAAACGTAAAGTGACCGTTGTCCTTGGTGAAGATGGCAAAACGCGTGATCTTCTTGGTGCCGCGTAAAACCTCGGCGGCAATATAGTCGACCTCGTCCCACGGGATTTGAATATAATCCTCGGGATTGCGCTCGTTGTAATACTCGAACGCCTTATTGCCCACCATCACGTTACCGTGGCTGGTAAGCCCCATCAGGCAGGTTGCCGGCGTTGCCAGATCGACCGTGCTGTTCTGAGATTGCGCCATACGCGCCTCGCCCTCCAATAAAAACAATCGGACCGCATCCAGTGTACCCACCGGGTGCGGTCCGTTTCAATGGCTCAAAAGCCCTTGCCTAGCAATTCTCGGTCTTAAGCCGAAGCGTGCTTACATGAAGCCGCAGAAGCGACCGATGATGCCGACGGCGAAGAGAGCCAGGATGATGACGATCGGGCTGACCTTCTTCTTGAGGAGCTTGCAGACCAGCAGGGTCAGGCACACGGCGGCAAGGCCGGGGATGAGCTGATCGAGGTTGGCCTGAAGCGTGGTGACCTTCATCTGATCAAGGGCGGTAGCACCGACGGAGTTGTACATCGTCAGCGCTTCCTTGATACCCTCGGAACCGGAGGGCAGGCTAGCCCAGTCGATAAAGGCGCCAGCAGACTGCTTGACCGTGGAGACGATCGGGGTGAAGGAAATGGACACCCAGCGCTCGACCAGGGCGCCGATGATGAACATACCCAGGATGGAAGCGCCCTCGGTGACCTTGCCCATCAGACCACCGGAGAGGTCCTTGGCGATGGAGGAGCCGACCTTGTAGCCAAACTCCTGCGTGTACCACAGGAAAGCGTAACGGATGATGTTCCACGCGAAGAAGAACAGCAGCGGACCGACGATGCTGCCGGACATGGCCAGGGAAGCGCCCAGAGCGCCCAGAATCGGGCGAAGGGTGAACCAGAAGACGGGGTCACCGACGCCGGCGAGCGGGCCCATCATACCGACCTTGACGCCCTGGATGGCGACGTCATCGATCGGAGCACCGTTGGCGCGCTCCTCCTCGAGGGCGAGGGTAACGCCAATGACGGGGGCGGAAACATAGGGGTGGGTGTTATAGAACTCCAGGTGGCGCTTAAGAGCGGCAATCTGGTCATCCTTGCTGGTGTAGAGCTTCTTGATCGCAGGGATCATTGCGAAGCACCAACCGCCGTTCTGCATACGCTCGTAGTTCCACGAGCCCTGAAGGAACTGATGACGGAAGCAAACCTTCTTGCGGTCAGCCTTGGTGAGCTGAATCTTGTTCTCTGCCATATGTATCACTCCCCTCCTACTCGTAATCGTTCAGAATATCGCCGAGCGGGTCGCCGGAGCCACCGCCCATGCCGCCACCCTGCTTGGCCAGATCCTTAAGGCCAAGGTAGATGAGGGCAAGGGAGATGCCGATGAGACCAAGGGCGATCAGCGTGAGCTGAGGGATGGCAGCAAGGACAAAGCCGAGGACGAAGAACGGCCAGGTCTCCTTGGTGGCCATCATGTTGATGACCATGGCGTAACCGACGGAAGCGACCATGCCGCCGCCGACAGCCATGCCGCCGGACAGCCAGTCGGGCATAGCGTTAAGCGCGTTGGTAACGGCCTCGGCCGGGATGACGCACAGAAGCACTGCCGGGATGGCGATACGAAGGCCCTGCATGAGGATGGCAGCATACTGCCAGCGCTCGATGCCGGAGAAGTCGCCCTTCTCGGCGCAACCGTCCATGGCGTGAGCGATAGCGGTAGCAATGGTACGGCAGATCATGGTCAGGAACAGACCAGCGACCGACAGCGGGACGGCGACGGCGATAGCGGTGGTAACGGCCTTGGCCGAATCGGTGGCGCCACCGTTGAGGGCGAGCACCATGATGATCGAAGAAGCGACCGAGGCCAGAGCGGCGTCAGGCGCGACAGCGGCGCCGACGTTAGCCCAGCCAAGGGCCATCATCTGGAGCGAACCGCCCAGGAGGATGCCCTCCTGAAGGTGACCGGTTACGAGACCGATAAGCGTGCATGCCACGAGCGGCTGATGGAACTGGAACTCATCCAGAATGCCTTCCATACCGGCAAGCAACGCGACAATCGCAACAAGCAGAATAGTGATTGCAGACATGTATCGGACCCTCCTTTACTATGCTTGAGCGGCCAGTTCGGCCTTAGCTTTCTTCAACATGGCGTCGAGATCCTCGGAGGAATCCGAAGGAACCTTGCGGACCTCGAACTTGACGCCCTTGGCCTTGAGGGCCTCGAGAGTCTTGACGTCGTCATCGCCCATAGCGACGGCGTTGGTGACGACGACCTTGCCCTTGGAGTGAGCCATGGAACCGATGTTGACTTCCTTGATGTCGACGCCGGCCTCGATGGCCTTGAGCAGATCCTGCGGGTTCTCAAAGAGCAGCATGGCCTTGGTGTCACCAAAGCGCGTGTCCTTGACGACCTCGGCCATCTTCTTGATGGGCACGACGTTGGCATGGACTCCCGGAGGGGCAGCCTGCTCGATCATGGTCTTGCGGAGCTCGTCGTGAGCAACGCCGTCGGAAACCACGATGATGCGGTTGGGGTTGATCTGCTTGGTCCACGTGGTGGCCACCTGACCATGAAGCAGACGGGTGTCGATACGGACGTGGGCAATCTTGATGTGCCCGTCGCCGATGACCGTTCCCGGAGGGATGGCGCCTGCAGGAGCAGCGGCGGCCGCAGCCGGCTTCTTCTCCTCGGGCTCCAGAGACTCGGGCTTGACGCGCACGCCAGCCTTAGCCTCAGTCACGAGATGTTTTGCGATCGCATGCGCAGTGTTCTTTGCGTCAAAGCGCTGCGAATATGCCTCGATGAGCATAGGCAGGTTGACACCGGTGACGATAGCCCAGGAATCGTGGCCCTCGATGAGCCCGCTGATCTGGTTGAACGGCGTGCCGCCCCACAGATCAACGAGGAAGAGCACCTGCTCCTGGTCTTCGAAGGAAGCGATTGCTTCCTCGACCTTGGCACGGAAGTCGTCGGGGCCCATGCTCGGCTCGAGCGAGACCACGGCAACAGACGGCTGATCGCCAAAGACCATCGAGCCCGTCTGCTTGATTCCAGCTGCCAAGTCCCCGTGGCTAGCAAGAACAATACTTACCATCACATAACCTCCTTTTTGTCTACGTATTTCCTACACGACATGAAAGGAGTATAGCTGTTTGGTTTGTGGAATTATAGCTAAATCCGCAAAAGGTTGGATTATTTGTTTAAACGTCTAGGTTTGTTACAAGTTGATTACGTTACTGCTTTTTGACTCATTACACGACAAGGCGTCGCTCATCAAGCCATGCATTTTACAGATACAAGCAGGCTGTTCATTAATATCGATTTTAGGCAAGCGCGAATGCGCTTGTACTGCCGCTATTTTGTTTAAACAGACATGGCTTGACTATTTTCGTGACTTATGGTCTATGAAACCACTCAAAATAGTTGCGGTGGAATAGTTCTTGTTTAAGAGCCAGAAGGCTGAATTTAGGAACTATTTCACCGCAACTTATAGGGAATCCTAGGCGATGTGGAGGGGGTTGGCGGCGTCGACGGCGTCGGGGACGTCGGAGAGGCCGTCAGGAGCAGCGTCTGCCGGGTCCTCGTCGGGGGTCTCGATCTGTTTGATCATGACCTCTTGGCCCTGCAGCAGGTATGTCTCGCCGCTACCGCAATGGGGACAGGTCTTGCCGTGCTCGACCGTCGCGTAGTCGCGGCCGCACGCCTCGCAATGTGTCACGGCCTCGACGGGCTCCACGATAAGCTCCGCGCCCTGCGCGATAGGCTTTTTATCTGCTGCCCAGCGCCAAGCGTCGAGCAGCAAGTCGGGAACGACGCCCGAGACCTCGCCCAACAGCAACGTCACGCTCGAAACGCGACGCACGCCATTGGCGCGCGCCACGTTCTCGACATCGCGAATGATGTGATAGACGATTCCGAGCTCGTGCACTTTTAATTCCTTCCGCCGTTCTACCGAACGGCGGTCGGCTTGACGCTGCGCGAGCCCCAGACGGGCGATCTGCCTTTCAATCGTCGGGCATGGGCAAAAGCCCTATGCCCTCCTCTTTCAAGGCACCTCGCCACGCCTGGGACTCGCTCGCTGTCCAACCGCTCTCTGCGCCGTTCTCCTGCTTGTTGCGTTTCTTACTTCTTCCCGAATTTAATCTTGATGGTGCGCTTGAGCGCGTACTTGCCCAGGCTTGGAAGCTTTTGCTCGTATTTGACCATCGTGGAGCACTCGGGGCGGTCGCGATCCAGATGGATGGCGTCAAACGCGCACTTGGTGGTGCACAGGCCGCAGCCGATGCACTTGTTGGGGTCGACGATCGAGGCGCCGCAACCCAGGCAGCGGGCGGTCTCGGCGCGCACCTGCTCCTCGGTAAAGGTCTCAACGTACTCGCTAAACGGCGCGGCCTTCTCGCGCTCGCGGTCCACGTGGGCAACCTCGCGGCTCGCGTTGTCGTAGCTCTCGATCACGACATCGTCGCGGTCGAGCGCGGTGTAGTGGCGCTGGTTGCGGCCGATGGTGAGCGTGGAGCCTGGCTGCACAAAGCGATGGATGGACACGGCGGCCTCGTGACCGGCGGCAATGGCGTCGATGGCAAAGCTCGGACCGGTGTAGACGTCGCCGCCTACAAAGATGTCGGGCTCGGCGGTCTGATAGGTCTGAGGATCGGCAAGGGCACCCTGGCCGCGGCCGAGCTCCACCTTGGAGCCAGCTAGCAAGTCGCCCCACACAATGGACTGGCCAATCGACATGACGACACGGTCGGCATCGACACGGCGCAGATCGTTCTCGTCGTACTCGGGCGCAAAACGGCCCTCGTCGTCAAAGACACGCGTGCAGCGCTTGAAGGTGATACCGTACACACGACCGGTCTCGTCCAGGTGAACCTCCTTGGGACCCCAGCCGCAGCTGATGTGGGCGCCGTCCTCAACGGCCTCGCGACGCTCCTCCTCGCTGGCGGGCATCTGGGCCTCGCTCTCCAGGCAGAACACCTCAACGTGCTCGGAGCCCAGACGGCAGGCGTTGCGCGCGACGTCGATAGCCACGTTGCCGCCGCCCACCACGATGGTGCGGCCGGGCAGCGCGTCGATCTTGCCACTGTTGACCTCGCGCAAAAAGTCGACGGCCACGGCCACGTCCTCGGCATCCTCACCCGGAATACCGGCGAGGCGGCCGCCCTGGCAGCCAATGGCAACGTAGAAGGCCTTAAAGCCCTGTGCGCGCAGCTCGTCGAGCGTCACGTCGCGACCGACTTCCACGCCATAGCGGAACTCGGCACCCATCAGGCGAATGATCTCGACCTCGGCCTCGATAACATCCTTCTGCAGCTTAAAGCTGGGAATGCCGTAGGTGAGCATGCCGCCCGGGCACTCATTCTTCTCGAACACGACAGGTTTGTAGCCCTTCTCGGCCAGGTAGAAAGCGCAGGACAGGCCGGCCGGGCCGGCACCGATGATGGCGATCTTCTGATCGAAGCCGCCGGCACGCGTCGGCGTCACCACGGGCGGGACATAGCGGGTCGCGGCATCAAGATCGCGCTGGGCGATAAACTTCTTGACCTCGTCGATAGCCACGGCGGCGTCCACACGGCCGCGGGTGCAGGCATCCTCGCAGCGGCGGTTGCACACGCGGCCGCAGATAGCGGGCAGCGGGTTCTCGCGCTTGATGAGCGCCAGCGCCTCGTCATAGCGCCCCTGTGCCGCAAGCTTCAGATAGCCCTGAACGGCAACGTGCGCGGGGCAAGCCGTCTTGCAGGGCGCGGTGCCGGACTCGTGCGTCTCGATACGGTTGTCGTTGCGGTAGTTGGGCGACCACTTGGTGTGGTCCCACTTGGTGGCATCGGGCAGCTCCTGGCGCGGATACTCGGGCACCTGTCCGCCGGCCTTTTTGCTGCAGAGCTTCTGGCCGAGCTTGGCGGCACCGGCGGGGCACACCTCAACGCAGCGACCGCAGGCCACGCACTTGTCCTTCTCGACCTTGGCGACATAGGCCGAGCGCGACAGGTTGGGCGTGTTGAACAGCTGCGAGGTGCGCAGGGCGTAGCACACGTTGACGTTGCAGTTGCAGATGGCGAAGATCTTGTTCTCGCCGTCGATGTTGGTGATCTGGTGCACAAAGCCGTTGTCCTCGGCCTGGCGCAGGATGTCGTAGACCTCGTCGCGGGTCACGTAATGGCCACGATCGGTCTCGACCACGTAGTCGGCCATATCGCCCACGGCGATGCACCAATCGGCCGGGTCGTCGGCGCAGCCCTCACCCATCACGCGACGGCTCGCGCGGCAGCTGCAGGTGCTGGCGGCATACTTACCCTCGTATTTGTCGAGCCAATGCTCGATATGCTCGATCGGCACCGAGGTGCTCGAAGCATCGATAGCCTTCTCGACCGGAATGACATGCATGCCGATACCGGCGCCTCCGGGCGGCACCATCGGCGTGGCCTTGGACAGCGGTCCCTTGGACGCCTGCTCAAAGAACTTGGCATAGACCGGGTGCTCCTCGAGCTGGCTCACGCGCATGTTGAGGAACTCAGCGGAACCCGGCACCAGCATGGGCAGCACCCACTGCTTGGCGCGCTCGGGATTTTCCCAGTTGTACTCGAGCAGACCCGTGTAGCTCATGTCGTCGAGCATCTTCTCGATCTGGGCCTCAGGCATGCCGGTGAGCTTGACCATCTCGGTCAGCGTGTAGGGACGGCGCATCTTCATCTTGCAGAGCACTTCGGCCTGCTCGTCGGTTGCGGCCTCGGCAAACGACCAGTACTCGTAGCCCAGCAGCTCATCGCGATGCAGTAGACGGTTGGTGCAGTGCTCGCACAGTTTGACGATGGCCTCGCGCGGATGCTCCGGTATCGGCGGCACGAACTCAGCGCCGATATCGGGCTCGGTATAGCTAATCCCCGGTCCGTTGAGAATCATGGTTGTCCCTTCTCTTGCCGCAGCCCAGCGAGACCGCGGCACCCCTCTTTTTTGCAGGCCGGGCATGCCCCCATGCCGTTCACCCGCCATTAGTTGACATTGTGTCAAAAATAGTATTGACGAACCGTCAACAATATTCAAGACTGTTAGGCGAACGGTCAGGCAAAAGAGGATGAAAGGCGGCAAAACATGAGCAACAACACAGCAGATACCTCTGTGGTCGATGCCGTTCCCGCATCCGATAGCGCGGCAAAGCGCCTGACGGGCGACGAACGCCGTCGCGAGATCCTCGATGCCGTGCGCACCGTAAGCTCCGAGCTGGGCGTGTCCCACCTATCGGTATCGGCCGTGACCAAGCGAGCCGGCTGCACGCGTTCATTGTTCTACCACTACTTTGCCGATATGGACGCCGCCGTCACCGCCGTCATGGACGAGGCGATCGACGGCTTTATCTCCGAACTCGAGCAGTGGAACGCCGACCGCACCGTCGGCGATATCGAAGGCGCGCTCGACACCGTCGCCCCGCTCTTTAAGCGCCTGGTCGCCAGCGGCCACGAGCTGCCGAGTACGCTCACCTCAAGCAGCGGCGCGCTCTACGGCGGCTTTTTGCACAACGTGGTCCAGCGTGTGGCGCAGTATATCTGCGACACCACCGTGGTGGACTTTGTCGCCCATCATGAGCTACGCATCGACCATGTCTACGAGACGTTCTACACCCTCATCATGGGGTTGTTGATGTATATCCGCACGCACCCCGATGTGCCCGACGAGACGGTCAAGGAAATCATCGCCTCGACACTCCACATCGAGGGCTATACCGCCAAGTATCCGGAGCGCAAGCCCCAGAACTGACGACATTTGGCCAAACTGCCCGCGATCAGAAGAGGGGCCGCGGGCGTGTGAAAGGAGAGCAGCATGCTGTTCGATGTTTGGGGTAGCGATACCCTTATCCACTGGGCCGGCTGGGCCATAGTCTTTATTGGCCTGATCGTGCTCAACGAGGTCGGCCGCCGCACCAAGCTGGGCGCGGCAATCATCTTTGGCGTGGCTCCGCTGGCCATGACCATCTACTGCGCCGCCATCGCCATCGGCGTCTCGCAGGGTGCCGAGTGGGCGCTCACCAACCCCACCCATGTGTACCAGAACAGCTGGTTCCACTACGCCAAGGTATACGCGGCGCTGGCCGGCTGCTGGGGCTTCATTGCCATTAAGTACCAGTGGGGCAAGATCGGCAAGGCACATTGGTTCCGCGCATGGCCGTTTGTGATCGTCGCCATCAACATCATGATTGCCGTCGTGTCCGACTTTGAGAGCGCCTATCACTTCTTTGTCCTGGGCGAGTCCACCTGGGTCACCTCCGAAGGTGCTACGCAGCTGGCCGGCTGGAACAACGTGTTCAACGGCATTGCCGGTATCATCAACATCTTCTGCATGACCGGTTGGTGGAGCGTCTACGCCTCCGAGGATCAGACCGACATGCTGTGGCCCGACATGACCTGGGTCTACATCATCGCCTACGATATCTGGAACTTCTGCTACACCTACAACTGCCTGCCCACCCACTCCTGGTTCTGCGGCTTTGCGCTGCTGCTGGCGCCCACCGTCGCCGCCTTTATCTGGAACAAGGGCGGCTGGATCCAGAACCGCGCCTTTACGCTGGCCATTTGGTGCATGTTTGCCCAAGTGTTCCCGTACTTCCAGGAGGAGTCCATCTTTGTGACCCACTCCACGCTCGACCCCGGCGCCGCTACCGCGGTCTCGATTGCCGCGCTGATCGCCAACGTCGCCGCGATCATCTACATCGCCTACCGCGCCAAGAAGCTCGGTCGCAATCCCTACAAGCAGGATGTCTTTGAGGGCACCAGCGATTGGGAGAAGGCTACCGCTCGCCGCGCCAAGGTTGATTACGCGCACGCCGAGTAACGCGCCTGACGCAGACATCGCTTGAGCGCGAAGCAGCATAGCCGGCTCCGCGCAACTCAACGCATTGCAGAGCCCCCGGAATGTGATTCGTTCGCGTTCCGGGGGCCTTTTGCTGCCGCGAGGATGCGGCCGAACGATGCGCTCGAGTTAAATCGGATCTTATATTTCGCACGCGCTTTATATGGCTCCATTTTTGGGTACAGTGTTGTCCCGATATTGAGCTTGGGGGATATATGAAAGATGAGACGATGGGCCAAGAGGATGCGGCCCAAGATGCAGAAGCTTGCGCTGAGGCCTTGGAGAGCTTAGACCGGATTTCACTCGATGAGATTGCGTTTGACGATTCGGGCGTTGATGTGCAGGATGAGTCGGAAGCCGAGGCGCAGTCCGATGATCAGGACGCAGACGACGTTGAGCCTGCCGAAGATGAGGCAGATCATGAAGACACCGAATGCGAGGCCGACGACCAGCCCGAATCCGACACGAGCGAGGAAACCATCTTGCTCGACAGCTTGCCGGCCGAAGATTCGCTGACCCGCGAGCTTCCCGGCCTGGGCTCTGCGCCTGCCGTGGACGAGACCATCGCCATGGGCGATATCCCCCTACCGTCCGTTCCCTCAGCACGCGAGGCCGAGGTTCGCCATCGCAAGATGTCGCCCAAGCGCCGCAATCTGATGGTCGCCGGTGTCGTGGCCGTCGCGCTCGTCGCCGGCGGCGCAGGCTATGCCGCCTGGAACGGATATCAGCAAGAGCAGGCTGCCGCTGTCGCCGCCAATGCCCACACGATGATGTCAGTGCAGATTGGCGTGCATGCCGCGGGCCTCGACTGTTCTACCGGCTCCAAGATTCCCGTACAGGTGAGTGGTCAGGACGCTGATGGCTCCTCCGTGAGCGAAACGCTCTATGTTGACGAGCACGGCCGCGGCATCAAACTGCTGCCTGGCGATTACACGCTCTCCATCGCTGCCTCCCCCATCGCGGCCGACGGCACCATCTATACCGTCCCGACCACCAAGACGCAGGTCACCGTTAAGAGCGATGAACAGGATTTAAGTGCCCAGGCTACCTTTAAGCTCAAGGTGCCTTCGGCCGACACGGTAACCGACGACCAGATCGATGCCGCCGCCAAGTATGCCGAGGAGGGCGGTGCGAGCTCCGCCGCGGCTGCCAAAGTGCTCCAGCAGGCAGCAACCGCGCGGCGCGACGCCGCCGTCAATGCCGTGAGCGCGCAAAAGGCACAGGCGTCCCGTGATGCTGACGCTCGCCACAAGGCAACCGACCTCTACCAGCTCGATATTCCCGTCGAGTGGTACGGCAAGGTCGCAACTTGGCAAAACGGAAGCACGCTATGCATCTATCTGGGCGACGACGCCAATACGCCGCTCGTGACGCTCGTTGCGGTGCGCGAGGGCGAGAGCTTTACGCCCGATGAAGGCGATACGGTTTTGGGCGCGGCCAATCTAGGCAACGGTTATACCGTCTACGCCAGCGGCCCCGTCTATCCGTACGTGGTGCCCCAGACCATCAACGGACGGACGCAGAACCCCGTGTCAACCTACCCCATGGACACGGCCATTGAGCTTGTCGAGCTTACGACCGGCAACCGCTACACCTATAGCCAGATCAAGAACGACCTGGTTGGCAAAGACGGCAACGCAGACGCCGCCACCAAACTCGAGACCGACTACCTCGCCCAGATTCTCCTGCCGAGCATCAAAGCCCAGGACTAGCCTGGCACAGCAAGGTGCTCCCCAACCGTGATGAAGGAGCCAGGAGGTCCTGACCCCACAGGCCCATAGATGATTAGGCAAGGAGCCACTTCCATGCGGGCATAACGTGTACCACACCGTGCTCGCATGGAATATCGGTCTGTTCATCCATGGTAACGATTGCCGACTCGCCAAGATCGAACTGGGCCATCGAGGCATCAAGCGCGGCAATTTCGCGCTCGCGCGTTTTCTCACTTGCCATATCCGCGCTCACCTGAATCAGGCTATAAGCCCGCATGAGAAGTGCGTCCCCAGCAACAAAGTCCACCTCATGGCTTTTACTCTTCTCTTTGATCAGCAGACGGCAGACCGAGCCGGTCCTCACCGCGGGAGTCCTTCTTCTTAGCGCATTGAACACTGCGGTCTCGAGCCTCTGGCCCTGGTCCAATGCCGATGCGGGAGAGAATGCTCCAAACATCGCAGGATCGACAGCGTAGACCTTAGACGCAGACCGCATGTTATTTGCCAGTGAACGCGTGAACTCCGGCACAGAAAACAACAGGTAGGCGTCCTCATAATACTCAAGTAAGTCGCTGAGCGAATTACGACTGACGGGTATCTGCCTGCTCTTGAACTCGTTATACACTTTGTTCACCGACAGCTCTCGTCCCGAAGATGCCATACACCGCGTCAGGAACAGCGATGCCAGGCGAGGGTTCTTGACGTCGTAGCGTTCAACGACGTCCATGGCGACCGTTCGCGAAGCATATTCCTGTAGCAGCTGAATCGCGTCTGCGGGCGTCTGCCCAAGTGTCGCGATGAATCCCCCTCGTTCAAGATACCCGATCAGATGATGTCGAAGCAGCGCTGCATCGCTCGGGGAAAAGGTCGCATCTGACTCGAGAACGCTCCCCGTCTTATATCGAACGTATTCCGAAAAACTCAACGGAAAAAGCTCTCGCACAAGAGAACGACCCCTGAACTCGCTCTTAAGTTCTGAGGACAGCATCTTAGAAGAAGATCCCGTCACATAGACGGTCGCTTTCTCCGTATCGACTACACGCCGCAGAAACGCACCCCATTCGGGAATTTCCTGGATCTCGTCAAAGAAAATGTAAGCGCCCTCGGTTCGAGCAACAGGATACAGCGCATAGAACGTGTCGAGCACGTCCGCCAGCAGCGATGGCTCATACGGGCGCAAGCGCTCATCCTCAAAATTGAAGTAAAGCATCCGGTCAAGCTCGACGCCCCGGTTCTGAAGCCGCCACATCTCCTGATACAGGCGATACGTCTTTCCACAACGGCGGGCCCCCACAATCACATTTACGATGTTGTCGCGCTTTGGCTCCTGTGGGTTTCCTAGATCAAGGTCTCGCTCAAAGACCTGCGGAACCCCCTGCTGTTCAAAGTCCTTTATTTTCTGGGCGATCAAATCGTTGAATGCCATGATTCTCCAATCTTGCTCTCTAGCTAATCAAAATTATAGTGATTCTTGATTAATTAGAGAGCAAGATTATATCTGACTTGATTAACACTTAAGCAAGTTTTTTCACTATTACTGCTCGAAGGATGCCGAGTGGCTGAGAGGACAACCAAGCTCGAATGCGACTCCCTGGACAGTCGATTTGGGACGGGACTTTTTTGACTACCCTCCCCCTGTAGAAAAATCCCTAACGCAGTTGCGGTGAAATAGGGACTGTTTTTGCTGGTCAAACCGCAAAACAGTCCCTATTTCACCGCAACTTATTGGTGGCCTTTTGGGTGGCACTTAGCGCCAGGGGTCGGCTTCGAACATCGGCTCGCGCTCGGGGCGGCGATCGCTGTAGGGATCGTAGCCGTCATCGTCCTCGTTCTCGGCACGGATGTAGGGGTCGCGCGGCTTGGGCGCCGGTTTGGGAGAAGCCTTCGGTGCGACCGGCGCGGTGGGCGCTGCCTCAGCAACCGGTGCGTGCGTCTTGTTCTCGTCTTTCATCTGCATATCTCCTTGCCATGTACTCATGCTCAACATCATCGATTGTCGCACGAAAAAGGGCGGCGGACCCGATTGGATCCGCCGCCCTTGGCGTTTTGCGATGAGGTGCGGTTAAAGCCGGCCCCATAATTTACTCGGCATCGGGGACCTCGTAGGTGGCCGCCGGCGTGTTATCGCACACGACGGTAAAGCCGCCGTCCTTATCGACATCGACCGTCACCTGATCGCCCTCGCGCACCGTGCCGTCGATGATGGCGGCGGCGATGGCGTCCACGACCTCGCGCTGGACCAGACGCTTGAGCGGACGGGCGCCAAAGACCGGGTCCAGGCCGCCCACGGCGAGCATCTGCTTGGCCGCCGGGGTGATGGCAAGCGTCATGCGCTCCTTGGCCAGACGCGCGCGGACGTCGGCAAGCTGGATGTCGACGATCTTCTCGATCTGCGCCATGCCGAGCGGATGGAACACCACGATGTCGTCGATACGGTTGAGGAACTCGGGGCGGAAGGTCTGAGCCATGGCGGCGTCGACCTGATGGCGCATCTCCTCCTCGTCCTTGCCCGAAAGCTCGGCGATAGCCTTGGAGCCCACGTTAGACGTCATGATGATAATCGTGTTCTTGAAGGACACCTGGCGACCCTGGCCATCGGTCAGACGGCCGTCGTCGAGCACCTGCAACAGCACGTTAAAGACATCCGGATGGGCCTTCTCCATCTCGTCGAGCAAGATCACGGAGTAGGGACGACGGCGCACGGCCTCGGTGAGCTGGCCGCCCTCGTCGTAACCCACGTATCCCGGGGGCGCACCGATCAGACGCTGGACGCTGAACTTCTCCATGTACTCGGACATGTCGATACGCACGAGTGCGCGCTCGTCGTCGAACAGGCACTCGGCAAGCGCCTTGGCGAGCTCGGTCTTACCCACGCCGGTGGGGCCCAGGAAGAAGAAGCTGCCGATGGGCTTGTCCGGATCGGAGAGACCCGCACGGCTGCGGCGCACGGCCGCGGCAACGGCGGAGACGGCCTCGTCCTGACCGATGACGCGCTTATGCAGCTCGCCCTCCAGGCCCTTCAACTTGTCGAGCTCGCCCTGCATCATCTTGGACACAGGCACGCCGGTCCAGGCGCTCACAACCTCGGCGATCTCATCGGAGGTCACCTGTTCGTTGAGGCCCTCGCCGTCCTGCTGCTTTTGTGCCTCGAGCGCGGCCTCGGAATCCTGAATCTGCTGCTGCAGGCCCGGAATCACGGAGAAGCGCAGCTCGGACGCACGGCCCAGGTCGCCGTTGCGCGTTGCACGCTCCTCTTCGCTCTTGGCCTCGTCGAGCCGGCCCTTGAGCTCCTGCACGTGGTCGATGGCGTTCTTTTGGTTGAGCCAGCCGGCCTTTTGCACGTTAAGCTTTTCCTGGACCTCGGCGATCTCCTGGCGCAGGGCTTCCAGACGCTCCTTGGAGGCGTCGTCGGTCTCCTTCATGAGCGCCTGCTCCTCGATCTGCAGCTGGGTGAGCTGACGCGTGGTGGCGTCGATCTCGACCGGCATGCTGTCGAGCTCCATGCGCAGACGGCTTGCGGCCTCGTCGACCAGGTCGATGGCCTTGTCGGGCAGGAAGCGGTCGGCGATGTAGCGATCGGAGAGGTCGGCAGCTGCCACGAGCGCGCTATCGGTGATGTGCACGCCGTGGAAGATCTCGTACTTCTCCTTGAGGCCACGCAGGATCGAAATGGTGTCCTCGACGGTAGGCTCGCTCACCATAACGGTCTGGAAACGACGGGCGAGCGCCGCGTCCTTCTCGATGTACTTGCGATACTCGTCGAGCGTGGTCGCGCCGATTGCATGTAGGTCGCCACGGGCGAGCGCCGGCTTGAGGATGTTGCCGGCGTCCATGGAGCCCTCGGTGGCACCCGCGCCCACGATGGTGTGAAGCTCATCGATGAACAGGATGACCTTGCCTTCGGATTTTTGCACTTCTTTGAGCACAGCCTTCAAGCGGTCCTCGAACTCGCCGCGGTACTTGGCACCGGCGACCAGCGCGCTCATGTCGAGCTCGATGAGGTCGCGGTCGCGCAGGGTGCTCGGCACGTCGCCGGCCACGATACGCTGGGCGATGCCCTCGACGATGGCGGTCTTGCCGACGCCCGGCTCGCCGATGAGCACGGGGTTGTTCTTGGTGCGGCGGGACAGGACCTGGATGGTACGACGGATCTCGTCGGTACGGCCGATGACCGGATCGAGTTTGCCGGCGCGGGCCAGGTCGCAGATGTTGCGGCCGTACTGCTCCAGCGCCTCAAACTGAGTCTTATCCTCGGCAGACGTCACGCGGTCATCGCCACGCAGCTCCTCGTAGACCTGTTCGATGCGCTCCTTGGTCACGCCTGCGTCGCGCAGAACGCGGCCGGCCTCGCCCTTGTCCTCGGCAAGTGCCATCAGCAGATGCTCGGTCACCACAAAGCTGTCGCCCATCTTGGTGGCCTTCTTCTCGGCCTTCTCGATGACGCGGACGAGCTCATTGGAAAGACCCATCTGCTGGCCCTCGCCCGAAACCTTGGGCGCGTGGTCGATGGCATCCTGCGTGGAGCGTGCGAGCTGGGCCGGGTCAGCGCCGATGCGCTCGATGATCACGGAGATATTGCGCTCGCCGGCACCGAGCAGGGCGGACAGCAGGTGAATCGGCTCCACCGCGCCGGCCTGCGCGTCAGCAGCCGTGCTCATGGCGGTCTGCAGCGCCTCGCGCGACGTCATTGCTAGCTTATCGATTCTCATGGAATCACCTCTCTTGGGGTGGCCACCCTACGGGGTGGCTTCACGTTGTTCGAGAAGTATTGTTGCCAGCTTTGCTCGATCTTATACACAAATCTAAGTCTCTATATATAAGATTTTCTGAGTGTTTCCACGACATACAAACCACCACAAAGGGGACAGGCACCTTTGTAGTGGTTGCAGTCTCTATTTACTTACCGAACCCGTGCTTCCCGATTCGGCGTTCCAGGGCACCTCATCCTCGAACAGCCATGTACGGGCAGACCCACTATCGCGTGCAGTCTGCGGATCGGGCAAGCAGGTCTGTTCATAGGCATCTTGGATACACTGACCCATAAAATCGTTGAGCTCGGCCTGGTCGCCCTCCATGACATAGGCTGCATCGCCGGCCATGATGTAAATACCCGGACCCTCATTGCCCTCGTAACCCGGATCGTACGAGACATCACATAACTTTGCGCCGTTTGCAGTGTCCAGCTCGATGGAAGAGTGACATCCGCCAACCATGTCGTTCGCTTTTGCCCGATAGGACGCATATCCGTACCAACGCTTAAATGTTTTGCCCTTGAGTAGCTCGGACGCCCTATCGATCAGGCTTGTATCCGTGGTATAGCGCATGGCCCCAAGCTGAATACTCGGATAATTGCTAATACCCAGCACAGCCGGCTGCTCATCAAAATCAACGGTAATGGTCTCGGGCTTGTCGTCGCCGGTCAGAAGTTCGACAGATTGAGCCACAGGCTTGACCAACGGCTCCGTCACCGCAGCAGGTAGAAATGCCATACCGACAGCGCCCGCGCCAACCACAGCGATCGCAAGCGCCAAGACAATCAATCCAATACGGGCAGAACGGCTCACGGCAAAACACCCCACAATGCAAACCTTCGCCACCTGCACTAATGATACCGCCAGCTAACACTATTACCAAAAGAAGCCGCGCGCTCCTCACCACCACAAAGGGGACAGGCACCTTTGTGGTGGTTTTCGACGCTAACGGTCGACCATCTCGCGCCATGAGATTAAACTTGAATTGTTCTCTGAACATATCCATTTCTGCCTATCCTCAACAGATCTTTGTCTCGAGGAGCGCATATGAAGCCGTCTCATTCCACCGGTCGCAACGTCATCGCCATTCTCGCCATACCCATCGTGATGCTCTTCCTTATCGTCATCACGCCCTTTTCTTTTGGTATCGCCTCGCCCTTCGATCTTTGCGGGATGATCGACGCCGGCTCGCGTGCCACCTCGCTCTCCTTTATCTGCCGCGGCGTGTTTTACGAAGATAGAATTCCCACCGGATTTTGGCAGTCAAAGTTGCCACTGCTCGGTCAGATCGACGGATGCTCCCCCCATTTCTGCCTTGAACCTCAGGCGCTAAACTATCTGATCGACGACCAGCCACTCGACTCCATCACCCTCGCCTACGACTACGCACCAAACACCGATGAGCGCCACATGAACCAAGTCCTCGACAAGATGCTTGGACAGTGCGGGCTCACCGAGGAGGACGGTCGAACCATCTATAGCAACCAGAAATTAAAGCGAACAGAACTCCGCCGTGTCGGAAAAATCGAAGGGCGAAGTGGGGCCGCCTACTGGCAGGCCTGGGCAACACGCGACAAGAGCGAATTCGGACACAGCACCTATATGGTCACCGTCTACACCAAAGACGGAATTAAGGACAATGTTGACGATTTCGCGTCGTCCAAACTCGGCATCCCCAAAACAACCAAACCCGCCACCCCAGATGAAATCCTGTAGAGACATTCATTAAAATGCTGCCCAGCGATCACAATAACATCGAGCCCGCCCCCCACCACCACAAAGGGGACAGGCACCTTTGTGGTGATTTTCGACTCCGGCGCTCATCTGTCTCGATCTGTAACATCTAGCGGCCGTTTTTGACCCCAGATGTTACAGATTGAGATGAAATGCTCAGCGGCGCCCGTTTATCTAAATCTGTAACAACTACTCGGCAAATAAGGGTCCACCTGTTACAGATCGAGATAAACAGAAGACACCCGAATCGATAATCTAAATCTGCAACACCAAGCCCACTTTTAACGGCCCAGATGTTACAGATCGAGACAGACTGAAAACCACCGCAAAGGGGCACCTTTGTGGTGGTCGCGTTCTCTACTCTTTTGCCGAGCCCGTGCTTCCCGATTCGGCGGTCCAGGGCATCTCATCCTCGAATAGCCATGTACGAGCAGATCCACCATCGCGTGCAGTCTGCGGGTCGGGCAGGCAGGTCTGGTCGTACGCGTCCATCACGCAACGATCCAAAAAATCGATCACCTGCTGCTGGTCGCCTTCAAGAATGTAGGTCACGCCGCCATCTTGGATATAGACGCCGTCCCCACCTCCGGCTTTTGCGTATTCCGGATTGTAGTTAACGGTGCGCATCAGTTTGCCATCAGATGAATACAACTTCAGCGTTGTATAGTAGCCACCGTTCACAGAACCACGTCGGCGCTCATAGGCATCCCAACCGTCCCAGCGTTTGAACGAACGCCCGTTTAGCAAGTCCAGCGCCTGTCGGGACAACTTCTCGTCCTTGGTATAGCGAGACGAGCCAAGTTCAATCATGGGGTAGTTGCTTATGCTTAGAATGCCCGGCGTTTCCTCGATATCGAGCGTTATCTCATCGGGCTTTGTAACGTCCGAAATCATTTGCCCGGGCATCGATGCAACAAGGGACGCCATCTCAACCGTCTGCTCAACCCCACTCGGCCCATAGAAGATAAGCGAGCCAAATAGGACCACGCCCGCAGCAGCGACGACGCAAGCCACCAACAGCAACAAAACAGAAGTGCAACGCTTCATCTTCAACTCCACAAACGAGAGTGTTTTGAGCTCACTTTAAAGCGCCAACTTCATACTGTCAATTCTAGATAGCATATGAACAAAGGCGCACTCCCCCATAGAGGAGAGTTGCAACCTCGATTTTAGCGCCCTCAAGACCCAACGAGCAGCACTTAACAAGTAGCCCCGGTTATACCTTTCTCTGACGCGACCCTCGCGAAGCGCGTGAGCGGCAGGGAAAGGTATAACCGGGGCGGACAAGTATGTGCGTTACTCGGCAGCGGCCTTGAACTTGTTGTAGTTGATCAGGCAGCCGGCCTTGACGATGGCACGCTCCTCTGCCGTCATATCGGCAATGTAGAGCTCAATCTGCTCAACCGCACCGTCGGCACGCACCACGTAGGCAGCGATATTCTTCAGGTCGCCATCGAGCGCGGCACGGATACCCGGCACAAAGACGTAGTCGCCCACCTCAAAGTTGGGCTCGGCCTCCATCTGGAAGGGCACCATGCCCCAGTTCATCACGTTGGAGCGATAACGCTTGGTGGCGTACTCGTGGACGATGTTGGCCAGGCCGCCGATCACGCGCTGGCAGCTCGCAGCCTGCTCGCGGGCGGAACCGTCACCGGGCTTCTTGGCATAGAGCATAGAGCCGTACTCGGTCGTTTTGGCATCGGCAGCGACACCCGCGCCGGCCAGTGCCTCAAACACACCAGCAAGCTCGGCATCGAGCGCCGCCAGGTCGCCCGCAGCCTCGCCGGCAACGCGGCGCTTCTCCACGGCGTCGACCTCCTTGGAGCGTCCCACGTAGGCCGGGTCGCGACGGCTGAGCGTAAACTCGGCCAGACCCAGCGGGTTGGAACGGAAGGAGCTCGTCTCGCCCGAGGGAATGAGCTCGTCGGTCGTGGTGACCGGGTCCATGATCTTGGAGCACACCTTGAGCAGGATATCGTCGCCGAGGGGCTCCATCGCGGGCCACGGCTTGATGTTGGGGCCTTCGACCAGCTCGTCGGCAGGCTCCGCCTTGCCAAAGCCCCAGTACACACGCTTTTTGTACGGCGCGTCGTCAAAGGTGTACTCGCAGGCCTCGTCCCAAGTCTCCTCGGGCAGGTCGGTCGCCGACGTCAGGACGCCGCCGTTGGCAGCCGTCGCCGCAATGGAGCGGGCGTCCATCAGGGCCACGGCGCTCAGCTGACCGTTGCCCGGCTTGGAACCCTCGCGATTGGGGAAGTTGCGCGTGGTGTGGCGGATCGAAAGGCCGTTGTTGGCAGGCGTGTCGCCGGCGCCGAAGCACGGGCCGCAGAATGCCGTGCGCACAATCGCGCCGGCCTCCATAAGGTCGTAGATGTAGCCGCGGCGTGTAAGCTCGAGTGCCACGGGCTGGCTCGTGGGATAGACCGACAGCGAAAACTCGCCGCAGCCGGTGTTAGCGCCCTTGAGCACGCGAGCAGCCTGGACCACGGAGTCGTAGTTGCCGCCCGAGCAGCCGGCGATAACGCCCTGCTGCACGTGCAGCTTGCCGTCGACGATCTTGTCGAGCAGGCTAAAGTGCGTCTTGCCCTCGCCGATCTTGGCGGCCTCGAGCTCCACCTCATGCAGGATGTCCTCGAGGTTCTCGTTGAGCTCGTCGATCTCAAAGCCGTTAGAAGGATGGAACGGCAACGCGATCATGGGCTTGATACTCGACAGATCGACTTCGACGCAGCCGTCGTAGTAGGCAACATCGGCGGGCTTGAGCTCGCGGTAGTCCTCGCCGCGACCGTGCATGGTCAAAAACGCGTGCGTGTCCTCGTCGGTAGCCCAAATGGAGGAGAGGCAGGTGGTCTCGGTGGTCATGACATCGACGCCGTTGCGGTAGTCGGTCGTCATGCTCGCGATGCCGGGGCCTACGAACTCCATGACCCTGTTCTTAACGTAACCCTTGGCAAAGACGGCTCGGATGATGGCGAGCGCCACATCGTGTGGGCCAACGCCGGGGCGCGGGGCGCCCGTGAGGTAGATGGCAACGACGCCGGGATAGGCAACGTCGTAGGTGTCGCGCAGCAGCTGCTTTGCCAGCTCGCCACCGCCCTCGCCCACGGCCATGGTGCCCAGAGCGCCGTAGCGGGTGTGCGAGTCGGAGCCCAGGATCATCTTGCCACAGCCGGCGAAGTTCTCACGCATAAAGGAGTGGATGACGGCGATGTGCGGCGGGACGAAGATGCCGCCGTACTTCTTGGCCGCGGAAAGGCCAAAGACGTGGTCGTCCTCATTGATGGTGCCTCCCACGGCGCACAGCGAGTTATGGCAGTTGGTGAGCACGTAGGGCAGCGGGAACTGCTCCATGCCCGAGGCGCGCGCCGTCTGGATGATGCCAACGAAGGTGATGTCGTGGCTCGCCATGGCGTCAAAGCGAATCTTGAGTGCCTCGGGGTCACCCGACGTGTTATGTGCCTGGAGGATCGAATACGCGATGGTGCCGCGCTTGGCATCCTCGGGCGTCTGCGTAATACCGCGCTCGGCAGCCTCGGCCGCAGGCACAACCTCGCTGCCGCCGCGCAGGTAGATGCCGTCCTCGTACAGCTTGACCATACTGTCTCCCACTCTGCCCAAAAGATTTGGGCGCATAGCATACATTCGTTCAATATCGTGCCATAGAACGGTTGCGAGTGGGTTATGAATCTGCACGTTCACTTTATCTCGGTAAAGTAAAGAACGAACCCGGTGTGAGCCGACAGACTTGGCGCAAGAGCATCCCTTTCGACTAGTCATTTAAGAACGTCCCCCATGACTACCGCATCCGGAGCAAGGCAACGCCGCAGGTAGAGGACGGACAGCGAGCGACGTCCAGAGCGAACAAGTTGGCATGAAAAAGGCAAGGCATAGACCTTCTGGTCATGCCTTGCCTTTTGAATGACAAATTGTCGCTCTGGACGTCGCGCAGCGTCGAGCCGTTACGCCGTTCGGCAGAACGGCGTAACCTACAGATCCCCGCCGGCACCCAGCAGCTTGCGCATGACCTGTTCGGGGTTAACCGAGCCGTCGCGCGGGGCCAGGGCGGTGATCTTCTTCTGCATCTTGTACTCGTGCAGCTCGTCCTCGAGCTGGCGCACGCGGGCACGAAGCTTTTCGTTCTCGCGCTCGCGCTCCTCAGCACGCTCCTTCATATCGAGGATGCGCACCACGCCGGCAAGGTTGATGCCCTCGTCGGTCAGCTGGTTGATGAGCTCTAGGCGCTCGATATCGGCGCGCGAATACAGGCGCGTGTTGCCGCCCGAGCGCTGGGGGTTCACCAGGCCCTTGGACTCGTAGACGCGCAGAGTCTGCGGATGCATGCCGGTCAACTCGGCCGCCACGCTGATCATGTACAGCGGTTTATTCCTATTGTCCTCGGCCATGCTACCTGACCCCTTTCCGTCTCGTTATCGTCCATCATAAGCCCGCGGGCGCGGGCGTGCGCCACGACCGCCCTAGTACGTCGCCTTGTAACGGTTGACCTTCTCGCGATAATCGCGCGTGTCGGCCTCGCGCAGCTTGGTCATGGCATCGCGCTCGTCATCGGATAGGTTCGTGGGGACCTGCACCTTGATCTCGACAAGCAGTGCACCGGTGCGCCCGCGATGCTTAACGTCGGGCGCACCCATCTCCTTAAAGCGGAACTTCTTGCCCGTCTGGGTGCCAGCGGGCACCTTCAGACGAACCGTCGCGCCGCCGGGCGTCGGCACGTCCACCGTGCAGCCGAGCGCCGCCTCATAGACCGAGACCGGTACCTCCATGGTCACGTCGGCACCCTTGCGCTTAAACAGCGGATGCTCCTCCACGTGCGTGGTCACGACCAGGTCGCCGCGCTCGCCGCCGGCAACGCCATACTCGCCGCGGCGCTTGTAGCGTAGCTTGCCGCCGTCGACCGCGCCCGCGGGCACCGAGACCGTAATGGTCTGCTGCTCGCCTGTCGAGGGAATGCGATAGGTGACCTTGTGCGTCACGCCGCGAAACGCGTCCTCGGCCGTCACATCGACGGTCAGCGACAGGTCGCCGCCCTTGCGAGCGCGGCTGCGGCCCGCGCCGGCACCGGCAGCGCCCGCAGCCCCGGCAAAGCCCGAGCCCCAATCGCTACCCCAGGCGCCGTTGCCGCTAAAGATGCTGTCGAAGATATCGCCCCAGCCGCTGGCGCCGGCACCGGCGCCGTAGCCACCGCTATACGCGCCGCCCGCGCCCGGCATGCCGCCAAACATGAGCATCTGGTCGTACTCTTTGCGCTTCTTCTCGTCCGAAAGCGTCTCGTAGGCCTCGCTGATCTCCTTGAACTTGGCCTCGTCGCCGCCGGCATCGGGGTGATATTTTTGCGCGAGCTTGCGAAACGCGCTCTTGATCTCTTTGTCGGAGGCGCTCTTGGATACGCCCAGGATGTCATAGAAGGTTTTGCCTGCAGCCATCGTAGCTCCTCTCCTGTTTCATCCGCCGCCCAGCGGGCGGCGGCTCATGCTTTCATATGGCACTAGGCCAGAAAGGGCCCCGGGTGTTGCCCCGGGGCCCTTCTCAATTACTCCTCGGTGCTCTCGGCCGTATCGGCCGCAGCATCCTCGGGCGCCGCTTCGGGCTCCGGTGCGGGGCGCTTCTCGCCACCGTAGGTCACCGTCACCATCGCGGAACGCAGGATGCGATCCGCCATGCGGTAGCCCTTCTGGTACACGTCGTTGACGGTCTCGTCGTACTGCGATGCGTCCTCGACGCGACCCACAGCCTGGTGCTCGAGCGGATCGAACGCCTCGCCCTTGGGGTCGATGGGCTCAACGCCCTCGTGCGCGAACACGTCGAGCAGCTTGGCATGAACCGCGTCAACGCCATCGACGAACTGCTTAAAGTCGTCGGAAAGCTCTTGGCTGCGGGCATGGTCGATCGCGCGCTCGATATCGTCGATCACCGGCAACAGCGCGGTGACAAGCTTCTCGGTCGCGCGCTCGCGCTCGGCGATACGCTCATTGGCGGTGCGGCGACGGAAGTTCTCCCAGTCGGCCTGCAGACGGGCGGTGCGCTCGGTGGCGTCCTTTGCCTTGTCCTCGGCGGCCTTCTGAGCCTCTGCCGCAGCATCGAGCTCGTTGCGCACGTCGGCAAGCTCTTTCTGAGCCTGCTCGAACTTGAGCTTAAAGTCGTTGTCGGCGGCTTCCTCACCGGCGCGGATAGCGGCTTCCACCATCTCGTCCTCGGTCATCGTCGCCTCCTTGTTGGAATCCTCTACTTGGTTCTCGGCAGCCTCGGCGGCCGGGGCCTCGTTGGCCTCGGTAACGTCTGCGGCCTCTACGGGAATCTTCACGTCCTTCTCCTCAGAGTCAACGGGGGCGGCACCAACGGCGGCCGCCTCCGTGCGAGCTTTACGAGCGGACATGATTACTTGTCCTCGTCGTCCACAACCTCGTAGTCGGCATCGACGACGTCATCGTCGGCAGGCTGGGCGCCGGCGGCACCGTCGGTCTGCTGCTGAGCGTCGGCGTAGACAACCTGAGCCAGCTCGTAGGCCACAGACTGCAGGGACTCGCCGGCGGCCTTGATGGCCTCGACGTCAGAGCCCTCGAGCGCCTTCTTGGCGTCGGCGATAGCGGCCTCGGCCTTGGACTTCACGTCGGCGGAAACCTTGTCGCCCAGCTCGTTGAGGGTCTGCTCGGTGGAGTAGCACAGACTGTCGGTCTGGTTGCGGACCTCGACCTCTTCCTTCTGCTTCTTGTCCTCCTCGGCATGAGCCTCGGCGTCCTTGACCATACGATCGACTTCGTCGTCGGACAGAGCGGTGGAGCCGGAAATGGTGATCTGCTGCTCCTTGCCGGTGCCCTTGTCCTTAGCGGAGACCTTGACGATGCCGTTGGCGTCGATGTCGAAAGTGACCTCGATCTGCGGCACGCCGCGGCGGGCAGCCGGGATGCCGGTCAGCTGGAACTTACCGAGCGACTTGTTGTCGCGGGCAAGCTCGCGCTCGCCCTGGAGCACGTTGATCTCGACGCTGGTCTGGTTGTCGGCAGCGGTGGAGTAGACCTCGGTCTTGGAGGTCGGGATCGTGGTGTTGCGGTCGATCATCTTGGTCATGATGCCGCCCATGGTCTCGACGCCCAGCGACAGCGGGGTAACGTCGAGCAGCAGGATGCCCTCGACGTCGCCGGTGAGCACGCCGCCCTGGACGGCAGCACCGTCGGCAACGACCTCGTCGGGGTTCACGGACATGTTGGGCTGCTTGCCGGTCATGGTCTTGACGAGCTCCTGGACAGCGGGCATACGGGTGGAGCCGCCGACGAGGATGACCTCGGTCAGATCGGAGAGCTTAAGCTTGGCGTCGCGCAGGGCGTTGGTGACAGGCTGCTTGCAGCGCTCGAGCAGGTCGCGGGTGATCTTCTCGAACTCGGCGCGGGTCAGCGTGTAGTTGAGGTGCAGCGGGCCGGACTGGTTCATGGTAATGAACGGCAGGTTGATGGTGGTCTGCTGGGCGGCGGAGAGCTCCTTCTTGGCGTTCTCGGCGGCCTCCTTCAGACGCTGCAGGGCCATGGGGTCCTGACGCAGGTCGACACCGTTCTCCTGCTGGAACTTATCGGCCATCCAGTCGATGACGCGCTGATCCCAGTCGTCGCCGCCCAGGTGGTTATCGCCCGAGGTGGACAGAACCTCAAACACGCCGTCGGCGAGGTCGAGGATGGAGACGTCGAAGGTACCGCCGCCCAGGTCGAAGACCAGGATGCGCTGGTCGGTGCCCTGCTTGTCCAGGCCATAGGCAAGAGCAGCAGCGGTCGGCTCGTTGACGATACGCTTGACGTTGAGGCCGGCGATCTTACCGGCGTCCTTGGTGGCCTGACGCTGGGCGTCGTTGAAGTAGGCCGGGACGGTGATGACGGCGTCGGTGACAGTCTCGCCCAGATACTTCTCGGCGTCGGCCTTCATCTTCGCGAGCGTCATGGCGCTCACCTGCTCGGCGGTGTAATCCTTGCCCTCGATGTCGACGACGGCACGGCCGCCCTGGCCCTCCTTGACCTCGTACGGCACGGTCTTGATCTCAGAGGTGCACTCGGAGTACTTGCGGCCCATGAAGCGCTTGATGGAGAACACGGTGTTCTTGGGGTTGGTGACAGCCTGGTTCTTAGCGGCCTTACCCACGACGCGGTCGCCGTCGGCACGGAAGCCCACGACGGACGGGGTGGTGCGGTCGCCCTCGGCGTTCACGATAATGGTCGGAGAACCGCCCTCGAGAACGGCCATTGCGGAGTTAGTAGTACCAAGGTCGATACCAAGAATCTTGCCCATTAGAAATTCCCTCTCTCTTGTGCGTTTGCACCGACTCGGCGGTCTGTCGAGCGGTGTTTCGGCTTGTCTTTCAGGATGTAGTGTATCCCCTTATGGGCCGGAATATACAAAATCTAAGTCAATTCATATAAGATTTCTTATTGCTGAGAGTTTAGGTTCGCAAATGCGCAGGTAGACGCACTGTTTGAGTTCTAGGCAAATCTATCGAGATCTATGTAGAGATGACTGAGGTTTGGGTCCGAGGGTGCCTGGGGCTGCCTTGCGGAAAGCTTGTCCCAGTTTTCGGCAAAATAACGGGATGCCCTTTCCGCAGGCGCGCTCAATAGCTCAATATTTCAAGTCACCTTTAGCTAACATTTGCGCAGCTCAACGGCCCCACCTGCGTGTTTTTTAGTAAGCCGCGGCATACTCGGCGAACGGTATGAAGATGCCGGTCAGAGGGTATTGCAAACGGTCGCTCCCGTGGTATGTTTTTGCCCGAATCAAACCGGCGCGCATCGTCTGTAGCGTCGGTCAACAGAGAGGAAACTACCATGGCTCATCCCGTAATTGATGCCGACGAGTGCATCGCTTGTGGCGTTTGCGTCGACTCCTGCCCCGCTGGCGTTCTGGAGCTCCAGGACGTCGCTACCGTCGCCGACGAGGACTCCTGCGTCGCCTGTGGCGCTTGCCAGGACGCTTGCCCCGCTGGCGCGATCACCGAGATCGTCGAGGAGTAACAACTCCCCACTTGCACACTCAAAAGTACACCGTGCACAAAAAGGAGGCCTCCGCATCGCCGCGGAGGCCTCCTTTTGCATATGTGGGCAGTTGCGGTGGAATAGTTCCTGGCTCATTGCTTAGGTGCCGATTGTAGGAACTATTTCACCGCAACTTATAAAGACGGTGTCGGGCTAGGACAAATCATCCTCGTAGGGCATTAAGTCTGCAAGGTAGCCTTTCTCCTTGAGCATAGCCTCGATCTCGTCGAGGGTTTGCTCGTCCTCCGCCGCGATGCGATGGAAGTGATAGCCGCTCGTCACCGTTAGTAGCGGGAAACTCTTGCCGCTCTCGATATCGTGCAGGTAGCGCTCGACATCGCGGCGGTTGCGGATGTCCAGGTCGGCCGTAATCTTACCGTACACGCGGTGATTGACAATCACGTTGAGCACGGCGCCGCCGGCGTCGACGATACTCGTGAGCTCATCGCCTGCCTGCTCCACGCTGTGGCGAACCTTGACCAAGCGCGTAGGCACGGCGGGGCTGCTGGGGGCCTCCTGCAGCACGTAGCCGCGGTTGGTCGCCACGATATCGTGCCCATCGGCGCGCAGCAGGGCGATGTCCTGCACCACGATCTGGCGGCTCACACCCACCTCGCGGGCAAGCGCGCTGCCCGATACGGGCCCCTTGGCCCCCTCGAGCACGGCCATGATGGCACGGCGACGCTCGCGGGCGTTCATTATTTACCGTCCAGCAGACGCAGGTGCTTAAGCGAGAGGTCGAGGATCGGCGCGGAGTGCGTCAGGGCGCCCGAGCTAATAAAGTCAACGCCCAGGTCGGCAAGCGCGCGGATATTGCTGGCATCCACGTTGCCCGAGCACTCGGTCTTGGCGCGGCCGGCGATAAGTTCAATAGCGGCGGCCATGTCGTCATGGGTCATGTTGTCGAACATGATGATGTCGGCGCCGGCCTCCACGGCCTCGCGCACCATGTCCAGGTTCTCGCACTCGATCTCGACCGTCGTGGTAAACGATGCATGGGCGCGCGCCATCTCGATCGCGCGCGTCACGCCACCGGCGGCATCGATGTGGTTGTCCTTGAGCATGACGGCCGTCGACAGGTTGTAACGGTGGTTGCTGCCGCCGCCGATCTCGACTGCCGCCTTTTCAAACACACGCATGCCCGGTGTGGTCTTGCGCGTGTCGACAAGCACGGTCTTAGTGCCCTCGAGCGCCGCGGCCATGCTGTGCGTGTAGGTAGCGATGCCGCTCATGCGCTGCAGGTAGTTGAGCGCCACGCGCTCGCCCGAAAGCAACACGCGCGCGTCGCCGCGCACCTGGCCCACGTGATCGCCGGCATGCACCTCGTCGCCATCCGAGACATCGAACAACACGGAGCTCTGCGGATCCAGCAGCTCAAAGGTGCGGGCGAATACGTCCAGGCCGGCGATAATGCCGTCGGCCTTGGCGATAAGCTCCACCGTGGCGGGACGCGCCGTGGGGCAAACGCTCGCCGTGCTCACGTCCTCAAACGTAATGTCCTCGCGCAGAGCCTGCAGAATCAGATCATCGACGACGAGCTTCATGGTAATGGGATTCATGGTCTACTCCTCCACGGCCTGCGTGCCGGCGGCACGGGCCAATTCATCGATTGCCAGGGTGTCGACGCTCAGGGCGCGATGACGGCCATCGAGCGCGGGATCGCCCGCCTGCTCCACGGCCAGCGACTCGCCGGTGCGCATGTACCACGCGGCGCGACGACCCCAGACCAACGCCTCGAGCAGGCTGTTTGATGCAAGGCGGTTCTTGCCGTGCACGCCGTTGCAAGCCGTCTCGCCCGCGGCGTAGAGCTCGGGCATCGAGGTGCGGCCGTCCCTGTCTACCCACACGCCGCCCATAAAGTAGTGCTGCGTGGGCGTAACGGGAATGGGCTCGTCCAGGATGTCGCGACCGTCCTCAAGGCAGCGCGCGCGAATGTTGGCAAAATGCCCGGTCACCACGTCGCGCTCGACGGGGGCAAAGCTCAGCCACTCGTGCTCGGTGCCGTCCTGCTTCATCTGCTCGCGGATGGCGGCGGCGACCACATCGCGCGGCTGGAGCTCGTCGGTAAAGCGCTCGCCGGCGGCGTTGAGCAAAATCGCGCCCTCGCCGCGGCAGCTCTCGCTGATCAGGAAGGTGCGGCCCGGCTGCGGCGAGAACAGGCCCGTGGGATGGATCTGCACGTAGTCCAGGTGCTCCATCTTAATGCCATGCTCCTGAGCGATGTAGCAGGCGTCGCCCGTGAGCTGCGGGTAGTTGGTCGAGTGGTCGTACACGCCGCCAATGCCACCCGTCGCCCACAGCGTGTGGCGGGCATGGATCTTAAACGGCTTACCGGCATGCACGCCCTCAGCGGCATTTGCCAGCTCGTCGGCGGGGCGAACCGAGTTGTCCTCGTCCACGGCTACGGCGACGACGCCGGTGCACACCGTGGCGCCATCGCGCTCGGCGGTCAGGATGTCGGTCATGGCCACGTGCTCCAAAATCTGCACGTTGTCCAGTTTGCGAACGGCCTGGAGCAGCTTGGTCGTGATCTCCTTGCCCGTAATGTCGGCATGGAAGGCAATGCGCGGACGGCTGTGCGCGCCCTCGCGGGTAAAATTGAGGCTGCCGTCGGCCTTGCGCTCAAAATCCACGCCCATCGCTAGCAGGTCGTTGATGACCGAGCGACTCGAGCGAATCATGATGTCGACGCTCTCGCGGCGGTTCTCGTAGTGGCCGGCGTGCATGGTGTCCTCAAAGAAGGCATCGTAGTCCGAGCCTTCGGGCAGCACGCAGATGCCGCCCTGCGCGAGCATTGAGTCGCACTCGTCGACCGCGCCCTTGGAGAGCATGATCACGCGCGTGCTCGTCGGCAGATTGAGGGCCGCGTACAGACCCGCCACGCCGCAGCCGGCAATAACGACGTCGCACTCCATATCGGGGTATTGCTTGGTTTCCACAGGAATCCTCTCCCTTGTAATGTGACATAAGGGACCGTCCCTCATGCAACATTGTTCTAGCGCGCTGCGTACTCGAGCATACGGTCGAGCGTGAGCTTGGCCTGGTCTGCCGCCTCGTCCGAGACGCCGATCTGCACCTCGCCCTCGCCCGTCTCCAGGCAGCGCACGAGCTTTTCGAGCGTGATGAGGTCCATGTTGACGCAGGTGGGCTGCACCGCGGGGAAATAGAACTTCTTGCCGGTGCCCTGGCAGCGGCGCTCGAGCTCGTAGAGCACGCCGCGGACCGTCACGATGATGAACTCGCTCGCGTCCGACTCCTCGGCATACTTGATGATACCGGCGGTGGAGCCGATGTAGTCGGCCTCGGCCAGAACGTCGGCCTTGCACTCGGGGTGCGCCAGCACGAGCGCGTCGGGGTGGGCCTCCGTCGCGTCGACGATCTGCTCGACGGTGATGATGTGGTGACGCGGGCAGTAGCCCTTGTTGAGAATGACGTGCTTCTGCGGCACTTGCTCGGCCACGAAACGGCCCAGATTCTGGTCGGGAATGAACAGAATGTGCTGCTGCGGCAGCTCGGACACGATCTTGACAGCGTTGGAGCTGGTAACGCACACGTCACTCCAGCTTTTGATCTCGACCGTCGAGTTGACGTAGCACACCACGGCCAGGTCATCGCCATACTCGGCACGGGCGGCATCGACCGTCTCGCGCTTGACCATGTGCGCCATGGGGCAGTCCGCGCCCGGCTCGGGCAGCAGCACGGTCTTGGTGGGGTTGAGCAGCTTGGCGCTCTCGCCCATAAACTCCACGCCGCACAGCACGATAGTCTGCTGCGGCAGACTCTTGGCAAGCTTTGCCAGGTAGAAGCTGTCGCCGACGTAATCGGCCACAGCCTGCACCTCGGGCGCCACGTAATAGTGCGCCAGGATCACCGCGTCACGTTGGGTTTTTAGTTGCTGAATGGCCTCGACGAGCTCTGCGGGCACCAGTGCCGCGCGCTCCGTTGCCGTCGTTGCCGATGCTAGGCCGGCCGCGATATCGCGTGCAAGCTCCGACGCATCCATGTTCGCGCTCTGTGCCATCAAGGCCCCTCTCTTTTGGCGAATCTTGGGGCTTTAGTATGACACCTAGGTTTACAGCTGACAAGACAGCTGTAAACCTAGGTGTAAAGTTGAAATAAAGATTCAATCATGTGGCAGGTCCATATTCGAACTGGCAAGCTGAGGATAGCTGAGCTCTCGATGGCGCAGGAGGCATCTTTCGCCACCGCAATACCGCTTGGCGCGAGTTGCACGCCGTGGGGCGCAAACGGTCCGCACCCCCGCAAGCGGCGCGTACCCGATGTGGCAAAATCGAACTACTTAAGGGGGCCGAATGCTCAAGATTATTGCCTGCGACGATGATGTCGCTTTTCTAGATAGACTGCACCGGATGATCGACCGTTGGTCGACCGAGACGGGCACGGCGGTCGATGTTGCGCTCGTCACGCGCGGCGAGGACCTGCTGGCCCGCCATGCCGCATCGCGCGCCGACATCATTCTGCTCGACATGATCATGCCGCTCGTCAACGGCATGGACACCGCGCGCGAATTGCGCCAGGCCGATACCGCCGTGCGCCTGGTGTTCCTCACCTCGTCGCCCGAGTTCGCACTGGAGTCCTACGAGGTCCGTGCCTTCGACTATCTGCTCAAGCCCGTGACTTACGAACGCCTGGCGCAGTTACTTAACGAGCTTTCGAGCATGCGCCCGGCGGCAACCGACGAGCTCGTGATCAAAACTTCCTTTGGCTACCACGCCCTGCGCCTGTCCGACATCGAATATGCCGAGGCGCGCAACAAGCACGTGGTCTTCCACCTGCGCGACGGACGCGACATCGAGGCACTCGAGTCGTTCCGCAGCGTCGAGGACCGTTTGGCGCAAAATGCCACCTTCTTTAAATGCCACCGTAGTTACCAGGTCAACTTGCGCAACATCGACCACTTCGATCGCACGGACATCGTCATGCGCTCCGGCGCGTGCATCCCGCTTTCGCGCAGCTGCAAGCAGGGATTCCAAGACGCCTACTTTGCGGTGCGCTTTGAGGGCGGGAGGCGCTGATGGTCTCCTCGGTCGAAATGATCCTTTGGGCAATCCACCACGCCACGACGCTACTCTTTGGCGTCTTTGCCTCGGCGGCGCTGTGCGGTATCGAGATCAACCGGCGTCATGCGCTTGAACTGGTGCTGGTCGGTGCCGTAACCGGATGCGCATTTGGCCTCGCCAATGCCGTCGGCGGCGAGCTTTTCGCCCGCCAGGTATATCCGCTCGTCGTGCATCTGCCGCTCATCATCTATTTGTGTGCGCGCTACCGCCTGAGCCCGCTGCTTGCCGCGCTCGGCATTACGAGTGCCTATCTGAGCTGCCAGTTCAGCAATTGGATGGGCATCGCCGCCTTTGCCGCAACCGATTCGCAGATTGCGTACTATCTGGCGCGTATCGCGACCACACTCGCCGTCTTTGCCGTCCTGTTGCATTGGGCCGGCGACATCGGTCCGCGCTTGGCGATTAAAAGCACCACCGAGCTGGGCATCCTTTTAATCCTGCCGCTCGTCTATTACGTCTTTGACTATGCCACCAACGTCTACACCACGCTGTTCCACTCGGGCTCGGTGGTGACGGTTGAGTTTTTGGCATTTGCGCTCTGTGCCTTCTATCTTATGTTTCTTGCCGTTTACCTGCGCGAATACGAAGAAAAGGAAACCGCCGAGCGAGAGCGTTGGATGCTCGAGACCCGCGACAGCGCCGCCATCAAAGAGCTCGAGGCTTGGCGTCAATCTGGGCGCGAGCTGTCGATTCTGCGCCACGACATGCGCCACTTCCTACGCGGCCTGGCCGCTTTAATTGAGGAGGGCCACACCGACGAGGCGCTCAAACGCATCGATGAACTCTGCGAAGCCGGCGATCGCACCGCCGTACGCCGCTTCTGCGCCAACGAGACCGTAAACATCGCGCTTTCGTCATTTAACTCGGATATCAATAGAAACGGCATTACCGCCAACCTGCGCGCCGCCGTACCCGAAACCATCCACGTAGGCGACGCCGACCTGTTTAGCGTGCTCTCAAATGCCTTGGAAAACGCTATCACCGCCGCAAGCGCCGCACCCCAAGGAAAGCGATTCGTCGACCTTGACCTGCGATTAGAGGACAGCCAGCTGCTGCTGTTAGTTTCCAATACGTTTGACCGCGCGCCGCGCATGGTCGACGGCATGCCCGTGACCCGGCATGCGGGCCACGGCTTTGGCACCAGAAGCATCAAACTCGCCGTGGAGCGCATGAACGGCAACTGTCAGTTCCGCATTAACGGCGATCGGTTTGAGCTGCGCGCTGTGATGTAGAAGTGCGGCGCCGATCTCGCGGCGTGTCTTGCCCGCCAGGCAATCGCTCACCGGTGCCAATCCGCTACAGCGGAGCGGCCGCCGGAGTCAGCTGCTTGATGTAGGCCCACATGCGCTGCTTAGCGGCCTTGTCGGTGAGTGCCGCCTCAAAGCCATCGAGCGCGAGTACGCGGCGGCCCTGCACATGGGCGACCAAGCCGGGCTTGAGCATGGCGGTGTCGAAGTCATCGATTGCCACGAGCATGTCGGCGTAGGTCTCGCGCATGACATCGGCCGCGTTGTTGTCGAGCAGTAGCACCGCCTCGGGGTCCAAGGCCTCAAGCGCCTCGCGGAACAGCTCGCACGGTAGAGTCTCGCCCACCGCGGCCGCTCCGTCACCCACGCCAGCGACGCTTGCCAGCACGCAAAAATCCTCGGGCGCGTAGCCGATGGCCCCAAGCGCCTTGCGCAACGCCGCGCCATCCGGGCCGGCGGCAAGCTCGCCACCCGAACGCTCGGCCTCGTCCAGATCGCCTTTGACCAGCACGATCGGCGAGCACGCGTTGCCCGCGATACGCACGCCACGACCCGCGAGCGATGCGAGCTCCTGCTCGGTCGCCTGGGCGATGGCTTCTTTTTTCTGGCTTTGTGACGTGGGCATGCGCTCTCCAATCGTTTGCGTGCCCACCATTATATAAAAGAGCCGCCCGCGAGTGGTTGCTTTGCGGGCGGCTGGGTATAAGCACGGTCGTACTGAGTTTTACGCGGCCGAACCGCGTCGCATTATGGAGGTCACCATGGCTGACATTAATCAGATTACCCCCGAGAACTTCGATTCCATCGTTAACGACAGCCTGCCCGTGCTGGTCGATTTTTGGGCACCGTGGTGCGGGCCCTGTCGATCCCTCTCGCCCATCGTTGACGAGGTTGCCGATGAGCTGGCGGGCAAGCTTGCCGTTGCCAAATGCAACGTCGATGACAACCAGGACCTGGCCATGAAGTATGGCGTCATGAGCATCCCCACGCTGATTGTGTTTAAGAACGGCGAGGAGATTGACCGCTCGGTTGGCGCCCTGCCCAAGGCGAGGCTGCAGGCGCTGCTGGAGAAGCATCTGTAATACGCTTGTTACATGTTGCCGTCTGTCTGCCGTCCATGAGCGCTTTTACGCCGCTCGCCGGACTTCTGAATGCACCGAGTGCAACCACGGATAGTATGGTAGTCACAAACAGCCCCCAGTGAACGGGTGCGAGTCAGACGGACTCGCACCCGTTTTCTTCATTTGCCCAGTCTTTGCCACAAGTTTTGTTATGGATTTAAAAACTCAGATCCGATAGCACGTTCGTAAGACTGGATCGTTTCGGCATTTGCCCTCTCGATATCATTAAGCGGTGATGTCATCGCATCAAATTCCTCAGGCGAGTATATGCCTTCATACCAATCCTTATTGTCGAAATACTCTTGAATCTTCTCATTCTTGAACTTGCGACCATGGCGTGCATATATTTCATTTCTTGCCAAGCAAAGCTCCCATGTGCTCATACCCATTTCTTTAATCTCCGCCTCGGTATAACGCCGTGAGTCGCTTTCAGAAAGTAAGTAACCGTCTACCGTCGAACTCTTCGCATCACAGTAATAGGAAAAGCTATCCATAACCTTATGTGATTGATCATCAATATATGACACGACAACCGTACGGCTATCACCCGAATCGCTACCGAGCATCGATCGATATGCGAGCTTGCAAACTCCGTCCGAACCAACTACAACACTCCGGGGGTTAGTCGAAGCCTGCCCACCGTCCGTACCCACTTCTTTCAGGGACCAATTCTCCGGCTTCGACAACGCCTCTGTCGAAGAGCCGGTCACCTTGACATTCACCACCATCTCTGGAAACCCGGCGGAGTTATTTGATACCACTATTAATTCAGTTGCGCCCTCGTCGTCGGCCTCGTCCTTTTCATCTGAGTTTTCCGGCTCAAACTCATCGGCGTCCGATTTATACATATTATGCTGATAGGTTTGGGTGAATTCTGGTGATGAGTGCCCGCCCCCGAATCGATTCCAAACATAAAAGCCGCCAACAATGATGGCGGCCACCAGGCCAATTATCACGATTTTATTTAAATCGAATCCGCCAATTAACCCAATTACTCTTTTACCTAGTTCGTTGCCAGAATCCTCCGCCGCTGCCCTCCCCTTCGCATTATCCTTGACATCGAATGGCATCCGCTCATTCTCTGTGGTCGACCGACCCACGTCAGAAGATACTTTCGCAGCACAAAAGGGGCAGTAAACTGTCCCCTCTTCTATCTCTGCGTTACATTTGGGACACTTCACTGTCTCCCCTTTCAATCTGTCTTTTAGCCATCAACATGACGTCGATATTCTTGATAGTTCAACAGATATGATGAGAATTCCGCCGATGTATCCGAATTTCCCGTCCGCCACGCCTTGTGGTCGATAATCTGGCTCTTGAACCCGTAATATTCATCGATATACGCGATTAGACCGTCGACAGCAATAAGCTGCTCTTCGGGATAATCACCCGACCCTCCAACATGGACCATCTCAATCCCAACGGAATAAGAGTTCATGCCGTAATCGGGGTAACTTCCCCCTATCGGTAACGTTCCGACCTTGTCATCTCTCGAATCATCGATTGTTCCATACTGCTCGTTCTTCCCAGCATCGCCAAAACCGGCATGGTGCGCGATTTGATCGAGAGGCACACATTGAACGATCGACCCATCTTTTCCAACAACAAAATGAGCCGCCACCTTATTGCCGTTGGACTCCCACCAATCGATGACACTTTCAGGGGAAGAATCGCCCTCCGTATCGTGCAAAACGATGTACTTCTGAAACTCAGGACCCTTAGGCCCATGCGCCAAGTCGGCGTAGTACCGTTCTTGAATGCTTGGCTGAAATTCCGAGCTCCCATCGATGGACGAAGAGCGAGATTCGTCTTGCTCTACAACCCCTGAAACCGTGTCAGCAACTCTCGCGTTGCAGATATCAAGCACATCTCCAACACCATCTGCACAAGCCGCCAGCGCGCAATTGCTTCCGCTGGATTTCACGACCTTTCTCACGCCAATACGACCGACCAGAACAATTCCCAAGCCGAACAAGAAAACGGCAAGCGCGGAGACGAGCCCCCGCGCCACCCATAAACGCCTAGAGCGTACTTGCATACGTGCTGACCACATCGCATGCCGTACTGATAAGGCCACCCGCCTCGAGCAGCTTTGCCGCTGCCGCTCCAAGCTGCCCAACCGCCTCATTTTGAGCGGTCGAATTTGTTCCTTCCATTGCCGCGTTAAGCATGTCGTGCAGTGAATCGAGATCTTCCGCCACCGTGACGCACACACCTCGCTGCGTCTCCATCTTCGACACCAACGCGTTCAGCTCTGCAACGAGCTGGCCGATGTTCTGACTCATTTCTGTTCCTTTCCGTTGTCACAACAACCCAAATAGCACATTCGCAATAAGCGAAATTACCCCAATACAGCACGCACATAGAACCGCCGCCTGAGAAAGGCAGCCGCCTTTCGACTCCTCGGCTTTAACGGGAAGAGGATCCAGCATCGCCTTCTCTTCTTCCACCAGAAGACGCTTCCGGTCAAGAGCCGCCCGTCGAGCATCCAGTGCATTTGAAGATCGCTGACTCAACTCGTTCACAGACGTATCTTTTTCAATCATCTCGATATAGCAATCGATTTTCTTGATAAGCCCTGATAACGAAGAGGCAAGCTCGGCAGCGTCTTCATTCGACGCAATCGGTCTTACCATGTTCGGAAGCGCAGCGCCGACGTCCTTCGCGTGACTCCCCGCAAGTCGTTTAGACAATTGCGAAAAAGCCTCCTGTGCTTGATGCGCCAGGCGATCTATCTCCGCTTTCTTTTTGCCCGCCATGTTCCTCGCAGAAATCGACTCCCGATCACAACGATCGCACTCCTGCTTAACAAGCTGGGCGGTCGACGCCTCCGATTTCAGAAATCGTTCTGCTTCGGACAGATACCTTTCGTACAAATCATCCCTGCTCATCGTCGCCCCTCCTCCATAATCGCGTTGCGACAAAGGGCATGAGCTTCATTGAGGGACGTCCCGAAGAAGCCTCCTTGTAAAGGACCCGGTTCTCTTGCCCGTTCCACTGGCACAGCGGGCCATCCAACTGCTTCGCTGCGGCATTCGAGCCAAACAGACACGCCACGCCGTCAAAAGACGACAGTCCCGATGAACCCAACTGCGCTGAAAGCGCTACGGGGTTTTGCCAATGGCAGACAAAGTGGATTCCGTGCATAGGAGCCTCGCGGAATACCTTTTGAATCTTCTGCTGAGCACCAAAGTCGAAAGATCCTAGTGAGTCCGCATTCGGCACCAGCACAAACCGCTCCCGCCCACATTCTTCCCCGACATCATTTCTCTGAAGACAATTGGTAATCCATGCAGCCGCTTCGTCCGAAGGTACGACCTCCGGAGAAACCCCCGCACGAGCGCATATCTCCAGAGTCGAATTAGAAACATGGCGCGCGCCATCCTCCACTACAGCAAACTCAGCGCCTCGCTCATAGCGCGCAAGCGATAAAACAAGCGTTTCCATAACGCACGCCGCAAGATCGACAGAATTCGGAAGATCACCGAGCCCTGGCAGCGTTCCCCTGCCCACAAGAGCGATATTGCTTCCCGCAGCTCTTTCAAACGGGAAATATATCGGTGCCAACCCAGCAGAAACACCCCGGCCAAGCAAGGCGCTCGGCACGTTACCTGAATCTATGTCGTTCTGCTCAAGGAGGGCCTCAGTCAACTCCGGCAGAGTGCTTCCGTCGAAAACCACCGGTTCATCAAGGTGCCCTTTTGGCATTGCATAGAACTTGTTCCTGAGACTGTCCAACGTGGCATCCTCAGCAAACGGCGTAAGCACCGTCACATTTGCGCTCGGATTTCCGTAATCTTCGTTCAGAATCGCCTGTCCCCTGAACCTTAGACTAGCAGCCGCCTCGTTAAAGGGTCCGAAAGTCGCCCGCGACTCCGCCGGCGAGTTTTTCAGTCCGATACGGATAGGAAACTGTGCGAAGAACTTGCCTTGGGAAATGGCAAGATTGGTTATCCCGCCGATACTTTGTGACGCCAATATCACGTGAATACCGTATGCACGATAGAGGCGAACGATGCGTTCCAAAAGTTCACAGGCTTCCTTGCCTCTCGCGCCTTCTAGAAATAGCTGGAACTCATCAATGACCACAACGATACGCGGCATCTTATTCCCGCTATTGCGCCGATACTTGAGCAGATTATCTCCGTAAGGCTTGATCGCAGCGGCCCTCCGTTTGGCCTCGGCGGCTATGGAATTCAGCACATCCATGGCAAAGTCTTCATCGGCCTCAAGCCCAAATGCCTTTACCTGCGGTAGATACTCGGGGGAATCCGGCGTGGGAGCCATGGGAAACAGGGTAACGCCCTCTTTGAAATCAAACAGATAGAGTTCCAACTCGTCGGGAGAATACCTGGCGCACAAACCGTAGATGATATCTTTCAACAGATTCGATTTACCCTGTCCGACCGCGCCGGTTATCAGTGCATTATGTCTTTGAGTCTCATTCGAGCCAATCGTGACATCAACCGTCTGGGTTCCACGCAGACCCAGCGAGAACGTGACTCCGTCCTCGCTCGTCTCCATCCAATACTCCGCGGGAAGCACCGACTCGATCTTTACTTCGGGCAACCGCAGCTCTGCCGCTGATCGGGCCATCCGCTCGGCGGCTTGCGCCGATTCAATCGTGTCAAGCTCATAGAGCTCAATATCGTAGCCATCGTGACCCAGCCATCGGGCATGACTGCCCGAGAATAGTTCGAGACGCTCCGAAACAGGATAGGAACGTTTCTTCTCGCAATACCATTTGGGCAAGTCGTCCATCTTAGGTTGTATCATTAGGAAAGAAGTGCCTGCCTTTGGGGCCGCCTTCATCAGCGAGCAGATACGGTCGTATTGCTCGGCAGCCATTCCCATCGGCATATCGTGGATCACAACGAGCTGGTACTTCTCGACCGGCATTCCGACCCGTTGGTGATATACCGCCAGGCTCTCATCGTCTGACAGCAACTCGTTGTTGATTTGCGTCACACGGTCGGTCAGCTCGTTAAGTAAGGCATCGAGTTCACCCCTCGAATGCAAATACTTGACCGCTGCCTCGCCTTGCCCGTTCCGGCCAATCGTCGAAAAAGGAGCCTCGATGTTTTTGAGTGCCGGGTCAAAACTAATGATTTCAACTTGCGACGCTGAAGTCGATAAAAGCGTCTTGGCCTCTACCTCGCGCACTACCCCGTCTGAAATGCAGCCCTCGCCTGAAACCGACATCACGATATTGCCGTGACCAAGCAACGGAACGATAAAGGGCACCGTAAACAAATCGTCACATTTTGAATTTTTCGACATCGATCCAATCTGGATATACTCGGCGGCATTGAGGGCCGAGCCTTCCTCGATCGCCAGCAACTCGTCAACGGTATCCTGCACTCGCTTTTTCGAAAGGGCGTTGCGGCGCTTCTCCCGGATGCTGAGTTGATTGAGCGCTCGTGTTTTTGCCTCCTGTCTCTCCTTCAGCGTCATCTTCAACCACGTGTCAACGGAGGCAGATTGGGATTCACAAGCTCCCAGCAGATGAGCCTGGCATTCCTTGACCTCGCTGAGCGCTTGTCTCATTTCGGCATAGGTCTCTTCCAGCGACATATTGGCCATCAGTCCTCTTCGTGCCGAAAGACAACCACTCGCGCTGGGCGGAGAAGTCTTCCGCCAATCCTGTAACCGTCTCGCTCTACTCGAGCCACCTTTCCATCTTTGAAGGCGTCGTCTGTCTTAATCAATCCAACGATTTCATGCTCATGTAGATTAACCGTCTCGTCACACAGAACAGGCTCAAGCCCGTAATGGCTACAAACCTCGATAATCTCATCCACAATCGAAGACCTCAAGTCCTCTGACAGCGGCTCATTCTTGACTCTATCAACGGCAAGCAGCAGCTCACTGAATAATCCTGCATAAGCTTCGCCAGTGGCCAAGTCTTTGATTTTTCTTGAATCTGATTTGAGAGAAGCAAGAGACGCTCTGAGCCGTTCTGTACAGTCAATAATTGCTTGGCGATCCATCTCCAAGCTGTCAAGTGCTTGGTCCCAGCGCACGTCCATTATTGGAGCCCTGTCCTCTTTGCAAGCTCTCCTAATTTACGGGCATTGATCATCCATCCGGTCGTACAACAAAGAAGAATGCATACAGGAGCAGCCCAAAGAACAGAACAAGCGTCAAGGGAGCGCCACTTGACCCGCTTATCATAAACAAGAAGGTCAAGCCGCAGAGAATCCAAAACCATCGGGCCGGTGCAATGTAGTGCCTTTTACGCGCCCAGTCGATAAGGCCCTCCATTTTCTCAATCCATTCCTCATCAGCCTTGTCGATATTTCCCAACGTGCGCATTTCACTAACGACAAGTTCAGCATGCTGGATTTGTTTCATATTGGTGAAATAGCCAGCATTATCCTTTGAGCTCATTTTGTTCTCGACATCCGTCTCTAGACACCGGCATAACGAGCTTAGGACGGGTCCATAATCCGGATGTGCCTCATGAAGATTGCGCGCCATAGTGAGGGCCTGGTCAAATTTCCCCTGAAGATAACGCGCATCAACCAAGCGCGCCATAATCGTATAGTCGCTCTTATCAATCTGCTGGGCCTTCAGAAACTCAGCCTCGGCGTCTGCGTATTTATCAATCATTATGTACGAGTCGCCCAACAGCCTATGAGCGGTCGCCTGATTCGAGCCAAGCTTCAGCAACTCGGATGCAGCAAAAATGGATTCGTCATACTTGTCCATCGAATATGCTGCCAGAGCCCACACAAGCCATGCTTCCGCATCGGTTGAGCAATTCCTTGTTGCCTCCCTAGCGGCAAGACAAGCGTTGGCACTCTGACCGTTTTTGAAATAATCTTTCGCTTCTGATGTCCAGTCTTTCTCGGCGGTTGCAGCACGGGCGTCTTTTTCCAGGTCCCTCTTGCTATCACTCTTCCCGCTATCATATGTGGCGTCGTATTCCAAACGTTTTGAACTGTTGTGAAACAACGAATCTGCTTCATTTAAGAGCTGCATCATCCTTTCGGCGTTTGCTCTTTGCATAGCATCCGGAGATCCTTCGAGACGCCTGAAGCGCTTTCGTGTTTTCTTAATCGCCTCTTCAATCTCCTCAATCGGCGCATTCTTTTCCAGTTCGAGAATTTCATAGTAGTCAACAAATTCTTCCATCAGTGTCCCCTATCCAATTTCGATGTTCTTCATCTTGTTAACGGCAGTATCGAGTTGCCGTTCATCCATATTCGCCACGCGGTCGATTTCGAACTCGCCATACAGCTGACCGCTCCCCCCGGCATATAGACGGATATGCACGGTTTGTTCTCTGTCGTATTCGTAAACCACGCGAACGGGAGATCCCTTGGGCAACCCGGGCGGAAGCGGTATTTCCTTTGAACCGATAATGACCACATAGTTCAAGTCTGGGTCATCGCCTTGTGTCACTTGGACATCGACGTACGACTGGTTCTCACTCACCGTTGCTGCGTCCTGTGAATAACTCCCCGGCACGGGTGAATTCCTCGGAATCACGACATTGTTGTAGTCTTTGCCGTCTTTCCCGAGCATCACAACCCCCAAAGGTTGCGAGGTAACATCGGCAATGACTACGCTCGGAGCCGTAAAGAGGGGCATATCCGGCAAACTATTTTCCGCCGATCCTGCCACGTCAGTGCTCGATTCCATTTCTATTGCGGCCTGAACGGCAGCCCCCATGGCGACAGCCTCATCGGGATTTACCCCAAGCTCGGGTTTCATCCCCGAAATATCTTCGATTAACTTGTGTACCATTGGCATACGCGTTGAGCCACCAACGAGGACCACATGATCGATCTGACCCCATGAATAACCGGTGTCCTCGAGCACGTCCTCGACCAGCTCCTGCGTTCGATTCAGGAGCGACCTACTCGCCCGCTCGAAATCTTCGCGAGAAATAGCCACACGATAAGGCTTTCCGTTCTTCGAAATATGGAGGTTTGCCTTTGCCACGTTCGAAAGAGTGCGCTTAACCATTTCGCATTTCTCTCGAAGCTCGGCACTTATCAGATAATCATCGAGAACATTACCGGCACCCTGCTTCGAGAGTTCTTCTGCCACAAACGACATTAGAGCGTTATCGAAATCGAATCCGCCCAAGTTCCTATCGCCATCGGTTCCGATAACCGTAAAGCAACCGTCCTCTATCTTAAGAAGCGTCACGTCGAACGTTCCGCCGCCCAAATCATAGACAAGCGTGACGCCGTTCTTCTCGGTATCGAGACCAAAGGAAAGGGCTGCGGCCGTCGGTTCATTCAACACGCGAAGCACTTTGGTGCCCGCAATTACACCTGCCTGCTTTGTCGCAGTTCTTCTTGCATCATCAAAATATGCGGGAACCGTAATCACGGCTCCGCATACTTCTTCTCCAAGTGCCTGCTCGGCATCTTGCAATAATTTTTTGATAATAAGGGAGGAAACCTCTTCTGCAGAGTAGGAAACGCCCGAGTCGGAGTCGAATCTCCAATCCGGATTTCCTATCTGCCGTTTAACGAACTGGACAACATTATCGGGGTCACTTGCCGCCGAATGCTTGGCCATCGTTCCAACAAGCGGCTCGTCTTTTCCGTCAAATGATTGGAATAAAACAACCGAAGGTGTAGTCGGTTCTCCGTCCGCATTCTTCAGTATTTCGGGAAGTCCATCGTCTCCCAACACAGCGACGGCCGAATAGGTCGTCCCAAGATCGATTCCAACAACTCTCCCCATAGCCACCATTCCCCGATGTCTATTTATATTGGTTTCGAGTTTATTCAAATTAGACTTTATGTCAATTATTGCACCTAAGGACAATCCAGTTAGACATTTGACCGGCACCGAAATGCAAAGTTGCTCTTGATATCAGACGGGAGCGACATGGATGTGACCAATAAACGTACCGCACTCGCCAGAATCCGCAAAAAGTCAGGGCTTACTCAGCTTCAAATTGCGGACAGTCTTGGCGTTAGCAAGGCGACATATAGTGCATGGGAAACAGGTCGAGCAAAACTAGGAGAGGACCGCATTGTTGCATTGTGCGATCTCTTTGGATGCACGCCCAACGATATCCTTGGCTATACCAAAGATCCAGACGGAAGCCCTGCGTTTTTTACTGCTCAGGAAGACGAATATCTATCGCTCTTCAAAGCCCTGCCGCCAAACATCAAGGCCGACATTCTTGACATCATGCGTTATACGACAAAGGCCTGGAGACTCTAGGGCTTCTCTTTTGGCATCATGAATGTTTACTAGATAATGTCCAACTTGCACAATCTAAATCGTCCAACTTGCACAATCTAAATCGTCTAACTTGCACAAATCAACGGTATAATACCCTGCTAGCAAGGCTAGCAAGGAGGGTGACATGAGTTCGATTGAACACGGTTATTTACCACGAGTCGCGGACAAAGTGCTCGCCAGAAAACTAAAATCTTCCGGAGCTGTCCAAATCAAAGGGCCAAAATGGTGCGGCAAGACCGCAACGGCTGAACAGGCAGCCGCAAGCAGCATCTACATGCAAGACCCCGATAACGGTCCGAGTTACATCCAGCTTGCCGATTCGAAGCCCTCTCTCCTGCTCAAAGGAGATGAGCCACGCCTCATCGATGAATGGCAAATGGCCCCGCAGCTTTGGGACGCCGTAAGGTTCGCGATCGACCGTGGCAAAGGGCGAGGCAGGTTTATCCTCACCGGCTCCGCAACGCCTCGGGCAAGCGAAATGCCGGCACACTCAGGAGTCGGCCGCATAGCACGTATAAACATGCGCCCGATGTCACTTTTTGAATCACGCGAGTCAACAGGATCAGTTTCGCTGGCAAGTCTGTTTGATGGAAACACCGATGTTGCCGATATGGTCGACTTCGATATCGAACGTATCGTCTACTCACTTTGCCGAGGAGGTTGGCCTGAAGCGGTTACCGAGCCAAACCATGGGATTGCGCTATCCATGGCCCCTGATTACATCTCGGAACTGCTTGATTCCGATATCGACGAGATTGATGGACTGCGGAGAAATAAGACTTGGATGGCCCAGATTATTCGAAGCTACGCTCGCAACATCTCGACAGAGGCATCGCTCGCCACAATCGCCGCTGACATGCAAGGAGAACCTCCCTCAAGAAATACCGTTTCTGAATATGTCGACGCCTTGACCCGCGCCTGCGTTTTCGAAGATCTCGAAGCATGGGCCCCGCGACTTCGCTCAAAAACTGCTGTACGAACGAGCCCAACGCGCCATTTCTGCGACCCATCGCTTGCGGTCGCAGCCCTTGGAGCAACCCCTCAAAAGCTCCTGGAAGATTTTGAGACATTTGGGCTTCTGTTTGAATCCATGTGCGTTAGAGACCTACGCACCTATATGGACCTGCTTGGCGGCAAGGTTTATCACTATCGGGACAAGACCGACCTTGAAGCCGATGCCGTACTCGTTCTGGATGACGGAAGGTATGCCCTGGTCGAGATCAAACTCGGTTCAAAACCCATCGATTCTGCCGCCGCAAACCTCAAGAAACTCGCATCTAAAATCGATGCGACTCACCAAGGCGAAGCGTCCTTCTTGCTCGTTCTCACTGGAACCGCAACTGCCTACCGACGGGAAGACGGTGTCGTAGTCGCGCCGCTTGCTTCACTGGCACCGTAGGACAACTGGCATACAGCGGCGGGCGCGGGAGCCCTCCGTAGTAGAATCTGAACCACTGATTAGACCCGTACAAAAGGAGATTTCCCATGCATGACGTCGGAATGAACATGAGCCAGCTTGCTATGAGCGTTAAGCAGGTCGACGACACGATCGAGCTCGCCCACGAGTGGAGCCATCAACTGCTGCATGCAACCGAGAACTTTGATATGGAGCGCATTGGCGCCAAGCTCGAGGCCGCCATGGCGGCGCTCCACGAGGCGCACGACGCACTCGAGGGCTACGAGGAGGCCATCGAGGCCGACCATAACTCCGTTGGCTCCGTAAAGCTGGTGTAGCGTGGCCGAGCACGAGCACGCCTGCGAGCACGAGCATTCGCACGGGCCGACCGGCGACGCGGACTGCCGTTGCAGCGGCTCCGCCTCCGAGCTAGTCCGTTTTTCGGTCACCGCGCCCGACGACCTGCTGCGCCGCTTTGACGAGCAGATTGCGCGCCGCGGCGACGTGGCCAATCGTTCCGAGGCCGTGCGCGACCTGATTCGCGCCTCGATTGCCAAGGAGCAGATGCGAACGCCCGACGAGCAGGTCATCGGGTCGCTCACTATGATCTATGACCACCATACCGGCGATCTGACGCGCCGTCTGGACGAGGTGCAGCACGACTACACCGACGAGATTGTCTCGACCATGCACGTGCATCTGGACCACCACAACTGCCTGGAGATTCTGGCGCTCAAGGGTCGCGGCAAACGCGTCTACGAGCTGGCGGACCGGTTGCTGGGACTGCGCGGCGTTAAGCACGGCGAGCTCACCTGCGCCGCCACCAAGCAAAGCCTGGGGCTCTAACAGCACACACTTCAATGAAGGAGGGCCGCATGCGGCATGCGCATATTCATGTGACGGGCATTGTGCAGGGCGTTGGCATGCGGCCATTTGTGTATCGCGAGGCCATGGCGCACGGCATTTGCGGCTGGGTGCTCAACGCGGGCGATGGCGTGCACATCGAGGCGCACGCTCTAAGCGAGTCGCTCGGCGAATTTGTCGCCGCGCTTTCCGAGCATGCGCCCGCGGCGTCTCGCGTGGAGCATGTCGAGGTTGTGGACCTAGCACCCGGCGACTGGGACGCCGCTAACGAGCAGGGCTTTCGCATTGTGGCGTCGCAGGATCAAACTGCCCACACGACGCTCATCTCACCCGACATCGCCACGTGCGACGACTGCCTGCGCGAGTTATTCGACCCCGCCGACCGACGCTTTCACTATCCCTTTATCAACTGCACCAATTGCGGACCGCGCTTTACCATCATTCGTTCGCTGCCCTATGACCGAGCGGCCACCTCGATGGATTGCTTTCCCATGTGCCCCACCTGCGCCGCAGAGTATGCCGACCCACTCGATCGGCGGTTTCACGCGCAGCCCGATGCCTGTTTTGATTGCGGACCGCATATTACGTGGCGCGAGGCGGATCGCGGTGTTATGCCAGCGGGTGCCGACGCAACACAAGCCGTCGGCTCCACGCGCGAGGCCAGCGATGCCATCATCGAACGTTGCGTCGAGCTGCTGGCAGACGGCGGCATCGTCGCCATCAAGGGTCTGGGCGGATTCCACCTGGCCTGCGATGCCAGCAACGAACAAGCGGTGCGCGAGTTGCGCCGTCGCAAGCGTCGCAGCAATAAGCCGCTTGCCGTTATGGTGCGCGGCCTTGCCGACGCCGAGTGCCTGTGTCACATCGATGGCGTTGAGCGCGACCTGCTGGCCGGCAGCGTTCGTCCCATTGTGCTGTTGCGTCGCCGCGCAACCGGCAGCGACACCCGCGACTCCCCCGACGCCCCTGAGCTCGCGCCATCCGTCGCGCACGACTTGCCCGAGCTCGGCGTCATGCTCCCCTACACCCCGCTTCAACATTTGCTGCTCGCCACGGCTGCAGCACACGGCATGCGCGCGCTCGTCATGACCAGCGGAAACCTGAGCGAAGAACCCATCGAGACCGACGACGACCTTGCCTGGGAACACCTCGTTGCCGCCGGCATCGCCGACGCGTTGATCGGTAACGACCGCGCGATCCTCTCGCGCTACGACGACTCCGTGGTACGCGTGGTCGACGGCGACGCCATGCCTGTGCGTCGCGCACGCGGATATGCGCCGCAACCGCTGTCGTTGCCGGCGCTCAACGGCACCACGCCCTGCGTACTCGCCTGTGGGCCGCAGCAAAAAGCCACGATTGCACTCACTCGCACGGACTCGGACGGTTATACGACCTGTTTTGTGTCGCAGCATATCGGCGATGTCGAAAACGGCACGACCTTCGATGCCTGGAGCGCCGCGCGCTCGCGCCTGGAAAACCTTTTTGACCTGGCGCCTGCCGCCTTGGCATGCGACATGCATCCCAGCTATCTGTCGAGCCAATGGGCGCGCGAGCAGGCACGGGAGCACAATCTGCCGCTTATCGAAGTCCAGCACCATCACGCGCATATCGCGAGCGTAATGGCAGAGGCGATTGCCGCAGGCCGGCTTGCGCCCGATGCACACGTTCTCGGCATCGCCTTCGATGGCACGGGCGCCGGTACCGATGGCACCATATGGGGCGGTGAGTTTCTTGTCGCCCGTCTCGCCGATTTTGAGCGCGTCGCGCATCTGCGCACCTGGGCGCTTCCCGGTGGCGCCGCATCCGTACACGATGCCCGCCGCAACGCCTTTGCCCTGCTGAGCGAACTCAACCTGCTCGAGCACCCGGGAGCCGTGGAGCTTTTGGCCAGCCTTGACGAGCAGACGCGCAGCATAACGGCAACGATGATCGAGCGCGGCATCAACAGTCCGCGCACCAGCAGCATGGGTCGCCTATTTGATGCCGCAGCCGCGATTTTGGGCATTTGCGACCAGGCAACCTACGAGGGCGAACCCGCTATCGAGCTCGAAGCCGCCGCTTGGCGTGCACTGGACGGCGAAATCGCCCATTTTCCCAACGACAATGCCGGCTATTCCACATCTGGCACATCGTGGTTGGACGGCCCCGATGTGCTGGACCAGGAAGCACTCTTTGAGGCACTTTTGGGAGGAATTGAAGCCGGAGCGCCCGCCGACAGGCTCGCGCTCGACTTCCATGTCGCCGTCGCGTGCTCCTCGGCGCGCATCGCCGGCGATATCTGCGTGCGCGAGGGCATCGACACCGTCGCGCTCTCGGGCGGCGTGTTCATGAACCGACTTCTGCTTCAGCTCCTCACCCGCGAGCTCAAAAGCGCAGGCCTTACTGTCCTTGTCCCCCACACCGTACCCATCAATGACGGCTGCATCGCCTACGGTCAGGCGGCGGTCGCAAGCGCTCGTCTTGCGCAAATCGCATTGCAGTAGCTCGCCCTCGCACGCCGCTGTGCCCAGCCGTCTCACAGGCGTAACGCGTTTGCCCGCAAACCCCGCGAGCGCTACCATCAACTGATGGATTATTGAGCGCCTATCCAGCGCAAAGCGTCTAAAAGGGGAACAATATGTGCCTTGCCGTTCCCGGTAAAGTAGTCAAACGCGACGACGACCTCAAGGCCACCGTCGACATGATGGGCATCGAGCGCCCCGTGTCGCTACGACTCGTGCCGACGGCACAGGTTGGCGACTATATTCTCGTACACGCCGGCTTTGGCATCCAGATCGTCGACGAGCAGGAAGCGCAAGAAACGCTCGAGCTCGTTAATGCCATGACCGAACTGGCCGAAGAAGACCAGCTGACCACCAACCCGGCGGAGGCTTACTAGTGGCGCCCGAGCAGCCGGCGCGCTCCGGTATCGATTTCTCGGCATTCCGCGATCCCAAGCTGGCTCGCGAGCTCATCGAGCGCATTCATGAGCTTGCCGGCGACCGCGCCATCAACCTTATGGAAGTCTGCGGCACGCATACCGTGAGCATCGGGCGCTATGGCTTTCGCTCCATTATGCCGGCCGGGCTCAAGCTGCTGAGCGGCCCGGGCTGCCCCGTCTGCGTCACCGCCAACCGCGACATCGACCACGCAATCGCGCTCGCCAACATAGACGGCGCCATCATCACCACCTTTGGCGACATGATGCGCGTGCCCGGATCGTCCACCTCGCTCGCTGCACAAAAGGCGGCAGGGCGTGACATTCGCATTGTGTACTCCCCGCTCGATGCGCTCGACATTGCCGAGCAAAACCCTGATCGCCCGGTCATTTTTATGGGCGTGGGCTTTGAGACGACGACGCCCACCATCGCCACCGCCATCTTGGAGGCCGAGGCGCGCGGGCTTTTGAACTTCTCGGTCTATTGCGCCCACAAGACCACGCCGCCGGCGTTGCGCGCCATCGCCAACGACCCCGAGACCGCCATCGACGGCTTTATCCTGCCGGGCCACGTCGCCACCATCACGGGCTTGGCCCCCTTTGGCTTTTTGGTCGACGAGTTTAAGACTCCAGGCGTGGTAACGGGATTTGAGCCGGTCGACATCTTGCAGGGTATCTGCATGCTGGTCCAGATGGTTGTTGAGGGGCAGCCCGCGATCGACAACGCCTACCGTCGCGGCGTCAATGCCGACGGCAATCCCGTGGCGCGCCAGCTGGTCGAGCAGGTGTTTGAGCCATGCGACACCACGTGGCGCGGGCTGGGGCCGATTGCGGCTTCGGGACTCGCCATTCGTCCCGAATTCTCGCGCTTTGATGCCCATACCCGCTTTGATGTGCCCGTTGAGGCGACAGTCGAGCCGCGCGGGTGCCGCTGCGGCGACGTGCTGCGCGGGGCCATTACGCCGAGCAGCTGCCCGCTCTTTGGCCGCACCTGCACGCCCGAGCACCCCGTCGGCCCGTGCATGGTGAGCTCCGAGGGCAGCTGCGCAGCATATTTCCGCTACCGAGGCTAATGGGTTCCGCCGTTCTAACGAACGGCGGACCGGTCGACGCTGCGCCTCACCCATATAATTCCACCCACGATTGGAGTTTTCGATATGTCCCATAGCGTTACCGATAGCACCGTCCTGCTGGGTCACGGCTCCGGCGGCCAGATGATGAAACGCATCATCGATGAAGTCTTTTTAGATGCCTTTGGTTCGCCCGAGCTGCTCGAAGGCAACGACGCCGGCGTCGCCGCGCTGCCCGCGAGCGGGCGCATCGCCATGTCGACCGACAGCTTTGTAGTCTCGCCGCAGTTCTTCCCCGGTGGCAACATCGGCCGCCTCGCCGTGTGCGGAACCGTCAACGACGTCGCGACCTCGGGTGCCAACGTGCGCTACCTATCGTGCGGCTTTATCCTCGAAGAGGGCTATCCCATGGATAAGCTCCACCAGATTGTGCAGACGATGGCCGAAACGGCACGCGAGGCGGGCGTGTCCATAATCACGGGCGACACCAAGGTGGTCGAGCGCGGCGGGGCCGACGGCGTCTACATCAATACCGCCGGCGTGGGCGAGGTGCCTGCGGGCGTGGCGCTCAGCGGCGCAAACTGCCAGCCCGGCGATGTCATCCTGGTATCGGGTACGCTGGGCGACCACGGCATCGCCATCATGAGCCAACGCGAGGGTCTGGCGTTTTCGAGCACCATCGAAAGCGATGCCGCGCCGCTCAACCACCTGATTGCCGATGTGCTTGCCGCAGCACCCGACACACGCTGCTTCCGCGACCCCACGCGCGGTGGCCTGGCCTCGACGCTCAACGAGTTTGCGCAGGCCAGCGGCGTTGCCATGGAGGTCGACGAGGATGCCGTGCCCGTGCGTCCCGACGTGCAGGCCGCCTGCGAGATGCTCGGCTGCGATGTGCTGCAGGTGGCAAACGAGGGCAAGATGGTCGCCGTCGTACCGGCCGAGCAAGCCGATGCCGCACTGAGCGCCATGCGCGCCGCCCACTACGGCGAGAACGCCGCCGTCATCGGTCGCGTGCTGCCGCTTGCCGAGGGCGCCCGTCCCGCCGTGCGCGTGCGCACCGGCTGGGGTTCGACCCGCATCCTCGACATGCTCGTAGGAGAGCAGCTGCCGAGAATTTGCTAACGACAAAGGCTCAGGGCTATTAAAGATATTCAGATTCCAAACATGCCCGGCACGCATGCCCAGTATCATGGGGTGCGTTTTACAACTCAAGCGGCAGGAGCACCCATGGCAGCAGCTTTTTCCCATGTGATCTTTGACCTGGACGGCACCATCCTCAACACGCTCGAGGACCTGGCGGCCGCCGGCAACCATACCTGCGAGGCGCACGGCTGGCCCACGTTTGCCGTTGACGAGTACCGCTACAAGGTGGGAAACGGCATGCTCAAGCTGGTTGAGCGCTTTATGCCTGCCGAGTATGCGGGCGACAGCCGTATGTTTGAGCAAACGCTTGCCGAGTTTAGGGCTTACTACGGCGAGCACAAGGAGGACCACACCGCCCCCTATGCCGGTACGATCGAGATGCTCGACCGCCTGCGCGCCGCGGCCGTGCAGCTTGCCGTGCTCACTAACAAGGACCACGTCTCGGCGGCTCCGCTTATCGAGAAGTATTTTGGTTCCGAGCGCTTTGCGCTGGTACAGGGCCGTGTCGATGCGTTTCCGCCCAAGCCCGAAGCACCCGTCACGCTGCATGTGATGGAGGAGCTAGGCGCCGATCCGTCGACCACGCTCTACGTAGGCGATTCCAATGTCGATATCCTGACCGGTCACAACGCCGGCCTTAAGAGCGCGGGCGTCAGCTGGGGCTTCCGCGGCCGCGCAGAGCTGGAAGCCGCCGGCGCCGACTACGTGGTGGACACCCAGGGCGAGCTCGCAGCGCTGATCCTGGGCGAGTAACGAGCGACACTGCTTAACGCAGCTGCGGCAATTCTTCCGCGCGGAAAGCGCATCCCGTTTTGGAGCTCCGGAATGGGATACGCTTTCCGTTTGAGGCGCATCAGGGAAACCGCATCCCGTTTCAGAACAATATTCCGGGTCGCACTTTCCGCAACCCACCCCATCCGGAAAATGCGACCCACTATTCGGCCAAAAACCGGGTCGCGGTTTCCCAAGCACTCGATGCAACGCTGGCACAAGGAGTGTCCCCAACTGCCGCCTGGTCATTTAAGAACGTCCCCAATGACTACAAGTGCCGCACCATGGCAACGACGCAGGTAGAGGATGGGCGGCGCGCAGCGTCAACTGGTTACGCGGTTCGTAGAACCGCGTAACCCCCTAGCTCAGCATTGCATCCATCATCTCGGAGTTGACGGAGTCGTCGGCAGACCACTCGCCGTCGTCGTTGCAGGTGTACTTGAAGATAACCGTGGTCTTCCTGGGCTCGGTGGCCTTGGTCACATCGACCATAACCTGACCGGCCATCTTGTACAGCTCGTCATCGGAAGGAACCGTGTCAAGCGCAGCGACCTTCTCCTGATACTGGGTGGAGAAGTCCTCGACGATCTTGTTCATAGACTTGCAGGTGATAGAGACCTCGGCGGTCGCGACACCCTTGTCCTCGTCGACCGTCACGTCGCCGATCTTGTAGTCAAAGCCCTCGAGATAGGTCTTGGCGTACTCCTTGGGATCGATACCCAGCTGCTCGAACTCGTCGCCCGAAGCCTCCTCCAGACCAGAGAGGAAGTCGTCGCCACTGTTCTTGACCTCGTCAAACTGCGTCGTAAGATCCTCGGTGATGAGCTCCTCAACCGAAGGACCTCCACAGCCGGAAAGTACGACCACGCATGCAACCAAGACGGCCATGAGGGGCGCAAGCAGCAGCTTCTTTTTCATGTTGTTCCTCCCAATGAGCGGCACCGCGCTTCCCGGACGCGGCACACGTTGTAATAAGTAAGCCCATACTATCCACTTATGAACACCCTCGGCAACGCGAAGGCGCGGTCGGTTCGTTTTAGCGTCCGAACGGTTTGCAAGCCCGCCCAACGTGCAATAAAATGCTTCCCCGCGATGTAATAAAAAAGGTGGCCGGAAAACCCGACCACCCTTGCACATCCTTTGGATGCCGCAGTTTACTTGCGGACGACCTTGACGATGGCGTCACCGGCGGCGACGGCGGACTCTGCCTCAACGGTGAGCTCGACGTCGGCAAACTCGGCGGTGTTGGACACGGCCACCACGACGCAGTCCTTGTAACCGGCAGCGGCGATCTTGGCGCGGTCGATCTTGAGTATGGGCTGGCCGGCCTTCACAACGTCGTCGGCCTTGACGAAGCCCTCGAAGCCATCACCGTTCATGTTGACGGTATCGACGCCAACGTGCACCAGAACCTCGATGCCGCTATCGGACTGCAGACCCACGGCGTGACCCATGGTGACGGTCACCTTACCGTCGCAGGGAGCGTAGACCAGATCATCCTCGGGCCACACGGCACAGCCCTTGCCCAGAACCTCGCCACCAAAGACGGGATCGGGCACGTCGGCCATCTTGATGACCTTGCCCTTGACGGGCGAGCACAGCACGTCGGCGCCGGCAGAAGCAGAGATGGAGGCCGGGGCAGCGGCAGCCGCGGGCTCAGCCTTCTTCTTGAACATGTCAAACAGACCCATACGTTTTCTCCTCTTGATTAAGCGCAACGTTATGCGCATGCCTATGGTGATTATAGTGCTAAATGACCAAAATACTAAGGCGAGGGCTCGAATCGCAAGCCCTTCCCGGTAGTGCTCGTGGGACGAGCATCTCCTTTGCATCGCGGGTCGATAAGCCGAGCATCGCCTGCGCACGGGACGGGCAGAAGCGAGCGCACCAAGCCCGATACTTCTTTTCGCTCTCGAGTCCTGCCGCCGCCCCGTCCCTGACACTTCCTGATACCGACCGAAACGTGCCAAAATAAACCCATCCCTTTTTGGTAGGTTTAGCGAGTGTGGATTTTCGGACGCTTAACTAACGAGCGTGGATAATCTTCCACTTTGACTTTGAGGCCGTCACCGAGCCAAAAACAGGAGATTATCCACGTTCATTTTGGATGACCCCCTGTACCAAGCTGAGCTCCATGGTCAAGTAATAACGACTTCTTATCATTAGATTGTTTACATCAATTCTAATAACTATTTAATCCTTAAACTCGTTATTAGAATTGATATGATTAGCCTAATAACGAGTTTCCGGCACTAAAGATATGGAGGGCGCGATGCAAATCGAGGAGAACGGCCAGGGAACGCTCCGCAATAATCTATCGGGGAAATTGGCTTACTATTCGTTTTTTCCAACGCCCTTGCAATCATTGAGGCAGCTAAACCTCACTGAGGAAACCTATCGCACGCTTTCCGCATGCTCACGAAAGCTTGGAGAGCTTGAAGGCATGCTCTACTTTGTTCCCAACGCCGACATGTATCTGACAATGTACGTGCGCAAAGAAGCACTCCTTTCTTCGCAAATTGAGGGAACCCAGTGCACGTTTGACGACCTACTTAGTCCATCGCAAACACAACTCCATCATAAAGATGTCGCAGACGTCGTGAATTACGTCCGTGCTGTCGACCGCGGCGTAGAACTGCTCAAAAAGATGCCCTTGTGCACGAGACTTCTTAGGCAAGTTCATGCGGTCCTGCTGGACGGAGTGCGCGGAACGGAGAAGAATCCAGGCGAGCTGCGCTCCTCACAAAACTGGATTGGCCCCTCAGGTTGCACCATTGCAACCGCATCGTTTGTCCCTCCAAACATTGAAGATTTGAGCAACACGCTTCAGGACCTCGAACGCTTTATCAATGAGCCTCAAGTCGAAATGGATCCGATTGTGCGGGCGGCGCTCGTCCATTACCAATTTGAAACTGCCCATCCATTCCTAGACGGAAACGGTCGCCTAGGCAGGCTTCTCATTACACTTATGCTCATCAATGATGGCGTTCTTCATTCTTGCTTGTTCTATCCATCGTTCCAGTTCAAGAAAAATCGAAGCGAGTACTACCGACAGCTCACATCCGTAAGGGAGAGAGGCACTTACGAGGAATGGATAGAGTTTTTCTGCAACAGTCTTCTCGAGAGTGCGAAGGACTCGGTAGGGTCTTTAAAAAACCTTGTTGACCTCCATAACCGTTCCACAGCAACCATTACCGAAAATCTCGGAAGGACCGCTGCAAACGGGCAAAGGCTGTTGGGCATTCTTGAAGAGCACCCCATCGTCGACACCGCATTCATCGCTGCCCAACTTGATATCGGCAGGAGTACCGCGAGCTCGCTCGTCAAATCATTTGAAGAATTGGGTATCCTCCGTCCGCTCGACGAGTCAAGACAGAGATACCGGCAGTACGGGTATGAAGAGTATCTTTCGATTCTCAGGGAAGACGCCGAGCCGATTAGATAGGCATCGCAGCCCAAGCAAATTAAAGCGAGCGCGGATAATCTCCCACTTTGAGCCCGCACACAGGCCAAAACCGGGAGATTATCCACGCTCATTTCTGACTAGTCATTTAAGAACGTCCCCAATGACTACTCCGGCATCGCCGATGTTTCGGCAACGGCAGCGAACGGGCCGCATTCGGAGCAAGACGACGCCGCAAGTAGAGAACGGACAGTGAGCGGGTCGCATTTGAGACAAGGTGACGTGAAACGAAAGGGCGCTGACCTTCTGGTCGCGCCCTTGAAGTTGAACGTCAGATTGTCCAAATGCGGCCCGCGCAGCGTCGAGCAGTTACGGCGTTTGGTAAAACGCCGTAACTAACGTGCTCCGTACTGCTCGTAGTAGGCGTCGATGGCGGTCTTGAGCTCGTCATCGATGACGACCTTGCCGTCGATCTCGTGGTTGTAGAGGGTCTCGACGACCTCGGCCATGGAAACGATGCTCGCGACGGGGAAACCGTACTTTGCCTCGATCTCCTTCTGAGCGGTGGTCACACCGCCCTTGCCGACCTCCATGCGGTTGAGGGACACGATCAGGCCCTTGATCTCGACATCGGCAGCAGCCTTGACCTTAGGATAGGTCTCGTCGATGGACTTGCCGCTGGTGGTGACGTCCTCGACCATGACCACACGGTCGCCGTCCTTGGGCTCATAACCCAGCAGGTTGCCCTTATCGGCACCGTGGTCCTTGGCCTCCTTGCGGTCGCAGCAGTACTTGACCTCCTTGCCGTACAGCTCGTGGTAGGCAATCGCGGTCACGACGGCCAGGGGAATGCCCTTGTAGGCCGGCCCAAACAGCACGTCAAAGTCGTCGCCAAAGTTATCGTGGATGGCCTGGGCGTAATACTCGCCCAGCTTCTTGAGCTGATAGCCCGTCACGTAGGCGCCGGCGTTCATAAAGAACGGGGACTGACGGCCGCTCTTGAGCGTAAAGCTGCCAAACTTAAGCACGTCGGACTCGACCATGAACTTGATGAATTCTTGCTTGTAAGCCTCCATGGGTCTCCCTTCCAATAGGCGCGTCCAGCTTGGACGGGCGCGTGTGAATCCGGTTCTTAGCTTACCAGAAAGCACCTCAGCGAACCGATGCCGCTGAGGTGCCTGCCCTGCTTCTATGTGATCGCTCTCCGGAGTGTTATTAACCGTTCTCTGCACACCTCCATAGCGCTCTCGACGCCACTCCCCCGTTGAGGGTTCGTGTTTGACGTATTGAGCGCCGATGTTTTGACGCTTTGTAGGTTAAACGTTTATCCACATTGGACTGAGAGCCCTTATATCCGCTGGCGACAAGCGGCCCCATACCGTCGAGCAAACGGCGGCGTTTTGTTACTCAGGTCCTACATATGGATAATATTGCCTGTTCAGCGGCGTAGTTTATAGGCTGGGCACATGGAGTCCATCGCGGCATCGCGCATGCGCTACAATCTCAGTTAACCTGTTAACCACTCGCAAACAGCAGGAGGCCCCATGCCCACACCCGGCAAGCGCTCGTCCATGCGCCAGATTGCCGCAGCGGCCGGCGTATCCGTCGCCACGGTCTCCCACGTCATCAACGGCAGTGGCCGTTTTTCCGAAGACACCCGCGAGCGTGTTGAAGCCGCCGTCGAGGAATACGGCTACGTCACGAATATGGCGGCGAAGAGCCTCCGCATGGCCCAGTCCCGGACCATCGGCATGATCGTGCCGGACATCTCGAACGACTTCTTTTCCAAGATCGCCCTGCATGTGGAACGCGAGCTCGCCACCGAGGACTACTCGGTCTTTGTCTGCAACAGCGCCAACGACCCCGCCCGCGAGCGCGATTACTTCCGCACGCTTGCGAGCAAACAAGCCGATGGCATCATCTGCATCTCCGGCCTGCGCAGGCTCGACGGCGAATTTGTCCCCCACGGCATTCCCGTGGTCTGCATCGACCGCGCGCCCGAAAACGACCTCGGTTTCCCGCACGTGGGTTCCGACAACATCGGCGGCGGCTACATGGCAACCGAGCACCTCATCGAGCGCGGCTGCAAGAACATCCTGAGCATCTCGAGTTTTACGGCCAACTACCCCGGAAACGAGCGTCAGATGGGCTACGAGCGGGCGCTTGCCGCGCATGGGATGCCGCTGTGCCGCGACTACCAGCTGTTTGTCTCGGGCAAGCAGCCGAGCATCATCGAGTCTGAGGAACTCGTGACCGACTTCCTCTCCACGGGTTGCCCCGTCGACGGCATCTTTGCCCATAGCGACCACGCTGCCGTGGGTGCGCTGCGGGCGCTCGTTGCGGCCGGCAAGCGCGTACCCGAGGACGTCCGCCTCATCGGTTTCGACGATTCCGTGTACGCGCAGATCCCGACGCCGCAGATCAGCACCATTCGCCGCTTCCCCGAGCGCCTCGCGCACGAGGGATGTCAGGCCCTGCTCGCCCTGCTGCGCGGCGAGAAACCCGAGATGGAGACGCTTGTCCCTGTCAAGCTCGTGCAGCGCGCGAGCAGTTAGACCGCGGATGGTAAATGGTCCCAACGTGATGCTCAGCCTATCCCCCGAGGGAGTCGGTTTCCAAAACTCGGCTGTTTCGGACGGTTTAGGGACGACCTGCTGAGTAGCGGATGGATGACAATGGAAGAAACCACGGTTAGGCGATGTGCATGATCTCGGTCTTCTCAGGCACCCCCTCCAACACCGTCCGAAGCAGCCGAGCTTTCCTCTCGCATGCGCTCTATCCCACGCGCGATATGCAAAAAGCCCGCCACCACACGGGTGACGGGCTTTTCCACTACCAGCCGCGTGCCTCCTCCGCACGCACGAGCTGACGAGCCTCAATCTGGCGAATCATATCGATGCGGCGCTGGTGACGGCCGCCCTCGAACTCGCCGGTGAGCCAGGCGTCGACGATCATCTTGGCCAGCTCGATGCCTACCACGCGAGCACCAAATGCGAGCATGTTGGTGTTGTTGTGCTCGCGTGACAAGCGAGCGGAATACGGCTCAGAGCAGGTGCAGCAACGGATACCGCGCACCTTGTTCGCGGCAAGCGAAATGCCCACTCCCGTGCCGCAGATCACGATACCGCGATCGACTTCCCCGGCCACGACCGCGTTCGCCACGGCCTCACCCGCGATGGGATAGTCAAAGCGCTCGGTGCTGTCCGTGCCGAAGTTCACGACCTCATAGCCGTACTTCTCCTGGATATAAGCCGCAATGGCTTCCTTGTACTCAACCGCAACGTGGTCGTTTCCAATACCGATCTTCATAAGAGACCCCTTTCCAAATCCGCTCGCGCGTGTCGCGCGCTTATTACGTCCTAATTTGCCTTTTCGCGTCTAATACACCTCGCCGGCGCGCAGACGGCGCAGGCACTCCTCGTAACCGGCGTCCTTGCCAAACAGCGCACTGGTACCCAAGATGAAGCCGTCCGCGCCGATAGCGGACAGGTCGCGCACGCGCTCGGGCGAGCAGGCGCCGTCGATCATGAGCTCAAAGCCGAAACGTTCCTTAAGAGCGGCAAGGCGACGTACCTTGTCGTTCGTGAACTCGATAAAGCTCTGGCCGGCAAAACCCGGATTCACCGTCATGACCATCACGTAGTCGCAGAGGTTCAGCATCTCCTCAACCTCGGAAATCGAGGTGTCGGGGTTCACGGCAATACCGGCGCTCTTGCCAAGAGACTTGATCGCAGCGAGAGTCTTGACCACGTAGCGCTCGGACTCCGGATGGATGTAGATGATGTCCGCGCCGGCGGAGGCGAAAAGCTCCACCTTGCTGGCGGGGTTCTCGACCATAAGGTGCACGTCAACGAGCTTGTTGGTGGCGGCACGCACGGCCTTAATGTCCTCGAGGCCCATGGCGAAGTTGGGAACGAAACTGCCGTCCATCACGTCGCAATGGAAGATATCAATGCCGGCGGCGTCGAGCTCCTCGACGGTCGCACGCAGGTTGCCGTAGTCGGCGCACATGAGGCTGGGGCAGAGCAACATGGTGAACTCCTTATCTGCTCTTTGGTTATCTACTCGTTGGTAATTAATCGTTTAACCTGTATCTAAAGTCTGGCTGATTAATCGTTTAACCACGTTGTTAACCTACAGGTTTCTCTAGATTCACAACGTTGTCATATTTGTCTATCTAGCTGGCGTCATACGGATTCCGTACGGCGAAAAGCCGTTGTGTTCCCTAGAAAGAGGCCCCGCCATTCAGCTGGCCACCATGGGCCGTGCTCGCACGGGCGTGGGCCTTGAAACCCTACGCCTCCGGCGTGATCAGGCGCGCACGTTGGGCGATCTTCTCGTCATAGGACTCCGCGATAATCGCCACACCATCGAACCCAAACGCGCGAACACTCGAGAACTGATGGAACTTCGAGCTGTCGCACAGCACGTACGTCTTGTTCGAGTTCTCGCGCACAATGCGCTTTTTCGTCGCCTCAACGTAGGAGGGCGTCATGGCGCCGCGGTCCTCGTCAATCGCGTTGATCCCGATAAACGCCTTATCGAAGTACAGGTCGCGCAGGATCGATTCGGTCATAGAACCGCAGAACGAGGAGTTCACATGGTTGAACTCGCCGCCCACTACGATGAGCTGGGCGCGTATCTCGCTCTTAATCAGGCACGCCGAGGCATCCGTCGTGTAAATTGTCACGTCGCGGTCGAGCAACAAGCGCAGCAGGGCCGTACAGGTGGAGCCGGAATCGAGATAGAGCGTATCTCCATCCTCAACGAGACGCAGGGCAACCTGGGCAATCTGGTCCTTCTCGCTCCCGTGCAAACCCGAACGCGTCGAGATGCTCACCTCGTGGACAGCCGAGACGAGCTTCACTGCGCCGCCCGAAAGATGCTCAACCTTGCCAAGCGCTTCCAGCTCCTTGAGGTCGCGGCGCAGCGTCGAAATAGAGACGCCCGGCAGCTCCTCCTGCAGCTCGGAAATCCTCGCGAGGCCCGACTTCTGCAGGCACTCTACAATTCGCTCCTGGCGCTCATACGGGATCATATTGGGACCCTCTCCAAACCACTCTGCTTCACGCTCGTTCATTTCTTTTCGAAAAGTGTAACGCATGTGCAGAATAGCGGCCGCCACCTGTTGCGATGACGACCGCTTAATCGATTGACCTACCCTCTCGTTCACAATTTGAACGAAGGTGAGGCACCTCACGCAAGGGTGACGCTCCTCGAGCGAGGATAACGAGCCCCAGGCGAGACGGCGCGCTTCGAGTGAAATGGCGCCCCAGAGGCGACGCACTTCAAGCTCTTAGGCGAGCTTCTGCTCCTTGTCGCAGAAGACAAAGCCCAGCACCGCGGAGACCGCAAAGGCAATGAGCATGCCAACCATGGCCCAGGCGAAGTTCATAGCGTCGGAGCTCACAAACGCCGGGAAGGTGGTAACGGAGCCAAAGGTAAAGGCCGTGGTCACAACACCCATGAGGCCGCAGAACGCGCCGCCAGCGGCACCGCCGATGATCTGGGCGAGCCACAGCTTCTTGTTCTGCACGAGCATACCGAACAGGGTGGGCTCGATGATGGCGGACAGGGCGATGGAGATAACACCGGTCATGGAGAAGGTCCTGAGCTTCTGGTCGCGGGCCTTCAGGAACACGCCCAGGGCGCAGCCGATCACGCCGAAGTTGCAGGCGAAGGTGAACGGGCAGATGTAGTCGTAACCAACCGTGGCGATGTTGTTGATCATGATGGGGTTCACGGCCCAGCGGATACCCATGGACACGAACACCGACCAACCGCCGCCGACCAGGATGCCGGCAAGCACGGAGCTGCGCTCGATGAGCCAGTTGACCACGAAGCCGATGCCCTCGCCGGCGTACACGCCCAGCGGGCCGATCACGATCATGGTGAGGGGAACCATCACGAGCAGGGACACGGCGGGCAGCACGACGAGCTTGAGCATCTCGGAGACGTGCTCATCGAGCCACTTATACAGGAACGAATAGGCCCAGGAGGCGAGAATCGCCGGGATAACCGTGGAGTTGTAGCTCATAAGCACTACGGGGATGCCGAACAGGTCGGTCATGGCCCCGTTGCCCGTGTCGCCCATAAGAGCGATAAAGTCCGGGTACAGCAGGCAGGCGCAGATGAGTGCCGACAGGTAGGGGCTGGCACCGAAGCGCTTACCGGCCGAGAAGCCAAGAAGCACCGGCAAGAAGTAGAACACGCTCATGGCCAAGGTGTACAGGATGGTGTAGGTGCCCGAGCCCTCGGCAATGATGCCGAGCTGGGCGGCCAGGATGACAAAGCCGCGCAGGATACCGGAGCCGGCCATCGCGGGCAGCAGCGGGGCAAAGATGCCGGAGATCGCGGAGAAGACCTGGCTGACGATGCTCTCGCCCTCGTCCTTGGTAGCAGCGGAGATCTCCGCGCCCGAGCCCTTGACCAGCGGCTCAAACTTCTCGTACAGCTTCGGGACCTCAGTGCCGATGAGAACCTGGTACTGACCAGCCTTGTTCAGCGTGTTCACAACGCCTTCGACTTCCTTGACCGCAGCGTCGTCACAAGCCGCGTCGTCCTTGAGATTGAGGCGCAGGCGCGTCGCGCAGTGCGTCATTCCCGAGATGTTCTCGGGACCACCGACGGCGTCCAGAATCCCCTGAGCCATCGCGTTCCAGTCGCGTTTCATTGGTTACCTCCCCATTGCGCAGAAGAGCTCGCGGACAAGCTCGGCTGCCTTAATCGCGTCGTTTGCATCGATAACGGATTGGATCTTCTCCATGCCTACGGTCTCGATTGCATCGTTGAGCAGATGAATCATCTGGTCGTTCTGCGTAGCCTCGCCGGCAGCGGGTTCGATGACCGGGAACGTGTCGAAGTAGATCGCGCTGTCGTACCCGTGCTTCTTCACGTAGTAGAGGAACTCGAGGGTCTTCACCGGCGTGGACGTACCAATCATAAGGCCATCATCGAAGCGACCGTTGCCGTCGTTTAGGTGAATGCCGTAGAGCTTGCCCTCGCGGCCGAACAGGTCGACGGCCATGGCGGGGTTCTCGTGCTTCATGAGCATGTGGCAGTAGTCCAGCGTGACGCCCAGGTTCGGGCGGTCTGCAGCGTTGAGGATCATGCCGGTCATGCCCATGGAGTCGATGAACGCGTACGCGCGCTCCTCGTAGGGTTTGTACTCGATCGAGATCTTGAGGTCGGGCGCATAATCGCAGACCTTCTGGAATGCGGCTACGAGCTGGTCGAAGACGCGAGCATAGGCGATCTGGAAGCTGTAGTCGAAACCGTCGTGGCCGAGCCAGATGGTCACCGTGTTGCCACCGGCAGTGCGGCAGTAGTCGCACGCCTCGTAGCAGAGCTCAAGGGCTTCCGCGGCAAGGGCATCATCGGCATTGCCCAGGTCACCGTTGAGGAACGCGTTGCGGAAGCGCAGCGCGCAGCCGTTCAGCTGCAGTTCGTGAGCTGCGAGCTTGGCGGCCATGTCCTCCGCCGTGACACCTGTGCAGTGCTCGGGGTAGTTGAGGTCGACGTGCGTGAGGCCCACGCTCTGGAACTCCGCGAACACGCGATCAAGATTCTTGTCGCCATCGCGAAAATAGGAGTTGATACGAGTTGCAAGCTTCATGCTTCTACGTCCTTTACCTTCGTCCTTGATCGTTTCTGCTCGTTCGAGCACCTGATCTATATCCGTAATTCGATAAGGGCCGCAGCCTGCGCGCCGGGGCTTACCCTGTGACATGTAGATTACTGCCACGTAAGTTCATTTTCAATCAGTATTTTTCATTCTTTTTCTCATTGTGTCAGAGTTTTTCACTGCAAATGGCCATCTACCTTGTGGTTTTGCTGTTAATCAAGTTTGACCATTCTTGATACTATTTGATTTAATCTGAACTTAACTACCGTTTACAGGCGAAAATCAACCGTTCGCCGGCGACGGTGACGCAAAATGAAGAAAGCTTGCATGGGGTTGACACGGTAAATCCCCTCGTCAAAAATACGGGCGGATTGAAACGGGTACAAGGTACCTGGAGCGCACTGCGCCCGGCCTTAAGGAGGTGTGCCATGAAAGGCAGTCATAGTCGAAAAACCTGCATGTCGCCCTCGGCACGCCGCGAGGATTCCCCGTTCGCATAAACGCCAGTAGCCGATCGTTGGCACTCATTCACGAGCACGAGCACCGTAAAACTCACCACAAAGCCGCCCGTCCTCTTTACGGGGATTCGCGAGCATGACGTGAGCGACATCTAGGTTTTTTGAAGCAAATACGACACGTACGCTAACTCCCTTCAACAAGGAGGACCCTATGCTGATGCTCAAAACGGCCACAGTGCTCGAAGCAATCTCCAAGCGCCTCCACACGGCGCGTCCCGCCGCCCACGCCGGCCTTAGCAAAAACACCGTCTTTGCTGTCACGCATGACGCCAAGGACACCCTAACCCTACTCGACGCCACAGCCGACGGCCTCACTGCCGACCAGGCCGAGGAGCGCTTGGACGCATACGGCGCCAACGCCATCGAGGCTCACGCCAAGACATTTTTCCGCCGCCTGGCCGACGCGTTCATCGACCCCTTTGCCGGTATCCTCGCCGCACTCGCCCTGGTCTCGCTCTATATCGACGTCATCGCCGTGCCCGAGCCCCAGCGCGACCCCTCCACGGTCATCGTCATCGGCGTCATGCTGCTGGTATCGGGTGGCATGAAGTTTATCCAGGAAGCACGCAGCGGCAACGCAGCCGAAGCCCTTAAAGACCTGGTCTCCAACACCTGCACCGCCCTGCGCGACAGTGAGCGCATCGAGATCCCCTTTGACGAGCTGGTGCCCGGCGACATGATTCGCCTCTCCGCCGGCGACATGGTCCCGGCCGACGCGCGCATCGTCACCGCACGCGACCTGTTTGTGATCGAGTCCGCCCTGACCGGTGAAAGCGAGGCCGTCGAGAAGACCTCGTCAGTGGCGATCATAGAGGGCGCCGACGGCATGGCGCTGCCCCTCTCCGCCTGCAAGAACATCGTCTTCACCGGCACCTCCGTGCAAAACGGCACCGCGATGGCCGTCGTCGTGGCCACGGGTTCGGACACCTACCTGGGCGGCATCGCCAAGATGCTCGACGGCCGCGGCGAGAAGAGCGCCTTTGACCGCGGCGTCTCGAGCGTCTCGATGCTGCTGGTACGCCTTATGCTCGTCATGGCCCCCGCCGTCTTTATCATCAACGCCGTCACCAAGGGCAGCCCCATCGACGCGCTGCTGTTTGCGACGAGCGTGGCCGTGGGCATCACCCCGCAGATGCTCCCCGTCATCGTCACCACCAGCCTGTCGCAAGGTGCCAAGGACCTCGCGCGCCGCCAGGTCATCGTCAAGGAGCTGCCCGCTATCCAAAACCTGGGCGCCATGGACGTACTGTGCTGCGACAAAACTGGCACGCTCACCGAGGACCGCATCGTGCTGGAGCGCTATCTCAACACCGACGGTAGCAAGGACGCGCGCGTGCTGCGCCACGCGTTTTTGAACAGCTTCTTCCAGACCGGCCTCAAAAATCTTATCGACCTGGCCGTAATCGACCGTGCCGATGTGACGCCCTCGGCCGTCGTGCCCGATTCTATGCTGGGCCAGAGTCTGCGCGACCGCTATACCAAGGTCGACGAGGTTCCCTTCGATTTCTCGCGCCGTCGCCTGAGCGTAGTTGTCGCCGACGCCCAAGGCAAAACCCAGATGGTTACCAAGGGCGCTGCCGAGGAAATGCTCGAGATCTGCTCCTTTGTCGAGATCGATGGCATCGCTCAGCCGCTCACCGACGAGAAGCTCGCCCAGATTCGCAAGCAGATCGCCGGACTTAACGCCGAGGGCCTACGCGTAATTGCCGTGGCGCAGAAGACCAATCCGCGCTGCGTGGGCGAGTTTGGCATCGCCGACGAGTGCGACATGGTGCTGATAGGCTTTTTGGCCTTCCTCGATCCGCCCAAAGCAAGTGCCGCGGGCGCCGTCGCCACCCTCGAGGCCAAGGGCGTGGCGGTCAAGGTCCTAACCGGCGACAACGACCGCGTCGCCGCCACCGTCTGCGAGCAGATTGGTATCGATGCGAGCAACGTCTTGCTCGGCTCCGAGATCGATGCGCTCGATGACGCCGAACTTGCCGAGCGCGCCGAGAAAACCCACCTCTTCGCCAAGCTCTCGCCGCTGCAGAAGGCGCGCCTGGTACGTGTCATGCGCGAGATGCTCGGCCACACCGTGGGCTTTATGGGCGATGGCATCAACGACGCCGCCGCCATGCGTGCGAGCGACTGCGGCATCTCGGTCGATTCGGCCGTCGACATTGCCAAGGAATCCGCCGATATCATCTTGCTTCAGAAGGACCTGGGCGTGCTCGAGCGCGGCATCATCGAAGGCCGCCGCACCTACGGCAACCTGCTCAAGTACCTCAAGACCACGGTGAGCTCCAACTTTGGCAATGTGCTGTCCGTGACCGTCGCGAGCCTGTTCTTGCCGTTTTTGCCCATGAGCGCCCTGCAGCTGGTGCTGCTGTCGCTGGTCTACGAGATCGTGTGCATCGCGCTGCCGTGGGACACCGTCGATGACGCCTGGACTGCCCGCCCGCGTGCCTGGGACGCCGCATCCATCAAGGGCTTTATGCTCGAGCTGGGCCCCGTGAGCTCGCTGTTTGACATCGTGACCTTCGCCGCGCTCTTCTTTGTGGTGTGCCCCGCCGCCGTGGGCGCAAGCTGGTCCGAGCTTGCCGCCGCGGGCAACGTCACGGGCATGGCAGCCTTTGCGGCGCTCTTCCAGAGCGGCTGGTTTGTCGAGTCCATGTGGTCGCAGACGCTTGTGATCCACATGCTGCGCTCCCCGCGCCTGCCGAGCCCGCGTGACCACGCCGCGCCGGCACTGTGCGCTCTCACCGTGCTGGGCCTGGCGCTCGTCACCTGGCTGCCAGCAAGCCCCATCGCCGATGCGCTCGGCCTCATGACGCTACCCGCGAGCTTTTTCGCGCTGCTCATCGGCATCGTCACCGCCTACATCGCGCTCACCCAGCTGGCAAAGCGCCGCTACATCGCCCGCCACGGCGAGCTGCTGTAGCAAGTAGACGGAAAACACCCTGCCAGCTGCCGTTGCCACTACCACAGCTGCCAACGCCGCTGCCGTTGCCTCTGCCGCCGCCGCAGTCTATCCCCCCAGCAGTTGCGGTGGAATAGTTCCTGTTTAAAGCCCCGTGACTTTAATTTAGGGACTATTCCACCGCAACTTATTGGAGGATTAGCTAGTCCTTGGGCGTCCAGGACCAGAAGAAGTTGATAAGGGCTACACGCGAGGCGGTACCGGCCTTTTTGTTGATCGAGGAAATGTGGCGGTAGAGCGTGGAGCGCGAAAGAAAGAGCGTTGTGGCGATGTCCTGAACGCTCTGGTCCGAAACGACCAAGACCTCAAGAATATCGCGCTCGCGCTCTGTAAGCCCAAAGGTGGCGACGAAAGCATCGAGGCGTTCATCGGACGTGAGCTCCGCTGCCTCCACGGGCTCGGGGTCGGAGCATGTGGGCGCAAGATCCCCACCAAGATCGTCGGTGGCAAGCGGCAGTCCGTCCCGCATCGCGGCATCATCGGCTCGTTGCCCCAACTGCCCCAGCAGCGTAATCGCAATGCCCACAAACATCACGAGCGCCGCACCGACCGCAGCCAGCACATTTTGACTCGAGATAATCGCCACTGCCGGCGCCGTCACGAACATCGAGCACACGTTGTTGACGACGCGACCCATGCACGGCCAAAAATATGACCAGCGCGCATAGAGCGAGACGGCGGCATATTTTGTGGTAAAGAACACCACAAAGAAGCCCGAGCCCAGATAAAAGATGATCGTGGCAGCAAGCTCGTTGCCGCCATTGCCATCGACGATGAGCACAAAGAACGAAAGCGTGGACAGTATGGCGGCACATGTCATGCCGATATTCATATACGAGCGGCCGTGCAGGTCAAATAGGACGCCGGCAGCCAACGAGCTCACGACAAGCAGCAGGCGCGGCCAGTCACCCAAATCAACGGCTCCGGTAGCATGCAAGGTTGTGAGACCCGCGTTGAGAGCGGCGAATACGCCGGAAAGATACGCCGTCGCCACGGTCAGGCGGACCACGGCGCGGCGGAATGCCGCCTTTGCCTTGGGATCGTCTTGCCACTTGGCGCCATATTCCAAAGCATCTACCGAAAGCCCGGCAACACTGGGTTCAAAGCTGGGATCGGACTCGTCGCGCAGCTTGGCGCGTCGGGCACTGTGGAGCAACGCCACCTGCGCGATCGCACAGACAACCAGAACAGCCTGCTGAGGAATGCCGGCAGGCATCACCATGTGGTTGAGAACCTGCACCAGAACGCCCATGGCGTAAGAAAGTGCGGCGGCGCGCGCCAAGCAGGGCGTTCGCGCAAAGCGCCTCGCAAAATTTGCATGAGCAGTCGATCCGCAGTAGCCCAGCGCGCAGCACGCCACCAAACCGCCGGCAATTACCACCTCAACCTGAACCGCCATAATCAACAGCAGCAATGCCGCCACCAGCAAAACGCCCGTGACGTCACTCGTTGCGTCGATAGCATGGGGACGGCGATAGTACAGAATGGGACGCACAAAAAAGCCAATCACGCTCGCGCCGATGACAAGGCTCTCATAAATAACGACCTCGTTCGGAGACACGAACTCGGCCATGCGCACATCAAAAAGATACTCGCACGCCAAAAACGTGAAGAAGAACAGCGCCAGGCATATAATCTCCCGAATGCCCCGACGCAAATATGCGGTTGTGTCTCACATGCCCCTCATGGTTAACCCCCAGCCCCTCAATTGTCTGGAAATCTATTTTAATAAAGAACCAGTCTCAATATCGAAGCCAGGCTCGAAATGCTGCCAATTCGACCCCAGCCGTCCACATCACGCCGCGATTTTGAGCCGCATGGACCAGAAGGGACGCGCGCGATCTCTAGCTCGGCCAGGAGTGTCCCCAACTACCACTCATTTAAGTACGTCCCCAATGAGTGCAATGACTACCCGCAGCAAGGAGTGTCCCTATGTGTCGGATGAAAAATGGGCCATGTGTCCCAGTTGTGGAGACTCCTTGAGCCGTCTGGGTATCGCGAAGAATCGCACACTCCCCCATCATCAAAAGTGACACACGCTACCTGTTGATGGGAGGCAGCCATGGGCTTCTTTGACAAGATGTTCGAGAAGAAAGAGTGCGCGATTTGCGGTACCGAGCTGGGACTTCTAGGTAAGACAAAAATCAATGAAGGCTACCTGTGCAAAGAGTGCGCCGGCAAGCTCTCCCCCTACTTTCACGGCTATCGCTCCAGCACCGCGGACGATATCCGTGAGCAACTCGCCTACCGCGAGGCCAACGCCGAACGCCTGTCTTCGTTCAACCCCACGCGCACGCTTTCTGCCGGGCGCACCAATATTATGCTCGATGAGGACGCGGGCCTGCTGATCATCACTTCGCAGAGCCGCTGGCGCGACGCCAATCCCGACATCATCGAGTTCTCGCAGGTACTCGGCTGCGATATGGATATCGACGAGCAACGCACCGAGATCTATCGCGAGACCAAGGACGGCGAGCGCGAGAGCTACAACCCGCCGCGCTACGACCTGGATTACGACTTTAATCTGACCATCCACGTCAACACGCCGTACTTTACCGAGATCAACCTGCGCGTGAACGACTCCACCATCGATCAGCGCGGCTCCATCGAATATCGCGAGGCCAAGCGCCAGGCAACCGAAGTCCGCGATGCGCTGGTGCAGCTGCGCCAGGAGACGCGCGACAGCGTCGTGGCCGCCAAAGCCCCCAAGACCGCGGTGACCTGCCCCTTCTGCGGAGCCACCACCATTCCCGATGCCAGCGGGCGCTGCGAATACTGCGGCGGCGCCATCGGCGCATAGCCTCCGGCAGCGAAAGGACCGATCATGGCCTTCGAGAGCGTCAACTATCAGTGCCCCGCGTGTGGCGGCCCCCTGCATTTTGCCAGTGCCGAGCAAAAGCTCGTCTGCGACTACTGCGATTCGCGTTTTGAAGTCGAAGAGGTCGAGGCCCTCTATCGCGAGCGCCAGGACAAGGCAGACGCCAAAGCCGACGCCGCAGCGGCGGCACCCAAGCCCGCGACCGACGCTGCGGTGCAGGAGCTCGCCCAAAACGCCGGCTATATCTGCTCGTCGTGCGGCGCCGAGCTCGTGTCCGACGGCGCCGTCGCTGTCACCACCTGCCCGTACTGCGGCAACTCCGCCGTAGCGCCCGGTCAGCTTTCGGGCGACTTCTCGCCCGACCTGGTGATTCCATTTAAGCTCGGGCGCGATGACGTCACGGCCGCACTCAAAGAGCACTACAAGGGCAAGATCTTGCTGCCCAAGAGCTTTGTCACCGGCAACCACATCGACGAAGTCCAAGGCGTCTACGTGCCGTTTTGGCTTTACGGCGCCCGCGTGGACGGCGAAGTGTGCTTCGATGCGACCAACGAGACCGTGACCGAGGAATCCGACCGCACCGTCACGACCACCGACCACTACGATGCCTATCGCAAGGGCAATATCTCGTTTAAGCGCGTGCCCGTCGATGGATCGTCCAAGATGCCCGACGGCCACATGGACGCCATCGAGCCGTTTGACTACGACGCGCTGCGTCCGTTCTCGGTCGCATATATGCCCGGCTACATCGCCAACCGTTACGACGAGGACTGCGAGACCTGCAAGGCGCGCGCCGAGCGCCGTATGGAAGAAAGCACGATCTCGGCCCTGCGCGAGACCGTCGTCGACGAATACGACGATGCTACGGTCGAAAGCAAGCAGCTCGACTACACCTGGGAAGACAGCGACTACGCCCTGTTCCCCGTCTGGATGCTCTCCACCTCGTGGAACGGCAAGAGCTACCTGTTTGCCATGAACGGCCAGACCGGCCGCTTGGTCGGCGAGCTCCCCTGCTCCAAGCCCAAGCTCGCCATCGCCTCGGTGCTGTTCTTCGTGATCGGATTTATCCTCTCCCAGATTCTCTTTATGGGGGAATACGCCTTCGATCCGGATTACCTCACCTTTGATATCGAGGGCATCCTCATCAACATCATTGCGCCACTGATCATCGTAATCATCGGAGACGTGCTGCTGGTAGGCCAGCTCAAGACGGCCAACGAAGCAACCCATGCCGATGAGTATTGTGGCGAGCTCGACCTGACCGAGAAGCACGACACCTTCAGCCACACCGAGACCACCGTTGTCATGAAAGACGACAAGGACGACTAAGCAATCCAACCAATACCACCCGGCCTTTGACGAGAAAGGAAGATCACCATGGGACTCTTGAAAGCTGGATTGGGAGCTGCCGGCGGCGTCATGGCCGACCAGTGGAAGGAATTTATCTACTGCGAATCGATGCCTGCTGACGTCTTGGCCTGCAAGGGCAGCAAACGCACCGGTGGCCGCAGCTCCAACACGCGCGGCGAGGACAACGTCATCTCCAACGGCTCCGTCATCGCCGTCAACGACGGCCAGGGCATGCTCGTGGTGCAAAACGGCAAGATCATCGAAGTCGCGCTGGAGCCCGGCGAGTTCGTCTTCGATACCGGCAGCGAGCCGAGCGTCTTTAGCGGCAACCTGGGCGATTCCATCAAGGAGACCTTCGCCAATATCGGCAGCCGTTTTACCTTTGGCGGCGATGCAGGCAAGGACCAGCGCGTCTACTTCATCAACACCAAGGAGATCATCGGCAACAAGTACGGCACCGCCTCGCCCGTGCCCTTCCGCGTGGTCGATAACAACATTGGCCTGGACGTCGACATCTCCGTGCGCTGCAACGGCGAGTATTCGTACCGCATCACCAATCCGCTGCTGTTCTACACCAACGTGTGCGGCAACGTGACCGATAGCTACACGCGCGATAAGATCGACAGTCAGCTTAAGTCCGAGCTGCTCACCGCCCTGCAGCCCGCCTTTGCCAAGATCTCGGAGATGGGTATCCGCTACAGCGCCATCCCCGGCCACACCACCGAGCTCGCCCGCGCGCTCAACGAGGTCCTCTCTGCCGACTGGCGTGACCTGCGCGGCGTCGAGATCGTGAGCTTTGGCGTCAACTCCATCGCCGCCTCGCAAGAAGACGAGCAGATGATCAAGGACCTGCAGAAGGCCGCGGTCATGCGCGATCCCACCATGGCGGCAGCCAACATTGCCAGCGCCCAGAGCGATGCGATGCGCGCGGCAGCCGCCAACCCCAACGGCGCGATGGCAGGCTTTATGGGCATGGGCATGGCAGGTGGCATGGGCGGCATGAACGCCAGCCAGCTGTTCGCCGCCGGCCAGGCACAGCAGCAGGCCGCTCCGCAGCCGGCTCCGGCTCCCGCCCCCGCACCGGCTCCCACCGCCGCACCTGCGGCCGGCGCATGGACCTGCAGCTGCGGCGCCACCAACACCGGCAAGTTCTGCTCCGAGTGCGGCAGTCCCGCACCCGCCCCGGCACCGGCCAAGTGGTTCTGCCCCAACTGCGGCAGCGAAAACGGCGGCAAGTTCTGCAGCAACTGCGGAACGCCTAGGCCCTAGCCCCTCTATCTGGTAATTGGCGGGGGGTCCGCCACCCCCGCATTTGCTTCTATGGGTTTCGTTCGATAAAGGAGGACACCATGAAGACAACGTTCAAAAAGTCCGTGCTCGCATTTCTGACATGCGTCCTGGCGCTCGCCTTTGCCCTGACGGGCTGCAGCGGCGGCGGCAAAGACCCCAAGGCCAACTTCGTCGGCAGCTGGCAGTACTCGGGTGGAACCTTCGATGGCGAAGAGCTCACCGATGAGTACATGGACATGCTCAAGGAGTGGGGCGTCAACTGCATCCTGATCCTCGATGAGGACGGCACGGGCACCCTTGACTTGTTCCTTGAGGTCGACGACCTGAAATGGGAGGCCAAGGACGCCACCACCGTAACGATCACCGCCGAAGACGAGTCATACGACCTGAAGCTCAAGGACGACAAGCTCGTCCTGGAGGTGGAAGGCGACAAGCTCATCTTCACCAAGTCCGACAAGGATCTGTCCGGTACGGTGAAGAAGGATCGCGAGAACGTCGAGAAGGAAGAGGAGATCGATGAGGCCGTCGAAGACGACGATGTCCAGAGCGTCGAAATCTCCCCCGCCGTCACCGTCGCCGATGACGATCTGTGCACCATCACCATCACCGAGAAGTTCAAGGACGACTGGGGCGACATCGGCTTTGTCGTCAACATCACCAACAAGAGCGACAAGGACCTGACCTTCTACGCTCCTTCCGGCAAGACCAACGTCAACGGCACCATGAAGGAACCCTGGTTCTCGGCTCACCTGATGCCCGGCACCAACGCCACCGAGGAATTCACGTTCTCGAACGGCGAGCTTGACAGCCTTGACGACCTGGTCAACACGACCATCGGCATCGACGCCTATCTGACCGATTCCTACGAGGACGTCGCCTCTTACACCGCAACCATCGCGTAACGGCACGTAACATCAGCCGCGGATTGGCGGACACATCCGCGCACATGTCAAGCGGGGCCGCAGGAGATAATCCTGCGGCCCCGCCGCTTTATGCCGACAGCACTGCCCATACAAGCAGGCCGCCCGTCGTTTTTAGATGCGAAACGGCGGGCGGCCTATCTTTACGGCGCCGGAACACGGGTGAGCGCACCGACTACGGGCGCTCCATGTTGGGAACGATACTGCCCTCCGTTACTGCACGCACGGCCAGGCGCATGATGTTGTCGTAGCCGGTCTTATTGAGAATCTCCGAGATACGGCGTTTGATGGTGCCCTCACTCATAAACAGCTCGGCCGCAATCTCGCGGCGGCTTTTACCCTCGCAGGCAAGGCGCAAGATCGACAGCTCGACATCGTCGAGGGCCGCCGTGCCCGAAAAGATGCTCTCGGGCGGCTTGGGAAACGTGCAATAGCCCGCCAGCGTGGAGCGCATCACGGCGAACAGCTCGTCGATACCGACGTTCTTGTACACAAAGCTGTCGACGCCCGCCTCGCGGGCCTGGTCCACAAAGGTGATCTCGGGCATACCCGTCATGATAATGACGCGGCACTCGGGCAGTTGTTCTTTAATGCGCGCCGCCGCCACGATGCCGTTGGAATCATGCTCGGTGCATACGTCCATCAGTATCATGTCCGGGCGCTCCTTGAGCACAACGTCCAAGGCATCCGAGGCGTCGGCAATCGCGGCGACAACGGTCATGTCGGGCTGGTCGCCCACGGAACGCGCCAGGCTCTCGCGCAGGATGGCCTGGTCTTCGACTATAAGGACGCGGATCATGAGCTTCTCCTTTGGACCGTAGCGTTGGAGGCGAGCGGGATGGACACCGTAAGCGTGAAGGGCGGGGCGGTGCGGACTTCCAGGCTGCCGCCCAGATTCTGTGCGACATGCCTCATACCTGGGATACCCGTTCCCTCGCGATACGATACGGGTGCAGGCGCGCCGTCGTTAGAAACGGCCATCCGCGCAACAGCGCCGTCTTCCGACGTCTCCTGCCGCAGGCGCACATGGACCTGATGGGCCTGTGCATGCTTGGTGGCATTGGTCGAGGCTTCGCGGATAATCTGCAGAAAGGCTGCGGCGACACGCGCGTCGCTTGGCAGCTCGCCCTCCACATCGATCTGCACGCTCACCAGGCCAAAGGCATGGACGATATCGCCCAGTTGTTCTGCCGGTTCGGCGTCGCCCCCGCTGCGCAGATCGGCAGCGATTGAGCGCAGCAGCGGGTCAATCTGCTCGAGCGACTCGTCGTCCAGGCGCCCCTCCTCCAGATAACGATGGAGGATGGACAGGCGCTGCCCGATCACGTCGTGCACGCGAGCGCGCATACGCAGATAGGCCGCATTGTCAGCAACTTTTTTGACTTCTTCGATCTGGGCTTGGAGCTCTTGGCCCGCAAGCTCAAGCAGGTGGTTGGCTTGCGCCAGGCGATCATGAGCATGCGCATACTCTGTTACATCCAGGCCGATAATGCGCTCAAAGAGGCGGCCCGAAACCATAACGTCATCGTGCACAAACAAGCGAATCTCGGCGGGAGAAACCTCGACCACCGCCCGCGCCTCACCAAAGCGGTCCAGATTAATCCGCACACGGTTCTGGCTGCTTTCGGGCATTTGCATGCTGAGTTTGCGCAGGTCGTTCCATGTGCCGCTCATATCGCCTAGGTCGGTGGGCATATGAAGTTCCACCAGGTTTCTGCGCATGCAGCGGTTCATGAGCAGCGGACGGCCCCTCGGGTCCAGATACAGGATGCCCACGGGAATCACGTTGATGGTCTCGATCGTCGAGAACGCGGTGATATCCTCCTGGCGGTTACGGACGTCCATCAAGAGCGCCGCGATGGAACGGAACAGGAAGAACGCTCCCTCTGCGATAAGGACAACGGTCCACGCCGAGCCCATGGCAAAAACCACCGGCGGTGTAACGGCGACAACAAGCAGCAGCTCGACCAGCATGACGGGGCGACGATAGCGCACCATAAGCACCACGCCATAGGCAAAGATTGCGGCATTGAGCCACAGCACTCCGCCCATTGCCCTGGCACAAACGTCAAGCGGCGCCACCAGATACGAGCCAGACGACGCGAACAGGATAAGCGCCGAAACCACCAGGTGAACCACGAGGCTCGCCTCGTAGGCGCAAATCACCTTACGGTTATAGGACGAGCGGCGCGATGAGATGAGCGGGACGTGGATCGTCTGCAGACACGCAGCCAGGGCAAAGACAACATCGAGCGCAACGATTTGGGGAAGGATGAGCGAAATCTGCATCGTCACTCACCCGCCCTCGGCATCAACACGATCATACGCAACTGGCCGGGTTCGCCCTCAAGGCGGTATGCCACGTTGCGCCTTTGCAGAGCGCTTTCGAGCTCTTGCGCAGCGGGCGTCTGCGAAAGATCTGCATCATCGTTGGAAAAAAGCGTGGCGCGCAGCTCGACACTGCATCGGTCATGGTCGCCCAAGTGATACATAAGCGCCGGATGGTCGGTGGTGTAGGCAAAAAACGCAAAGTCATACACGCAGTCGTACAGGGCGCTTACCGTACTGGCGTGCATCGGACGCCGTATGGCGATAATCGAGGCGCAATCGATATCGATGGTGCGCAGGTCGCTTGCGAGCTCGTTGGCAATGAGCTGAATACGGTCGCGATCAAAACCGCTCTCCCCGTGCTGTGCCAACGTGAGCGACCCCTTGCGCTTGCAATAGGCGACGAGCATCTTGGCGCGCTGCAGCATGCGGTAGCGCTCGTGCGAAGACGCTTCGTCGGTCAACGGCGGCAGCGAGCTCAGCAGGTCGTACATCCCTTCGAGCGCGCGGGCAAGCGCTTGATCCACGTCTTGGACCAGCAGGGTCTCGGCCTCTTGATCTGCCAAATGCGTCTTAAGGTCGTAGTCGGCGGCGAGCAGCTCATTTTGACGCTGCAGCTCCATACGACGATGTGCCAGTTCACGGTTAAGCTCGTTGAGATCCGACACGTCTTGGGCAAGCAGGGCCGATCCGCCCAGCAGTGGAAAGGCACGGTACATTACATCGGGATCGGACGCCACGGCAAAGGCATGGGCATGCCCGTGTTCCTGGGCTCGCAGCTCTTCGCACACGCCTACCGGCATTGGCTTTGACACTGGCGTGGCATAGACTTCCTGCAGGTCGCGCGTTAGAACTTTGAGGTCAAGCGGCAAGGTGTCGAAAATGCCGGCGATGTCGTGATATGACGGAACGACACCGCAATCGAGACAGATTTCCATCGCCACCACGCACAAGACGCAATAGACGAGCGAGAAGTTGAGCCTCCATGCCCAGGGCACGCGCAACGCATATGAGATGGCAAAGAACGCGCCGCCCAGCAGCACGAGCGCCGCCGTGCCCGAGAAACGTTGGATGCGAAAGGACGAGGACCGGCCCACCAGGATAAAAAAGGCCACAAAGTTAAAGGCCGTCCACACGAGGACGGCGAAATAACCCCAGCCGTACGTGTAATCGTTGCTCCAGGTGTCGCTTGTACGGTCAAAGTGGAAGACCTGCTGGTGAAAATCGTTGGTGAGCACAAATCCGATAAGCAGGATAGCCACAATCCACAGCGCAGCGCAGTAGCGGCGACCCAGGCGGTGTTGCTCCAGGCCCGCAAGGCGCAGACCACACAACTGGTAGAGCAGCGGAATGAGCGTCATGGGCACGTAGTACAGGTACCACAGCACGGTGGCATAGAACGGCGTGAACGACTTGTACTTGAGAATGACTTCGATCATCCACAGGGCGCAGATGGAGGCGATGGCAACAAGGCGGCGGCGCAACACATAGTCCAAACAGCGCAGATAGACCGATACGCCCCAGATCGAAAATGCAATTGCGGCAACAAGCAACGGCAGAGAGCTCGAATGGACGAGCGCATCCACGACCTCTTCGGACACCTCGCTATAGGCGGGCACGGCGTTAGAAAGTTTGGGGTCGAAGGCGAACAGCGCCGGCAAGACTGCCAAAAGCATGAGGAACATCGCGGTGATGACACCGGCGATAGCAAAGACGCGGTGGCGGTACACCTGATGTGTTATGCCAACAAGGAATCGCGGCATGGCGAAGAGCCTGCCGCCCCTGGGATCCGCCACGGGTGCGGATCGGGCGGCCGCGTTGCCGATATGTCGCTCGCGGGTACCCATAGTGCTTTTAGTGTACCGACAGATGGGTCGAAAAAGCGGGCCGCATGTCCCAAAATCCGCAGACGGCAAGGCGCCCGGCAGCCTCCCCCGTCTGGCACTTCCCGATATCCGCCCGCCCCAAACCACCGCAAAGGAGACAGGCACCTTTGTGGTGGTTTGGGGCGATGCGCTAGTCCACGGTGATGTCGAGGTTCTTGCCGATGAGGCCTACGTAGCCGCCCTCGGCAGCCTTGGGGCTGTCAGCATGGCAGAGAACCCACTTGTCGGCCTTCCAGTAGCAGTAGCTGTCGCCGGCCGTGGGCATGTCGGCCGCGGCCTCGGGGCGCGGGCCGTTGGTGCCGGCGGGCAGCGCCACCATCACCTGGAAGCCACCGTCGTCGACCATGCACGGCGTGTAGTGGAGCGTGGTGTTGAAGACTTCGACGACCGTACCCGCCGGCACGCGAAACGCCTTGACGCACGCGGTGTCGAGCTTGCCGTCCTCGATCTCCCAGCGATGCGCCACGAGCAGGATAAAGTCGCGAGCGCCCAAGTTGAATTCGCTCGCGCGGTGATACTCCAGGCAGTTGAGTCGTGTATTGTGGCCGTTGCACCAGCCGAGCTGGAAGGGACGGCCACCAAACATGAGAAAGCCAAGCTTGTCGGCATCCATGACACCCTCGAGCTCCGGCGCGCTCGCCACGTATTTGCTGCCCTCAGGGATGGGCGTGGAGGCAAGCGCCTCGAGCACGGGCGACGTAAGCTCGGACGGAACGTCATCCCAAACGTTGCCATAGGATTTGAACTCGGGATCGTTGACAGAGTAGATATGCATGTTCACTCCTGTTCGTAAATGTGACAGTATGAACATTCTAGAACAATCTTGTTCTGTTTTGAGCACTCGGCATAAAAAAGCGCTCCGCAAAGAGCGGGAGCGCTTCTAGTACAAACGCTATTTCTGCGAGGGACTTACGCCTGCTGATAGTGCAGGTGCTCCTCGTCGATATCGGCCAGGTCGCGGTTGAGGTAACGGCGCGCGAGCCAGTTAGCCATGGGAAGGTTCTGGTCCAGGTAGTTGCCGCACTCCTCAGGAGCGGCACCGGGGACATCGCCCTCAAAGTCGGCGACAAACTCGAACAGCTCACGCACGAGCGGCAGGATCTCCTCGCTCGTCACCTCGCCAAATACGACGAGGTAAAAGCCCGTGCGGCAGCCCATGGGGCCAAAGTAGACAATGCGGCTCGACCACTCGGCATGATTGCGAAGGAACGTCGCGCCCAGGTGCTCAATGGTGTGGCACTCGGCGGTGTTCATGACCGGCTCCTTGTTGGGCGTGGTCAGGCGCAGGTCAAACGTGGTGACGGCAGCACCGGTCGCCGGATCGCGGTCGATGCGGCTCACATACACGCCGGGCTCAAGCAACAGATGGTCAACGGAAAAGCTCGCAATGCGCTCCATGGCAGATCCTCTCGGTAGTCAATTTGGGACGGGCTCTTTTAGCTGGTTCGAATGGTCGCACCAATCATACCAGTCAAAAAAGCCCCGTCCCAAAAAGACAACTTAGCCCAGGACGCGGGCCATACGCGTCTTGAACTCGGACAGGAAGCGCGGAGCATCCACGGTCAGTGCCACAAGCGTGCTCTTGTCCGGATCGGACAGGCGGCGCTCATCGCAGATGGTGCGACCGCGGTACTCGCCCAGCAGATCAACACGCAGGTTGCAGCCGAGCGCACCTACGAGCGTGGGGTCGATCGCCACGGCAACGGCCAGCGGATCGTGCAGCGCACAACCACCCAGGTAGGGTGCGTTCATCTCGTACGAGCCAATGTAGTGCTCGACCATGCTCGCAAATGCGCAGCCCGCCATGGTGCCCGAGCCCGTCCAGCCGGCAATGTCGCGGCGTGTGAGCACCACGCGATGCGTCACGTCCAGACCCACCATGGTGAGCTTACGGCCCGAGCGCAGCACCGCGTCGGCTGCCTCGGGGTCGCTCGCCATATTGGCCTCGGCGCCCGCGCTCACGTTGCCGGGCACGGTAAGGGCGCCGCCCATCACGACCACGCGGCCGATGGACATCATCGCCGCCGCATCGCGCTCCAGGGCGAGCGCCAGGTTGGAGAGCGGGCCAGTCGCCACGTAGACCAGATCGGGACCATAGGTGCGCGCGGCATCGATCAGATAATCGACCGCAGCGTTGCCGTCGGCCGAGGTCGCCCCCACCGGCTCGTAGGGCGACGCGGGCACGCTCGCGCCGCCGATGCCGTTCTTGCCGTGAATGAGCGCGGTGGACGCCGGCGGCGTATAGGGCTCAGTCGCCTGCAGAGGACGGTCGGCACCCAGGTACACCGGAACCTCGGGGCGACCCAGCAGATCGAGCACCGCCAGGCAATTGTGCGCCGATTGCTCGACGCGCACGTTACCAAAGCACGTGGTGATGCCCACGAGCTCCACCTCGGGGCTCGCGATGGCATAGGCCAGCGCCATCGCATCGTCAACACCCATATCCAGATCAAGGATCAGCTTCTTGATTGCCATTGTTCTACTCCGCTTCTCCGTCTTGTACTAAATCGTCTAAATCAAACACGCGCTCAACTTCGGCGCGCGTGGGAATCGATTGCTGAGCGCCCAGGCGCGACACCGTCACCGCCGAGGCGCGAGCGCCCGCGGCCATGCACTCAAAGAGCGGCAGGCCCTCTAGGCGAGCCGCCGCCAACGCGCCGATAAACGTATCGCCGGCGGCCGTGGTATCGACTACCGTACTCGAAAGTGCCGGCATGCGCAGCAGCTCACCGCCATCGCCGAGCGTAACCGAGCCGGCACCGCCCAACGTGATGACCGCAGCCCCGGCACCCTTGTCGAGCAGCGCATTGAGCGCCGCGACGCAGCTTGCATCATCCGTGGGCAGAATGCCCGTCAGAACCTGGCACTCGGTCTCGTTGGGGCAGACCAGGTCGACCGCAGGCCAGACCTCCGCAGGCAGCTCGCAGGCAGGCGCTGGATTAAAGACCGTATAGAACCCCAGCTCGTGAGCACAAACAAGCGCCTCGGCCGTCGCCGCAAGGTCACATTCACCCTGGGCGATAAAGACGCTTCCGGCAGCCGGGGCAATCTCGCTGGCGTCGTCGTCGAGCTCATGGGCCACCAGACGCCTCAACGCGCAGGCAACGTCCGCGCCCGCAAGCGCATGGTTGGCGCCCGGTGACAGTATGATGCGGTTGTCGCCCTCGCAGCGAATGATGGTCGCCGTTCCCGTCTCCACGTCATCGCGATGCACTACAAAGTCACAGTCCACGCCGGCGTCTTGGAGCCCCACCACGAGCGACGCGCCGAACGCGTCGCGACCGACCGCGCCGATCATGTGCGTGCACGCGCCCATACGCGCGGCAGCTACAGCCTGATTGGCGCCCTTGCCGCCGGCGTTGGTGATAAACCCGCTGCCGCCGACGGTCTCGCCCGCACGCGGTATGCGCTCGCACGCCACCGAAAGGTCCATGTTCATGCTGCCGAACACCGCAACGATGCCGCGATCTGCCATGGAAACCTCCTCATCTGCGGGCCTTATGCCCACCGCCGGCCGTCGATCGTGCACTCTCGCACCCCCTATAACTTTAGTTCACTTTGATGTGGACGCGCGCTTGAGCTTGCGCCAGCAGCAAGCATTCACAGGAGCAGGCAGCTACAATGAAGGCGTGCTGATTATTCTCGTCATTGGATGATGTTTTATGGAACAACTCTCGCAATCGGGCTCGCGCGGTCGACGCCGCACAGGCAACGAGCCGGCGCCGCACGAACGCGTGAAGAGCGAACGCCGTGCCAACGAGCCGCGACGCACCGCGAGCCCCCATCGCGCTTCTGCCAACAACGCGGGTCGCGCCAACACTCCCGCCGCGGAGCAGACGCCTGCTCGCCCCAAGTCCCGCTACATCCCTGCCCTTGACGGCCTGCGCACGCTTGCCGTCGTCGCGGTGGTGCTCTATCACCTCAACCTCACGTGGGCGCAGGGCGGTCTGCTCGGCGTCACGATCTTCTTTGTGCTTTCGGGCTATCTGATCACACGCCTGCTACTCAACGAAGTCGCTAAGACCGGCCGCATCGACCTCAAGAGCTTCTGGATCCGCCGCATCCGTCGCCTGGTCCCCGCCGTGGTGACCGTCGTGGTGGTGACCTGTGCGCTGTGCACCGTCTTCAACCACGTGATGCTCACCAAGATGCGCCCCGATATCCTGCCGTCGCTGCTGTTCTTCAACAACTGGTGGCAGATTGCCCAAAACGTCTCGTACTTCAACGCCCTGGGCGATCCCTCGCCGCTTACGCACTTTTGGTCGCTCGCCATCGAGGAACAGTTCTACCTGGTTTGGCCCCCGCTGCTGCTCGCTATGGTATCCATGCACATGAGCAAGCCCAACACGCGCCGCGTGGTTCTGGGCCTTGCCGCGGTATCTGCCCTTGCCATGATGGTGCTTTACAACCCTGCCGCCGACCCCAGCCGCGTGTACTACGGCACCGACACCCGCGTGTTCTCGCTGCTGCTGGGTGCCTGGATGGCCTTTATCCCCGATCGCGACCTGGCGCCGGTGCGTCTCGCTCGTCGTTTGGGGCTCAATCGCCTGGCCGGCGCCGCCAAGCACGGCAAGAACGCCGAGGGCAAGCCTGGCGAGAAGGCCGACGAATCAGCCGAGACCGGCCCGGCACAGCCGAGCGCCCTCGTGCGCTTTTGGTCCTCGCCCGCATCCATCGATGTGTTGGGCCTCGTGGGTCTGGTTGGCCTTGCCGCCATGGTCGCGCTCACCAACGGCTACACCGCGTTCCAGTATCGCGGAGGCACGCTGCTGTGCTCGATCCTCACACTCATGGTCATCGCGGCCTGCGTGCAGCCCCAGGGAATGGTTGCCCGCGCGCTGTCCGCCGAGCCGCTCGTATGGGTTGGCAAGCGCTCGTACAGCATCTACCTGTGGCACTATCCCCTGCTGTTGCTCATGAACCCGGTCGCCAACATCAACGATACACCGTGGTGGCAGTACATTTTGCAGGTGCTGTTGGTGGTCGCCGTGGCCGAATGCTCATATCGCTTTATCGAGACGCCGTTTAGAAAGGGCGCCTTTGGGCGCACCGTATCCGAGTTCCGCGACGGCACCGCCACGCCCGCCAACTGGGTGCGCGCGCACGTCCCTGCCTGTGCAGCCTGCGCTGTCGTGTTGGTCGTTGCACTGGGCGGCCTGATCTTTGTGCCCGAGACGTCTGCGCTGAGCGGCGAGGGCGCCGAAGTTCTGAACAAGGAAGCCAAGAACGCCGCACCCACCGACCAGCAGGCGGCCGACGACACCGACAAGGACAACGACGGCTTCCCCGACGGCTCCTACGACCTGTTGATGATCGGTGACTCCGTGTCGCTGCGCGCCGTTGATTCCTTTGACGGCGTGTTCCCGCACAGCCATATCGATGCCGAAAAGGGCCGCCAGTTCGATGCGGGCCGTGCGACATTTGAGGGCTATCTTCAACAGAACCTTGCCGGCAAGATCGTGGTCTTTGCGCTGGGCACCAACGGCTTGGTAACCGACGACCAAATCGACGCCATCATGGCCGATGCAGGAGATAAGCGTATTGTGGTGTTTGTGAACACGCGCAGTCCGCAGCCGTGGGTTGGCTCTACCAACCAGGCCATCGCTAACGCCGTTACGCGCTACAAGAACGTGCGCGTTATCGACTGGTACGGATACAGCGCCAACCGCAACGACCTGTTCGATGGCGATGGCACGCACCTATCGACCACTGGCGTGACTGAGTACCTCAACTTGATCCACGATGCCGTCAAGAAGGACCTGCCCGTGCATCCCGAGGATCACGTCAACGATCCGCAGCCGGCAGCCGTCAAGTCTGCCACCGACGCACTCGTCAATGCGCTCGCTCTCAAGCCGCACAAGCTGGGCACCGACAAGTAGCCCGCAGCAAACAACCCAAAATCACTCTTTTCGAGCCGGCCCCAAGAGGTTGCGGGCAAAAAACAGGCCGCAGCCCATGGCGGCGGCCTGTTTGGAGTCCAAAAGGGGCGTTAGGCGCTGTAGCCCATCGCTTGCAGCACAAACATGACGACTGTCAGCACCGTAATCACGGCGATAGTCGCCCAAGTGAGCACGTTCCACACGCGGCCATTGCGGTTGGCACCCATGATGTGACGGTCGGCGGCGATAACCACCTGGAACACCAGAACCACGGGCAGTAGCACGCCATTGATGACCTGTGAGGTCATCATAATCTGGAACAGATCGACGCCGGGCATAAGCACCAGCACGGCAGAGATACCGATGATGGCCGTAATGATGCCGCGGTAAACCGGGGCCTCGTCCCAGCTGCGGTCGGCACCGCGCTCCCAGCCAAATGCCTCGCAGATAGCGCTCGACGTAACGCCCGGCAGCACGCAGGCGGCCAAGAAGCTCGCCGCGACCAGGCCCGAGGCAAACAGTACCGTGGACCACTGACCCGCAATAGGCTCCAGCGCGCGGGCAGCATCGGCGGCATCGCTAATCTGAATACCCGCCGGGAACAGCACCGTACCGGTCGTGATGATAATGAAGCCCGCAATGATATCAGCAGCGATCGAGCCGCTCACGGTATCAATACGCTGCAGCACGATGTCGTCCTCGCCCGCGTTCTTATCGACCACGTTGTTCTGCGCCAAGAAAATCATCCACGGCGCGATGGTGGTACCGATCGTTGCGACCACGAGCGACACGTAGCTGGGGTCATTTTGAATGTTAGGCACGACCAGGTCGACCGCGACCTCACCCCAGTTGGGGCCAGCCATAAACGCGGCGACAATATAGGTCACGAAGACGCAGCTTACCAGCAGCAGAATCTTCTCGATGCGCTGGAAACTACCCGACATGGTAAGCATCCACACCAGCAGCGCCACCAAAGGCACCGAGATGCTCGCCGGCACGCCAAAGAGAGCAAGGCCGCTGGCGATACCCGCAAACTCCGAAATGGTCACAGCCGTGTTGGCGATCAACAGCGCCGCCATAGCAAGTACACTCTTGCGCACGCCAAAGCGCTCGCGGATGAGCGATGCCAGGCCCTTGCCCGTGACGCAGCCGCAGCGCGCCGCGGTCTCCTGCGTCACGATGAGCAGCACAGTCATGACGGGAAGCATCCAGAGCATCTTGTAGCCATAGTTGGCGCCCGCACTGGAATACGTTGCAATGCCGCCGGCGTCATTGCCCGAAAGCGCCGCCAGCAGACCGGGGCCCATAGCGCCAAAGATGGCCGCGATGGTCAACTTTTGCTTGGTGCCCGACTTTTGCTTGGTATTTTGCACGCGACCACCTAGCCAATGACCGACATGGTGAGCAGCACCGCAGCGGCGCAGTACGCTACGCACGAGATCATGACGGCAATAACGTTCATGGCGGTGCCCGACGTGTTGAGGTCATGCTCGTCACGCCAGAACAGCACCATCAGGTAAATCACGGCACTCATGTTGCCAACCAGGCAAATGATAGCAGCGATATTAAAACACCCGGTAAAGAGTTGCTCCTCAAACATGGACGCATCGGGGAATGCAGCGGTGCGCACCAGCTGCGCGCACAGGTAGGTCACGAGCGAAAGGATCAGGCCCATACCCGTGCTCTGGAAGAAGAATCCCAGGTACGGTTTGGGCTCGTCGTCGTGGCCGTCGTACTCGAGGAAGTAGTTCTTGACGAACGACACCATGCGCGAGGCCGCCAGCAGCACGAGCGGCATGGCGCACATGGGGAACACCACCAGATGAGCGGAGCCGAGCGCCGTCCCCAGCACGGTCGCCATGATGCACGACGCGATGCCCCATACAACAACCCAGTACTGGCGATGCACGAACCAGCTGAGCACGTTCGTCGAGTCGTCCGACGCGCTATCGCCCGAGCCGACACCGGCGATCTGCAGGTCCTCCTGATGCTCCTCAGCGATAACGTCCATGGCGTCGTCGAAGGTTACGATACCCAGGATATGACGGTTCTCGTCGCAGACAGGGATGGCAACCAGGTCGTACTTGGTCATCTCGTCCGTCACGTCTTCCTGGTCCTCGTCGGGCGACACATAGACCAGGTCGCGATAAGCCAGCTGACCCAGCGTGGCGTCGCGGTCGGCTACGATCAGCGTGCGCAGCGAAAGCACGCCGGTCAGCATGCCGCTCGGATCCTCGGTATAGACGTAGTAGACGCTCTCGAAGTCCTCGTCGAGCTCGCGAATCGCCTCGATGGCGTCACCGACCGTTGCCGTGGCGGGCAGGGAGACAAACTCCGAGGTCATGATGCGGCCGGCGGTGTTGTCCTCATACCCCAGCAGGTTACGAATCGCTTTCTCTTCCTTGACGCCCATCAGGCGCAGGAGCTTCTCGGCCTTCTCGTAATCGAGCTCGTCGATTAGGTCAGCGGCGTCGTCCGGGTCCATCATGGCCAGCATCGACGATGCGTCCGTGTCGGACAGGCCCTCGAGCATCTCGGTCATAAGCTCGTCGTCATCGAACTCCGAGATGGCCTCGGCGGCCTGGGCAGTATCGAGCTGCGCAAACACCTGCGCGCGTAGGCGCGGGTCGAGCTGCTCGATAATGTCGGCGATGTCGGCAGGGTGCAGCTCGCCGAGCGTCTTGTGCGACACCGAGAGTTGAATGTTCTTGGTCGAGCGGTCGAGCAGGTCCATGTAGGACCAAGCGATGATGTCCTCACTGAGCGGCTTGCCTAGGTGCTTCATAAAGCCTTCGACGATATGCTCGAGCGCGGGGCTGATGGCGCGTAGCAGACCGCGAGCACCGACCTCGGCACCCAGCAGGCGCAGCTGGTTTTCGCCCGACATGGAAAACTTGATGTCGTTTACGCGCACAACCTTCATGCCCTGCGTGTCGACAATCTGCTTGTTGAGCACGTCGCGGGCAAGCAAGAGTTCGGTCGGCTGCAGGTACGAAAAACGGATTTCGGTGGCCGACGTCTTAAGGTGTACACCCGTCTCGTCGATACGGTCGACCCATTTGCGCCAGCTGATCATAAACGGCGTCTTGCCGGGTCCGCGGAACGCGAGCGACGTCACGTGCGGAAAAACTTCGCCGGTGGCAATGCCAAAATCGTTCACTACGCCGAGCTTTTCGCCATCGACGTCCAAGACCGGCAACTTGAGCATCTCACTCAGATAATTCAATGGTGCTCCCCATCATTATTCCTTCGGGCTGCGGCCGTGATGGCGCACGCTCCGTGGGCTTCTGGATATGTATACGCATGCGCGGGCGGCACGCCGCTCGACGCTTACACCCCGTGCATGCGCAAAAAGCACCTGCATGGGGTCATCGACTGTATGGTCGAGGTTTGGATTTCACCTGTAGCCTTTCTCTTGACCTTCATTAACCGCAGTAACTATAGCATCAGCATCGCCCTGCGGCATCGAATTTATGCGCTGCACATTGCAGGCATACCAAACACTGACGCATCCGTGACATAGTCATTGGGGACGTTCTTAAATGACTACCCAATGACTACTCCGTGGTGTCGTCGTCCTCAGCAAGCTGGGGGAACACGGCGTCCTTGGGCATGGTGACCTTCGTCAGCGAGGTGAGCTTTTTGCTCAGCGACGTGTCCGTCTTGACCAGGTCGCTGAGCGTCACGATCTTGTAGCCGTCGGCAATGAGGCCGTCGATAATCTGCGGCAGCGCCTCGAGCGTCTGCTCGGCGCATTCGTCTCTATCGGTGAGCAGCACGATATTGCCCGGCGTCACCGAATCGAGCACCGTCGAGACCTGCTCGTCGGCACCGTTGAGCAGCCAGTCGCCCGAGTCAATATTCCACGAGACCACGGCAGACACCAGGTCCATCGCATCAATCCAGTTTTGCTCGTCAAAGGCTGCGTAGGGAGCACGCAAAAGCATCGTCGACGTTCCGGTCGCGGACTTGATCGCCTCGGTGCCCTTCGAAACCTGCTCGCGCACCGCATCGCGGTCCTGGCCCTTGAGCGATTCGTCGCTGTAACTGTTGGAGCCGACCTCGCAGCCGGCATCGACAATCGCCTTGGCCGTGGCGGGCGAGGCCTCGGCCGCATCACCCGACAGGAAGAACGTCGCGGTGACGCCCTTTTCCTTAAGCACCCGCAAGATCTGCTTGGTCGCTCCGCTCGGACCCTCATCAAACGTCAGCGCAACGTACTTTTCGTTGCCCTTGGGTGCCACGCTCGCGCACTCGACCACGCAATCGGTGGCGGGCACGACCTCGCCGCGGTCCTGCGTCTTGCCCGATTGCTCGCCGACCCACACCTCGGAGCGGCCCTGGATACCCCACGTCTTGACGTACTCGATGGCACCCGTGCCCTCGACCTTGAGCTTGGGCTCGATAACCGTCGCCTGGACCTCGTGCTTCTCATACGTGTCACGGCCGTCCTTGACCGTCACCTTCTCGCCACCCGTAAGCTCGCGGCTTTTCCACTTGCCCTGTTTTATGCGCTTGCCGTCCACCTTTACCGACAGCTTTTCGCCGCCATGGCGGGTCAGCACGCTGTCGTCAACGGCCAGCAGATCACCAGCGTCGTAGGTATCGGTCAGCTCCTGGTCGTCGATGAGATTTTGCAGCGTAGAGCCGACGCGCACTGCAGTCTCCTGGCCGTTGAGGACGACATCCACGCTGCGGTTGACGTAGCCCACAACGGCGGCGACAAACAGCACGAGCGCGCAGCCCACGGCGATGAGCGCATAGGGCAGGCGAGACGGACGACGGGGCGTGCGGCCGTTGCCGATGCGAGCGCTGCGGTCGCTAAAGCCGCGGCTATGGTTGAGATACATCGCGCCGGGCTTACGGTGACGCTTGCGCTGACCGCTGGGCAGCTGCCCCAGGTCGCGGCGCGCCGTCGGACGCGCACCCGAGCGCCCGTTTAAGTTAGATCCGTTTTGGCGCATATGCCCTCCCCCATAAACGCAGCAAGCCGGAGCAACAGGTCTCCGGCTTGCCTCCCATCAATTGGTACGTCGCTATTTGCTAGCTTTTGACGAGCCCCCGCTCGCCTTTTGATATTCGTCCTTAAAGGCCTTGAACATACCGCGCGTCTTGCCGAGCTGCTTGCCCAGTGCGCGACTGCCCTTGTCCACGGCAACCGATCCCTTGTCGTCGAGCACCTTGGCGCCCTTTTTGACCTTGTCGCCCACCACGACGCTGGCCTCGGCGGCCTTGGCAGCCGCACCGCCCGAATACCCGAGCGACTTGACCTCGTCCGAGACGACCATCGCGCCGTTCTCGTAGCCGCGCAGCATCGTCGGCGGCACCTGCGTGTCACCAACCAAAACACTCGAAGCAGCACCGGCGGTCACATAGAATGCCTGCACGATGCCCGAGCGCGGCTTGAACTCAACGTCCGAGCAATAGCCCACGACGTCGCCCGATTCCGTGCGCACGTCCATACCGACCCAGATGATGCAATCGTCCAGGTTGATGTCGAGGCGCTTGGCCGCAGCGGTATCGTAGGTGCCCTTGACGTCGTCAACCGCGATGGCGCCCTCGTAGACACCAATGGCGTCGAGCGCTACGAATCGGTCGGGACGCTCGATCATACCCGCGATATCGGACTGGCGGACCATAAAGCCGACCACGCGCGTACCGCCCGGGGTAAAGACCGGAAAGTGAATCTTTCCGAGCTTTTTAGGGCTGCGCGGTGTGCCGTCCTTTTTGGTACGCTTGTCCTCAGTAGGCTTGCGATAGATCTTGGCGCCGACAAAATCCCCGGCGCGCATTATGCCTCGGTCGAGGGCTCCGCAGCCTCGGTATCAGCCTCGACGGCGTTCTCGACCACGACGTCGGCGGCAGGCGTCACGTTGCCGCCCGAAATGGCGTCGTTGAGCTGCTCGCGCAGCTGGTCCATGCGCTCGCGGGCCAGGTCGACCTTGGCGCGCAGGTCGTCGGTCTTGGCGTCGACCATCGGGCCAAAGTCATTCACCGCAGCACGGGCCTCCTCGGCGCTGTGCTCGTAGGTGTCGCGCATATTGTCCCAGGCGTCGTTGGCGATATCGGCAGCCATGGCGCGGGTCTCGGCGCCCGAGCGCGGGGCCAGAGCAACGCCGACAATAGCGCCGGCAGCGGCACCAAAAAGTGCGCCGGAGACAAAGCTGAAAGTCTTACCCATGATCATTCCTCTCCTGCGGGCACGTCGGTGCCCACCGTTTGAATGCTGTCCATTATACCCGCAGCGCATCACTTGCCGCTCCGCTCATCTGCGTACGGCAAAGGCGCAGGTACGTGATGGTGATAAACGCGTAGGCCTACTCCTGAGGCATAGCCGGCATGGCCACCGTGGCACCCGGGTCCTCGCCGGCGCCGTCCACGAGCGGCAGGCCGCCCTCATGCGCAGGTCCTGCCGGAACCGTCGCCGCACCGCCAAAGACGGCAGCGGAGGCCTCGTGGTTCTCGGCAACCGCACCCTCGGTATCAATCGCCACCTGGGGCTCGTCGTCAAAGTTGGGGACGCCCTGGGGCTCGGTGGGAACGGGCTCGGCGGTCGCATCGGCAACGGGCTCGGCGTCGACCGGCACATCGCCCTCGTCAGCGCCCTCGTCCTCGGCAGCATCTTCGCCGTTCGCAGCGGCGACGGCCTCGTGAGGATCCTTGCCCTCGGCCTCGGCGCGCATGCCCAGCACCAGGTTGCGCAGGCCCGCGACCGTGCCCTCCACGTCGGGGGCAGGCTGGTCGGCGTGCAGGTACGCCCAGTCCATCATAAAGGTGGCCGAAGACAGCGCACCGATGGCCAGCGCGTCGTCGGGACACGAAAGCTCAACCTCAAAAACGCGCTCGTCGTGCTCGCTTACGCGCGTGCGGCCGCACGAGATGCTACCGGCAAGACCGGTCTCGTTCATGAGCTCGACCGTCACATGCTCAAGCAGATGGCAAAGCTCGGTCTGGCCCATGCAGTCCTGGAACTCGCGGCCGGAATCACCCAGGCACAGGTGCTTGGCAATCGCCGGCACCAGGTAATACACGCGCGCCGTAGCCTCGATATCCTCCGAGGTCATGAGCGGCATGCCGGGGTTCACCAGCACGTGCGCGCAGATCTTGTCCTCGCTGACGGTGACCTTAAGGATGTTAAACAGGCCTGCCATAACTCTCCCCTACTCTTCCTTGTCCTACTCGTCGCCGTCGTGCGGATTCGCGGAACCCGCACCCGACGTCGTCGGCTCGTCTACCGAAGACTCGGAATCCTTCTTATCGGTTTCGGCCGGAGCGATCACGCGAATGAGCGAGATGCGCTGGCCACGCATCGACTGCACTTTAAACTTGTACCCCGCAACCTCAAACACCTCTCCGATGTCGGGCACCGAGTCGCAAAGCTCCAAAATCCAGCCGGCGATGGTCTCATAATCATCGCTTTCCTCAAGCGGCCAACCAAGCTCAATCGCGTCATCGCACGAAAAACGCCCATCAACGAGCCACTCGCGGCGCGAAAGGCGCGTGAGATACTTGTTGTCGGGGTCGAACTCGTCCTCGATCTCGCCGACGATCTCCTCGACGATATCCTCGATAGTGATAATGCCGGCCGTGCCGCCGTACTCGTCCACGACCACCACGATCTGGTCGTGCGAGGTCTGCATCTCGGACAGCAGTGGCAGGATGTCCTTGGTGTCGGGCACAAAGGTGGCGTCGCGCAAAAAGCCGGCGATGGGCTGGTCGCCTTTGCCGTCGAGCGCGGGCTGAATCAGGTCCTTGATGTGCGCGATGCCGGCGACGTTGTCGGGATCCTCGTGATAGACGGGGATGCGGCTAAAGCCGGTCTGGCGCATGGTGGACAGCACGTCGGCGACCGTCTCGTCGTCCTCGCACATGGTGGTGTCCACGCGCGGCACCATGACCTCGCGGGCAACGGTGTCGCCCAGGTCGAAGATCTCGTGGATCATGCGCTTTTCCTCGTCGAGCAGGTCGTCCTGCTCCGAGACCATGTACTTGATCTCTTCTTCCGAGACGTTCTGGCGGTCGTCGGCACTCTTGATGCGCAGGATACGGGCCAGGCCATCGGAGCAAGCACCAGTTAGCCACACGAGCGGACGGGCGATCTTTTGGAAAAACGACAACGGCCCCACAACCTGCTTGGACACGCCTTCGGCGTTGGCCAGGCCGATGCGCTTGGGGACGAGCTCGCCGATCACGATGGACACGAAGGCGACCGCGACGGTGATGATGACCGGCGCCAGGCCGCGTGCGATGGCGGAGAGCGGCGCGATGCCAAAGCTCATGAGCCACGTGGCGAGCGGGTCGGACAGACTCGTCGAGGCGACGGCGGACGAGGCGAAGCCCACGAGCGTGATGGCGACCTGGATGGTGGCGAGCAGCTGGTCGGAGTCGGCAGCCAGCTTAATGGCACGCTCGGCGCGCTTGTCGCCTTCCTCGGCCTCGTGCTCCAGCACGGCGCGCTTGGCCGTGGTGAGCGCCATCTCAGACATAGAGAAGTAGCCGTTGATGAGGGTCAAAACGAGGGTGGTGATAAGGGAGATGGTTATGTCCATCGGGAGTTTCTCGAACCTCCAAGATTCGGGACGTCGGATTAAAACGTTGATGGCGGATAGGGCAGTTGCGCCCGGCGGCCGCTTGGATGGGCCCGCGAGCACAGGCGCGATCGCTAGATTACGAAGAGGATCACCGCCATGAACTGGAAGATGCTGCCGGCGAGCACCCACAGGTGAAACACGCTGTGAAGATAGCGCACGTTTTTGGCGATATAGAACGGCACGCCCGCGGTGTAGCACACGCCGCCGACGGCGAGCAGGGCAAGTGCCACGGGGTTGAGCAGCGACACGAGCTCGGGCAGCTTAAAGACGACGAGCCAACCCATCAGCAGATAGACCAGGCCGCTTACCCAATGCGGCTGACGCTCGCGTAGGAAGCACTCGAGGGCGATGCCGATAATGGCGATGGCCCATACGGCAAAGAACAGCACAGCGCCGCCGTCGTTTGCGAGCGTGATGAGGCAAAACGGCGTATAGCTGCCCGCAATGAGCAGGTAGATGCAGCTGTGGTCGATGATGCGAAACACGCGCTTGGCGCGCGCGGGCTGAATCGCGTGGTAGAGCGTGGAGGCTAGGTATTCGAGGATAATGCTGACGCCGTAGACAATTGCCGCGGCCATGTGGGCCGGGCCTCCGCCGCGCAGGGCGGCGAATACGATCAGGAGCACCAGGCCCGCGATACCCAGCAGGCAGCCGACACCATGGGTGACGGAGTTCATGATCTCCTCGCCCACCGTGTAGTGTGGAACGGCCGCGGTCTTGGGTCGCGGCTTAGAACTGTCGCTCGAATCGGACATGCCGGTTACATCCTCCAACGTAAAGAGTTCTCAACACTATATCAAAGCGTCTAGGTACGTGCGAAATTTGCACCATACGTGACCCTTTGTTTACCCATTCTTTGTCTGTTGACGCATCAACGGCGAACGTCCATAATGCGCTTGCATTAAATGTTGATGTATTAACATCTTATAGGAAAGCTTCTTATGTCTCAAAACGCACGTTCCCATCGAAAGCTCAAGATAGCCGGCGTCGTTGCGCTGGTGCTCGTTGTCGCGCTGCTGGGGTTTGCCGGCAACTTCTTGTTCGACTTTGCCCTGAATCCCCAAGCGCCCTACACCATGAAGATGATGCAGGACAGCAAGGACGCCGAAAAGTGCGAGCAGATGGACGCCGAGGAGGGCGAGACACGGGCGTGGTTTAAGGAGAACCGCGAGAGCAGCAGCCTCACCGCGGACGATGGGACCGAGCTTGCCGCCTGGTATTTTGCTGCGTCGGAGAGCGCACACGACTACGCCGTCTGCCTGCATGGATATACCAACGAGCCCATCGGTATGGCCCGATACGTCAAGCGATTCCACGACCGCGGCATGAACGTACTCGCACCCGCCGCCCGCGCCCACGAGCGCTCCGGCGGCGACTATATCGGCATGGGCTGGCCCGAGCGCCTCGACATCGTCGCATGGATCGAGCGAATCGTTCAGGCTGACCCCGAGGCGCGCATCTTGGTCTTTGGCGAGTCGATGGGTGCGGCAACCGCCATGAACGTCGCGGGGGAACCTCTGCCCGCAAACGTGAAATGCATTATCGAGGACTGCGGTTATACAAGTGTTTGGGACGAGTTTTCCCTGCAGCTCAAGGACGTGTTCGGCCTGCCCAGCTTTCCCTTGCTCGATGTAGCAAACTTGGTGTGCAACGTGCGCGCGGGCTACGACTTTCATAAGGCGAGCAGTGTGGAGCAACTCAAACACGCGACGGTTCCCATGCTGTTTATCCACGGCGACCAGGACACCTTTGTACCGTACAGTATGCTCGACCAAAACTACGACGCGTGCGCCAGCAAGGTCAAGCAAAAGCTCACTATCCATGGCGCCACCCACGCCAAGAGCGCGCAGATCGACCCCGAACTCTACTGGAACACGGTCGACAACTTCCTCGACAAGAATTTTTAGGCAAAAAGCAACGTCTGGGGTTTTGTTGCCAAAAATCGGTTTGTGGTCGGCGGTATTTGATTTTTCACCGCACTTCTGAAAAGCCGCCCGCAAGCGTTGTGCTCGTGGGCGGCTTTTGCTCAACTTACGCTACAAAGGCGCTTATTTTGTCCAATAGCTAGGCGCTACTTGACCTCGATGAGCTCATACTCGCTCGTGCCCAGGCCGATCTTCTCGGCATGCGCGATGCACACGCGCCAGTCGGTGTCGGGATGCGTGATGCAGAAGGGATCCTTGGCCTGCTCGCCCTCCAGATGCTCGTGGTTATGCTCCATCTTGGCCGCGCTATCGGTGAGCTCGGTGTTGGGCAGCGGCTCAGACGCCATGACGGCGTCGGCGCAGGCCTGGTCGATGGCGACCGGGTCGAAGCTCGCGAACATGCCGATGTCGTTGACGATAGGCGTATCGTTTTCGGGATGGCAGTCGCAGTTGGGACTGATGTCCATGGCAAGCGAGATGTGGAAGCTCGGGCGGCCGTCGACGACGGCCTTGGTGTACTCGGCGATCTTGCAGTTGAGCACGTCGGCTGCGGCCTCATAACCGGGCTTGATGCAGTCCTGGTTGCATGCCGCAATGCAGCGTCCGCAGCCCACGCAGCGATCGTGGTCGATGGCAGCCACGTGCACCGTGCGAGTAGCGCCGCTGGCAAGCTCGCGCTCGCGGGTGCCGTCGAACGAGATAGCGTTGTGCGCGCAGATCTTTTCGCAGGCATGGCAGCCAACGCAGTGCTCGGTCGCGACGTTCGGCTTGCCGGCGGCATGCTGCTCCATCTTGCCGGCACGGCTGCCGCCTCCCATGCCCAGGTTCTTCATGGCGCCGCCAAAACCGGCCTGCTCATGGCCCTTAAAGTGGGTGAGGCTGATCACGATATCGGCATCCATGAGCGCCTGACCGATCTTGGCCTCGTGCACGTACTCGCCGCCCTCGACCGGGACGAGCGCCTCGTCGGTGCCCTTAAGGCCGTCGGCGATGATGATCTGGCAGCCCGTGGCATACGGGGTAAAGCCGTTCTGGTAGGCGGTATCGATGTGCTCGAGCGCGTTTTTGCGGCTACCGACATAGAGCGTGTTGCAGTCGGTGAGGAAGGGCTTGCCGCCCAGCTCCTTGACGACATCCGCGACGGCGCGGGCGTAGTTGGGGCGCAAAAAGCTCAGGTTGCCCAGCTCGCCAAAGTGAATCTTGATAGCAACGAACTTGTTCTCAAAGTCGATCTGCTCAATTCCGGCGTGACGGATGAGGCGCTTGAGCTTGTCGAGCTGGCTCTCGCGAGCATGCGTACGCAGGTTGGTGAAGTACACCTTGGCGGGTGCTGCGGGTGCAGTTGCGGTCATAGATATATCCCCTCGGTCTATATGGCGTTACAGACATAGAGGATGGTACCAGTTAAAGCAGAGTTAAAGTCAAGTACGGCACCTAGTCATTGGGGACGTTCTTAAATGACTACTCTTGGACTTTGAGTGCTTCGGCCAGGCCCACACGTTTGATGGAACGCATGTGCAGCAACGCCACGACCAGGTAGGTCGCAAAGCCAACGCCGACGCAAGCAACCATGGACCAAGCGGGCACGTAGATCTCGATATTGCCGTTGTAGGCGAGCAGCATCGAGCGGAAGATGGCCGTGAGCGAGCCAATAATGACCGGCAGGCTCAGCACAAGCGACGCCGCCACGCACAGCGTGATCGAGCGGATGTACAGATGCGAAATCTCGCCATCGCGATAGCCAAAGACTTTCATGTAGCTGATCGAACGGGCGCTGTGGTCGATCACAGCCTTGGTCAGCAGGTACATAAACAGCAAGAAGATGAACACCGCAAGCCCAACCATCATTCCGATCATTTTGCTCATCATGCCGATGAACTGGTCGCCCACGGCGCGCATGTCGTCGGGCGTGGTGTCGCCGGCAAAGTAACGAGCATCGAGGTCGAGCTTCTCGTCGCTCACATAGCCGTTAAAGTAGGCGGCGTCGTTGTCGAACAGCTCGTTAAAGTCGTCGATACTCATATAGATATTCATGTCCGACTTGGAGCCCCAGGCACAGTCCTTGCCCGCGTACTCAAAGGAATAATGCTCGCCCTCGTACTTGTCGCTGAGTGTGACCTTCTGGCCCTCGCTCCAGCCAAACTTATCGAGCAGACCGCCGCCAATGACGACGCGTCCGTCGCCGACGTTGAGGTCTTTCCAATAGCGCGAATCTGGTGAAATGCCGTAGACGGAAATCGTCTCCTCGCCATTGCCATCGCCGCGGTCGTATTGCAGCTGGTAAACGGCATATTTCTCGGCCTGCTCGATTGCGCCCGCGCCGTTGTCGGTCGTATTGACCGGGTGGATATCGTCGTTGTCAATGTCGATCTTAGAGGCCTTGTCGATCAGGTCGATAGCCTCGTCGCGGTTGCAGCCGAGGACATCGGCAAAATCGTCAAGGCGTGCGTAGAGCGCATCCTTCTTGTCCTGGACCTTGGCGAGCGCGTCCTGCGCTGCGGTCAGGCTCTCGGCAGACGGAGATGCGGTCGCGGCATCGGCTGCCGTCTGCGCCGCATCGGCCGCGTCGTCAAGCTCGTCATCGGCATCCTGGGCGGCGGAAAGCAGCGCGCCGTCAACCGACTGCAAGCGCTCGAGTGCCGACCACTGCTCGCGTTCCTCGGCAGTGCCCTCGAGCTCCAGCGGAGCCTTGAGCGTGTACTGGTGCTCGGCGACCAGGCTTGTCTCGAGGTTGTCGGCGTAGTGCGTCATCGTGGGTAGAATCGCCAGGCCAAAAAGCAGCAGCAGCGATGCAAATGCAATGCCCACGAAGAGCGTGGCGAAGTTGCCCAGATTGCGCAGGAAGATACGCAAGCGGAAGCGGGAAACAAAACCCATGCGCTCCGGCAGCTGCAGGCCGCGCTTGGTGCCCGATTTGCCGCTCGCCTCGTGACGAAGGAATTGCAACGGCGTCTTGCCCATCTTGCGAAGCAGGCCCACCAGCGTGATGAGGATGAGCGCGGCGGCGGGAACCACGGCGCACTTCACAAAGATCTCCCAGCTCCAGTACACCTGGAAGGGCGGCAGGCTGTACGAACCGTAATAGAGGCTGCGCATGGGCTCGGTAAAGAACACAACGCCGAGCGCAGTGCCCAAAAGCGCCGCGAGCACACCCACGATGGCGGGAAGCGCCAGGTAGTGGAGTACAATCTCGCGACGACGATAGCCGCTGGCGAGCAGAGTGCCGATGATGGCGCTCTCCTCCTCGATGGTCGCGTCGGTAAGGACCACAAAGACGAACGCCATAATCACGATAATAATGTCGAGCAGCGTCATCCACATCATGGAGTCGCCGTCCACGTCGTCGCGCGCATAGCCAATGCCCTGGTTGGAATCGGCGTCGATCAGATCGTCCACGCGCGCATCGGCGTCGGTGAGCGCCTCGACCATATCCTGTTCGGCATCAGTACGGTCCGCGGTGGAGAGGCCGCGGTCGTTAAAGGTAAAGGAGTACGTGTAGGCGGTCGCACCGCCGGCATCCTCGAGCGCAGCAAAACCGGCATCGGTAACCTCGGCCACGCCATAGGTGATGGTGTTCACCGTAAAGTCCGAATTGTTGAGGAACAGCGCCTGGCTGTCGGGCTGGGTCATGATGCCGCAGATGGTGTAGGCGCGGCCCTCAAGCTCGACCTTATCGCCCACGGCGAGATCGTTGTTGGTGGCGAAGACACGGTCGATTGCCACCTCATCGTCCGTCTTGGGCTCCTTGCCCTCACAGTAGGACGCGATATCGACCTTGGTACGGTGCGCATAGGTGCGCAGCGTACGCTTGGTGCCGTCGTCGCCGGCGGTCTTTTTGATGATGGCGTCGATGGAGAAATTCTTGTAGAGCGCGACGCCGCCGACGTCACTGGCGGCATCCTCGGCAGCCTTGAGCTGGTCTTTGGTGGCCTCGAAGGAAGTGGTCACGCGGCCGTCCTCGATCGTGTACGCATCGCGCATGTCGTCGATAAGGCAGCCGATGGAATGCGCTGCGAGCAAAAAGCCCGAGGTAAGGGCGATGCTTCCGCACATAAGCAAAAAGATGCCCAGGTATTTGCCGATATTGCGGCGCAGCTCGCGCGGAAGACGTTTTGCGAGAGGTGTCATGGCGCCGCCTACCAATCGAGCTCGGCGGCCGCAACGGGCGACTCGTTGAGCTCATCCTCGACGATGCGCCCGTCGCGCAGGCGCAGCACGCGATTGGCCATGCTGGCGATGGCAGCGTTGTGCGTGACGATGATGATGGTGCAGCCGTAGGTGCGGTTGACATCCTCCATGAGCTGCAAGATTTCCTTGGACGTCTTATAGTCGAGCGCGCCCGTGGGCTCGTCGCACAGCAGCAGGCCCGGGTTTTTGACGAGCGCACGGCCGATGGCGCAGCGCTGCTGTTGGCCGCCCGAGACCTGGCGCGGGAACTTGTTGCGGTGCTCGTAGAGGCCCAGCGAGCGTAGCAGGTCGTCAATGTCGAGCGGCTTTTTAGACAGGTGCGCCGTGACCTCGATGTTCTCTTTGATGGTGAGATCGGGCACCAGGTTGTAGAACTGGAAGACAAAGCCCAGCTCACGGCGGCGATACTCGCCCAGGTCGGTAGGCTTGAGCACCGTGAGGTCGCAGCCGTCCACCATGATGGAGCCGGCGTCGGCATCTTCCAGGCCACCGATCAGGTTAAGGAAGGTCGACTTGCCCGAGCCCGAAGGCCCCAGCATGACGCAGATCTCGCCGCGATTGATGGACGTGTCGATGCCGTCGAGCACCGTCAGGCGCGCGTCACCGTCGCCGTAGTGCTTCTTGAGCCCCTTGACCTGGACGTAGGTTTGCTTCGTCGCCATGCTATCCCCCATTGTTAGCCTTGTACTACTTTATAAACGTAATAGTAAACCTTGGCGAACTATTTTGGAGCGAGAGTGGGGTTTTGTTTCAGACTAGTCATTGGGGACGTTCTTAAACGACTAGCTGTTGGGGACACTCTTTCGCCACCCGGCAGTTAGGGACGTTCCTTTCCTGCCGGCAGTTGGGGACAGTCTCTGCCAACCCAGCCGGCAAAACAGCCGATCGGCAAAGACTGTCCCCAATGACTAGTCGTTTAAGTCTGTCCCCAATGAGTACCCGATGACTAGGTGGCTAGGCGTGGGATTTGTTGCGTGCGAGGGCCAGGCCTGCGGCGGTGATGGCCACGGCAAAGAGTGCCGTGACGCCCAGGTCGCAGGCGATGTCGCCCAGCACGGTGGACGTCAGGTCCGCGGCGAGCGCCTTGCCGATCGCGTCGTTCACCCAATATGTCGGCACAAAGTGCGCCACGGTCTGCACGGCCGGGCCCATCAGCGACAGCGGTATCCAGGCGCCGCCCAAAAACGTCATGAGCATGCCGAGCAGGTTGCCCACACCGTTGAGCAGCTCCTCGCGCGCGCCCAGGCTCGAAAGCGCAAAGCCAACGGCCAGCGGCGTGCACGCCAGGGCAAACGTCGCCGCCAGTGCCAGACACACGCGACCCACGCCGACCTCGGCAACCGCGCCGGCAAAGCCCACGACGCCCATCATGCTCGACACAAACCAGATGCAGACGGTGAGCACCGCGGCAGCCGCAAACACGGCAAGCGAACGCTGGCGCCCGGAGATTGGGCCGGCCTCCATGCGGCGCACGCGCTCGGGCTCGTTCATGCCCGAGAACACCAGCCCCACCGACACGATGACAGACGAGATGATCGCGTACGCACCAAAGTTGAAATACGACTCGAGCGTGGCGGCGGCTGTCGAGTCAACCTTGACCTGCTCGATCTCGACCTTGGCGCGCTTCGCGGCCGCATGCTCGGCAGCCTTGGCGACGCTACCGTTAGAGGCGGCGGGCTCAAGTGCGGCCGCAGCGCCCGCGAGCGAGATCCAGCGCGAGGCCTCGGCAGACGAAAGCGCCGCCGCCATGGTGCCGGAACCATAGGTCACGTCGAGCTTGGGCAGGGCCTCCCCCGCACGGGCGGCTGCAACAAGATCGTCCTCAAACCCCTCCGGGATAAAGAACACGCAGTCGGCGCTGCCCTTGGCGCTGTTGCTCTTGGATAGCGCGTCCGCAAGGTCGTAGGTGTCGTCGCCGACGCCCGTGACCAGCTCAAAGCGAGAACCCAGATGCTTGGTAAGCGCCCGCGAAAGGTCGCTATTGTCGCGGTCGACCACGATCACGTTGGCATCGTAGGGCTTGTACTCGGTAAGCTGCGACGAGTTCCAGCTCACCGAGGCCGCGATGAACACGCCCATGAGCGAGATGAACACCGTGTAGATGAGCAGGTAGAACGGGTGCGCCAGCGCCATGCGAAGCGCGGTCTTAAAGGTGCTCATAGCGGCTCCTTCCAAAGATCAGCGTAGCGGCGGCGACAAACACCAGCGCCATAAGGACCAGCGCGCCGGCGCGAACGGCAAAGGGGCCCAGGTCCTCAAAGAAATACAGGCGGTTGAACATGTCGCAGATGAGCTTGACGGGGTTGAGCCAGCACTCGGCCGGGCAGGCGCGGGCGACGTCGTCGGCAAGCGCCATCGCCGGCTCGCCGTAGAGGCCGGCGAACAGGGCGCACGTGGTGGCAAAGCCCGTGAGGATGCCAGACTTGGACGCCTTGCCGCCCTTAACGGGAAGCGTGCCCACAAAGAGTCCCAGGCCCGTGGCGGCAAGCGCGGAAGCGGCGCCGCCCACCAGACACAGCCCCTCGCGCCCGCCAAAGTCGACGCCCACGACCAGGCGCACGTAGCCGATTGCGATCGCCATCGAGGCGAAGGAAACCAGCCACGAGCCGACAAAGATGCCGGCCAGCGACGCCGTCTTGGAAAGGCCGCCCACGCAGCGACGTGCGCCAAGGCCCGACAGATTGGGCTGCAGATCGACGACGCTCAAGGCGGCAAACTCGGCAGACATCATCGCCACCAGACCAAAGAGCGCGTAGTAGTAGATGACCGTGCCATCGGGCGTGGTGCGTGTCAGGCTTACGCGGCGGGTGCCGCCCTCGAGCGACAGGGCGCGCGCAACCGCCTCCGAGTCGGCGAGCGCCGCCGGGTTGTCCTGGGCAATCTGGGACATGAGCTCGGCATTTTGTGTATACGAGCTTGCCACCGTCTCCAGAATGCTGCGGTCGGTGAGCACCGATGAGGCACGCGAGCTGTCGTAGCTCGATAGCAGCGTGAGCTTGGGCGTGCCCGCATCGTCGACCGTATAGATGCCCGCAACCTCGCCGGCCTTAAGCGCACGGTTCGCATCGGCTGCGTCATCGCACTCGTGGATCTCGAGCAGCCGGTCGTCGCCTTCCCGGGCAAGCGACGTCGCCACGTCCTTAAAGGTCGAGGCGTCCCAAGCCTCATCCGCCACGACAGCAACCGGCACCGGGTCGACCGTGCCGTCGGAGCTGAGGTTCGCAAACATAAACATGAACATCGTGGAAAGCGCGACGGGAAAGACAGCGCCCCAAACCCACGTGCTCGGCCGGCGCAGCAGCGTCTTGACCGTGGTGATGATGGTTTTGAACATGACTGCCCCCTAGTCGCGCAGCTCGCGGCCGGTGATCTCGAGGAACACGTCATTGAGGGTCGGCGGCTCGCTCCACACGCGGCCGAGTGCCACGTCGGCAGCGCGCAGCGTGTCGAGGATGTCGACCAGGTTGTGCGGGCTCGCCTCGCAGGTGCAGACGAGCTCGCCGCCGGAAAGCTCAACCGAAAGCACGTGCTCGAGGGCGCGCAGTCGCTCGACCGTGGCGGGCTCGACGGCGCCGACCTCGACGGTCACGCGCTCGCCCATCTGAATCATGCGCTTGAGCTCGTCGTTGGTGCCCTGCGCCAACACGCGGCCACCGTCCATGATCATGATGCGGTTGCAGATCTGCTCGACTTCCTCCATATAATGGCTGGTATACACCACCGTGGCGCCCTCGTCGCGCAGGCGGCAGATGCCCTCCAGGATGGCATTGCGGCTCTGCGGGTCGACCGCCACCGTGGGCTCGTCAAAGAAGATGAGCTCGGGCTTGTGCGCGATGCCGCAGGCGATGTTGAGCCGGCGCGCCAGGCCGCCCGAGAGCTTGCCGGGGCGAAACTTGGTAAAGTCGCCCAGGCCGACAAAGTCGATGGCCTCGTCGACCAGCGCGCGGCGGCGCTTGCGGTCGTTGACGTAGAGGCTGCAGAAATAGTCGATGTTCTCGCGCACCGTGAGCTCGTCGAATACCGCCACCTGCTGCGGCACCACGCCGATGCGGCGCTTGAGGTCGTAGCGGGCGGGCGTCATGGGTTCGCCGAACAGCTCGATGGTGCCTTTGTCGTAGGCAAGCAGCTGCAGAATACAGTTGATGGACGTGGTCTTGCCCGAGCCGTTGGGGCCCAGCAGGCCAAAGATCTCGCCGGGGGCGATGCTCAGGTTAAAGTGGTCGAGCGCAATAAGGTCGTCATAGCGCTTGACGAGGTTTTCGACGTGGACGATGTCTTTCATGAGGCGGCCCTTCTGTTGATTGCGGCCCGGTACGATTGCATCATCGCAGGAGCGGGCGGCGCGCACCAGTGAGCTTTGTCACGAGTGCGGAGCTTGGCCGTGCGGCCTGCCGATGTCCCCGCTTTGCCGCGTGGGAGGAATGCCACGGTTGCGCAGGCGGTCCCTCCACCACGCGCGGCTTCGCGTACAATACCCGTATGAACAGGCTTTTCGACAAATCGATCGTTCTGGCGTGCTGTATTGCGGCCGCCATGGGCCTTGCTGTGGACGCTCACCTGGTCGCGGCGTTTTGCCTTGGCGTTATTGCCACCTCACTGGCCGAGATCGCACAGGGGGAACGCACGCGTCGCGCAAGCAAGACCGCAAGTTACGCTTACATCATCGCGGCTGTCTTCGTGCCGCCGTTTGTGCCGTTTGCGCCTCTCGCCCTCTATGACATCGCGCGACGCGTGCGCCGTGAACGCATCTGGCCCGCGCTGGCGATTGGCGCCGTGTTTGTCTGCGCGCTTGTCGCGGACCTTCGCGGCGGCGCGCTCACCACCCGAACGCTGCCGCTAACCGCCATCCTTTCGGTCGCCGCCACGTTGCTGTCGCTGCGCACCGCGCAGCTGGAACGCGAACAGGAACGCATGCGTCGCACCCGCGACAAGCTGCAAGAACGCGCCCTGGCACTCGAGGCACGCAACCGCGACCTCGCCGACCGCCAGGACTACGAAGTCGAGCTCGCGACGCTCGCCGAACGCGCCCGCATCGCGCGCGAGATCCACGATAACGTCGGGCACCAGCTCACGCGCGCCTCACTGCAGGCCGAAGCCCTACGCGTGGTCCACGCCGACGAGCCTGGCGTCGCCGCCGATTTCGCCGACGTTAAACGTACGGTTGACGAGGCGCTCCAGCTTGTGCGCGCCAGCGTCCACGCGCTCAACGACAACGCCGTCGACCTTTCCGTGCAGCTCGAACGCATTGTTGAAGGCGCGCGCTCGGACGGCGGCCCGCAGATTGAGCTTGAAGTTTTGGCCGAGCATGCGCCCGCAAATGTCGCCAACTGCTTTGCGGCGGTGCTGCGCGAGGCGCTTTCCAACGCCATGCGCCACGCTTGCGCCCAGACCGTCACCGTACGGTGCATGGAGCATCCGTCGTTTTACCAGCTCATCGTTACCGACGATGGCGCGGACGGGGTCCAAGCAAGCGGCCGCGGCGCCACGGAGGGCATGGGGCTCGCCTCCATGCGCGAGCGCATCGAGGCGCTTGGCGGCACCTTCACCGCCGGCCCGCGTGCCGGCTCCCCCGGCTGGCGCGTGTTTGCCACCGTTCCTAAGCAGCAAGGAGATGACGCCCGATGAGGCTCATTGTTGTCGACGACGACCGCTTGGTGGTCGATTCGCTCAAGATTATCCTGGGCGCCCAGCCGCAGATCGAGGTAGTGGGCACCGGCGCCAACGGCAACGACGCGGTTTTGCTCTATGCCGAACACGCGCCTGATATCGCACTGCTCGACATTCAGATGCCGGGGCGCGACGGACTTTCGGCGGCACGCGAAATCCTTGAGCGCGACCCTGCGGCGCGCGTGGTGTTTCTGACGACATTCTCGGATGACGAATACATTGTGTCGGCGCTCAAACTGGGCGCGCGCGGCTACTTGATTAAAACCGACGTCGCTGCCATCCCTCCCGCGTTGACGCAGGTCATGGATGGCAAACGCGTGCTCGAGGGCAAGGCGATCGAGGATATCAACTTTGATGGGGCGGGCGTCGAGGCCGGCACGACCCGCCGGCCCGCGGCCTTTGTCAGCCTGACCGACCGCGAGTTCGAAGTCGCAGAGCTCATCGCCCGCGGCCTCGACAACAAGGAGATTGCCGCCACCGCCTATATGGGCGAAGGCACCGTGCGCAACCACATCAGCTCAATCCTTGCCAAAATGGGCCTGCGCAACCGCACCCAAATCGCCATCGCCTATCTGCGAGGGTAATTACCCAACGGCCAACCGCTCCGGCAGAGCAAAATAGCTGTTATCGATTTAATGCCATTTCAAAACTATGCCGGATTACGGGGCTAAACTCAGGGCCCCCATCCACACCCATTGCTTCCGCCAAATGATGGCTTGTCTACCTGCGGTTTTATTTTCACGAATATCGGTATGGTTGGGAACTCATGGCTCAGCCCCGTAAACCGGCATAGTTTTGTTCGGGCGGCCCTGGACGAGTGCCTCCGCCAGCCTCGCGGGACCAAAATGATCCGTTTTCCTCCGTCCCCAAGGGATCAGCCGGAACCGCTCGCCACGAAATCGGCCCATCTACTACGTTTGACCCGATACCCCCGACCATACCCGGTTTTCATGAAAAACCGCAGGCGTTCTACCTGCGGTTTTGTTTTCGCGCTTTTCGGCATGGTTGGGGGTAAGGGATTAAACGTAGTAGATGGGCTGTTTTCGTGGCGCGCCCTCCTCCCCAACGCACAAAAGCACCG
>ERZ1673696.67-NODE-67-length-113345-cov-27.608306_pt1 | contig 113345 bp, 102 predicted proteins | sample MGYA00580226_ERZ1673696 | MGnify/ENA primary metagenome ERZ1673696 (study PRJEB41218, sample SAMN15661743) | gut metagenome | host: Homo sapiens | place: Canada: London | collected 2015-08-20/2019-03-30 | study: EMG produced TPA metagenomics assembly of... | reverse complement strand
CTTTTCCTGCCATAGGCTCTCCTTTCATGTGCATGAATAAGTCCTGCAGTACAGGCGGGAAAATACTTTTAAGCTTACTGTTTTCAAACTTGCTGCTTTTAGGTTTGCTTTTGCCAAAAGTTTTTCCTCTGAAAAAGAAAACTTTTTCTCTTTTTTAAGACCTTCTCTTAAAAATCAGTATACGAAAAAAAGAACTGTTCTACAAGACTATCCACGCAAAAACTGTTGTTGTATTGTATCGGGTAATTTCGAGGGAATTCCTCAGACCGGCGAAGCTGCCGGTATCTTCCACAGAAAGAATTTCTGTAAGTAGAGTTACTATAGCATACATGTCATTTAAAAACAATGCCTTACTTTACGAAATGCAAAAAGAGAAACCGATTGCGCCTCGCATTTGGTCTCTCTTTTTATCATCCTATTTTTCGCTGTAATGATGAGTTTCTTCCAACATCATATCTTTCACTTTCATTAAGCGAATCTGTGTACTTCTTTCATTCTCATCCAGCTTCATCGTAATATATTTTATACTTTGTTCCGTCTCCGGAATGATCACATGCTCAAGTGCATTGACACGGCGTCTCGTCTTCTCGATCTCCGCCGCCATAAGCTGGCAGGCTTTCTCACATTCAGCAAGACGGATCATATCCGGAAGAACATCTGCAAGCGATTTTACTGCTCCGTCCAAGTCTCCTGACGTAAAAGCAAAACCATAAGAATAAATATCATTTTCATCCGCCGTTCTTGTTTTATACTGAAATGTCGGAATATCCACGCTCATGACGTTTTTTTCTCCGGCTTCCAGATTCACTTCCTGCTTCGGAGCCATAAGCGCCGTATTCAGAGCCGCCTCTGACATGCCTGCTTTTGCGATTACGAAGTTTTTATTTGCAGAGCGGATTCCCGCTTCTACTTTTTTACGAACTTCCATGTTTTCCCGCACGAGATCAAGGTACTGACGCATCAGCTCGTCACGTTTATCTTTCAAAAGCTTATGACCACGAATCGCCGTGATCCGCTTCTTTTTAAGCCGCGTCAGCTCCATTCTGGTCGGATTCACTTGTTTTGCCGCCAAAATTCTACCTCCTTTTCCTGCTGCCGCAGATGATCGCAGCATGCTTCCTCTCAGTTTTTTGAAGATATTTCTCCACTTTCTTTTGCGCGCTGTATCTCTGCGGCTGATTTGTAAGTATCGCAGATTGCCTTGCGGCAACTATGATACATTCTCTTACTCTGCGTAATACTGATCTAAATATTTATCATCAATACGTTTCAATTCGGTTCTCGGCAGCATTCTAAGCAATTTCCATCCGATATCAAGAGTTTCTTCAATACTTCTGTCTGCGTTATATCCCTGCGATACATATTCCGCTTCAAAAGCGTCCGCAAATTTGGCGTACATCAAGTCGATCTCTGTCAACGCTGCTTCACCCAGAATGACCATCAGCTCTTTTGCATCTTTTCCTCGTGCATAAGCTGAGAAAAGCTGGTTCATCGTATTCGAGTGATCGGCTCTTGTTTTGCCTTCTCCGATTCCTTTGTCTTTCAGACGGGAAAGGGACGGAAGAACATCGATCGGAGGCGTGACTCCTTTTCTGTAAAGATCACGGCTCAAGATGATCTGACCTTCCGTAATATACCCTGTCAAGTCAGGAATCGGGTGTGTTTTATCATCTTCCGGCATCGTCAGAATCGGGATCATCGTAATACTTCCGTTCTTACCGTTTTGTCTTCCTGCTCTTTCATAAATAGAAGCCAAATCTGTATACATATATCCCGGATATCCGCGGCGTCCCGGAACTTCCTTACGAGCAGCCGACACTTCACGGAGAGCATCCGCATAATTTGTAATGTCTGTCAGAATAACGAGTACATGCATCTCTTTTTCAAAGGCAAGATACTCTGCTGCTGTAAGCGCCATCTTCGGAGTTGCGATACGTTCGATCGCCGGATCATTTGCAAGGTTAATAAACAAAACTGTTCTGTCAAGCGCTCCTGTCTCGCGGAAACTTTCCACGAAGAAGTTCGACTCTTCAAACGTAATACCCATAGCGGCAAACACTACGGCAAAGTTTTCATCTGTTCCAAGCACCTTAGCCTGTCTTGCGATCTGAGCCGCAAGCTGCGCGTGAGGCAGCCCTGACGCCGAGAAGATCGGCAGTTTCTGACCGCGGACAAGTGTATTCAGTCCGTCAATAGCGGAAACTCCTGTCTGGATAAACTCTTCCGGATAGCATCTGGCCGCCGGATTCATCGGCAGTCCGTTAATATCCATACGGGCATCCGGCAAAATTTCCGGGCCATCGTCAATCGGTCTTCCGAGACCGTCAAATACTCTTCCAAGCATATCTTCCGACACGCCAAGCTCCATGCTTCTTCCAAGAAAACGGACTTTACTGTTGGAAAGGTTGATTCCCGTCGCGCTCTCGAACAACTGGACGAGCACGTCGCTTCCGTTGACTTCCAACACTTTACATCTTCTTGTTTCTCCGCTTGCAAGCTCGATTTCTCCGAGCTCATCATAAGTCACGCCTTCTACGCCGCGCACAAGCATCAGCGGTCCGGCTACTTCCTGTATGGTTCTATACTCTTTCGGCATTTAGCGGTCCTCCTTTACAAATGCATTTGCAATCTGAGCGCTTAATTCCTCGTCTACTTTCACAAATTCCGCATCTAATGCATCTTCTTTCACATATTTAAAACGTCCGATCTGCTCACGAACCGGCATAGAGATCAGTTTCCGGAGAGACGCTCCTTCGCCAAGCGCGGCAACAGATCTTTCATAAAATGCATTTACTAATCTCATCATCATGTGCTGTTTCTTCAGAGAGGTATACGTATCTACTTCATGGAATGAGTTCTGATGAAGGAAGTCCTCTCGAATCGATCTGGCTGCTTCCATTTTCAGGCGGTCTGTCGGAGAAAGTGCATCCATTCCGACCATTTTTACAATTTCTTCCAGCTCTGCCTCTTCCTGGAGAAGTGTCATCATTTTCTGACGTCCTTCCATCCAGTCTTCCGCCACATTTCCGTTAAACCATTTTTCCATATCGTCAAGATACAGAGAATAACTGTTCAGCCAGTTGATCGCCGGGAAGTGTCTCTTATACGCAAGAGCTGAGTCAAGACCCCAGAATACTTTTACGATACGAAGCGTTGCCTGCGATACCGGCTCGGACGTATCGCCACCCGGAGGCGATACTGCGCCGATTACGGAAAGCGCTCCTTCCCTTCCGTCTTTTCCGAGAGAGATCACATGTCCTGCACGCTCATAAAACTGTGCCAGACGGCTTCCCAGATAAGCCGGATATCCTTCCTCGCCCGGCATCTCTTCAAGACGTCCCGACATCTCTCGAAGCGCCTCTGCCCAACGAGATGTAGAATCTGCCATCAGCGCTACAGAATAACCCATGTCACGGAAATACTCCGCGATCGTAATTCCCGTATAAATCGACGCTTCACGGGCAGCAACCGGCATATCAGACGTATTGGCGATCAGAACTGTTCTTTGCATCAGCGCCTGACCTGTCTTCGGGTCTTTCAATTCCGGAAACTCGTTCAAAACGTCTGTCATCTCATTTCCACGCTCTCCGCATCCGATATACACAACGATATCTGCTTCCGCCCATTTTGCAAGCTGATGCTGGATCACTGTCTTACCGCTTCCGAACGGTCCCGGCACTGCTGCCACACCGCCTTTTGCAATCGGGAAAAACGTATCGATCACTCGCTGTCCTGTTACAAGCGGCATCTTTGGCGGAAGTTTCTTTTTATACGGACGTCCACGGCGAACCGGCCATTTCTGCATCAATGTCAGTTCTCTGTCTCCGTTTTCCGTCTCAACGACAGCCACAACTTCTTCTACTGTAAACTCTCCTGCCTTGATTTCTTTAATTGTTCCCTTTACTCCATAAGGAACCATGATCTTCTGCTGCACGAGAACCGTCTCCTGCACTGTTCCGATCACGTCTCCCGTCTCGACTTCATCTCCGACTTTTGCAGTCGGAACAAATTCCCATTTCAGGTTTCGTTTCAAAGACGGAACTTCCACGCCGCGCTTTAAGCTGTTTCCCGATACTTTCATAATATCGTCCAACGGTCTTTGTATTCCGTCATATATACTTGTAATCAGTCCCGGTCCGAGTTCTACGGACATCGGCACTTCCATTGACTCTACCGGCTCTCCCGGTCCAAGTCCCGAAGTCTCTTCATATACCTGAATCGAAGCTTCATCTCCGTGCATCTCGATAATCTCTCCGATCAGACGCTGATTCGACACGCGGACTACGTCAAACATATTTGCATCGCGCATTCCCTCTGCAATAACAAGTGGTCCTGCGACTTTCTTAATCACTCCTGTGCTCATTAGCTTACTCCTCCAAACAGAATATCCGAACCGACCGCCTGTTCCACGGTCTTCTTTACACCGTTTACTCCCGCTCCCGTATTGCCTGACACGCCCGGTATCTGAATAATTGCCGGAAGCGTATTTTCACGGTACTGCTCTATCTCTTCTTCGATCTGTGCAGCCACGGCTTCGGTAATATATATAATCCCGTACTGACCGTCTGCAAGCTGTTTTAATTTTTTTCTGGCATCTTCCCGGGTCTTTACAGGGCAGATGCTAAGACCTAATGTGGCGAATCCGTAAATGCTGTCGTAATCGCCGATGACTGCTATCTTATACATACATCTCCCTTATCCTTTCCCTGATCGCCTCGTCCGAAAAACCGTTCTGTTTTCCTGTCAGTATAATCCGTACGGTCTTGATCTCCGTCTCTCTTGCGATCAAATATCCAAGCAGAGGTCCTACCGAAAACGCCTCGTACTTCTGCGGCTTCAACATCTCGATCATACGGTTGTCGCACCACCGTTCAAACGCGGAGGCTGACTCTCGAAGCGCCTGTGCGCCTTTTGCATACGCTGTTCCCTCCAGATACTGTGCGATCTCATCTTCTCCGGCAAGAGCCGCGCGGATGAGCTGTTCAACATTCACCCCATCACACTCCGCCATAGCGCTTCGCATGAAATCAGCGCTTTTTCCCGTTTTCCGGGAACGCACGGCAATCTTGATATCCGCAATAGCAACCATTGTATCTGCATAATTTTCAATGATCGGTTCACCGGATTCTTTTCCCGCTTTGCGAATAGCTTCAAGCGCCGCCTTATCAATCATAATATCGCACAACTGACCGTCTCTTGTATGAAGAAGCGTTTCAAGAGCTTCCTGCGCAACATTTCCCATATGAGACGGCAAACGCGAAAACTCTCTGTTCTCCACGATCCGAAGCATCTCTTCTCCCGGTATCGGGCAGTCATCATAAAAAATATTCGGATTACGCGCTTCCGTACAAACCTCTTTGATCGCAGCTTTCAGATTATGATACAACTTCGGATAAGAGAGAACATTAAATACGCTCGCATCAGGAGCGACCTCTTTGATCACTTCCCATGTTTTCTCTTCTTCACGCCGCAGGACGACATCAGGATCATCCTGATCCGCCATATCACCCCAGCCTTTCTCGACAACAAACTGCAGCGCTTCCGCCGCCGTTTTACAGGACAAAAGCTGCTCGATGACTGCATCAGAGAACAGGGCGACTTCCAGCGCACGTATACGTGCGACTGCGTAAGTATATTTTGTATTCCCCAATTCTAAACCTCCTTATGCTGTAACAATCCGCCGCATTAAAAATGCGGATTGTTATGCTCATTGCAGATCACTGTTTACGAAAAGAGCTGTCTCTTCACTACATCTGCCAGTTCTTCTCTTTTCGCATCAAAAACTGCTTTTATCGTACAATTTTCTTCGATGCCGCCATATACAAGGATAAATCCTCCGTCAATCTTTCTCGCCTCTTCGGAAATCACAAGTTTTCCGCCTTTTGCCTTTGCCGATGCATCGATTTTCTCTGCAAATGACTTCGGCATCCTGTCGAGATCTCTTTTAGAGAAGCAAATTGCTCCATCCTGGGCAAGCATATATTTATCAAGCATTTTTCCAAGCATTTCAAAATATGCCGCGTCATCCATGTTCATCACCTGACTGTACGCATCCTCAAGCACACTGCGGATCACATCCTGTTTTGCCGCCAAAAGAGCCTGTTTTCTGTTCATATCAGCCGACGATTCCGCCCGTTTTGCATATTCTTTCGCGTCAGCCGCAGCTTTTACACGGATATGTTCTGCATCCGCCCCGGCTTTTTCAACCGCATCTTTCACGATCTTTTCCGCATCTTTTTTTGCCTGATCGAGAAGTTCTGCCGCAGACTGCTCTGCCTCCTCGAAAATCCGGGATTTCATTTTATCTAATCCGCTCATTTATCGCTGTCTCCTTTTCATCAATTCCAAACCAGACGTCTTTTCCTTAAATCTGAATTCCGTTTACGGCAAGGAATGAGATCAGCAGCGCCAGAATAGCGTATGTCTCAACCATAGCCGGGAACAACATAGCTTTACCGAACTGCTCCGGTTTCTTTGCGACGATTCCGATAGACGATGCCGCCGTTTTTCCCTGTGCAATTCCTGAAAGAAGTCCTACGATACCGATCGGAAGACACGCTGCCAATATCAAAAGACCTGAAGATACGGAAACATCCAATGCTCCGCCTCCGAGAATACCGATCTTTGAAAGTGTGATAAATCCTACAAGCAGTCCATACAGACCCTGTGTACCCGGAAGGAGCTGGATAATAAGCACTTTTGCAAACTTACTCGGATCTTCTGTCACAACGCCTGCCGCTGCCTGTCCTGCAATACCTACTCCGATCGCCGATCCTGCTCCGGCAAACAATACCGCAACTGCCGCTCCGAGCAGTGCATAAACAATTCCTAAATTTTCCGCAATATTCATGATAAAGTTTCCTCCTTAACATCTGCATATTTTGTATTTTCTTTAAAAGGATTAAACGGCTCTCCGCCGCCTTCGTAAAATTTCCCGAAAAACTCCACAAACTGCAAACGGTTTGTGTGTACATACGCACCCAAAAGATTGATCGCCAGATTGAGCGTATGACCTGCGATAAAAATTACGACAAATGCGATCACGCCGATCACATTATTCGGAAGCATGCTTCCCATCTGGTTAATAACCGATGCGATTACTCCGGTTGCAAGTCCGAGCGCCAGCAGACGAGAGTAAGACAACACGTCGCTGAGCCAGCCGCTCACATTGTAAAGATCATATGCGCCAAGCGCCAGACGAAGCGCCGGGTTTTTCTTCTCTCTTCCCGACATAAGCACGATTCCCACCGCTCCTGCTATCGCCAATGCCTTCGCTCCTGTATTGAGCCATGCCGGAAATACAATATTCATCTGTGCGATAGATGCAAAAATATCGCTCGGCAAAAGCATCAATATAAGACCGATCAAAAGCATAAACCAAAGAACAACGTCACAGAAGAAGTCCATCACTTTTCCGTCTTTCAGACAGAGATATCCTTTGATCCCCAGTCCCACAAACAGGTGGATGACACCGAATAACAGTGAGAACACAAGCAGTTTCATCGGGTCGTTCAACGGCACAAACCAAAGCGCCGGAACGGTGATCGTCGTTCCGAAAAACTTCTCCGAAACAACATCTACGATATTTCCGAAATATCCTCCGAATAAAATTCCCCACACAAGAGTGGATAATCCACAATAGAAGAATAATTTCATCGATTTTTTCATTCCCTGAGACATTCTCGGGAATTTCTTCACAAGCACAGCGCAGACGATTGCCACAATCGCTCCATACGCCGCATCCGAAAGCATCATTCCGAAAAAGAATACATAGAAAAACGACATGATCGTCGTTGGATCAAGCTCCCCTTTGTGAGGAAGTCCGTAAGACTCTACAACGCCCTCCACACTTGCCGAAAACGGATTGTTCTTTAAAATAACCGGAGCTTCTTCGTTTTCCTGCAGTTCCTCAACATCTACCATACAGTCATATTTTTCTGTCAGATAACCGGAAAGATGCGCCGCCTCACACTGAGGAATGTATCCGCTTATGACAAACGTTCTCTCCGACTGCGGGATCTGACCGAGCACTGCGTATTTGTCCGCGCGTACTCTGTAGTAATCCGCTAATATTTTTAATTTTTCTCTCTGATCCGAAAGGTCTTTCACCTCATTCTCGATCTGTTCAATCCGCGCTCTGCAGTCTGCGATCTCACTTTCCAGCTCTTCTTTTTGAAACTTCGGAACGTCTCCCCACATCTGGGAAGGTCTTGCAAACCCGGCGCTTCTAAGCGCATCTTCCGCTGCCTGCACATCTTCTTTCATGCAGACGACTGCTAGATATACCATGCCCGGTTCTGATGAAACAATGTTTACATCTGCTCCGGTTATATCCGGCGCTTTCTCTGCCAAAATCCCATATACCGTCTCCGCGTCAGTACCTCCCGGCATCGTTCCGAAAAATACTGCCGTCCGGTCTGTCTCTGCCGGTGTCAGCGGAACGTCCAGGCTGATCCACGGATTGAGACTCTCGATACTGTTGTTCAGTTTCGTAATCTCCGCCATCTGTTCAGAGCGCTCTTTATCCAGCCTTCCGATCTGTTTTGCCGTTTTCAGAAGATCTCTTCGCTCATTGCGAATCCGCTCTTCTTCTTCCCGCTCAATCAATGCCTTTCCTTCTAAAGATGCAAACATCGACTTCTTCTCAGGAACATATTTATCAAGAATATCGATCGCCTGTTCTGCCAGAGTCGACGCTTTCTCGAAACCTGCCTTTTGCCCTGCAGTGTCCATCTTCTTAAAATCTTCATCTTCTTCGATTACATGATTGATCTCCACAACACCGAGGCTCTGTAATTTTTCGAGGATTGCTTTTCGGTCTTTCTTTAAGGCGCAGATGCTGATTCTCTGCATCTTAAGTACCGCCATCTGTCTATCCCTCCTTTACAGTCTTATTTCTGTTATGTCAATCTTTCCAACACAAGAGCAGCCGCCTCTTTCTTTCGTTCAAGAGCCGCCTTTTTCATCTGTTCTGCTTCTCTGCGCGTTTCTTCCGCCGCCTGTGCCAGCATAACTTCTCCGTCTTTCTTTGCCTGATTTGCTGTTTTCAAAGCGTCTGACTTTGCTTCGTCAATCAGCTTGTCGGCAGCCTGTTTTGCTTCTTCTTTCGCGGTCTTGAGGATTCTCTTGCTTTCCTGTTCCGCTTCTTTTACGATCTGATCTGCCTTATTTTCTGTTTCCCGGATAGATTTGATCGTTTCTTCTACCATTTCCGCAACACCACCTTCCGCTTTCTTTTCTATCTTTTTAGTTTTACCATACTTTCCCGCTTCATACGGGACGTTCCCTTTTCGGGAAACGATTCCCTCCTCCTGTGCCCTATCTGAACAGACGTAACACAGTGTACAGATTCAACGTTAAACGAATGTAAAACGCCCTCCCGCACCTTATCCGAACCGATGTAACCGCAAACGTTTCTTAGCAGTTTCTTAGCACATTGACACTATTATATACCGAAAGTCTTCAATAGTGAACTACACTTTTCCCGAATTTTTTTACATTATTTCGTCATTTTGCACATATTTTCACAACTTATTTCGTTCAGGTATTCCCATGCCATTCTAATTCATGAAGCTCTCCTTCCAACTCCATTTTCGCAAATCCGTTTTGACGCAGAGCTTCATAGAGAACAACCGCCACAGAATTTCCAAGATTCAAAGATCTGATCTGTCCCATCATCGGAATGCGCACGCAAGTATCTTCATGATCTACAAGAATCTCCTCCGGTATACCTGCGCTCTCTTTTCCGAACATAATGTAACAATCCGGTTCATACGCCGCTTCGGTATATACTTTTTTCGCTTTTGTAGTTGCCATATAGATTTTGGCACCCGGATTTTTCTCAAGGAAATCCGCATAATCAATATAAGTCGTGACATCCAGATCATTCCAGTAATCCATCCCCGCGCGTTTCAATGCCTTTTCGGATAATTTGAATCCAAGAGGCTCGATCAGATGAAGACGCGTCCCTGTTGCCACACATGTTCTTCCGATATTTCCGGTATTGGCCGGAATCTCCGGCTCATAAAGTACAATATTCAGCATAATTATTTTCTCTCATTTCTCAATCGCCCGATAAATCTTTCCAGCCGGCCGATTGCTTCTTTTAGATCTTCCAACGAATATGCGTAGGATATTCTCAAAAATCCTTCGCCGCATTCGCCGAACGCCGTTCCCGGAACAACTGCGACTTTCTCTTCATTTAACAGCCTGGTTGCAAATTCTTCTGAAGTCATTCCAAATTGTTTAATACTCGGGAAAACATAAAACGCTCCGAACGGTTCAAAGCATTCCAGTCCCATCTTTTTAAACTCATGCATGAGGAAGCGCCGTCTCTGATTATAGGATTTCCTCATTTCTTCTACTTCATCCCCACAGTTTCTAAGTCCTTGCACAGCCGCATACTGGCTGTTTGTAGGCGCACACATGATTGCAAACTGATGAAGCTTCGTCATCTGAGATATGATAACTTCCGGTCCGCAGCAATATCCGAGTCTCCAGCCTGTCATTGCAAACCCTTTTGAAAATCCGTTAATAACAAGCGTCCTCTCTCTCATTCCCGGAAGGCTCGCAATCGATACATGTTCTTCTTTATATGTAAGTTCCGAATAAATCTCGTCAGACATGACATACAGATCATGCTCTTCGACAAATTTTGCGATCGGTTCTAAATCTTCCCGCGTCATGATCGCTCCTGTCGGATTGTTCGGAAACGGAAGAACGAGAACCTTTGTCTTAGGCGTCGTATATTTTTCAAGTTCTTCTGCCGTCAGTTTAAATTCATTTTTTTCCTGAAGAGGAATGATCACCGGAACTCCGTCTGCCATAACCGTACACGGCAGATAAGACACATAACTCGGCTGCGGAATGAGCACTTCATCTCCGGGGTCGAGCATACAGCGAAGTCCGACATCTATTGCCTCGCTTCCGCCTACAGTGACAAGTGTTTCATGTACTGCATCGTATTTTACATGGATCTTTCTCTCAAGATAATTACAGATCTCTTTTCTCAGTTCTTTTAATCCGGCATTAGAAGTATAAAACGTCCTTCCTTTTTCAAGGGAAAACATTCCTTCTTCTCTTATGCGCCATGGCGTATCAAAGTCCGGTTCTCCTACTCCGAGGGAAATTGCGTCTTCCATCTCGTTCGCCACATCAAAAAATTTACGGATGCCGGACGGTTGTATCTCAACGATTTTTCTTGATAATGGATTTCTCATTACAGTGTCACCGGTATCCTTTCCGACCCTTTTTTCACGCCCATGATCGTTCCGTGGTCTTTATATTTTTTCAATATAAAATAAGTTGCCGTGCTCAAAACGCCGTCAATCGTAGACAGACGTTCAGATACGAATCTCGATACTTCTTTCAGCGTCTTGCCTTCCAAAGTTACAAGCAGGTCATAACTTCCGGAAATAAGATAAACCGCATATACTTCCGGATAGTTATATAACCGTTCCGCGATCCGATCGAATCCGCTGTCTCTTTGCGGCGTCACACGCACTTCGATCAGCGCCGTCACCATCTCTACGCCGGCTTTATCCCAGTCGATCAGCGTATGATATCCGCAGATGATCTTCTCTTTCTCCATATCTGCGATCTCATTTGCCACATCTGTTTCTTCCACACCGACTAACACTGCCAGTTCTCCAAGCTCTACCCGGCTGTGCTTTTCGATATACTTCAAAATCTCCATTCTCAACGCTTCTTTTTTCTCGTTCATTTTCTGCCTCCTATACCTTTATATATCATTTCCGTTTTACTTGTTGTAAAATAATATTTTATCATGGATAAAACTTTTCATCTGTATGTATTTTTATTATTTTTCACACTTTTTATAATCCTTCTGCCATCTCGCCAGTTCATCCGGCGCAGGTCTGTCCAGATATCTTATCTCTTCTTTGCTTGTGATCACCCGCGCATTCTGCGCTTTGGCAACCCCAAGCCTGACGGCTCGCGCCCCCGCCTTTTCCAGCACTTCAATCACCTGATCCGCTTCATCGGTCAAGATCAGATAACTTCCGGCAGAAGTCAGCTGATACGGATTCAGACGATAATATTCGCAGATTTCTACAGTCTCCTGCTTCAGCGAGATCGATCCCATTGCAATTTCAAAACCGATCTTTTCTTCCTCTGCCATTTCCCATAAGGCCGCCAAGATGCCTCCGCTTCCGATCTGCCAAACCGAAATATCTCTTCCTTTTGCCGCCTCTAAAATCTGCTCCGGCGTTATGAGCTGATCACGAAGCTTTTTTGCCTGCATCAAAAATGTGTTAATAAATCTTTGCGATAATTCTTCCTCCGCCGCTTCTAAAATGCGAAGAGAACCTTCCAGACCTGCATATCCGCATAAGAGCAATTCTCGATTTTTAACAAACTTCTGTCTGTTTCCCGTTTTTTTATCTGCAGTCTCTTCTAATGCATGCATCCCCGGATCTTGTACTTTCGTTCCGCCTGCACATGCGTACACGATCGGAGTTTGCACCGCCGCCGTTCCCTCTGCCGACAAAGACGTCAGCTTTGCTTTAATGCACTCGCAGCCTTTTTGGATTTCCCCACAAACATCCGCAAGAAACTCTTCCTCTGTCTCTTCCGGAAAAAGAATTCTTACCGATATCCCTTCTGCCTGTATTTTGCGGGCTGCCAGTTCTCCCGCCGCGCCCAAAACCGCATAATACCCTATCCCGGCATGGCCGCCGCAAACACATACGTCTGCCCACGAAAAACTTCCGTCCGTCTGATCCATATGAACTTTCTTTTTCACCGACCGGTTCCATATAGTCGGTGAGATCTTTCCGATCTTCATATTTCTTTGCTTTTCCTTCCATTGTTATTTTAAAAATTGACAGCTCCGCCGCTTTCAGTATGTCTGCCTGTCCTTTACTCTGACAGATAATAAATCGCCGCGTTTCCTGTGAGCGGATCTCGGTTTTTATAATCAAACAACACTGTTTTCCCGTCAATTCGTTCCAAATGAGTCATTTTTCTCATCTGACGTCTGTCGTATCCTTCATATGCTTTCAAATAGGTCCGCTCTTTCTCTTCTTTTTTATAAAATGCCGCCGCTTCATCCGATGAAACTCCGCTTTCTCTAAGAAATTCCGGACGTTTTTTCACATTATCCCTCAAATACATATCCAATGTCAACATTTCCATATATTGTTCCGATCTTTCTTTACACGTTTTCACGATAAAATCATATAAGATCTCATACCTTCCGATCCGTGAATGACTTACGGCAAATGCATTTTTTTCATCATAATATGCCGCCAGACATTCATACATACAAAACGGAGATGCAAATTCTTGCTCTAATGCCGCCATCGTACAGCAAAACTGCCCGCTGTTATAATACACTTCAACCATCTCTTCTATCTGCTTTAACCGGATGACCTCCGCATAAGTAAGCCATTTTGTAGAAAGGACTTCATACGGCGCACGATCCTGATACACAATCCCGTATTCCTGCGCCCTGTCATGCATAACAGATCCTTTTAAAACTTTCAGAAAACCAAGCTGAAGCTGCTCCGGATTCATTTTATATACACGGTCAAATGATTTTCCGAAGCTTTCATATCCTTCATACGGCAATCCTGCGATAAGATCGAGATGCTGATGCACATTGTTTCCTTTTTTAATTATGTCAACAATCGTTGACAAAACATCGATTTTCATCGTTCTGTTGATTTCCCGGATCGTAATCTCATTTGCCGATTGAACACCGATCTCAAGCTGGATCAGACCCGGACGCATACGATTGATCAACGCGATCTCTTTTTCATTCAATAAATCCGCGGAAACTTCAAAATGAAAATTTGTGATTCCGTTATCATGCTCATGAATATAAGTCCAGATCGCCATCGCATGATCATGCCGGCAATTAAACGTCCGATCCACAAATTTCACCTGAGGTACTTTCTTGTCGATAAAAAACTGAAGTTCTTTTTTTACGAGCTCTATCTCCCGGAAACGTAAACATTTGTCGATAGAGGAAAGGCAGTAACTGCATGAAAAAGGACATCCTCTGCTCGATTCATAATAGATGATCCTGTTCTCAAAATCTTCAATATGATCATAGACAAACGGAATCGTGCTCAAATCAATAACAGGACGAAAATCATTTTGGATTACAGCTTTGTCCTTATTTCTATAAGCAATTCCCGGAATATCAGAAAAGAGTTCATCTCTTTTTACTCCGGAACAAAGCGCCCCTTTTTCTTCATGATAAACACGGAGCAGTTCCGCAAACGTCTCTTCCCCTTCTCCGCACATCACGCCTTCTACTTTCGGATACTGTTCCAGCACAGCCTTCGCATCGTAAGATACCTCAGGACCTCCAAGCCAGATTTTTGTATCCGGAAGAATCTTCGGCAGTTCTCTCAAAAGCTGTCCTACATATTCAATATTCCACAAATAGCAGGAAATTCCCAATAGGTCCGGTTTTCTCCTATATATATCCTGCAAGATCGCATCAAACGTCTGATTGATCGTATATTCCGCAACTTCGATTTCTTCCGTATAAGTTCGCGCATATGCTTTTAAGCTGTGGACGGCAAGATTTGAATGAATATATTTTGCATTTACTGCCGCTAATAGTACCTTCATAATTTCTCCTATCTCTTTTTCCAACAAAATTTATACTCTATAATAACACTAAAAATAATCCGCCGCAAAGAACTGTTACATTTTACTGTGATTTTGCGCTCTATTCATTGACATTTCTCTTAAAACCATGTAAAATTAAGACTCGTGCAGCCGGGGTGTTAGCGGTACCTTGTACCTGCAATCCGCTATAGCAGGGGTGATATTGTGCAGAGGGCGACAGCCGGCAGAGCTGCCTTAGGTAAGTGGCGTTGATGTTTGGGTCTTACGCGACGGGAATCTGTGAATCGTGTCAGGTCGGGAACGGAGCAGCACTAAGCAGAACCTTCCGGGTGCCGTAAGGGCGCCTGAACTGAGTTAACTGCCTAAGTAACGTCTGTTAGCCTAGCTCGAAGCACAATGCACGAAAAAGTATTTATAAAGTTTATATGATCTCAATGAAAAGTCCGTGCCGAAACAGCTATACTGCTGTAACGTCTGCACGGGCTTTCTTTTTGTAATGGCAGCGAGCTAAAGTCCGGACTTGCCGGAGACCTTGGCGACCGCTTACAATCCCGGAATGTGCCTTTAGCGCTTCCGGCGATTCTTTTCCCTCAGTTCCCTGAAAAATCCGGTCATAAGCGCACTGCACTCTTCCTCAAGCACTCCGGTTGTCAATTCTGCCTGGTGATTAAATTGTTTTATATCCAAAAGATTCAAAACCGATCCCGCACATCCTGCTTTTGGATTCATGCATCCGACAACAACGCGGGTCAGCCTCGACTGAATGATTGCTCCTGCGCACATTTGACATGGCTCTAACGTCACATACATTGTACATTGCTCCAGCCTCCAGTCTCCCATTTTTTTGCTTGCCTTTTTGATTGCCTTAATCTCCGCATGTGCCAACGGGTCTTTATCTGTATTCCTTCTGTTATAACCTCTGCCTATGATCTTTCCTTCATAAACAATAACGCATCCGATCGGTGTTTCATTAATCGCATATGCTTTTTGCGCCTGTTTAATGGCTGCCCGCATATACTTTTCATCTAACTTCAACTTCTCATTTTCTTCCATTATATCCCTCCTGTATGTTCCTCCGCTTTCTTTCCTCCCATACGTTCTTTTTCTTTTCTTTCATGAATAGATTAGATTGAAAAGACAAGAATCGAGGTAAAAGATGGACACGGGTACTTTTTATCTATATGAATATGAAAACAATGTACGAAAGCGCAATGCGGGATTTCTGAAAATCTACCGCCGCTATCAATCCTGTATTTTTCAGGCACACATCCGAAGCATCAGCCTTGAAAATGTTTTCGAGGCGGAAATGTATGCGTTCTTTTTCAAGGAAAATCAAATCTGCGCAAAACAGATCGCTCATTTTCCCATTGACTCCATGACACACAGCATACGTTTCTGCGCTCCGCAATCTTCCTTCCCCGAATGCCGCCGTCTCGAATCGATCGACGGGTTTTTCCTGAAATGTTCCGAGTCATCCTCCCTTTGGCTTACGCCGAACTGTCCTGAAAACATAGATTCAGATCAAATTCATTTTCTGGATACCGACTCCACGATTCAAAGCGACTCATATCCCGCCTCCCTATCCACCAGACCGGACAGCCCGCAGAACAACTCTCAGGAGAAGGCGAATCCTCTCACAAAAAGCGAATCACCGGATGAGGCGGAGCCTCGCGCGAAAGACGAATCACCGGATGAGACAAAACCTCCCGCGAAAGACGAATCACCGGATGAGACAAAACCTCCCACGAAAGACGAATCACCGGATGAGACAAAACCTCCCACGAAAGACGAATCACCGGATGAACCAGAACCTCGCGCGAAAAGCGAATCAAATTCCTCCATCCGGGGAGAAGTGCGGCAAAATGAGATCTCAAAAACCGGTCTTTCTCTTCCGCGAAAACTATCGCTTTCCGATCTGACAGTTCTTCCTCGGAAATTTTGGTTTCTTTCAAACAACAGTTTTCTTCTGCACGGTTACCACAGTTACGGGCATCTTCTCCTTACCGAGCAAAACGGACGGCTCTGGCTCGGAGTTCCCGGCATATATGACTTAAGAGAAGCCCGCGCGGCAGACCTTTTCGGTTTCCCACGCTTCTGCAGATCTTACGCCGATTCTGATATGCTGACTGACGACGAGCGAAACGCAAACGCTGATTTCGGTCATTGGTTTCGCTGTGTCGGACTCCGGCCTAGATGATCCCGTTCATTTCCTGATAGAGACGTTTTGCATAACTATCTGTCATACCGCACACATAATCCGTCACAAGCAGCAGGCGGAGATACAATTTCTCCGCTTCGCTTTTGCCTTCTGATTGGATTCGGTATGCATTCTTATAATTATCCGATATAAACGATATTACTCTCCTGTCAATCGTTCCCTGCTTTTCTTTTGTATCGAAATACAAAGCCGCCTGTACAAGACGCTCCATCAAATAATCTATAACAGCCGACTCAGATACTTCCATCTTGTAGATTGCCATTGATGAAAAAACATATCTGTCCGCCATGTCTCCAAGCAGTTCCATCAGTTCTTCCCCGTTTGTTCCGTAAAACAGATCCTGACCGAACTTTCCCGACATGATCGCATCGTAATTCGCCATAAATCCTTCTGTCGCACAGTTAAGCAAAAATCCCTGTGCATTTACAATCCAATTTTTCACGGCGTAAGATTCCGGATCATGCACCCGCTTTTGTATTCCCCTCTCGTAAAGCTGCCGAAGTCTGTATGCGGGTCGAAACGTACCGTTTCGTTTCTTCTCTTCCAACTCTTTTAGTTCCCGCTCCAGATCCGCATATCGGATAAATCCTTTCACAAAAGAATCTTCAATATCCGCCGTCTTATAGGCAAGATCATCCGCCGCTTCCAACATATATGTCAGCGGATGCCGGTTTCTTCCCGCCCCTGTCTCTTTTGTCACTTTATGAAATATTTCCTCGTCCGCAAAATAATATCCCATCTTCCGGTCTTTTATATTTCCACTGTTCTCATCTATCTGCAAAGATGATCCGGGGTATTTAATGATCGTATTCAGGAGCGCATATGTCAGATTCATACCATGCTCATCGACAAGATAGTGCAGTCTTGTCACAAGACGAAGCGCCTGAGCATTTCCTTCAAAGTGAAAAAAATCCTGTTTCATCTGCGCGGTAAACATCTCGGAAACATTCTTTTGGCAAAACGTAAGTTTCGGAAGATTTCTTTCAAACCATTCCCGGATCGCAATTTCTCCAAAATGTCCGAACGGAGGATTTCCGATGTCATGGATCAAGCCCGCACACTCAAGTATATGAGAAATATCCTCTTTCATCTGAGGCGTAAATCCTGAGTTTTTCCGATGCTCCAGTATATTTTCTCCTATCGTCTGCCCCAGTGATTTCCCAAGCGAAGATACTTCCAGAGAATGAGTCAGCCTCGTCCTTACGAAATCGCTTTTATCAAGAGGGAAAACCTGCGTCTTATCCTGCAGCCGGCGAAAAGATGCACTTCCGATTATGCGGTGATAGTCTTTTTCAAATTCACTTCTTAGATCGCCCGCCTTTGCAAAATTCCCGCCTGCTCTCTCACGTTTTGTCGAAAGCAGCCTGCTCCATTCCATACGTTATCGTCTCCTTTCCTCCCGCAAACAGGCGGAAGCGCCAAAATCCACATTCCGAAGTTGTAAATGGCCGCCAAGTCTCAGGCAAGCCCGAACTTTGACATATCGCCGTTGCAAATCAACCCCACAGAAAACTCTGCGGGGCTGTATCACTTTCCTTATTGTTCAATTATCCGCCGAATTGAAACGAAACGTCAATCGAGATAAATCGGCGGTTCATACGCCTTGCCGAGTAAAGCTTTCTTACGTTCCTGAAGTCCGAGAAATGCCCACTCTGTCATATCTGTCCATTTATGGATCGTACGGTCATACACCTGAACGTATCCGATCCTTGTCGGATGCATCCGCACGCTGTTCGACTGGTATTCTTTTCCGGTGTACGGATTCACATCGCCTGCCTGAGTATCCTCATCCGCATCATCATGTGTAATGACCGGCTCAAAATCTTCCGTGCTCCCGCTTTCTGCAAATGCCGTTTCATCTTCTGCCGCATCTTCTGTCCATTTTGCATCCGACGAAACAGACTCATCTTGAACTACAGCTCCTGCTTTGTCGGCATGATCCGTATCGTTTTGATTTACATTTTCTCCGATACCGCTTTCTCCGACCGCATCCGTCTGCACTTCATTTTCTTTTGGTGAAACTTCTTTTTCCGCTTTTGACTGTGAATCTCTTCTTCTGAAAAAACTTCCGAGCCTGCGTTCTTTTTTCGGCTTTTCGAGTTCCTTTTTAATCTCTTCTATCGACTCGCCCGCCTGCACGTTCTTTTCAAGTTCATTCAACTCTTCATGAATTTCGTATAATTCGCCGATCGTCATATCGCGATCGTTCGATACCTCTTCTCCCGGTGTCTCTAACCCTTCCGTATCCGGCATACTCATATCCGCTTCTTTTTCCGGCTGGATATATTCTGCCTCCACAGATTCTTCCGGCTGGATATACTCTGCTTCCACAGGTTCTTCCGGCTGGATATACTCTGCCTCTACAGGTTCTTCCGTCTGAATATACTCTGCTTCCACAGGTTCTTCCGTCTGAATATACTCTGCTTCCACAGGTTCTTCCGGTTCAATATACTCTGCTTCTGCCTTGTTTTGTGCAAACTCTTCTGTATGCTCAAACATCTCCGGCACAGTCTCTTCGATCAGTTTTTCTTCCGGCTCTGCATACTCCGCTTCTGCCTGCTCTTTTGCTGTCAGCTCTTTATGACCGGAGGCTTCTACAGCTTCAACTCTCGCTGCCGCCGCACGCTCCAACGCCGCAATGCTTCTTACTTCCCCTGCCCCTTCTGCCGACATGATACTCAAATGAAACGGACACTCAAGCATTTCCGCGATCATACGCATATCCTGTTCCTGAAAATTATCTCTGCCAAGACGCTGTGTCAGGTTCTGTCTCGACATTTTCTTCCCTGTTTTTTCCTCGATCAATTCCGCAAGCTGCTTGATCGTCATTCCTTTCCTTCCGAGAATGATCTTGACTTGTTCCCCAAATGTTAAATCCTGCATTTTTTCCTCCTTATGTATATTTATACTCTTTACCAACCCTTTACGGTATTCCCCATATACTTTATCCTATCTCTTTTTCCCAGTCTGCGTCAAGAGATTTTCCGCAATGCGGTTTTTAGAACCAGCGCGGACCGGACTGTTGCTTATACTTATACTTATGCGATTCTTCTGCACGGTACTGTCAGGCTTTTTATTGAAGAAGATATTCTTCCAGTGTCAGATTCTTTTTCATGATCTCTTCCGCCGCCGTTTTCCCTACATACCGATAATGCCACGGTTCATAAATGATTCCCGTGATATCCACCTTTTCCGGAGGATATCTTAAAATAAATCCATATTCCCAACAATGTTCCATCAGCCATTTTTGTTCGTCCGTCTCTCCCTGCCGGTCATCCAGACCTTCATACTCGGACGCTATAATATCCACTGCAAGTCCGGTCGCATGTTCGCTCGTTCCCGGAACTGCCACTGACTTTTTCGTCTCATCATAAGCTTCCAAAGGCGTACGTCCGTTTGCCATCCAGTCCTGCATGGTTGCATTAAACACTTCCTTCTGCTTCTCAGAAGAACGGTAAGCGGAAGCAACATACATACTAAGTCCCGCTTTTGCCCCATCGTCAAGCATCTGCCGAAGAGGTTCTTCGATACGCGCATCGACAAACCGTTCGCTTTCCAACTCCACCATAGATTCCGGCACATAAGAAACATCCAGAGGATGAGAGTCGTTGACAAGAACCAATGCCCACCCTTCTTTGTCGCTTCCTAAAGCCTCTGCGCTGTTATTCGCCGCCTCATGCTTCATGATCTCTTCTTTCAGCTCATTTGTTTTCTTTTTTAATTTTTCTTTTTCTGCGGCAAATTCCGCTTTATTTTTTGACAAAACCGACTTCGCGGCAACTCCTGTACACAGAACTCCCGCCACAAGACCGATCGCTATGCCGATGACCAACATTCGTCTCAGCCGGAATTCTCCGGTCAATTTTTTCATAATTTCAACTCCATATCTATATCGGCGGCAATCTCTTTCTCTGTAGAACAGATCGCCATTTTATATAGTTTATTCGGATGCTCATATTCCCGGTAATAATAATCTTGCCGAAACAGATCCGGTTTCCGTATCAAAACCGGCGGATTTCCCAATCGTATCTCAAACGAGTCAAGCGAAAGCTTCATACCGAATCTTGTCGCTTTCAAAAAACTTTCTTTGAGCACCCAGTATCTGTAAAATATATCCGCCCTCTCCTCCGGTGTCTTTCCCGACATCACTGCCTCATATTCCGAACCGCAAAAATACCGTTTTGCCAAATGCTCCCGCGCCCTGCCGATCTGCTGAATATCACACCCGACCTGTATGCGTTTTCCCTCTGCCAAATCCCCTCCCATACAGACGGCACACATGACAAACTCCCCTGAATGTGACAGGTTAAACACTGTTTCCTTCGGAAGTCTGTATTTCTTCCTCAACTTCTCCCACAGACTCCATGCCGCCACGCTCTGCACTCTCTTTAAAGGATCTGCCTGCGCCATTGCCTTTTCTTTCCGAAAACGGGGAAGCCGTTCAAAATATTTTATATATATTTCTTTATCGTAAAGCGGCGTAATGTCCGCCGCCCATCCCTTTACCATACTTTTCCTTATCTGTCTCTTAAATATCTCACTTCAAACGTTTCAATCGTGATCGGTTTATTAAACAATGTTCCCTGTGCATAATCACAGCCGATCTCCCTGAGTACATTAAACTGATCCTGAGTTTCCACGCCCGCTGCCTGAACAGACGCTCCCAACTGTCTGCATATGTCGATAACAGCCTGCGCCACGATCCGGCTCCTTCCGTTTCCGACAATATTTGAAATCACGCTCTTATCCAGTTTCAATCCGTCGAACTCCATAAGAGACAAGATCGAAAAACTTGAATCTTTTGCACCGAAATGATCCAAGATCACTCTTACATTTCCTTTTCGTATCTTACTGCTCGTCTCTGCCAGCATCTCCTGATTCATATCGCTGCTTGATTCCGAAACTTCAACTTCGAGATACTCGCATCTGACATGATGTTTTTCTATGAGATGCAGCATTTTATCCGCAAGTCCTTCCTGCCGAAGAGTTGCCCCTGCAAAATTCACCGAAACCGGGATCATCGGAATATCTCTTACTTCCCATTTATGAAGCGTTTTGCACACTTCCTCAAACACATAAAGATCAAGGTAATGGGAAAGTTTTGTTTCTTCCAGCATATTAAGATATCTTCCCGGATCTACTATTCCGAGATCTTTGTGATGATAGCGCACAACCGCTTCCGATCCGCCGACCTCGCCTGTGAGCGTATCGATCTTCGGAACAAGACATACGATAAAATTCCCGTTTTCAATATCTTGTAAAAGATCTTCTTTTATGATCGGTTCGTGATGTCCTTTTTGCAAATTTTTGTAATATTTTCTTTTTTCCTCGCGCATCATCACTTCCGCGTTGTTGACAAGCTTGTCTACCTCGATATCGATCTTCTCCCACGCATAGCCGATAGAAACAAGTCCGAGACTGATATTGTCAAGCTTTGTATGCACCGCATGAACCTGTTTTGTAAAATCCTGATAAGACGTATTTTCTACAAGCACGAGATACTCATCTCCCGTCAGCCGATATGCTTCCCCACTGTGAAAATACTCCTCCAGAACTTCTCCGACACGAATTACGACTTCGTCTCCGTAATCTCTCCCGAACTCTTTATTAAAATTTTTCAGTCCGTTGATATCGACGGAAAGCGCGCCGATCGATTTTAATTTCTTCTCATCCACAGTATCAAAATAGTGAACAAGACTGTTTCTGTTCAAAAGACCGGTAAGATCGTCATGATAACTCAGATATTCCTGCTGCTTCTGCATCTTCTGCAGTGCGATTGCCTGCGGAATATACTGAACGATAGCGCGCATCAAGTCGATGGTGCAGCCTCCCCGTCTGACTCCGACAACCGCAAGAACAGCAGTCACATCTTCACTGATCGGAAGAAACACGCTATAATCCCGAGCCGTCGTATCGGTAATCTCTGTTTTCATCCATTTCGGCTGACGCTCTTCCGGGAGAAGTTTCATCCGATCACGCTGCCACTCGATATTCTCATCGCACCACTCGTAGATCGTCTCGATGTCTCCTCTGTCTTTTTCAATATAATAAGCATACTCCGCATCATAATAGCTGCGAACCGTACTTAATATTTCGTTTACGATCTCGCTAAGAGACCGGATTTTGTAACCTTCACTCATAATTCCCCGCCCGTTTCATTTTCTTTGATCTGTAAATCCATATATTTATTTAAACTGTTCTGTCTGACATTTTTCTGTGCATTTTAATGCAAATAATTTACTTGCATAAGCATTATTATTTTAGTATACAGCCATATAAAATGCAAGATAAAAAAAGAGCCAGTCACTCGTGATCTGACTCTTTTTATCTGTTTCTTTTCACAAACATGCTATCGATGTATCCTTTCGACAACCGTAAGCATCTGTCACACTTAATAGTGGATCAGGTCTTTCGCTCCCTGTGCAAGTTTCAGGCGGTTCATCGCCCGAGCAAGAGATGCCTGCGTGTGGTAATATTCCTGAATGCTTTGTTTCTGCCGCATCCGCTCTTGTGCATGTTCCCTTTGTTCTCTGGCATGACGCACGTCAATATCTTCCGGGCGTTCCGCCGTATCGACGAGCAGTGTCACACGGTTATTCACGATCTCCGCAAAACCTGTTCCGACTGCGATTTCCGTCACTTCACCTTCTGTTGATTCCATGCGCGCAATACCGACAACAACGGCGATCACCATATTTTCATGGTGCGCCAGTACGCCTTTTTCTCCGTCCGGCGCCGGAATCGTCAGTTTCTTACATCTTCCATTGAAAAATACTTTATCACTTGCTATGATTCTCAATCCAAATGTATCCATAATACACCTCTGCCTACTCCGCCGCCTTTGCTTTCTCGATCACATCGTCGATTGAACCTACATTGAAAAATGCCGACTCAGGATACTCGTCCATCTCTCCGTCGATGATCATCTTAAATCCTCGGATCGTCTCTTTCAGCGGCACATATTTTCCCGGAACTCCGGTAAACGTCTCAGCCACAAAGAACGGCTGCGACAAAAACTTCTGGATTTTTCTCGCACGCATAACGGTTGCTTTATCTTCATCCGACAACTCTTCCATACCGAGGATTGCGATAATATCCTGCAGTTCTTTATATTTCTGAAGAATCGCGATCACTTTGTTCGCCACTTCGTAATGCTCTTCCCCAACGATCTCCGCTTCCAAAATACGGGAACTTGACTCCAGAGGATCAACTGCCGGATAGATACCTTGCTCTACCACTTTTCTCGAGAGAACCGTCGTCGCATCCAAATGAGCAAACGTCGTTGCCGGAGCCGGGTCTGTCAAGTCGTCGGCAGGAACGTATACCGCCTGTACGGAAGTAACCGAACCGTTTTTCGTTGACGCGATCCTCTCCTGAAGTTCTCCCATTTCCGTAGCAAGCGTCGGCTGATATCCGACCGCCGACGGCATTCTTCCAAGAAGCGCAGACACTTCCGATCCCGCCTGTGTAAAACGGAAAATATTATCAATAAACAACAAAACATTTCTGTGTTCTTCATCGCGGAAATATTCTGCCATAGTAAGCCCTGTTTCCGCCACGCGCATACGCGCTCCCGGCGGCTCGTTCATCTGACCGAACACTAACGCCGTCTTTTCAAGAACTCCCGATTCTTTCATCTCTGTCCACAAGTCATTTCCTTCACGGGAACGCTCTCCTACTCCTGTGAATATGGAGTATCCGCCATGCTCTGTCGCTATGTTTCGGATCAGCTCCTGAATAAGCACCGTTTTTCCTACTCCGGCGCCGCCAAACAGTCCGATCTTTCCCCCTTTTGCATAAGGAGCAAGAAGATCGATTACTTTGATTCCCGTTTCCAGGATCTCAACAACCGGGCTTTGGTCTTCAAATGTCGGAGGATCTCTGTGAATCACCCACTGATCTGCATCTGTGATCTGTTCGCCGTCATCTACCGTCTCTCCAAGTACGTTAAACAATCTTCCCAGCGTCTTCTCTCCGACCGGAACTTTAATCCCCGCTCCTGTTGCAGTTACTTCCATGTCTTTGTGAAGCCCTTCGCTTGCAGCCAGCATCAGACAGCGAACTTCATTGTTTCCGAGATGCTGCGCCACTTCCATAACACATTTCTTTCCGTTATTTTCAACTTCCAAAGCGTCTTTGATAAAAGGAAGGTTCCCGTCTTGAAACACAACGTCTACAACAGGACCCATAACCTGTATGATTTTTCCTTTATTCATGATCTTTCTCACTTTCTTAGAACTATAGCGGCATTCTGCCGCCTGTTTGACATACTGATCTTCCCGAGGTATCAGCCCCGGCTTTTTTCTGCTGCATTTCTATTTTCGCTGTGCCCTTGCCCCGCTGCACACTTCTGTAATTTCCTGTGTGATCGCCGCCTGCCTTGCTCTGTTATATATGATCGACAAGTCATGGATCAGACTTTTCGCACTGTCTGTCGCAGATTTCATCGCCATCATGCGGGCGTTATGTTCGCTTGCATATGCTTCCACAAGCGCTCCGTAGACGATTCCGGTCACATAATTCGGAATGATACTATCCATTACCGCTTCTGCAGACGGATACAGCGCGATTGCTTCTCTGTGCACGTTCAACGGCATTTTCATTTCGTTAAACGAGCTTCTTTCAAGCGGAAGAAGCTTCATTACTTCTGCTTCTGCCTGAACAGAATTTTCCATCCTCGTATAAACAATATAGATCTCGTCCAATTCCCTCTCCCTGAACTGGTCGAGCAGAACCGCGGCAATATCCCTCGCCCTGTGCATCGTCGGATTTTGTACCGTATATTGAAAATTGGTATCGATCTGCACGTCCCGCTTTGCAAAGTAATGACGACCGAGTTCTCCTACGATAAACAATTTATGAATCCCCGGACGGGCCAGTATCTCTTCTTCTAATTTCACGATATTATGATTATACGCCCCTGCCAGTCCTTTATCCGCCGTAATAACGATCGAACCGATCTTGCGCTCTCCTTCCGGAACATTCTCGCGCGCCGAAAAATATCCATGATGCAAGTCCGGCAAATGTCTGAGTATTCTCGATATTTCGCCTTGCAGGCCATAAAAGTAAGGCTCTGTATCCGCAAGTTTTTTCTTCGCATGGGTCATTTTCGACGAAGAGATCATATACATCGCGTTCGTAATCTTCATCGTATCTTTTACACTGTTGATACGGCTTTGTATCTCTCTGATATTTGCCATATTATCACCTGCTCTTTTTAAATTCCTCTGCGATCAACACAATCTGATCGATCAATTCATCAGACAACACTTTTTTCTCTTCGATCTCTTCGCCGATATTTGGGTATTTCGTATCAAACCACGTCATGAGATCAAGACGGAACTGACGTATTTCTTTTTTATCGATGCCGAGGAATATTTTGTGTGTCGCGGCACAAAGAGTAATTACTTTTTCATGCAGTGACATCGGATGATATAACGGCTGTTTCAAAAGTTCCATCAGTCCGCTTCCATATTCCAGCTGTTCCTTCGTCGCAGGATCCAGGTCCGAGCTAAACTGTGTAAACACTTCCATCTCTCTATACTGCGCGAGATCGATACGGATACTTCCCGACGCTTTTTTCATCGCCTTCGTCTGTGCCGCCCCGCCTACACGCGATACGGAAAGACCGACATTTACCGCCGGACGCATGCCCGCCGCAAACAATCCGCTCTCCAAAAAGATCTGTCCGTCTGTGATCGAGATCACGTTCGTAGGAATATATGCAGATACGTCTCCTGCCTGTGTCTCGATGATCGGCAGCGCAGTGATCGAACCGCCGCCGTTTTCATCACTTAATCTGCTTGAGCGTTCCAGCAGTCTTGAGTGAAGATAAAATACATCTCCCGGGTAAGCCTCTCGTCCCGGAGAACGTCCGAGCAAAAGGGAAAGCGCCCTGTATGCAACCGCATGTTTTGACAGGTCGTCATACACGATCAATACGTCTTTTCCTTTATACATAAAGTATTCTGCCATTGCGGTTCCCGCATATGGAGCAATATACTGAAGCGGCGCGCAGTCGCTTGCCGTTGATGACACGACGATCGTATAATCAAGAGCGCCGTTTGTCTTTAATGTATTAACAACTTTTGCTACCGTAGACGCTTTCTGTCCGATTGCAACATAGACACAGATCACATCTTTGTCTTTTTGATTCAAAATCGTATCAAGAGCGATCGACGTTTTCCCTGTCTGTCTGTCTCCGATGATCAGCTCTCTTTGCCCTCTTCCGATCGGAAACATAGAGTCAATAGAAAGGATTCCCGTCTCCATCGGAACACTGACAGATTTTCTGTCAACGATTCCGGGCGCTTCCTGCTCAATCGGACGATAACCGTCGGCTTCTATACTTCCTTTTCCGTCTATCGGCTCGCCAAGCGCATTTACGACTCTTCCTATATAAGCGTCTCCAACCGGAACTCCGGCTCTCTTTCCCGTACGGGTTACTTTCGTTCCTTCACTGATTCTTGTATCGCTTCCGAAAAGAATACAGCCGATCTCGTTTCTTCGGATATCCTGAACCATTCCCTTCAATCCGTTTTCAAACGTAACGATCTCACCGTACATCGCATGATCTATTCCATAAATCGAAGCGATCCCGTCGCCTACTGTAATGACAGTTCCCACTTCACTGTCTTTGCTCATCATATCAAAATTCTCAATCTCTTCTTTTAAGATCGAAATGATTTCATTTGAGTTGATCGAACTCACCTCGCTCACCTCCGTGTTAATCTTTGTTCTAATCTGTCCAGACGGCCTTTCGTGCTCCTGTCATACTCATCGTTTCCTACCCGCAGAATAAATCCGCCTATCAGAGAATCATCTTTTTTCATCTCAATATACGCGCGTTTTGCTCCGTATTTTCTGCACAAAAACGATTCCATGCCTTTTTTTTGTTCTTCACTTGGAAGCGCCGTGTAAAAAAGAACCACTCTTATGATCTGTTCCTCCTCATCTGCCCGCATATCGTATGCGTCAAAAATTTCTCCAAGCAGACGAACCTTACGATAACGGCAGACAATCTTCAGAAAGTTTCTCATTTCCCGCGGAAACACTTTATCTATGACCTGTTCCTTCTTCTCTTGACGAATCGTCGGATTGTCCAGAACATCTGTGATCTGCGGTACTTCCGAAAATATTTCACGAGTTTTTTCTATCGTCTCTTTCGGAATATTCAGTTCAAAAAGCGTTTCTGCGTATCTCACTGCCGAAGAAGAACAAATTACTTTTCTATTTGTTTTCATTTCCGTGTCCCTCTCCTGTTTCTCTTAGAAACTGATCGAACAACTGACTCTCTCTTTCTTCGTCCGACTTCCCGCCTGCAATCTTCGCCGCCGAAGCGATCGCAAGACCGGTGATCTCGCCCTTCAGTTCATGGATCGTTTTTTCCCGTTCAATGCGGATTGTCTCTTTTGCCGACGCGATCATGCTGTCCGCTTTGTTCCCCGCTTCTTCCAGAATACGGTCATACTCTGCCTTTGCGCTTTTTCTTGCATTTTCTACGATCTGAACAGACTCCTGTTTTGCTCCGTTTAACGCCGCTTCATATTCTTGTTTCATTTTAAGAGCGCCATCCTGCGCATCCTGCGCGCTCTGCAGTCCGTCTGCAATCAGTTGTTTACGTTTCTCCATAATGTCTGTCACAGGCTTGATCAGAAAATGTCTCAGCAAGAGATAGAGAATTATCACATTTATTATTGTATAGACAAGATTCATATTTATTTCTATCATCTTTTTCCCATGCCTTTCCCGTCATTTTCACAATGTAACATCTGACTTTATTAACCGAGAAGAATGATGATCAAAATTCCGATAATAAATCCATAAATAGCCGTTGCCTCCGCAAGCGCACATCCGAGAATCAGATTCTTACTGATCTTACTCTCTGCTTCCGGCTGTCTTGCGATCGCTTCTGCCGCTTTTCCTGTTGCGATACCGATACCGACGCCTGCTCCGATACCTGTCAATACTGCTACTGCTGCTCCGATTGCTATAATTGCTTCCATGTTTTTTGTTCTCCTTTAATTTTTTAATCTGTTTGATTGTTTTTTATTGATTGTTTTTTATTCTTAATCGTTTCCATCATTTGAAACAGCCCGGCTGTTTATCTTTTGATTCTATTCCATTTCCTCCGTCATAAATAACGCGGTCAGAAATACAAATACATATGCCTGAAGAAGCCCGTCAAAGATATCAAAATAGAAACTTACGGGGATCGGGCAAATAAGCGGCACAAAATATTTCAAAAGTTCCAGCACTACAAATCCCGCCAGCATATTTCCGAAAAGCCGCATACAAAGCGACAATGGGCGGATCACAATTTCCAATATCGTAATCGGCGCCACAACCGGAACCGGCTTTGCAAAATGTTTCATCCAGTGGACTACTCCGTTTTTATGAATTCCCGAAAATTCAATCACGCACATACTCATGATCGCCAGCGCCGCAGTCACATTCAAGTCTTTTGTCGGCGGTTTAAAACCTAACAATCCGATCGTATTCGACACTGCCAGATAAAGAAGTACCGTGATAAGATACGGCACATAAGCTTTATTTTCTTTTCCGATAATTCCTTCAAAGAAATCCTGCGCCCAACCGATCATTGACTCCAATGCAAGCTGTACCTTTCCGGGATTTTCAACCTTAAGGTTTCTTACTAATATAATGGATAAAAGAACCAAAACTGCCATAATGATCCAAGTGACAACAACCGATTCCGAAATTCCTCCTAAAACAGGAAGTTTCAAAACCGTTTTACAATTCAGTTCCTCCATCAATGTTTCTGTCAGATTTCCCGTATTGCTCCCTCCTTTTTCTTTGCTTTTTTATTACAGGCTTCCGTTCGTTTTGGGTATAAAAAAAGAGCTCTTTTCCATCGAGAACCGTTCCCCATCGAACCCCTGTTATATCTTCATCTCTTAGGTCCGACCGTTTTCGGTACAAGCCGTTTTTTCTGTATTTCCGGCTTCCCTAAAAGTCGAGTAAAACATTACACCCGAAGAATATTTTTGTCAATATTTCCACTTTATTTTCTGTTTTGGCAAAAAATCCGTTTTTTTCTTTCATTTTGCCACCTCATAACATAAAAAAAGATGAAAATTTATTCAATTTTCATCTCTCTTTTTTAACAATATTCTTTTTCTGTAAATTATCAAAAATTATATACAATGCACCCGCTGTTTTTGCAATATATTTTGTCGCTTTCCACAATCTTTATGTCTATTTTTTAACAAACATTGTCAAAAATAGACTTGTTTCTGTGATAATGTTTATAAAACCACATCTATTGTACCGACTGCCGTCTCCCAAGCGCCGCTTATGACGCCTGTTTCATATACCTTTTCTTCTTTCTGTCATCTGTCTCCGTTTTTTGCACTGCCTTTCGGCACTTTCTGCGATTTCTCCTGTATATCTTGCTCCACTTCCGAAGACTCTCTCGCAATTCTCAAAAAGTCTCTGTCATGCGCTTTTCTTCTCGGTATAAAGCTTCCTGCCACCTTTCCTTTTCCTCTGCTTTTCACATAGAAAAATCCAAGTACGGAAAATACAGCCGCGCCGATAAAATTAACGATCAAATCCTGCATCGTATCAAGCAGTCCGATATCAAGATATCCTCCCAATCCAAGAGATTGTCCGTTCACCGCAACATCTGTTATGTTTTGTATCGCATACGGCACATTATGTCCGCCCGGATCAAGCATAACAGATCGAATCGTATGGATAACCGTATCTTTCTGCATATCGAGTTCCATGATCATATCCATCCCAAACTCAAAAAACTCCCACACAACTCCGATCGTCATCGAAAAACAAAACGCTACGATTGCCGTAAAAAGCGGCGACAGTGAAAAAACCGTCCGGTCACTTCTGTTCAGCAGATCAACAAGCGAAAATCCGATCGCCGCCGCAAGAAAACCGTTCAATGTATGTAACACTGTATCCCAGAACGGAAATACAAGATAAAATTCACTGATCTCGCCGAGTATCTCTGCCGAAAAAATAAATACAAGAATGATAATCTCCAATGCTGTCGGCAGTTCCACTTTAAATGTAATCTGTGCCAAACTCGGAATCACAAGCAAAAGAAGCGTAAGTATACACAAAAATACATTTTCATAATTCCGATTCAAAAGTTGGAGCACGAGCATAATGATCACAAGCGCCCTCAATGTAAAATACACTATAGCCGAACTTTTATGTTCCCTTAGCTCCATGCTAAGAGCTGTTGTCCAATTTTTAAATTTTCCGGCCGCTTTCTTATTATCTCTTTTGCCATTTACGTCATTTACATTATCATTCTTATTTTTCTTTTCTCTCATAAACCTCTTTCCTCTGTTTCTGATCTTTCCTTATCAGACCCTTTGCCGCTTTTCTATTCAAGACCGCCTTCTTTACTTTTTTACTTTTACAGTTACATGTATAAAATTATACCTGCCGCTCCGCTTACGAGCATCAGCATGATCGGGTTGATCTTCCGCTTCCGCGACAAAAACAACACTCCTCCGAAAATAGCTACCGCGCCGATATCAAGCGATTCTTTCATTGTTTTTAAATCCGGATCTCCTGTTCCGAAAAAAGAAAGCAATATGATCGTTGCCGCGGCTGATACGATCAATCCCAGAGAAGCTGCTTTCAATCCGTTAAGCGTCTCAAAAATATAGACTGACTCTTTATGCTTCTGAAAAAAACGATACAGAGTCAATGAAATCGCAACTCCGCAAAAAACGCATCCGACTGTTGCCACAACCGCGCCTGCCGCACCTGCGATCTGCAAGCCGACAAACGTAGATGTATTCACTGCCAGAGGACCGGGCGTCATCTGAGATATCGTAATAATATCCGCAAATACTTTTTCTCCGATCCATCCCGCTTTTACTACAACTTCTTCATGGATCGAAGGGATTACCGCATACCCGCCTCCGATACTGACAAGGCCGATCTTCAAAAATGTCAAAAATAATTTTAAAAGAATTTCCATTTGTGACCTCCGCTTCTTACGTAAACCCGAAGGATACAAAGCCCGCAGCATACTGCCAGAATCAGCGCCACATTTACATCAAAAATAAAATTTGCTATAAAGGCGATCGGAATAAGGGAAAAAAGAAAAAATGATTTTTCTTTCAATATCACAGTGCACATATCTGCTACAACACTGACGATCAAAGCCGCAACTCCGGATTGCATTCCTTTTAAAACAGCGGCAACAATTTTATTTGCAATAAATAAATCATAAAATCCTGAAATGATTCCGAGAATCACAAGCGGCGGAATTACAGAAGCCGCACAGCTAATCACCGCCCCTGCCGTTCCCGCCGCCTTATACCCCGACAACGCCGCCAGATTCACCGCGATCGCCCCCGGACTTGACTGCGCCACAGCGGACATCTCCATCAGCTCATCTTCTGTAAATATCTTTTTCTTTTCAACAAAACTTCGGCGTACAAGAGGAACAACAACATAACCTCCGCCAAACGCAAACATGCTGATATAAATATTCACTGCAATCAGCCACAAGTAAATGCCCGGTGTTATTGACTTTTGTTCCTCATTGCTCATTGTGATTCCTTCCTCTTTCCTGCACCTTTCATTCCGGCATGCGTAAAATATATTCAAACGGGCATACCAAAAGATCAGTAAGGTTTCTCAGCCGCCTTGTTTCTTTGTTTTCATTCGTTTAATTACTTTCAAACGGGTAAATTCTTCACGCTCTTTTTCTTCCAAAGCATTCGTGATCGTATATACAAGTGATGTATACATCGGAATCGTGATATTCTGCAATGCATTTGCCCTCTTCTGCGTCTTTTTGATATTTCCCGCAAGGCGGTACGCCGCATTTTCTACCATAGACAATTTCACCGTCAGATCTTTTACCTTGCGGAATGCTTCTCTCGCCTTATCGATCGATTCACGGGTCGTACTAAATGAATACGTTGGCTTTCCGGCATCAGGCATATATTTGACATGAGGGATTTCCGTTCCCATAATACTGCGCGTCTGGATCGTGATCGAATTTTCGATCGGAACTGTATATGCAAGCATCTCAACATTGCTGATTCCGTTTTCGATGTTCGCCCTTTGCAGACATTCATACGCATAAGTGAACGTCGTGTCGATCTCTTCTTGGATCGTCCGTGCTTCATCGATCAGATCCATCAGTTCTCTGATCAGTATATTTCTTTTTTTATCCATCAGATCATAACCTTGCTTCGCCAACGCAAGCGAATTTTTCGCCAGCATAAGATTTCCTTTTGTCGGAAATGTACGCGGATCCATATGCCTCCTCCTTCCCCGCTTTTATTTTTACTCTGAAAGGATCAGTTTCTCTGCACCCTAACTTATTCTTCTTCAGACGGTTTATAATATTTATCAAGAATCTTCGTATCAACGCGGTCAAGCTCTTCTCTCGGCAAACGTCCGAGCAGTTTCCATCCGAGATCAAGCGTCTCCTCCATTGTACGGTTTTCATTCATTCCCTGACCGATATATTTTTCTTCAAATTCTTTTCCGAACTCAAGATACTTCTTATCAATAGGCGACAATTCATCCTCACCTATAACAGACGCCAGATTTCGGGCATCTCCGACTTTTGCATATGCGGAGAACAACTGATTTGCCAGATCCTGATGATCTTCTCTCGTATATCCCTCGCCGATACCGTCTTTCATAAGACGGGACAATGACGGAAGAATGTTGATCGGCGGATAGATCGACTGTCCGTTAAGGGGACGGTCAAGTACAATCTGCCCTTCTGTAATATATCCCGTCAGATCGGGAATCGGATGTGTGATATCGTCATTTGGCATCGTAAGAATCGGAAGCTGTGTTACAGAACCGTTCACTCCCTGTACGATCCCCGCTCTTTCGTAAATCGTGGCAAGTTCACTGTACAAGTATCCCGGATAACCTTTTCGGCTCGGAATCTCACCTTTTGACGAAGAAACTTCACGCATCGCTTCTGCAAAGGATGTCATATCAGTCAAGATTACAAGAATATGCATATTCTGTTCAAACGCCAGATATTCCGCCGCCGTCAATGCCACTTTCGGCGTGATAAGACGTTCCACAACAGGATCGTTCGCCAGATTCAAAAACATGGCTACGTGATCCGCAACCCCGCTCTCCTCGAACGTATTGCGGAAGAAATCCGCCACATCATGCTTTACACCCATTGCCGCAAATACGATCGCGAACTTTTCATCTGAATTTTCTCCCAGAGACGCCTGTTTTACAATCTGCGCCGCCAGTTGGTCATGGGGCAGACCATTTCCCGAAAAGATCGGCAGTTTCTGTCCGCGGATCAGCGTCGTCAGTCCGTCGATCGCAGAAATTCCTGTTCTGATATAATTTCGAGGATACTCTCTCTTCACAGGATTGAGAGGAGATCCATTCACGTCTCTTCTTAACGTAGAAGCAATCGGTCCAAGTCCGTCGATCGGATTTCCGATCCCGTTAAACGTTCTGCCAAGTATATCCGGCGAAAGCGCAATCTCCATCGGATGGCCTGTCAGTTTTGTATGCGTATTTTTCAGGGACATATTTTCAGAGCCTTCAAATACCTGAATAACGGCTTTATCTTCATATATTTCTACGATACGGCCGATCTTTCTCTGCGTACCGTCTACGACGAATTCCACGATCTCGTCGAAAAATGCATCCTGTACGCCCTCCAGCGCGATCAGCGGGCCGTTGATGCTGCTTAATCCTAAATATTCGATTGACATGATCTTCGGTTCTCCTTATGCATTCTTTTCCAAAACATTCTGATAAAACGCGTCGATATCACGATGATATTGAGCAAACATTTCCAATCTGTCGTTCGGCACATCATATTTGATCGAGATTACACGGTCGAAAATATTTTCCGCCTTCAGCACAGACATAGGATGCCCCATCGTCACAAGCGTCCTTGCCTGTTTATAAAGATATAAAATTGTGTCCATCATCAAAAACTGTTTTTCCATTGAGACACATGTATCGTCTTTATGAAATGCGTTCTGCTGTAAAAATCCCAAACGGATCACGCGGGCAATCTCAAGTACAAGCTTCTGATCATCCGGCAGAACGTCGCTTCCGATCAATTTTACGATCTCCAACAGGCTGCTCTCCTGATTCAGAAGCGCCATTAACCTATTTCTATAATCAACAAACTGCGGGGATACATTATCCTGATACCAATGGCTTAAATCGTTCAGATATTCGCTGTAACTTGTGAGCCAATGAATTGCCGGAAAATGTCTCGAATACGCAAGACTTTTATCCAGTCCCCAAAAACAGCGCACAAAACGTTTCGTATTCTGTGTGACCGGCTCGGAAAAATCACCGCCCTGAGGCGATACCGCTCCGATGATCGTAACCGATCCGTCTGTTCCGTTCAGATTGTGCATCATTCCGGCTCTCTCGTAAAACGCCGACAATCTTGATGCCAGATAAGCCGGAAATCCTTCTTCTGCCGGCATCTCTTCCAAACGTCCCGAAAGTTCCCTCAGTGCCTCGGCCCATCTGGACGTAGAATCTGCCATGATCGCCACATCGTATCCCATATCCCGGTAATATTCCGCCAGCGTAAGTCCTGTATAAATACTTGCCTCACGGGCAGCCACCGGCATGTTTGACGTATTTGCGATCAGCGTTGTTCTGTCCATAAGCGGATTGCCTGTCCGCGGGTCTGTCAATTCACCGAACTCTTCCAGAACCTGCGTCATCTCATTTCCACGCTCTCCGCATCCGATGTAAATAATAATATCCGCATCCGCCCATTTGGCGATCTGATGCTGAGTCATTGTCTTTCCGGTTCCGAATCCTCCCGGAATCGCAGCAGTTCCTCCCTTTGCGATCGGAAACATCGTATCGATGATACGCTGTCCGGTCACAAGCGGAACAGACGCCGGAAATCGGTGATGTGTCGGGCGGGGCACACGGATCGGCCACCGCTGTGTCATAGTCAGCTTCTTTTCACCGCCATCCGGAAGTTCTAATATAACGAGAGTTTCATCGATCGTATACTCTCCGTCTTTTACAACCTCTTTTACCGTTCCTTCCACATCCGGAGGAATCATACATTTGTGAAGGATCGCATGTGTCTCCGGCACTTCCGCTATAATATCTCCGCCATGAAGGTACTGACCTTTTTCAACGACGATGTGAGTCTTCCATTTTTTCTCTCTGTCAAGCGAATCCACGCTGACTCCTCTTGTAATAAACGCGCCGCCTGTCTCTGCAATTCTCTCAAGCGGACGCTCGATTCCGTCAAATATATTATTCAGGATTCCCGGCGCAAGCGTTACCGAAACCGCATTTCCGCTTGCGACAACTTCCTCTCCCGGTCTAAGTCCTGTCGTTTCTTCATACACCTGGATCGTCGTCCTGTCTTTATCAAGAGCGATCACTTCGCCTACTAATTTTTGTTTTCCGACATAAACCATTTCCGACATACGAAATCCTGTATTTCCTTTCAGGTAGATGACAGGTCCGTTAATTCCATAAATCGTTCCTGTGTTAAGCAATTCCGTCACCTCCTAAAAACAAAAATTTGTCATATTCGTCCTGGATCTGCGTTTTAAACGAATGGTCCATCAAAATATTACGCGAACGGATTACCGCGCGCACCCCGCCGATAAAATCTTCCGCACTCACCGTAAGCTTCGCCCCGGTTTCTTTTTCCAGCTCCGTACGTTTTTTTTCATCGGACGGATTAATATAAATAACGACCGGGTCATCGCCTGCAAACCGCTCTGCCTTTCGGATACACTTAACAAGAAAGTCGTCGTATGCTTTTGTTTTCATATAATCGTTCACAAGCTGCATCGCTTCTTCAAACACTTTGTCTTTCAGCTCCTGCTGCACTTTTCCCTGGCTTCGTTTAATCTCCAGCTGAGACTTTGCCAATGCCTGACTTACTGTCCGTTTTGCATTTGTCGTCTCTGCTTTTATGCGCGTTTCCGCCTGCCGCATCATCTCTGACTTATGGTCGCTGAATATTTTTTCCAGCGCTTCTCTGTGCGCATCTATGATCGCATTTCCTTCTGCGCGCGCCTGCTCCATAGACACAGTCTGCATATATGTGAGTTTTTCTTCAAGAGTCAACCGAAAGCCCTCCCTTTTCTACGATTTATCTGCTTCATTTGCCTGATTTATTTTCTGCTCTATCACTGCTTTGTCCGCTGTATTCTTCATTCGTCGGAATGAATATCTCCGCCTTATAATTTCAATCCGATCGCTTCCGTTATATAAGATGTGATAAAATCTTTTTTTCGTCCCGTTCCGTGCCGGTCCGGAATTTCCACAAGAAGCGGCATCTTACGTTCCAATCGGAATGTATCGATGATCGCCGGAAACTCCCTGCCGAATTTCTCTGTCAAAAGTACAATTCCTATACTTTTGTCTTCAAGAACACGTTCCAACGCCTGCTTTAGTTCATCTTGTTCATGAACGACAATGCCGTCTACTCCTGCCAGACGCATCCCGGTATATGTGTCAACATTGTCGCTGATCAGATACATCTTCATAACTTCAGATCCTTTTCCTTTCTGCCTTACCGTTTACGCTGCTCCCGCCGCGCCGTCCGCATGTATCTTTATTACAGGTTTCCTAAAATCATGAAGGAAATGATCAAACCATAAAGACACACTCCTTCTGCAAGACCTACAAAAATAAGAGATTTTCCGAGTACGCTTGAATCTTCACTGATCGCACCTAACGCTGCGCTGGCTGCGCTGGCAACCGCAATTCCGCCGCCGATACAGGAAAGTCCCGTAACGATCGCAGCCGCAAGATATCCCATGCCTGTTGCGAATCCCGCATCGGCAGTCACAGCTTCCGCAGCCTGTACATTCGGTCCGCCAAGAAGCATGATCGATGCAATCGCAAACGCTCCGAAAAAGAAGAAAGCATTCGTTCCTATTGCTCTTTTATAACGTTTTCTGCTCTTTTCCCCAAGAAGATAATACCCAAACGGTACGATAATGCTCACGATCAGCGTGATGATAAAAACGATTTTTGTTCCCATTGTCATTGTAAGTTCCTCCTATGATATGATGAATTTTAAGAAATCTATTTTCGGCTGTTTTTCTTTGTCTTTCTTTTTGCATACGGATCAAATGCATGACCGCTGCCTTTATAAAAACGGCTGAACAGTTCGTAATATTCCAGACGCAGCACCTGGATTCCGACGATCAGACCTTCGAATCCGCAAACGAACAGGTTTCCGAAGATCACGCCTGCCCAGTTCGGACTTCCGCTCTCTGCTCCCGCCAACTGCAGCACAACTTCCATGATCGCGGCATGACTCACCGCAAACGCTCCGATACGGATAAAGGAAATCGTATTAGAGAAGTAACTGAGCAATGTTTCAAAGAGTTCAAAAAATCCCTGCACAACAAACATTGCCTTTCCTGTCTCCATCTTATCCGCCCGCTTCTGAAGCATCCTCGTAAGGGGTTCTCTGAAAAAGATGAGCAAAAGCGGGATTCCGAACATGATCGCCATAACGATTCCGCCCGGAAGCGGATTTCCCGTCATAAAGAGAACGACTGTCACTACGACCGCAAGATAAAATACAAGTCCTGCCGCACCGTTCGGATCAAACCATGCGCTTTCCATATTTTTCCCTCGTACCGCATTGATAATGTGAAGCACCATCGCAACCATGATCAGAAACATACCGAACGCCACCGCAACAATAAACACCGTATTCAGCTTTCCGAGAAACGGCAAAGTCGTCATATGATCGATCGGCCGTATCCACAGCGCCGGAAGAACGTCTTCAAATCCGAAAATACTTCCAAACAGAAATCCGAAGATCGTGGAAAAAACACCTGCCGTCGCAATAATCCCCGCAAGCGGCGCTTTCTTAAACTTATAGACCAATCCTCCGCCGATCATCAAAAGCAGTCCCTGCCCGACATCTCCGAACATCACTCCAAAGATAAATGAGTACGTCAGACCGACAAACATCGTCGGATCCATCTCGTTATGTGCCGGGAGTCCATACATACTGACGAACATTTCAAATGGTTTGAATAATTTCGGATTTTCCAGCTTTGTCGGCGGTTCTCCGAAATATGCGTCATGATCGTCTTCCACAACGACGAATACTTTATCGTCTTCCTTTACTTCCTCAACGAATTTATCTACATCATCTTCCGCCATCCATCCGCACAGAATATAGTAATCTTCCTGTTTATCTTCCATTCTGGCCGCAAGTTTTCTCACATCGAAGTTATTGGACAGTTCTTCCAGCCTGTCCCTTGCCGCAACTAACTGCGGAGCGCGGTCCGCCAGCATCTCTCCTGCCTGTTTATCCAGATCTTCAATTTCTAAATTGACACGGGCAATCTCGTTTTCGAGTACCCGGTATGCCGTATCGGGAGTTCCTTCAAATTCATCCTTCAACTCGATTCTTTCAAAATGCAGCGACCGGAATACCGCGTCAACTTTCTGTGTCTCCGCCTGCGAAACGAAATATACTCCATAAACATAACTTTCATCCCGCTCTCCTTCTACGAAGATTGCTTTTAGATCATCCATAAGATATTTTTGCATCTTATGATAAAATTCCACTGCGATACGGCCGAAACGATAAGTGATATATCGATAATGAAGCACACGGTGAAGATCGCATTCCAACGGTCGAAACGGCGCTACGATCTGCTGTTTCGCCCTGTATTCTTCAATTTTCTGCTTAAGCTTTTCCTTTTTTTCCTGAAGTGTACGATAATCTTCATCCGCCTTGCGTACAAGCTCAAACATATCGTCAAGACCGAGTTTCGTATCCGGCTCTACTGTTTCTGCATTCGGAAGATATCCGACAAATTCATTTGCCTTACTTAACACTTCCCTGTAGGGGTTCAGCTCCACAAAAGGTCTTAAGTTATCTACTGTCTTAAGTTCCGACAGCGCAGACTCAAGCTGAATCTCATACCGCGAAAGATACTGATCGGTAACACGGTCGATATCATTTCGCGGACCTGATATATTAATAAATTTCATCTTTACGATCATCGGGTTCTACCTCCAATGTATGCTGCCGTTTCTCCCGGATTCAGTCCGTACCGGACGCATTCCATAACGGTTGTCAGCTTTTTCAATTCTTCTTCTTTTAAGAAGAGATAGGTGTTGATCGCGGAGACCGAATACGGATTCTTTCGCCGGTCTGCCGTGTACAGATGATGCAGACAGTCCGCATACATCTGCTCCATTGTCAAATTTTGTTTGAAATTATAATGCCGGGCATAAGTTGTTCTTATTACGACATTTTCAAACTCCTCGACTCCCGGAGCCTCCACCATATCTTTCACTAATTCTGTTGACAATTTATAGTGTATCGGAATCAGCATCAGATAGATATCCGCGGGCTTCATATTGTAATACTTTTTCGCCCTGTAGATCCACTGAATATTCAAAAGATCGATCTTTGACCCACGATCTCTCATAAACAGCTCAAGATCCGACTTTTTCAAAATCTTCTTCTGCTCTTTCCATGTAGATGTATAATAATAAAGATCCAACGCCAGATTGTAATCATAAAGAGTCACATTATCGGTATCTTTTATTTTTTTCAACGGAGCGTAATACTCCGTTTCTTTTAGATTTTCCACAAGCTCATCTGTCGTTCTGGCTGTGATCAGCTTTCCGATAGATATTTGCGAATACCGGTCAAAAAACGCACTTTTATAATTAAGATCAAACGGTTTCTTATAATGGTTGATCACGATACGCAGACAGTAATTGATCAGCTCGATCTCGTATCCTTTCATGATCAGCTTCATAAATTCTCTCTGACTCTGCCCGCAGAAACGGTAAATCTTTGTGTAATCGTGATAAAGCGACTGCACAAGCACCTTCTCTATGTTTCCTCGATGGATCTGATCTTCCGTTAAAGTGTCAAGCACTTCCGCATACGCCGTATTTTTCCGCAGATAGTCCGCAATATCCGGAACACTTCGTAAATTTGCTATATCCGCAAACTGCTCCGGCGTCAAAAGCTTCGCCTCCATTGCCCGGATCTTTGTCACAATCCCGCTGTACTTAAGTAAATTTCCCATAAGTTACACCTCTGTGATCCGTCTCAATATCTCATGCGCATATTCTGTATGCTTCTCTTCATATTCTTTCCGGAGGCTGCAGATCGTATCCTCACTTGCGCCGCTGCTGCTGTTAAGAACTCTCGACTGTTCTTTTTCCAACTGTTCCCGGATTTTCTCAAGGCGTGCTTTCGTTTTATTTTCTAAGTCCTCGTCAAATTTTTTCCGTTTTTCATCAAATTCCTGTCCAAGTACGTCTTTTTGCTCTTCTGCATGACGAACAATCGCAGACGCTGCATTTTCAATTTCCGTCAATTTATCCAAAATAGCGTCCATAAAAAGCCTCCTGTCAGCAATAATATATCCCTATGATACACCTTTTCCTCCAAAATGCAAGCCACATCTTCCAAAAATGCGCTCCCTTTAACATTCCCTTAACATCCGTCCATGTTATCCTCTGCCTAAACAGGAACGATTCTCAAACATCCGCAAATCTTTGACCTGACATATGCTGCATATTATGATACAATCTAGTATAACGACCAAAATACAAGGAGACACATATGAGACTTAGAAATATTCCCCGCGCCGACGATACTCTTCAGGCACATTTTACTGTAATCAAGAATCCGAAAGAGTTCCGCGGAAACTGGACTTCGGTTTTCGGAAACGACCGTCCGATACGGATCGAGATCGGAATGGGAAAAGGACGCTTCTTATTAAATATGGCAAAAACCTATCCTAATATCAACTTTATCGGAATCGAACGATATTCCAGCGTCCTGCTTCGGGCAGTAGAAAAATTTGACACCGAAGAATTTTCAGATTTGCCGAATATCCGCTTTGTCTGCATGGATGCAAGAGAACTGCCGGAAGTATTTGCCGAATCAGAAGTCGACCGCATTTACCTGAATTTTTCCGACCCATGGCCAAAATCACGTCATGCAAAACGCCGTCTTACATCAACAGAGTTTTTATCCCGTTATGAAAAAGTCCTCCCACCGCAAGGACTTGTGGAGTTCAAAACGGACAACACCCCTCTTTTTGACTTTTCTCTGGAACAGGTAAAGGAAGCCGGATGGACGCTTCAGGCTTTTACATACGATCTGCATCACAACAAAGAGCTAAACAAAGAAAATATTATGACAGAATATGAAGAAAAATTTTCTTCAAAAGGAAACCCGATCAATAAACTGATCGCAATGAGAAAATAACGGCGGCAGCACGGATATGCTATAAAAAGCAGGGTGAGACGCTTCCAACGAACCTCTCCCTGTTTTTTTCATATAATATAGAAAGATGTATGAGACGCTTTCCGGCCTCGCTTATTTAAGCTGTCCGCTCAATCCGTTCCGTTAAAAGGAGTTTATATGAAACGAAAACATCAAAAATACCGTCTCTGTGAAATATGCTACTGTCATCCGAGACTTAACCGAAAACTTCTTATTATCAAAAATTCTTTTGATGAAGTGTACAAAATCTTAAATTCAGACTTCTGTTCCCGCAAACACTCCTGACAAACAACTTTTTATTCTCATGTACACACAGCCGGTGACAACCGCAAATACAGACAAAAACAATACTATTTTTTAACAAAAGATGAAAAGTAAAAACAAATCGGTAAAATAAAGACGAAAATAAAAGAAAAAATAAAGAAAATCGAATTTTTTTGTTAAAAAGGGTTGATTTTTCATAAATTTTAAATTATAATCTTTCTTGCGTTGTAAAACAACATACTATTGCATGCGCGATTAGCTCAGTTGGTAGAGCACCTGACTCTTAATCAGGGTGTCCAGGGTTCGAACCCCTGATCGCGCATTCTAATCACTGTTTTTGCGGACTTGAGAGCCGCGGGGACGGTGATTTTTTTGTACTTTAAATTCAAATATCCGTCTCTTCCCCATTACAAAAAGCGGACAGCTCAATCACCATCCGCTTTTCTTATCGATTTACTATTTACATCACTTACAGGCTTTCTACTTTTCCGCAAACAACTCTCAGGATTGTTCTCAAGTCTTCGATATCAACAGTTCCGTTTTTGTTTATATCTCCCGCCTGTTTCTGCGTTTCTGTCAGTTGTGTCTTTTTACAAATACTTCTCAAGGCTTCACGGACATCGCCGATTTCAACCTTTCCGTTCAAGTTTACATCCCCTTTGACAACTTCAACTTCATCTTTTACAAACTCGACTTTTACAATGCCTGATGAAGCTGTAATCGCATATTTCATAGTAGTACCAGTATAAACCTGACCGTTTTCTTTGTACACTTCTCCGTTAATCGTCCAGTTTTTCACAGAATAACCTTCGTTCGGAGATGCCATAAATTGAACTTCTGTATTCGGAAGAATCTGCGCTCCATTTGATAAATTTTCTCCTGTTGCCGCATTAACCGCTCTTAAAGAACCGTTTGAACCGGATTCATACTGAAGCGTGATCTTCTGTTCTGTGCTTGAATCACCTTTGACAATAATTTTTACATCTACCGAGCCTTCCAAATAGTGATCTGTAGCTGTCGCATGCACAGTTACAGTCGCTTCACCCGCCTTTTTCGGGATCAGCTTACACGATCTGTCTGCGTACGCCTCTTCCACGTCACAAATGTCAGGGTTGTTCGCTTTAAAAGTCACGATTCCCGGAGCTGCCCCCTGCAGGAATACCTCTTTTGCATTTCCTCCCAGTTCAACTGTCATTACCGGACTTGTCACAGCGATCGGGTGTTTCACTTTCTGATAGTTTACATCAATTACATACTCCCGCTTTTCTTTCTCATTCTTTTCGTAAAGAGACGTCTCGTAATAAACTTTGCCGTCCGCTACATGCAAATACCAGATACTGCCCGAAACATTTTCTTCTAACTCAAAAACTTTTTCCGGCTCTGTATTCTTATCAAAGTTCCATTTCCATACAGCTTTCGGAGTGTTGTAGTAAAGCATCCCGTCATAATATGCAATTTCCATACAACCCTTGCCTTTATTATACTGTGACACCGGCCACTCATCCTCGATCTCAACGACCAGTTCTCCCTTCTGAGTCGGGTCTTCCGAATCATACCTCCATATTCCGCTCTTTATCACTCCGTCTCTGGGGAATGATCCGGCAACATATAAACCGCCTTTATATGCGGCCATTTTTCTGGAAACCCATTTCCACTCTACGTTGTCATAAGTTGTATCGTTACAAATTTCATAGCCTTCTCTGTTCCATGTGTGATCTGAAAATTCCGTCTCACTTTTCAGGAAATATTCATGTTTTACAGGGTGGCTTTTTTCCTCCAACACACAGCTTCCGTCATCCCATGTCGCGTCTACAAAATACCATTTTCCATTAATTTTAATCTGATTCCACGCATGAGGCTGGCCTTTTGAAACTCCACTCACTACTTTACACGGAATATTCAGGCGATTCATGTAATACTTATACGCCAATGCATATCCTTCACACACACATTTTTTCTCAAAAATGGCACCTTCAATATCATGGGCCACAAAAGCGCCCAATGACGCACTGTACTGAATTGTTCTAACCAGATGATCATGCACTACAAGCGCTTTTTCCAGATCAGTCGTACAGTTTTCCGTCATCTCTTCAACCATTTCCCATTCCCGTTCCAATTCTTCCGTACGGTCAAAAGGACTTCCTGTCTCGCCGGAATAATAAGGATAATAAGTTTTCAAAAGTCCTGTTTGCGGATCTGTATCGGTTATATCGTTTCGGATCGTCCAATAATATTCCGGTTCCTCATAGTGGATACCGAAAATCACCTTGTTCAATTCTTCATGCGTTATTTTGTACGCGGTTAAATCAATCGCCGTCTGCTTCTTTGCCCAGCAGTCTTTCAGATATTGATCTAACGGAAGCAGCTTCTCTTTAGAGTTTGCTTCTGCAAGCTGTACTTCTGACTGCACTGCCGCCTGCTACGGGTTTTCCTGTGCTCCTACGACGGACGTCCCCGCAATCAATATTCCGCCGCAAAGCGCCAGTGCGCCCGCTCGTTTTTTCCAACCTCTTTTCCATGCCTCATAGTTTTTGTTCATTTTTCTTTTTCCCCTTTACCTTCAATCTGTCTTATGAGTCGCTATGCTGCACTCTATCGTTTTATAAAATTCTTAACAAGTTGCTCCGCCTTTCAAATGTTTCTGCGCTCTTATGTTTTCATCTTTGCGGGCTAACAGTCCATCTCCCAAAAGCTGTTCCTGAACATTTTCAAATCCGAGTCTTTCAACCGTATCCGCAAATCGCTCTCCCGTGATCCCCTGTTCCCGGAACAAAAGAATTGCTTTTTCCACAATATCAAGCACTTCTTCTTTATCTGTAAACACTTTTTCAAGGTATCTTCCCCGCGCTACTTTCTTGCCCCAGCGTCCGCCTATATATACGCGATACCCCGAAACAAATTCTTCAGTCACACCAAACGGACATTTACTGATGCACCTTCCACAGTGATTACATACATTTTCGTCGATCACAATCTTTCCGTCCACCATTTTTGCCGCATGGATCGGACAATTTTTTTCTACCTGGCAAATCCGGCAGCCACGGCACTTTTCAAGATCGACCCACGGAACTTTCTGACCGATAATTCCAAGATCATTCAGATCCGGTTTTACACAATTATTCGGACATCCTCCTACCGCGATCTTAAATTTATGCGGCAGCTTCACATCGCTGTATCCATGGAAAAATCTTTCATGAATTTCTTCGGACAATGCAAACGTATCGATCAGCCCGTACTGACAAGTCGTTCCCTTGCACGATACAACCGGACGGACTTTTGAGCCGGTTCCTCCCATCTCAAGTCCTGCCTGCATCAGATATTCCCGCAGCGGTTCTATATTGTCATAAGGAACGCCCTGAATCTCCATCGTCAGACGAGAGGTCATTGTCACTTCTCCGCTTCCGTATAACTGCGCCGCCTCGGCAATCGTGTGCGCTTCTTCGGCTGTAATCTTTCCGTTTCTTGTGATCACACGTCCGTTAAATTTATCCGGCGTCCTTTTATCCTTTAAAAATCCAAGCGCTTTTACTCTCGTCTCGTCTTCTTTAGAGACAGCTTCTTCTATATTATTTTTCACTTTTACATCATTGAAAAATGTTGCTCCTTCAAGAACGACTGTATTCGTATAGCCGTAATGACGCAACCGGTTTTGAAGAAAATATCCTCTTTTGCCCTTTGCACAGACAAGAAGCAGTTTCTCCTCTTTTCCAAGTCCTTTGATTTCGCCGTTTACAGCTCCTAAGTTTACATATACCGCTCCTCTGATCGACGGCTCCGGCGCAACATCGACAACCGTATAGCCTTCTGCTTTTCCTGCGGCATACTCCGCAGGAGTCATGCTGACGATCGTACCGTCCAGTTTGTTCATCAATACATAAACAGCCTGCACAAACGGATGGATTGCTGTTGAGAACGGCGGTGCATATGCGAAATCCGCATTTTCAAAATCATCCAGAACCGCGCCCATATTCAATCCCATCACTGCGATATCAACCATCTTATCAACAGAGCCCGGACCAAACACCTGAACGCCAAGCAGTTTTCTTGTACTCCGGTCTGCAATCAGTTTCGTAATGAAAAACGAAGCGTCCGGATAATAATGCGCTTTATCATCCGTCGGAACAAGCGCCGTAACTACATCGTAGCCCGCTTCTTTTGCCTGCGCTTCTGTCAGTCCTGTTCTTCCGGCATTCAGACCCGGAAGCTTCACAACGCCTGTGCCGAGAACTCCCGGATACGACTTCTGCGCTCCGGCAAGTACCTGTGCCAATGTACGTCCTTCCAGATTCGCCGAAGATCCCATCGGTGACCACTGACGTTTTCCCGTCAGACGGTTCTTCACCATCACACAGTCTCCTGCCGCATATACATCATCCAGATTCGTTTTCATCTGATCGTCTGTAAGAATCGTTCCTTTGAACATCTCTATACCGCTGTCATTTAAAAACTCCGTATTCGGACGGATTCCCGCAGCCATGATGATCATTTCACACGGCAGATTTCCGGCAGACGTCTTAATTCCCGCCACACGGCCCTGTGTACCTCTTTCATATATCTGCTCCGCTTTCGTTCCTGTAAGCACGCGGATTCCCTGCCGGATCAGATGTCTTTTCGCATAGAGCGCCATCTCAGGATCAAAAATATTCGGCAGGATCTGATCCGCAAAATCAATGACGGTCACCTGGATTCCTTTTGCCTGTAAATTCTCCGCAGCCTCAAGTCCGATGAAACCAGCTCCGATCACAACCGCTTTTTTCACATTGTTTTGTTCTGCATATGTACGGATTCCTTCTGCATCGTCAGGCGTTCTCATCTTAAATACGCCTGCCAGTTCTTTTCCTTCTATCGGAAGGATCGCGGGAGATGCTCCTACTGCAACTACTAATCTATCGTAGGAACAGACTTCTTTCTCGCCTGTCTGTACATCCTGCACCGTCACTTGCTTTTTTTCTGCGTCGAGTGCAACCGCTTCTTTCCCCGTTCTTACTTCAACCCCGGTCAGCGCGGAATATTTCTGCGGAGTATTCACGATCAGCTCGTCCCTGCCCTCGATCAGTCCGCCCACATAGTACGGCAGACCACATCCCGCATAAGAGATATCTTTATCTTTCGTAATCACAGTCACATCAATATTTCTGTCTTCCCGTTTCAATTTCGCAGCAGTTTTTGTTCCGGCAGCCACTCCGCCGATGATTAATATCTTCATTTTGACGCCCCGCTTTCTTCCATATTCAGTTGATCGATCTTTCCGCAGACAAATCTTAAGATCTTCCTTAAATCTTCTATATCAACGTTTCCGTTTTCATTTACATCCGCCGCCTGCTTCTGAAGCGCTGTCAGTTCTGTCTTTTTGCATATACTTCTCAAGGCTTCACGAACATCGCCGATCTCGACCTTCCCACTTAAATTTACATCGCCCTTCACAAATGCCGGCTCATCTTTTACAAATTCAACTTTCACGCTGTCAGATGAAGCGGTGATCGCGCGCTTTAATTCCATGCCTGTATAAACGATGCCGTTTTCCTTATATACTTCTCCGTTTACAACCCAGTTTTTCACAGAATAACCGGAATTTGGAGACGCCGTAAACTGAACTTCTGCATTCGGTTTGATCTTTGCTCCGTTTTCAAGTATTTTCCCTGTTGCCGCATCAACTGCTGCTATACTTCCTCCGTCTCCGGCTTCATATTGAAGAGTGATCTTTTCTTCAATATCATCCCGCTCTTTAACGATCACTTTTACATCTACCGCACCTTCCGCATAATGATCCGTCGGATCTGCATGAACCGTTACGATCGTCTCCCCGGCTTTTTTAGGAATCAGCTGACAGGACTCGTCTTTCCACACAACTTGAACGTCGCAGATCTCAGGATTCTTCGACGTATATGTTACGTTCCCCGGAGCCGCCGACTGCAGGAACACATTTTCACCGCCCATTACAACTGTCATAACCGGTTTGGTTACTGCGATCGGATGCTTTGCTTTCCGGTAATCTTCGTCAAACACATATTGCCCCTTCTGTCTCTCTCCTTTTTCATAAACGCCTGTCTCGTAATAAATCTTCCCGTTTGCAGCCTCTGCATCCCATATTTCGCCCGGAATACTCTGATCCAGTTCAAATACTTTCTCAGGTTCTGATTCAGGATCGAAATTCCATCTCCATACAGCCCGCGGCGTATTGTAGTAAAGCATTCCGTCATAATAAGAAAGTTGTGAATATCCTCTTACTACATTGACAGAGTTCAGCTGCCACTGATCTGTGATCGGAAGCACTAATTCCGCTTCTTTCTCTATATTTTCCGCATCGATCCGCCATATACCGCTCACTTCTTTTCCGCCGACGATCAACGATTTAGAGCGGTACAGTCCGCCCTGATAAGCGTACATTCCCTGAAGATCATTTTTCCAGTCTAAATTGTCATACGTCGTATCGCTGCAAGTTTCATACAGTTCGCTTTCCTTGTTCCATACATGATTCGGAAACTTATTCTCACTGCACAAAAAATACTGATGCTTTACGTCATGACTGTTCGCCACATCATCCCATGTCGGATCTACCATGTACCAATTCCCGTTAAGCTGAATCTGATTCCACGCATGAGACTGACCATTTGACGTTCCGCTTACGATCTTGCACGGAATTTCCAAACGATTCATATAATATTTATACGCAAGCGCATATCCCTCGCACACAGCTTCTTTCTCAAAAATTGCGCCTTCAATGTCATGAGCCGCCGCCTGCAGTCTGGAAGAATACACGATTGTATCGCACAAGTGCTCATGTACTACCAGCGCTTTTTCTATATCCGTTTTACAATATTTCGTTTTTTCCTTTACAACTTCCCATTCCCGTTCCAGTTCTTCGCTCCTGTCAAGAGGTTTTCCCGTCGTTCCCTCGTAATATTGATAATACGTTTTTACGAAGCCTGTTTCCTCGTCTTTATTAATAGCAGTGTTGCGCAACACCCAATAATACTCCGGATTTTCATAATGTATCCCGAAGATGACCTTATTCAGTTCTTCTTCATTCAGTTTATACGCGCTTACATCAATCACCTCTTGTTTGTTCTTCCAGCACTCCTTCAAATATTCCTCGATAGAAAGCTGCACCGTTTGCAGCTCCTCCTTTGCCAATCGTATCTCCGTTTGATCCGCCGTAAACTGCGGATGCTCCTGTGCTCCGGCGACAGACGTTCCCGTTATTATCATTCCTGCACAGAGTGCTAGCGCTCCAACCCGCTTTTTTCAGTCCTTTTTCCATAATCCATATTCATTTTTCATTTTTCTTTTTCCCTTTTCTCTACGCTCTTCCGCTTCTGTTTTACAGACCGATATTATACAGACAGGCTAACATTTAGGAATATAATTGTCAACCATATTCCGCATATTTTCACCCTTTTTTCTGACGATTATTTTCCCCTCTTTTATTCCTTTTCTCCTTCGGTTCTCCGAACTGTTTTCCTCGTTTATGACGGTGCAAAAATCCCCCTCTCCGGATGATCCGAAAAGGGGGATTTTATGTTTTTATTTGATTCTATTCTGATGAGCCGCTATCTTAACACGGTTACTCTTTTATCTATATCTTCTTTTTCTTTTTTATCGGGTTCGCTGACTATGCCTCCAAACGGCATCTGAGCTACCAGTTTAAAGTTTTCCGGTATATCAAAAATTTCCTTCACCCGTGCATCTATTACCGGATTATAATGCTGCAGCGAAGCGCCGACATTCAACTCTCTTAGCATAGACCAAACAGCAAGCTGCAGCATCCCGTTTGCCTGATTTGCCCAAACAGGAAAATTATCCGCATATGTACTGAACTGTTCCTGCATTTTCTTAACAGTTGCCTCGTCATATAAAAACAGCACTGTTCCGGCTCCGGCTTTAAACGAATCTATTTTTTCCCGAGGTACTTTTCCCTCAAAAACATTGTAAATTTCATCCCACAGCCGATCGTGTTTTTCACCAAATGCAAGCACGATTCTTGCACTTTTCATATTGAATGCATCCGGCACTAATTCTGTAACTTCCTTTATCTTTTCTTCAATCTCTTTTTCCAAAACCGGCAGATTCTTATCAATGTTATAATATGTTCTTCTGTTTTCTAATGATTTTATGATGCCCATAACTGCCTCCTCCTTTAACAGTACGTCTAAATATTCTTTCTTTAACTTAAATTCCCTTTTTGCGAAAGAACATAAAGGAATAATTTTTATATCGTTTTTTCTCGCTTCTTCAACCAGTTTAGCAACTAATCTGCCTGCGATTCCCTGTCCGCCATAACTTTTTTCCACAAAAGTGTGGTCTATGATCCATACTTTATCCGACTTAGCATATGTGCTTTCTCCAATGAATTTTTCATCATCGTATGCGGCCGCTCTGTTTTCTTTTTGTTCATATATAATTTTTATCACTGTCGATTACCTCCTGCTTATACAATACATTTTTTCATTTACGTTTGCGCCTTTTTCATCATGCTTTTTCCAGCCTGCTGTCCGGTACGATCCAAGTCAAAGCGATCGCAATATATATCAAATACGAAATGACCGGAAAATAAAAAGCAAAAATAATAGCGGCGGCATATGCGATAATAGAAAGCTTTCCTTTTAAATCATTTCCGATATTTCGGAAAATTTGAGAGTCCTTTCCATTAATCTTTATAACTTCAGCCTGGACTATATTGTAAGAGACAGCACACATAAAGAGTATGATTCCATAAAATAAAGCCGGTAAACTTTTATACGGATTTAGTCCCATCCATTCCGTTGCCATCGGGATCAATGACATCCAAAAGATCCAATGTAAATTTTTCCATAACAATCTACCTGATACTGAATCTGTCATATTAATTAAATGATGATGGTTTGCCCAATATATCCCCACATAAATAAAACTTAGAATATATGCTAAAAATGTCGGGAAAACCTCTTTTACCGCATCCAAAGTTAAATCTTTCGGTGCATTAAGCTTTAGCACCATGATTGTTATAACGATCGCTAATACGCCATCACTAAAGGCTTCCATTCTCCCTCTGCTCATTATACTTTTCCTTGTAGTTCGTATTAATACTCTGCTGTTTCTTTGATGAATGTATTGCTTCTAAGTTCTAAAAACGCCTTTTGAAGCTCTTCCTGCGTATTCATTACAATCGGACCGGCCCATGCAACCGGTTCATTCAACGCCCTTGAATTCATATATAAAACTTGAGCCTTCTCATTCCCGTTCTTAATTGTAAGACTGTCTCCTTCCGTTAATTTGACGGCTGTTTTTTCCTCTATGTGCTCGCCGTCAATATAAACGTCTCCTAAAAGTGTAAAGACCATTACCGAATCATCCTCTTCCATCGTAAGTGTAACTTCTGCATCAGCATTTAGATGGATATCGTAATAATCCATAGAGAGATAATCGCCTTTATAGCCTTCATGTTCCCCATATTTTCCGGCTAAAAGTCTTATCTTTCCTCCTTCTATTTCAATCTCCTTTATATCTTCGTTTTTAATACTATTGTAACTTGGCTTACTCATTTTATCTTTTGCCGGTAAATTCAGCCACAACTGTACTCCTAAAAGCCTTTCTGCCGCCGGAACCATCTCCTCATGCATAATTCCGGAACCCGAATTCATCCACTGAACTTCTCCGTCTGAAATACCCGCTTCATTCCCAAGACTGTCTCTATGAACCATCTTACCTCTCGATACATAACTGATCGTTTCGATCCCTCTATGCGGATGCATTGGAAATCCTGCTGTATAATCGTCGGGATTAATGCTATCAAAAGAATCAAGCATTAAAATAGGATCAAACTCTTTTGTTGTCAGATTCCCCAAAACTCTTACTAATTTTACGCCTGCGCCATCTGTTGTTCTGAATCCTTTGACTTTAGTCTTCACTTTTCTTTTCATTATAATTTTCCTCCTATTTTCTTCAAAAGATACAGCAGTTTTTCCTTTTCTTCCTGATCTAAAACTTCCATGCTTTCTGCTATCATCGCTTCATTTCGAGGTACGATTTTACTAATTACATCATATCCTTCTTGCGTCAGATGCAGTATGCACACGCGTCTGTCTTTCTCGTTACACATTCTTTCGACATAGTTCATTTTTACTAAATTGTTCACTATAAGAGGTATCGTTCCTACACTGCTTAAGATTCTTTCCCTTACCTCTCCTACACTCATATCTCCCTTGCTGTAGAGAGCCTCTAAAACCATAAACTGGCTAAAGGTTAAATTGTACTCCGCTGCTATCTTGGATGTCTTTTTATCCAAGGCGTTTACATTTCTGTGAAGTCCGATCAATATCTTCATCTCAGTTCTTCCCAAAAATCATTCACCTCCTTAAGCATTTTATATCTAACTAGATAATATCTATATAGATATATTATATTATTTTTTCACATTTGTAAATAGCCAATCAGTATTTCTCAAAAACGCCCTTTAGATTAAGGATTATACAGATTACTCCAACAACAAACGCCTGCAAAGAACTCTCGGAAGTTTAACACCGATGGAAAAACGCGAAATTTACTTACAAGCCGCACAAAAAAACTCCTGCCGGAAGATAATCTACCGGCAGGAAAAAAATTTTATATTTTTCAGTTGTCTACTTGACAGAGAGCAGTTCCATTCCCACTTCAGCCTTGATTGTGTACCCAAACTATGTCATTTTATTCTTCGCCTTTTTCCAAGACTATAATTTCATATGGGCGCAATGTCAGCACCTTATAATTGTTCTTATGATTTTCCTCGTAATTTCCCAGGATTTTTCTTCCGGACTTCCATTCCTGTGTAAATTCCATCTGACTTTCTACATCACGAAAATTACAACAAACAAGGAGCTTCTGTTTATCCAAACATCTTGTATATGCCAACACGCCGGCATTTTCTACTTCCATAAATTCAATGTTTCCCCTGGCGATAACTTCTTTTTCTTTACGAAGCATAATCAGCTTTTTATAAAATTCTAAAATGGAATCTCTATCCTGTTTTTGTTTCTTTACATTGATTTTTTCAAAATTATCCGATACAGGAATCCATGGCTTTGTATCCGAAAATCCACAGTATCTTTCATCTGTCCATTGCATCGGGGTACGGCTGTTATCTCTTGAACGGGCGGCCAGAATTTCCAGCGCCTCCTCTTTTGTTTTTCCTTCGTTTAAAAGAATCTCATAGTAATTCCGACTCTCTACGTCTGCATACTGCTCAATAGATGTATAGTGCGGATTCGTCATTCCGATTTCTTCTCCCTGATAAATATAAGGAGTTCCTCGCATTAGATGAATCATACCGGCAAGCATCTTTGCTGATTCTTTCCAATATTCCCCTTCGTTTCCAAAACGTGATACGATACGAGGCTGATCATGATTGCACCAAAACAGTGCATTCCATGCATTTCCCCTCTGCATTCCCATCTGCCATTTTTCAAAGATAACTTTCAATTCCATATAATCCGGTTCCATAAGTTCCCACTTGTTTCCATCCTTATAATCCACTTTCAGGTGATGGAAATTAAAACACATAGACAACTCTTTTTCTTCTGCACCTGAATAACGGATACAATGTTCAAGCGTTGTAGATGACATCTCCCCTACTGTTACATAATCTTCAATTCCTGTATCTCGTACAAGTTCTTTCAGATATTCATGAACGTACGGTCCGTCTGTATAAAATTTTCTTCCGTCTCCTTCAAAATCATCTTCCCAAATCTCAGGCTTCGAAATCAAATTCACTACATCAAAACGAAAGCCTTTTACACCTTTTGCTTTCCAAAAACGAATAACTTCTTTCAACTCTTCTCTGACTTCCGGATTTTTCCAGTTCAGATCTGCCTGTGTCACATCAAATAAATGCAAATACCATTTTCCGAGAGAGGATACATATTCCCATGCAGAACCTCCAAACTTTGACTGCCAGTTTGTCGGGGGCTGATCCGGCGCCCCCTCCTTAAATATATAATAATCCTGATATTTTTTTTCACCTGCAAGCGCTCTCCTGAACCATTCGTGTGATGTAGATGTATGATTAAACACCATATCAAACATCAGTCCAATATTCCGTTTTTCCCCTTCTGCAATGAGATTGTCTAAATCTTCCATTGTCCCAAACATCGGATCAATATTTCGATAATCCGCTACGTCATACCCATTGTCTCTCTGGGGTGACACAAAAAATGGTGTGAGCCACAAATAATCAACACCTAAATCTTTCAGATAATCCAATTTTTCTGCAACACCTCTAAGATCTCCGATTCCATCTCCATTGGAATCCTTAAAAGACTTTGGATAAATTTGATAAATCACTTTATTACTAAAATCTGCCATACTGCTTTCCCTCTATTCTATTTCAATAATCACTGTTTCATTTTCCTGCGCGTAAATTCCTGTATGAAAATGAACTGTTTTTTCATCTGCCCCATCTGTGATCACACAAACAGTCACGTCCGAGTATCCTGCTTCCTTAATTTTCTGACGATTAAAACGAATTAACGGAGTTCCTGCTTTTACCTCCTGTCCTTCTTTAATCAGATACTCAAATCCGTCTCCCTGCATTTCCACAGTGTCAATTCCGATATGTAATAACAATTCCATGCCATTGTCTAATACAAGTCCACAGGCATGTCTTGAATCTTCCATAACTCTATCACGGGTTTTGTTGCCACAAATCGGGCAAATTATCCATTCTGAAATCATAAATTATCCATCTCCATTTATCTTGTTTTATTTGATCTTTCTATTTTATATTTACTATCTTGACAAATTCATATCGTACACTTATCTGGAATTACTATTGTTCTCTAAACTTTTTCAAAAATAAAGAAAATGTTGTACCTTTTTCATCGGATGCCACCTTGATATACCCGTTCTGCTTATTCACAATATCACGGGTAAGATATAAACCGATTCCCACACCGTCAACTCCTGCTGACTGCTTTCCACGGTAAAATCTGCCGAAGATTTTTGCCTGTTCTTCTTCAGGAATGCCAATTCCGTTATCGGATACATCCAATCGCAAATACGATGGATATTCGGTGATTTTCAAGTCCACAACTCCTCCGCTTGGTGTGTATTTCACAGCATTGTCAAGTACATTGGTAACAGCTTCTGCCGTCCAGTTAAAATCAAGCAGGGCTTCAAAGGTCTGCCCACAATCAAAGGTAATCGTAATATTTTTATCCCTTGCTTTGGCATAAACCGTTTTCACCGCTTGCATAACAATATCATTTAAACTGTTTTGTTCAGGTTTCAATCGGATAATGCCACTTTCCAAACGGGACATTTTAATCAAACTGTTTGTCAAAAAAGTCAGCTTTTCAAGGGACATCTGCAAGGTGGCAATATATTCACTTCTCTCCTCATCGGATAACCCTGTATCACCTAATAACTGTGCAAAAGTGTTTGCCGCTGCTACGGGCGTTTTGATTTGATGCGAAATATCAGAGATTAAAGTTTTGATCTGTTCTTTCTCTTGTGTCAGCATTTGATTCTGTGCCTTTAAAATATTGCGGAGTTTTAGAAGTTGGTGCTGCAGCCGTGCGGTCAGGGTATCCTCAGCTTCTGAAAAGACCATCCGTTCCTGCTGTTCTACCAAAGCTTCAATGAGCAGCGTAATCTCCTCTAACAGATTATCGTTATAGCGGTTGTGCAGAAAGTCCATTAGGAACAACAAGCCATATAAAAATACAAATGCAAAAGAGATAAAAAGCGTACGGAAAAGGATGTCCTCCATAAAAAAGAACACACCAACAGATACCACCGCCGTAGCAGTACCTATAATTAAAATCAGTTTTCTGTAAATTCCAAAATGCTTCATCGTCATTCTCCAAAAGTGTAACCCATACCAAAAACCGTCACAATGTATTCCTGCTTTTCATCATGCAGTTTCTGCCTTAGTCGCTTAATATTCACACGCACGGTATTATCATCAACAAAGTTTCCGTCTATATCCCAAAGCTGTTCCAAAAGCATTGCCTTTGTAACAACCCTTCCCCTGTTTTCCATTAGATAAAGGAGCAATTTGTATTCTGTTGAGGTCAAATGTATTTCCTGTCCCTTCATCAAAACAACACACTTTTCTTTATCTAACTCTAAATCTCTGTATTTCATACGAAATTTTCCTATGCCGGTTCTTTTTAGAACTGCCAATACTTTTTTTCGTAAAACTTCAATAGAAAAAGGCTTTGATATATAATCATCACAACCAACGCCAAACCCTTCCAACATATCTTCTTCCGTATCATTAGCGGTCAAAAATAATACAGGTGTTTCCGATGTTTCCCGAATTTTCTTACAAAATTCCAAACCATTTCCGTCAGGCAGGTTAATATCAAGCAGAAACAAATCATACTTTTGCTTTTGGTATTGCTGCAATGCTTCCAAATACCCATAGACTGCTGTAACCGTATGCTCGTCTTTTTTTAAGGCGATAGAAATACCCTTGCTCAGAATTTTATCATCTTCAAGGAGAAAAATATTTGCCATAGCCGTAAAACGCACCACCTTCCTCAATATGCAAAATTGCAGGAACAGACGCAGCAACGCTGCGTCCGTCCCGCAACCTCATTTAATTCTCAAAATTGTGCAGTCTTTCAATGACCGTTTCATCAGAAGTTGCCTTGTGAACAATGGCAGGAACACTTAAACAAATTACAAAGATTGCTGCAATCAAACCGATGACAAGAGCAACAGGGCATTTAAATACTGCATAGTTTGCCATATGCGGAACTGCATCTGCCACCAACATTAGGAACGCATTGCCAAAAGTCATAATCAGCAGAGTAGAAATCAGAGCATAAATACCGCCTTCTAAAGTAAGTATCTTCATAATCTGCTTTTTCGTTGTTCCGATACTTTCCATAATGGCAAATTCATTTTTCCTTGCCACCACACCCGTCAGCATTACATTGACAAAGTTAATCAAACCAATGACAATGAGCAGAATTGCGGCACCGTTCCCCAACAAGCTTAAAGAGTAGTTCATCTGTTCAAATAGTTCTTTCTGATTAACAGAAGATCTAAGTTGCCATTCTGATCCAGTCAAGGTACTGTTGATCGCCTGTAATTCGCTGTCAATTCGCTCTAAATCGTTGAAATTCTTAATGTCAACACCGATTGCCGAAATGATCGGTTCTTTCGTCAGTCGTTCCATACCCGCTTCGCTGACAAAGATGATATTCGGCACAATTTGAATGTCCTTGCGTCTGCCAATACCTTCTGAAAGAGTATTATCATAATCATCATAGTAAAAAGCTCCGCCAATTTTGAAATCAGTTGCCTTGCCGTCTGTACTGTCGGCAGTTAGTGTCAATGTTTCACCCACTAAAGCGGTATTAGGAGCGTTATATTCGGTATCTTTTCCTGCAATCGCTGTTTCGCCACGCTTAAATGCTTCCATGTCAATAGGCGTATCAGAATGCTCTGCATTGTATTCTTCCAGTACCCTGTCGTCTGGAAGTGTTGTAATATAGCAGCCGTAGTCACCGGCATCAGCATACCCTTTAAGTGCCTCTATCATTTGTTCATAGGACTGCCCTTTGGATTTATATCTACTATCCTCATATTGGATTTTCATAAAGCCTTCTAAAGCGGTTTCATCAAAGTCAATACCTGCCCAGACTGTCTTTTGAATATCTACATTTTCAACACCGTCGATTTGCTTAATCTGTTCCACAAAATGTTCGTCGAATTGAGGTACTTCCTTGTTGAGTTGCTCAGGCTGTTCAAATTGAATATCATTGTATTCAAAGTTATAATCCATGTATTCCTTAATAAAGTTCTCAGCCGACATACTGCTTATAACTCCATTTACACCTAAAATCATAGTAATTCCCATAAATAAGGACATAAACACAAGGATAGCCCGCTTTTTGTCACGGAACACATTATGAAATGCCATCACATGCAGCTTGCCACCATTAGTGGAATTTCTGCTTTTTGTTTTCTTCGGTGCAAAATTCTGAAACTTCAATGCTTCTATTGGCGAAATTTTTGCAGCCGCTTTTGCAGGAGCATTGCAGGCAATCCAAACAGTTACCGCCGAAAAGAGAATGGACAGAATATAGATAGATGGATGGAAAAACACTTCGGCATCCATCATCGACTTGCCCTGTTCAAAGCCCTCGTTCAAAACAAAGGGAACAATTCCAAAGGAAACAGCGGTGGCTAACACAATACCAATCGGGATACCAATGCAGGCAAACTTAACTGCCTGATTTTTTACCAGTGATTTAATCTGTTTTTGCGTTGTTCCAAGCGTTTTCATCAAACCGTAAAAACGGGTATCCTTTGAAATGGATATATACAAAACATTGTAAATAAGCAGATAGCCGCTGCCAATGATAAAGAATACCAATAGAATTACCATTGCGATAACTGAACCGCTTGATGATTTCATGGAAACCGCACCGCCGAAAGATTGATTTTCGTTAAGCTCCACATCTTTTTGAATACGATAAAAATCATCGGGCATTTTATTCAGCGACAAAGAAAGAACGCCGTCCTCTGCCATTGTATAACCTGCATTTTTGCAATACGCTTCGGAAACAAAGCCCATTCCCGTACCTGTATAGGAATGAAACCATCCGCTTAATGTGAAATTTTTTTCCTGCTGACCGTTTTTATCATAATAGGACAGAGGAATTTCCATATTCAGCTTCGGCTCTTTCATTCCAAGCTGTGAAAGAGCATCCTCTGACAGCATAATTTCATTTTCATCTGAAGGATATTTCCCTTCTATATCTTTGATTGTTTCTTTATAGTGTTTTTCCCATTCCGTAGGGTCGTAATACGAAAGTGCGATAGAAAGATCACGCCCCTCGTCGTTCTTCTCAGCAACCGAGCCGACCATATACTGCGTACCGACAGTTTTAACATATTCCAAATTCTTAATCTGCTGTTCCTGCTTTTCTGTCGGCATCGCAAGGGACGCATTAGCGGTTGTGCCTGCGGTACGCACCTGCATTAACTTCATATTTTCCATATAGTTAATGCCCAAACTAAACACAGTTGTAATCATAAAGGTAGTGAGAACGATCGCAAACACCGCAAACAGGTTACGAATACGGTTTGCTTTCATCATTCCCTTTTCCACTCTCTTAACTGCTTTTTTATTTCGGTTAGCGTGCATATCTGACACCTCCCGAAACAACCTTGCCATCCTCAATGCGGATTGTACGGTCTGCCATTTGAGCGATTTCCTCATTGTGCGTGATCATAATGGTGGTTTGGTGGAACTGACGGCTGATCGATTGCATCAGCAAAATAACATCCATACTTGTTTTTGAGTCCAGATTTCCCGTCGGCTCATCCGTAAACTTTAGCCCCTCTCCCTTCCTGCCCGGAAACAGTGGGTTTAACAGTATACAAAACTGTGTCTCCTGTTTAAACATTTTCATACATTATAACGACTTTTCTCATTTTCTAAAATAAAGCCAGCACAAGATCAACTCTTGATACTGGCTTTAACTCTTAGATAGGAGTTATTTGATTTAGTGTAAGTTGTTGGAATCTTTTTAAATTATATTTCTCTAAAGTGGATGAATAAATGTGAGTACTTTTTATTAGACCAACCTCTCGTGGCAACTCACTTTTTGAAAAGGCAAATGGTTCACGTCTTGGACGACTGTTTAACGCCGAATTCACATTATATAAAATATACCAATCTCCATACTCATCAATTTTATTATCAAGTAACAAAATATTATATCCTCGTTCTTGATTATCCTCAAACTTCCCCCATGCCAGTACTTTCTTCCCATCACATGATGGATACGAAATTTTCCTTGCCGTAGGAATTCGAGTACCATTTACCGTATAATATCCTATATTCTGAATATAATTTTCTGGATTAACTATGGAAATTGTAATTGTAACAGTTTGAAACCTTGGCATTTTAACTATTATCTTATTTTCTTCGGAAAGAATATCAAATCTACTTGAATCCAAAACGATTTTTCCAGCTGCATATTGTGAGTTATATAAATCGATATAATCTTCTAATCCTCTAATAATTTCATTTTCAAAGTATGCCATTATTTTTTTAACATGATTTTCCCACTCTTTTCTTTTCTTTGCTTCTTCGGCTTTCTTTTTATCAATTGCATTATCTGTAGCATTTTGAGATTTTACAGCTGCCTGCACGAGCGAAACTAATGTATTATCATATAATTTTAAATTTTCTCCAGATTCTAAAATATCAATAATTTCTTTCCAATTTTTAAATCTTTTGCTCCTAGGTTTTTGTAACATCTTATTGATTATGGAGACTATGCGTGGTTCAAGATTTGGATTATATTTCATGGGACTTTCTGCCGCAGTATATAAGTGTGCCTCCTCATACTGATCGCCATTTACACGATATGGATACTCCAATGTAGCAATTTCATAAAAAACAATGCCCATAGAATATATATCCATCTGAATAGTATTTTTATCATTTTCCCATACTTCTGGTGAACAGTATGCCTTTGTCCCATATCCCTTAAAAGTCACATATCTTGTCGATGCTTCAGTATATTTTGCCAATCCAAAATCTGTAATTTTTAAAGTGCTATCCTTAATTAAAATGTTCGCAGGTTTAATATCTCGATGAACAAGCACCTCATTAATGCATGCCATACCTCGTGCCAGCTGCAATAACATTTCTGTTATTTCTTCATTTGTAAATAATTGATTTGATTTACGCCTCTCATCTAAAATATCTTTTAGCGATCCCTGATTTGCATATTCCATAATAATATATGGTGGATACTCGTTATAAGCACTTCCATCATGAAAGAACTCATACTTAATCACATTTTCACCTTTAACAGTTCTTGCCGCATTTACCTCATTTTGAAAAGCATTATATTCCTCATTTGAAGGGAATGCATTTAACATGGTTTTTACAGCAAACCGCTTATCGTCTTGTATTCTTTTACATAAGAAAACTTGTCCAAATCCTCCTGGTTTAATATTTTTTATAACCTCATATTTGTTTCCTTTATTATCTGGCAGAATACTACCTATTGTAATAATCATATTTTCCTCCCTATAACGCCAAATTTAATCGCTATTATAGGTTATATTATATACCTGTTATTTAGTAATACCAATATAAATAATTGAAATCTATCTCCAAAACAATCAACAGACACGCTCCCGCATGTCTGCCGATTATCCTTATTTTCATTTTAATCCCTATCGTTTTCTCCCTACAGATTCTTCAGGAAGTTCACGGATCTCTGGTCTATGGCTCTTTTCAGCCTTGCATTTTCTTTCTCCAGACTTTCAATCTTCTGCTTCTGTTCTGCAATCGTCTTCTGCATCCGTTGGATCTGCTGGTCCATGGCGTGGTTGATGATGCTCCGTCTGGGATCCACCATTCCGACCTGACACTCCATCGCCCGGTCCAGTTCTCCCCGGATGGTATGGTTCTTATAGAAGAATCCTCTGGACAGCCCTGTCTTCTGCATGAGTTTAGGGATTGTCACCTTTTCTTCCTGATCCACCATTTCCCAGATGGTCTTCTTCGCCTTTTCCATCTTTTCTTTGCTTCTTTCTGCGTTCAGGGCGACCATTTTATCGTACTTGCTCATATTCCTCTCCCCATCCTTCCAAATGTTCTGCGATGATCAAAGACTTCTGCTCCCGGACTGCCCTTGTATCTTCTGCCAAACGGTGGTTACTCATCCTCCGGTAATATTTCACACTCTTGATACTCCGGTGGCCGAACAGCTTGGCCAGTGTCCAGTCATCCAGATCCATCTCTGTGATCTTGGAGCCGTAATAATGCCGGAACATATGGGTGTTGAACCCGAAGAGTTTTCCGTTCCCGTCTTTGAGCTGCTCTTTCTGGATCATCGCCATGATCTTATTCTGCAGGGTTCCGTATTTCATTGGTTTCGTAGGATCTTCTTCCCGGACAAAAATGTATTTTGTCTCTCCGTACCGCTTCTTTGTCTCTGCAATCGCAAGTTCAATAAGTTCTTTTAATTCCTGGCTGATAGGTTTGATATAAGTATTTGTCTTCATCTGCCGGATTCGGATCATAGGCACCTGCTTCTGCTCGAAGAGGCAGTCTGTCCAGAGTGTCAGGGTATCGGAGATCCGTGTTCCCAGCATCTGGTGGATTACCAGCAGCCTTGCGATCTGGATGTCCAACTTTGCCACCGCCGCATTAAATTTCTGGATCTCCCAGTCCGTGTAAGTCCGGAACTCTGCCTGTGGTGTGGATGGAATATCTGTATTTAAAAACAGAAGCTGCAGCTGGCGGTAGCCGTACACTTTTCCGATGCTGTCCAGGATACTCCGCAGCCGTGTCAGTTCTGCACGGTAGTCTTTCTTCTGGATCTCTGTGCGGAACCAGACCAGATATTCTTCCAGCAGGTTCCGGTCGATCTGCTGGCAGGACTGTACTCTCGGTTGTTTTTCTTCCAGATAACCTGCCAATCTCTGGATGGCATGGATTTCTTTTCTTATGGTATCAATTGCCTCGGAACGCAGGTTCAGGTAGATTCCTTTCTTTGCCTCTGCCCGGATCTTCTCCTGCGGTATCCGGGTAAAATTGAGCGTCATGTCATTGCGGATCAGGTTCTCTTTTATTGGAATGTCCAGCTTATTCAGACGCCAGACATCTTTTTCTGTTTCTTCCCTCTCATCTTCCGGGCTCCTGTCGCAGATCACCATCCGGAAGTAACGGATCACCGTGGACGGTAGTACTTTTTCCTTCCCATATTCACCGACAGCGGATACCGTCAGCCGATAGCCTTCCTCTAACATCCATGCCCGTAACTGTCTGAGCCACACCTCCGGCTCCCTCTCCTGCAGGCTCTGTACTCTCTTCGCCCGTTTTGCAAGGAAAGCGCTGACTGCATCATAACGCCAGACTTCCGAGTACATGGTCGTTGCTTCCACCTCTTTGCCCCGCTTTTTCAGAAATTCATAAAATTCTGTCCTCAGTCCTTCTGTCGGCAGGGCTTTCAGATGGAAGTATGCTCCCGGCGGGATCTTCTTTCGCTGTTCTAATGTTGTTTTGGTATAGCATGGCATTTCCCGGATAAAATATTTATTCTTCATGTTCTTTCCCCTTGCTTCCTTTCAGCAGTCCTGCAACCAGATTATTCGCAGGATTTTGAAATACTGCGTCTGCCGCTTTCTCCACTCGATCCGGCATATGGTCCACATACTGCAGAGTCATCTCATCGTAGGCGTGGCCATGGTAATCCCGGACACTGGATAAAGGAACTCCGCTGTCATAAAATTCTGTGGCTACATTATGCCGATAATCATGGGAGCGGAAGATGTATTCCCCGTTATTGATCTGATTTTCCTCACAGTATCGAAGCATCTGGCTGCGAAGTGTGCCATACCGGAATGCCCCGCCTTTACTGTTTGGGAACAGGTAGTCTTCTGATCCGATGTCATATTTTTTGATGTATACTTCCATCAGACGGTACAGCATTTCCGGAATGGGAACCCGTTTGTACTTTCGCATCTTAGGCTGCCATAGTCGGATCCAGGCATCCCTGCCGTCCCATTCGTAGGCGTTTCCTTTCAGGGTACACACCTCGCTTGCCCGCAGGCCGATCCCCCACAGGTGGAGGTACATCAGGCGGAGATGCTCTGGGAAATACTTCAGTTTTGAGATGATCTCCATGCTGATATCTTTCTCCACACTGCGGTCATGGTGAATATCAAAACTTTTTTGTATGTATTCGTTGGGCTGGTATGGCATACGGTCCACTTCTTCCCGAACCAGCAGGAAGTTGTAAAACTGGGTGATTGCCAGCAGTTCTGTATTAAAGCTCTGCGGCTCCATATTTTTCTGATGCAGCCGTTTTATATATATTTCAAAGAGTTCTTTCTTTACCTCGTTCAGGGATAAGCCCTTTTCATCCAGAAATTTCAGGTAATTCCGCACATACGAGTTTTTCGTCCGGATATTGCTGACAGAAATATCTGACACTGCGAGCAGATATCTCATATACTTTTTCAGCAGTTCCCGGTTCTTTTTATCCCTTACCTCTTCAAAACTCAGGCTTCCCGGCGGATTACTCTGGTTGATCCGCTCCTTTGAGATGTGGATCCGCTCCAGATACCAGACATTTGCTTCCCAGCGGATCTCTTTGGCAGACAGGAATTCATGGCGCTGGATCCATGCCAGGACGCCGAACATGGTCTTACACTGGTTCTCCGGTACCTGCTGTTTCTTCAGTTCTTCCGCAAACCGCTCCTTTTCTTCCAGTTCCATCAGCTCAATATCTGATATTCCTGAACGGATGCAGAACTGATACAGATATTGCAGGCCGGTCAACGCAAGTTTTCTCTCCCAGGAATCCTGCTTCTCTTTTGAGATGGAACAGACTCCACGGAAGATCTGCTGTTTCAGCGTTTCCGGACAGGAAATCCGGAAATCCCATAAAAGATGGTTTTCTTCTCTGGCTGTAGTATATTTTTCAGCGATTTCCCGGTCTGGAAGGTACTTCAGAAACATCAGCGTGTTTTCATATTTCAGCTTATACTTCTGTTTTCCCGCCAGCGTTTTCTGTTCTTCCCACACCGCCTGCTGACGGATCCTATCAAAGGCGCTGACCATGACATTCTGCTGTTTTTTCAGGAAATTCTGTTTCGCATAGGTTTTGAACTGGATTCGCAAGGGATAGTCGATCTCCGTCAGATGCTGGATTCCGTTGTCTACAAGGAACCGATAGATCTTATTCCGGAAGGTTCCTTTGACCTGCCTACACTTTTCCAGTTCCTCTCTCAGCTGTTTCCTTCTCTCTTCTTCCTGCCGGATTTCCTGCGGTTCTGCGATATGCAGGTATGCAGGCATCTTACTCACCTCCTGTGCAGCAGCTCGTCCACTCCATAAACATCTCTCGTCTCTTCATAAAATCGGTTGCTGGCATCGATCAGCCTGTTGTCCACAATATCCAGATATGTCGTGGTTGTCTCCAGATGCCGGTGGCCATAAGCGTAGCTGATCAGCTCCAATGCCCAGCCAGCTTCATACCGGAGATTTCCGAAGTAACGCCGGATCATATGGGGCGTCAGCTTTACGCCTGTCTTTTTCTCCATCCGGTCAAACATATCGTAGACAGAAGCCGCTTTCAGCGGTTTTCCCTTCGTATCTCCTGCGATATTGATAAACAGGAAGGTCTGATGCTGCAGCAGTTCCCTGTATTCGCTGATATAATGCAGCAGGAACTGGAAGGTATCATCGCTTAACTTTCCTCGCCTCTCTTCTGCATTCTTCGCCCTGGATTCATTCTCATTGTCCGCACGGAAGCGGACTTTTACCTCATGCCTTTCATAGTCGATGTCTTTCGTATAATCGATTCCAAGGATCTCCCCCAGCCGGAATCCCAGTTCCGCCATCATCAGGATCAGAAGCTGATCCCGGCAGTTGGTACATGCTTTTAGTGTGTCCAGAATTTCTTCCTGGCTTGCCGCCCTGACATCCCGCTCTTCTTCTTTGAGATAACCACTAAAGGCCCGATAATGCAATGTTTTCCTTACGCCTACCGCATTTACGACCACGGACTGCTGATAGGACACTACTTTCAAATATCCTGTTTCCGGATGTTCTGTCTCAAAAAAAGAATAAAACCTGAACACATCTTTTAAGTATGCGTTGCAGGTTTTATTTCTCGGGATCGTCTGATCCCCGGTCTTATATGGGATTTGTTTCAGCCAGGACAAGAACCCGGTAAAGTGCTGAAACTGCTCATCAAAGGGCAGGTCATAAGGTTCTGTCAGCCCCATCTGCTTTCCATTCAGATATTCCAGATAAAAGCACAGTGCATATGCTGCTCTCCGTGCGGTGTTTGGTGAACGGTTGCTTTCTATGTAATGCAGCTTCAGGTACTTGGCAGTCAGAGGCTCGATTGCAAACGTTTCCTTTTCCCGGACAAAATAGTAGCGGTCTGCTCCTTCTTTTACCGTACCGACTTCATATCGTCTCATCTGCTTCTCTCCTTTCCCTGACGCTATACACAGTATACTCACTCCATGCGAAATAATCTACTCAGCAATACCACCAAGCAATCCATCCGAAATCCAAGCAGAACCAACAAATCCCGGGCTTCGGTTTTTATCGTTCTATTTCCCGTCCTCTTTGCCGCTTTTCCAGTTTTTCCAACTCTTTTACCGCTTCCTGCACCAACGGATGAGCCACATAATAAGGAACATAGGACAACAGTTCCCTGCCTTTCTCTCCCGTAGCCAGCGGATACTCTGTATCGTCATAAAGAGGATTATCTGCGTGGTACAGGGAAAATTCCAATGACGGACACATCTGTGGCGAGCGGCGGCAAAATTTCAGGTAATTACGGAATGCTTCTTTTAAAGAATCGCAAGCGATACTTTCTCCCATCTCATGGAATTCCCCGCATTCAAAGGCATGAAAAGTAATGGTTGTTTTTTCTTCCATGGCTATCTCCTTTCAGCAAAACAGACAGGGGCAAATGACATTTACTGTAATCTTACATATAATAATCAATCCCTTTCCTCTCCCGGATAAACCGTTCCACCTCTCTGATGTCTTCCGTCATACGGCATCTGGGCAGTGCCTCCAGCACCGCCTCGTGATATCGTCCGCCTCTGGCCGCCCGGCTGTCCAGGATAGATACCACGCAGGTATCGTTCTCCGTGCGGATGGCCCGGCCAAATCCCTGCCGCAGCTTTAACTGCATATCCGGGACAACGATCTGCCGGATATATTCCTGCAGGCTTTGATATCTCTCCCGCTCTGCTTCCCGTACCGGATCCGGAACAGGGAAGGGCAGTCTTACGATAATCAGGGAAGAGACCATATCTCCGGGAAAATCCATTCCTTCCCAACAGGAGCCTGCGGCGAACAGGACAGCATTCTTCTGCTCCTTAAATTCCCGGATCACCCGCTGGGAGTCCTTCCAGACACGCAGGATAGGGACAGTGACCTTCCCTTTCAATTCCCGGTACACGCTTCCCATCATAGTATAGGAAGTAAAAAGCACAAGGGTATGCCCGTTGGTGGCCTGCAGAAGTTTCCGGATCTGTCCGGCAGTCTTCCGGATCCGCTCCTGTTCTTTTGAAACTTTTTGTTTTCCGGCTCTGCCTCCCTTAATCCTGCTTCTCCTATGAATTTCCACACAAGGCAGATACAGAAGGACATTTTTCTCATACTGAAATGGCGAATCTGCTGTATACTCCCGGACACGGGAATACACCGCAAGACCGCTGACCTGCCGGACCCGGCGGAAACTCCCGCCAGCCGCCAGTGTGCCGGAGGTCAGGATCGCCGGGATCCCCTGATCCCAGACATCCCGCTCCAGACGTTCCGCAAGCCGTCGGGGTACAGCGCAGAGTGTCGGATTTCCTTTCCGGTCGAACTCCAGAAAGAGAACACGGCTCGGGTTCATGGAGAAGAACAGGAGCAGGATTTCCCGGCTCTCTCCCAGCAGATTAGAACCCCAACGGGGAATCTTCCCTGCCGTAGTGTCCTCTGCTTTTTTCATCAGACGGATACAGTTCTTCAGTGCTCTCCGGGCCGGGACATCCGGTTGGAAAGAAATCCGTTCCTGTTCCCGGCCTGCCCTGTACTTATCCTGATCCTTATCATGGTCTTCCGGCACAAGGGCAGTAAAAAGCTGGCGGAAGCCTTCCTTAATTTTTGCAGCCGTATGGGTGTATTTCTCCTGCTCCAACAGAGCGCAGATCTCTGCAATGTCTTCCTTTCCCAGCCATTTCCCGTACATCTGCTGTGCGGTTTCCGGAAGTTTGTGCGCCTCGTCAATAATGAGCGCCTGATAGGTTTTCAGAAGAGGCCGGTAGCCGCTGGATCGGTGGATAGCGTCTGCCAGAAAATAATTGTGATTGCAGATCTGGATATCATATTCTGTCTCTACCGCCTGCCTCACAAAGTTCTGGTAACGGCACTGCTCACGCATAGAGCAGTCAGCCGGGCATCGTTTCGGGACGCAGACCATCCGCCGGTCAAAACTGCTGAGATTGCTGGCTGTATCCAGGTCAAAGGTCCGGAGCAGTCCGTCCAGTGCTTCTTTCTGGTTTATATTCTTTCTTTTTTCTTGGACAGCGGCTATCCGTAAGTTCAGCCGTTCCTCGCAGACAAAGTGTTCTTTGCCTTTCCGGAGTACTGCCCGGATGGGCTGCTTCAGTATACCGCTCGTTATCAAGATCTCCGACAACTTTGGAATGTATTCCCCCAGCAGTGCATCCTGCAGGGCAATGCTGGAGGTGGAGATCACAATAGGCCGGTTATCCCGGCTCATGCAGTAATTTCCATTCAGCATACCGCTGTATTTCCGGAACAGAAGGCTTGCGGTCAGATATGCGTAAGTCTTCCCTACTCCTACCGCCGCATCGCAGAGGGCAATCTGTCCATCCCACAATGAAGACAACATCTGGTGGCAGAGCAGGAGCTGTTCCTCCCGGATCGTCATACCATACTCTGGAAATAAAGTACGGAAGATCGTATCAATCTCCTGGTGTGCCTGTTCCTGGAAATGGTTCTCACGCATTTTCACTCACTCGCAGCTTCATGTTCATCCTCCCCTTGTCCTCTGTTGTTGAAATCACATCAATACGGCCAGAAGTTTCCCGCTGGCCGCATGTATCTGATATCAACAGCACACTTCGATTGATTTTCTTTTTTGTTCTGTTTTTTCTGATACCGTATTTGTCCTCTCACGCCCCTGATATCATAGGGAACATTACAGCCGGTATCCGGCGCAGATACCTGCACAGATCTTCCAGAAGTCTTAACTGATTACAACTAAAGGTCGGTCTATCCGTAGCCTGATGGATCAATGGTGTATCATTATCATCCATCCGGGTTCCTGGCGCCGCAGCCCTGCCAAAGGCTGCTCTCAGGATGAAAGGGGCGCTCCCATATAAGAAATATGACCGCTGATGTATTCCCTGCTGTCAAGATCTGCTGTCTCTGCTTCTACGCTTGCTGACCAGCCTGACTTAGCTGTCTGCGTACGCTGTACTCCCTGATGTTTATCCTGCTGTCTGACCGGGCCGTGTCTCTTATATGATCCTTGCGTTTTCTCCTGCTACGCTCCCCCGGATGGGAACGTTACTGTAATGCTGATATGAAGTTTTCAAGGTACACTGTCCCAGAATTCGGATCTCCAGGTCCTACCGATCCCGGCTGTATCCGTCTTCGACAGACCGAAGGTCCGTCCGGAGATGCCATAGATTGCGCAGAAGGATTTCTTTTTCCTTCTCCGTACAATCCGCAAAAAACGCTTCGATATCCGCCATACTTTTCTCCTGCGTCAGTTTTCCTCCTGCTGTCATCTTATTCTTTTTTCCCGCATACGGTTCTAAAAGTTCATTCGCATCAACGGAAAAGAAATGTTTGATCTTTAAGAGAAGGGGAAGGCTGATATTCGTCTCCGCATTTTCAATACATGATACGTGTTTTGCAGAAATCCGAAGCTTCTCCGCAAAAAATTCCTGTGTGTAATTGTTTTCGTTACGCAGTCTGCGGATATTTTCTCCTATGATGGCAAAATCTCGGTTCTCCAACGGTTTCTCCTTTCGGTACCATAAGTATACTTGCATCCGGCTGATTTCACCATTACGCACCAGGTAAAATTTTCTTTACCTGCCAGGTAAAGCAGGCATTGAATCCCGGCGATATCTTTTGTCCGGCAGCCAAAAGTCTTTAGCAGGATGATCTGCATGGTCAAGGGAGCCTGCCCTGCCAGATATCCACGCAGATCTGTATCCCCAACCTCTTTGACAAGCTCCTGTAGCGTAACCAGATGTTTCTCTTTCAATCTGTCTTTCCACTGTTTCCATTTGTATTCTTCTTTCGCTTTATGAAAAGCCATATTGCTATCCTCCGATCTGAAATTTTTTTAGAAGATCAGGCCAAAGGTGGCGGTGCTCTTATCCTGTGTGCACCAAAAGAGTGTAAGAAAAAAACAGCTTGTCGGCATAAAGCCGGTAAAGCTGTTCCTAACTTGACAGCGTAACTTAATACGCCAGACAAAAAACAGTGTGATACACCATATCCAAGGGCAGAATACGGCTGGGATTTTCCTGCGGTTTTTTTAACTGATCACTCTCCCGCCCCCTCTTTCCCTTTCGGAATGGCGGCAAATAATCCCTCCTAAATCACACAAGGCAAACACAGTGTAATACACCACAAAAATTACAGTGTATTACCGTTTTCACATACAAAATCTTGTGTAATACACTGTGTTCCATGGAGGTGATCACACAAGATGGAATATACAAAAGAAGATGTGGGTATGTTTCTGCGGCAGGGCCGAACTGCGCTTGAACTTACGCAGGAGGATGTTGCCGAGGCTATGGACTGCAATGCCACATACTATGGCAACATGGAACGTGGCGTCCATTATCCGAGCCTGGGGCTGTTCCTCCGGATGGTCTCTTATCTGCACCTGTCCGTGGATAAATTCATGGAAAGAAAAGAAGCTGTCCGGACAGATACTTATCAGCAGCTTCTCCGGACATTAAACGACTGCACAGAATCGGAACTGCAGATCCTGCTGGAGAATGCGGAGACTTTGATCCGACACCGGGCAGACATACCCGAAAACCAGTCTAACGAATGATTCTTGAGTTTTACTTGAGTTTTGCTTGAGATTTCTACAGAATTAAGTTTTCCAGATTTGATATCATAACATAAAGAAGGCAGGCAGATGTGCACCTCTTGGTGTTTCTCTGCCCGCCCGTTGGAATTATGATAGTTATTCAGCGTTCTCTCTTCCTGTCTGCATTTCTGCCAGGATCTCCGTCACCTTCCTTGTGGTCTTCAGCATGCCTGCCCCGCTTAAAATTTCGATACAGTCAGCTATGCCCTGCACATACGCCTGCTGATTTTCTTCATACACACACCGCTCTTCCGCATCCAGATATTCCTGCACAACATGACGCTCTCTTTCAGGCAACTGCTTTATTGCATCTTGGAAAGATTTTTCTCTGGTTTCCTTTTCCTGCAATGCCACCAGATATGCTTTTGATTCGTAATAAGACTCCCGGTCCATGTCTTCATAGTGCAGCTGATACAAAAACTGTTCCACTTTTTCCCATAATGTTCCATTCATCTGTTCCTGCTCCTTTCTGTGAAAATGATTTTCCAATTGCTTGTAACTGTTATCTATTATCTTCTTTCGTAGGACTGCATAAACAAAATTTTTCTATCCTTCATCTTTAGAAGTATATTATCACGCCATTTCAGTACAATCAATCATATATCTTTCATCTTTAGAAGTTTTGTGAGGTGTATATGAAAATTTACTGGAGCGGAGACGCAAAAAACATCATCGGGCCACGGGTAAAAGCACTCCGGGAAAAAGCAGGACTCTCCCAGGAGGCGCTGGCCGGAAAGCTATCTCTTCAGGGAACAGATTTTTCTTCGCTGATGATCCTGCGGATTGAAAAGGGGCAAAGATTCGTACCAGACTATGAACTGCTGGCTCTGGCAGAATATTTTAAAGTCAGTACGGATTATCTTCTCGGACGTACAGAACAATAACAGGCAGCTTCGTGATAAAACGAAACTGCCTGTTATTGTTTCTTGAACCGGTATCCCACTCCCCGGACATTTTCAATGTACCGTGGATGAGCAGGATTCGGTTCTATTTTTGCTCTAAGATGGCTGATATGAGTCATTATATTGTTTTTTTCATATGCGTAAGGTTCCCCCCATACTCCTTCATATATTTGCTGATAGGTAAATACCCGCCTCGGCTGACTAGCTAGAAAAAGCAAAAGAGCAAATTCCAAAGAAGTCAGTCTAATTTCTTTACAATTTACAGTAACGCAACGTCTGACTGAGTCAATTTGCATACCTTCAATGTCAATTATATTCTGACATTTTTTGTCAAAATTTATCAAACTGTAAATCACTCCTGCCGGTTTTGTATCATCATCCTGAACCTCAATAATTATCGAGACATTTTTAATCGCTTTTTTCATATACCATCCGGTTCTTCCCTTAATTGGATCTTCCCGGAACGTCTCCCCTCTGTCTCAAAAATAAGAATGGAATTCTCACCTCTGTGCAGAAGCGGCCCCGGAATGTACAGTCTCTTCTGCGGTCCAATCTCCCAGAATCTCCCGATATTAAAATTGTTGACAAAAACACATCCTTTACCCCAGCCGCTCAGCTCCAGAAAGGTGTCGCCGATTTTATCTGCCTGAAATGTAAATTCATAGAATCCCGGTTCTCTGTCTCCGGCGGGCAGAGAATAATCCAGATCAGAGAGATCTTCTAAGGGAAGAGGATAGATATTCCAATGATAATGGATATGTCCGTTTAACACGACATTTCCGTCAATTCCTTTTCTCTGCTCCTCTAACAGTGGGCCAAAATTCACACGCCCCATATTTTCCATCAAAATAGATATTTTTCCGTTTTTGGCAGGGATTTGATCTGTCTTGTGTTCTTCCAGAAGTTCCCGGTCATAGAGTGTGAGCACCGGTGTTTCATCTACAAAAATCTGAGCTCGGTCATTCGCCTTGTTCAGCCGCACAGATGACAGCTCCTCCGTCTCGTTCATCTCACTTTCATACAGAATATACCCGTATCCCTGATCCAGTTTTTCCATTGGCAGTGTACAGACACTTTCCACCGGTGAAGATAAGCGGTTCAGGTTTCCAAAGAAAGAAGCAGAACGGCAGACGTTCAGTTCTCCGTATGCGATTCGGTTCGGCGGGGAGATACGAACGTCCGGAATCTCCGTATATTTTCCAATTATTTTTCTGAATGTTTCATATTTGGGCGTAATCTGCCCGTCTTCTGTCAGCAGCGCATCATAATCATAAGAAGTAACGTCCGGAGTCAGCCTGTCATAATAATTCGCACCGTTCATAAAGCCGAAATTCGTTCCGCCTTCAAACATATAAATATTTACATGGCCTTCCGAAAGAATTGCATCCAGATCTTCTGCATGTTCCTGAATATTTCCGGTCTGGTGCTCCGCGCCCCAGCTGTCAAACCATCCCACCCAGAATTCCATGCACATGAGCGGTCTGTTCCCGATCTTTTTTCTCATAACCGCAAACTGTTCTTTCCCGTGGGAACCGAAATTTCCTGTCTGCAGAACCCCGTCCGTCTTCCCGCAGTCGAAGGATTCTCCATAAGGGCCGTCGGACGTCACAAGCGGAACTTCACATCCGCAGTCTTCCATCAGCTGCTTCAGATCATTCAGATATTTTTTATCATCCCCGTAATAGCCGTATTCATTCTCAACCTGCATCATGATTACAGGACCGCCGCGGGTAATCTGAAGCGGGGCAATAATCTTAAACAGTTTTTCGTAATATTTTTTCACACACTCAAAGTACGGCGGATAGGAACAGCGCAGGCGCATTCCATCCTCTTTCAGAAACCAGTACGGCAGTCCGCCGAATTCCCACTCCGCACAGATATATGGGGAAGGACGCAAGATGACCCACAGTCCGGTATCCTGCGCTTCTCTCACAAATCGTTCGATATCGAGCATCCCTGTAAAGTCAAATCTGCCCTTTTCCCTTTCATGCATGTTCCATGGAATATAAGTTTCCACGGTGTTACATCCAAGTGCTTTCAGCTTCTCCAGCCGGTCTTTCCAGTATTCCGGAACAACCCGGAAGTAGTGGATACTTCCCGATATAATCTGTATTCTCACTCCATCTAAATAAAAATCATCTGTAATTTCAAATTTTCGCATATCCTGTTCTTCCTCATATAATAATAAGAGTTCAGTCTTTAGTCACATAACTGATCAACTTCCTTACCTTACTTTTGTTCTGTGAATGATCTAATACAAGAATATAAGCCGGATCATAAGAAACGCATTCCGTAATTTCCTGTTCCGGACATTTCGACAGATCCAGCTGCCCGTTGGTCATATATCTCTCGTATCTCCCGGCGTCTTCCCCAAGCACCTCTTCCGGTTCTTTGAAGACGCCGGTCTCTTTATATTTATCATAGACTTCCTGTGAGCAGATTACAATATCATTCTCACTGACCGGTGACATCACCATTGTAAGCTTTGCCTCGTTTTCTTCTGTTTCTGCCGTAGAAGCCGCCGTATCGATTTTCACCTGTTCATTCTCAGGCAGTTTTAAAGCAGTCCGAAGCTGTTCTTCCAGTTCTGTATTTGTCAAACCGGTCTGCTGATTCGCATCCACAATGGCAATCGATAGGACAATATTCTGCTGCGAACCCCGTATCATCGTCACCACGGTACTGGTTACAAGCACAGCGGCGATCACAAACACAAGAAGGAATTTGTAGTATTCCCAGATGTATTCCAGCCGCGCCCTTCCCTTTAGTTGCCTGATCGTCTCAAAGCGATCCTTTCGCCGCTCTGCAGGCGTCAGATCCGACTCATGCTTTTTCTCCATCCGTTTCAACTCCTTTAATGTACCTGTCAAACAATCTCCGGAAAATATGTGCGTTTGCCCAGCCCGCAAGGGAGAATCCGATCACCACGTCCAGGAATCCCGCTGCTATTGCATTTCCGAATAAGAGCAGAAGTACCGGGCACAGGTTGATCACGATGATCAGCAGCGTCCACGGAAGATGTGCGACTGCCAGGAGCAGGGAGTTCTTGAACACCTTCTTCGTGCTGTTCCTGAAAAATGCCATCACCGGGAACGCATAAAACATGGATGCGAGCGCGAGAAATGCGATCATATACAGGACTATTGCCAGCGCCGGTTTCACGGAAAGCTCCATCAGCCCCAGCGCACGGATGTCAAAGTACACGACCGCGCCGATCACCAGATAAATCAGCCACACGATGGTCGATTGTTTGAAATTTTCCTTAAACTGACGGAAGAACCCGGTGAATACATACGACTCCTCGTCTCTGGAAATCTTCAGCAGTTCGTATGCAAACGCCGTTGTCGCCGCTCCCGCCGTCACCACAGGAATGCAGCAGACCACCCATAGCAGATTCAGGATCACAAGGTCTGCGATCTTATTTAAAAGTACAGCAAGTTTTCCGTCCATAGCAAATAAACGGCTCATCTCAATCCCTCCTTCTTGGCAATATATCCGGCAGCGTCTGTCCCAATCCTGTTGTATGCGCTCTGATGATAATGATAGTCGTCCTTCATCTCGCCCAGGCATCCCTCAAAGCTTGCCGCCATCTCAATCTCCGGATTATCTCTGCACAGCTTTTCCTGCGCTTTCCTGATCCTTTCATATCTTCGTTCCAGCTCCTGCGACGGCACACCCGCGCTCCCGCCCGGATAACCGATATAATTGTAATGTCCCGTCTGGATCAGATAACATTTTTCGATCCCCTGCTGTTTCATCACATTGTAAACAGCAATCGTATTATCGATATATATCTCGGACGGAGTATTTCTGTCGCCGTCCGTCTCGCCCTGGCACCACAGCATGATCTTCTTCCTGACAGATATGCCCTGGCTTTTCAGATAATCCACCGCGCTTCTGAACCGGTCCGCCGCGTCAAACACAAGACAGTCTCTCCATTCCTGCGACGAAGTGCCTCCTTCCGAAGCGGAAACTGCGATTACTTTTCTGCCTGTCAGCCTGTGGTATTCGGAAATAAATGCAGAGACCATGCTGCCGCTTTTCTTCTTTTCATCGTTGATCTTAAATTTCCTGTTTTCGTCCGCGCCGAACGGTTCCCTGACCGGACAGAGACAGTCCGGAGCAGTCACCGCGCGGTACTCCGCTCCGGCTTCTTCCGGACATACGGGGGCTTTCGCCGCCTCTCCCCTGCCCGCCATATTGGACTGCCCCATGAACATGATGAGATCTGCTCCCTGAAAATATGCCTGACGTTCTGCCATGTCCACTTTCGTTGCTCCTCCCTTTACACTTTTGTCATCCAGTTCATCTTTATTGTCTTTATCATAACGGATTTTTCCTGAAATAAGAATGAAAAAAGATGATATCCCGGGTGTAAAAAACCGACTACTTTTCCCAAAATGATCAGGGCTGTACTGACAAAACCGGTCAGTACAGCCCTTAAATATGATCTTTATGAAATTTTGATATGCACTCAGAGTCTGTTTCCGCTAATTATTACGCGCCAGGATCTCATTTGCCGCTTGTCTGAAAGTTGGCGCCGCATCTTCCGGGGACGTCTGCCCGTAAAATACGCTGTTGGCGCAATCCTGAAGGCTCTTCGCCACCTCTGAGATTCCCATCGGATCAGGCGCCGGAGCTTCTCCTGTATATTCTTTTACGGTATCTGCATACTCGAACATTTCTTTCTGCTTCTCATCCATCTTTCCGGAATCGATCAGGAACTGTCTGATATTTTCCGGTGCCGGCACGCCTCTTTCCGCCATCATGATCTCATTGGACTCTTCGGAATTGATAAACCAGTTTATAAACTTTGCAGCTTCGTCTTTTACCTTAGAATTTTCGGAAATGCAAAGGAAATAAGACGGTTTATTCCACATTGCCTGCGGATTATCTTCGCTGATCGGCGGAAGCGTAACCTTAAGGTTCGGATTCGCTGCACTCAGTTTGCTCGCGTAGTTATTGTTTTCATTGATCATTGCCGCATCGCCGGTAACAACCGGTCCTGCTTCCTGGCCTAATGCCTGGATCTGTGAATATTCATCCGGATCTGGCTCTGCATCTGCATCCATCAGGTCTTTCCACATATTAAGATAGTCCACCAGGATCTGATCGTCTTCATACCCTAATGATTTGTTATCATCACTGAACAACTGCTCTCCGTGCTGCCTTACCCAGTAATTGAAGAGGTTCGTGTCATCGACCGGTCCTGAGCTGACGCCATATTTCCCGGTTTTCTCAGTGATCGTCTTGGCTGTATCTACAAACTCATCCCATGTCCATGGATCGGACGGATCTGGTTCTTCAAGTCCTGCTTCCTCAAATACCTCAGGATTATATCCTACGGCGATGGTCCCGGTGCCTCCGACAAGTCCGGCTATTTTATCATCGATCTTTCCTGTATTCAGGTCATTCTCTGATATCTGGGAGACATCGATCGTTCCATCGTCAATATAAGGCTGCAGATCTGCGACTGTATTATTGTTTGCGTACGTCGCAAGATACAGATAATCCATCTGTATAATATCCGGCAGCGTTCCCGATGCAGCCTGCGCGGATAATTTGTCAAAGTATCCGTCCCACCCCGCCGGTATCGCTTCAAATTTAACATTCGGATTCAACTCTGTATACTTGTCAAGGATTTTCTGAGTATACTCGTGGCGTGTCTGGTTTCCCCACCATGTAAAACGGATCGTCACGGTATCCCCCGATGCGCTTCCAGAATCAGCAGTTTTGCTTTCTGTGTCTGATCCGCACCCGGCAAGGGAGCCGAGCAGGATTCCTGCCAGTCCCAGTGCCGCCAGCCTTTTCATTACTTTTTTCACTTTGATTTCCTCCTTTAAATTTTTGAATCACAACAGCACTTCGCTGTTTGTTCCATAGAATATGTCATCCCGTCCGCTCATCATTCTGCAGAATTTTTCAAACTCTCCCCATGTATCATGGTAATCGAACTCATAGCTGTGTCCCCATACGTAAAAGATCTGCGGTGTCGTTGGCTCCAGCTTCAAGAACTTCTCGCCTAATTCCATCAGCTTGTCAAATTCTGTATGATGTACCGTAGGATTGAATTTCAGCAGATCTTTCTGTACATCGAAGCTGTAATTGCTTATGATCGTTCTCGCATATCTGATCTGCGTATTCTTCCGGACTACCTCAGCCACTCTGTCGTCACAATTCGGCGGGCTTCCCGGGTATGCCAGCCCGACTATTCTTTTTCCTGTCAGTCTCTCCAGATTTTTTCTGTCCTGCTCTATCTGGTAGATGATCCCGTCATCCGGCATTTCCGTCAAGTTCGGATGAGTCAGCGTATGGGCCGCCACCTCATATTCTTTATATAATTCAGCCGCCTCTTCCGGTTCGATCTTGTTGTGGCTGATCCACATATTTTCTCTTCTTAAGTATCCCGGTTTTCCAAGCAGTTCTGAATTAATGTTAAATGTCGCTTTGAGTCCGTATTTATGAAATATCTTTACGAGACGCTTATCCTGCGTCACTCCGTCGTCATAGCTGAATGTCAGAAATTTCTTCTTCCCAGTATCGGGCATATACACCGCCTCCCATTTTATTTTCTGCCTATAATAATGCATGGTTGATAAAAGAATTTGAATGTAAAACAGCAGATTTAAGCTTTCTTATCGTCTTTTCTTCCTGATCATTACTATGACCGCCGCAGCTATCAGGATCAATGCAATGCCGCCCGTTACAGCCGGAACTGCAATGTTGGTATCATCTCCGGTCTTAGGAGCGCTGTCCTTATCCGCATTTGATGAGCCGCTGCCATTGTTCTGGCTGCCCGATGACTGATCCGGCTGCTGGGTCACGCTGTCAGGTTTCTGCTCCTGATCGCCTGATCCGCCCTGTCCCGGTTTCTCTTCATCCGGATTCTGCGGTTTTCCGGAGTCTGCCTTTTTCAGGCCGTCGATCGCCGTCTGAAGGGCAGATGCCTGCGCGTCGATCTCCTCCTGTGACGCATCTGCATTGTCATACACAGCCTTTGCATCGCTGATCGCCTGTTTCAGCGCTGCCATGCTCTCTGCCGTATAGGCGTCTTCCGCTACGGAGAGTTTCTCCGCCTCGCTGATCTTGTCAGCCAGAGCGCTGCGGTCAACAGGTGTGGGTACCGGTTCGGAGATTTCCTCCAGAGCATTGACCGCCTCTTCCAGTGCGGTAACCTGTGCATCCACCTGCTCCTGCGATGCGTTTTCATCATCAACAACTGCCTCTGCCGTCTGGATCGCGTCTTTCAGTGCTGCGAGGCTGTCTGCCGTATAAACATCTGTCTGCTGAGCCTTCGCTCTCGCTTCATCCAGTTTCGCCTCAAGAGTTCTCTTATCTGCCGACACTGTTTCCTGCTTCACGAGGTTTGCTACTGCTACATTGACAAGCTCTGTCTGCTCTGCAATCGCGCTCTGCTCTGCATTCGGATCATTGAGTACCGACTGCGCCGCTTCGATCGCATCGTTCAAAGCCGCAAGGCTCTCTGCCGTGTAGACGTCCTCTTTTTCCGCCTCTGCCCGGGCTGCCGCTATTGCGGTGCGAAGCGCCGTCCTGTCAGTTTCACCGATCTCTTCCAGGCTGTCCAAAGCTGTCTGAAGGGCTTCTTTCTGATTCCTAACTTCATCCAGTGACGCCTCTGCATTGTCATAAACTGCTTTCGCCGTATCGAGCGCCTCCTGAAGCGCCTGAAGGCTGTCCGCTGTATAAATGTCAGTCTGCTTCAGCGCATCTTCCGCCTGAGCGATCACTCCTGCAAGACTTTCTTTCTCCGCATCGATCTGTGATACAAGACCTTTCATCGCCGCTTCCAGTGCGGTAACCTGTGCATCCACCTGCTCCTGTGATGCATTTTCATCATTGAAGACTGCCTCTGCCGTCTGGATCGCTTCGTTCAGGGATGCAAGGCTGTCCGCTGTATAGACGTCTGTCTTCCCTGCTTCTGCTTTCGCCTCGTTCAGCTTTGTCTCCAGAACTGTTTTGTCCACGATTACAGGCTCCTCGGTATCCGGTATAAAGGAAACCGGATCTTCCAGCGTCTCTGTCACAACCGGAACATAGAACTCCTCGATCGCCTTGAAGTTCGGGTGTGTGCCTGATCCGTTATTTCCCGGCAGACCGTTTGCCGCAAGGCCGTCAAATGTATAGTCGTTCTTCTTATTTACATCATTTGTATCCAGATCCGTCTTACCATAGACGTCCGCAACTGCCACGCCATATTTCTCGCATACTGCAAGTTCAATGGTACGCAACTTTTCCTGCACGCCGTTGTCACGGCTTCCCAGCTTATGTACGGCTGTGTAGACGAGCTGTGCGTCCGGGTATTTCTGCTGCATCTGGTATACGAGGCTTTCAAACGCTCCTGCGAATGTAGTAGTATCGAAAGAAGCCGGGTCGTCCGAGTCTGTCACCTCGCCGTACTGCACATCAGAGTTGTTTGCAATATATTCCGCGTCATTTGTGCCGCCGTCGAAGAGGATATAGTCCGGACTTTCAGCCGGAGCCTTTTCCACCTGCGTAGCGATCTTGCCGCCTTCATAGCCTGCGTCCATCACTGTAGCGCCGTTCACGGCAAATTTCTGAATGGACATTCCCTCTGCTGCTGCCGCAAAGTCTGCGAAACTTGCTTTCTGGTACTGATGTCCGGCAATAAGGCTGTCGCCGAATGCATAGAGTACTTTATCCTTTAACGGAAGGTTTATTTCTTTTTCTTTTGCAGTCAATCTGAAATTGTCAATATACTGCGTTCTGGAATCCCACCAGCTGCATGCGTTCATCTTCGCCAGATTTACCGCGTCGGTCGGAATATCAAGTTGCTGAGCGATCACCTCGCCGTCCTTTTCTTTCAGCTGGAAGCTGACTGTCTTTTCTTCAAAGTCTGCATGGACACGGAATGTATAGGTCTTATCCGTGCTCATCTTCACCGCGCTCCACGTCGGTTCTGACGCGGACGCCGCTTTGTCGTCGTCCACCGCGTCTCCCGTGGTGGAAGTTCTCAGTTCGTTCTTTCCGGGCGCCGAGCAAACGGCAAAAAGAAGCCTGCCATAAGAATCTCTGAATTCAAGTCCCATCTTGTTTCCGCCGTCTTTTGCGTTCCAGTCAAAGCTGAAGTCGACTCCTTTCTGAGCCGCGATTTCAGGCGTAAAGTAGGAAACTGCCGCGGTCGCATTTCCCATGTCCTTTGTGATCAGCATCTGTCCGTTCTCTATGCCCGCTCCCCAGGTAAACTGGAAATTCTCAGAATGAGGGGTATCGAACTTATCGTCAAAAATGACGTATTCATACTCATCCGGCATCGGTACGAGCGGCACTTTTACATCGCCTACATTGACCTTGCCTGCCTCAAGCTTTACAGTGATACTTATATCTTCTCTTCCTTCTGCCCTCACTGTAACTGTCGCCTCCCCGGCTTTCAGTCCTTCTGCGACAGAGTAGGTTCCGGAATCTCCGGTCGTCGTATTGATCGTCACATCATCAACTTTAATCTCTACATCTGCATTTGCCAGCGGATTGATCCCGTCTGAAACTGTTCCCCGCAGGATCACCGCATTTTCATCCAACGGTACTTCAAACATACCGATGGTCGGAGTATCCTTATCTGCTGTTGTCTGAGTCTTCGCCGTATCGAATGTGGCTTCTGCTCCTGTTTTCTCAAATGTCGGATAGTCTGTCCTTGATATATAGATACAGTCTCCCAGGTAGTTTGTATCCGCCGCATCCAGCGGTGTGAAGTTAAAATATGTGCCCTTAGATTTCAACCCTTCATCGATGCTGACTCCGTTGGCATCCTTTGATACGCCTGCCGCGATCAGCGGAGAGTCAACCTTCGGCCTTAATCCGTTTGCTTCCAGAAGCACGCCTGACTCGGCTGTTCCTTTTCTGTCCATAGAAGGAGCGTTTCCCTCAAACGGATCTTCCGTAAGGATGATCGGGTTGGAATCCTTGCCCGGAGCGCTTGTCCCGTAATATGCATTATTATAGTAAGAGAAGCTCGTTCCGCCGCTGAACACAAAGCCCTCTTTCTTTCCGTCATAGAAGACATTGTTGAAATATGTTGCTTTTCCGCCGCCCCACGGATCAAAGTTGTTCGTTCCGTTTCCGTCTGCGCTGCGGTAGAATACATTATTGTAGATCTGGAAGTATCCGCTTCCCATCGAATAATGAATGTAACTTCTTCCGCAGTCCTGGATCAGGTTATAGCGGATCACGCCGGAGTTGTACTGCACGCCGCAGAGAAGAAGCCCCTCGCCGCAGTCATGGATATAGTTGTACTGGATCAGCGCGTTTGTAGATCTCCAGTCCGGATCGATCGCGTTGTCGTCCGCGCCGCCGCCTTTCTTATCAACATTCGACACTTCATTGTACTGAACTGCCACATTGTCCGTAAAGTACAGCTCGATCCCGCATGTCCCGATATTCTCAAGCACATTTCTCTGGATCAGGGAGTCACGGCTGCTCGTCAGGTAGATCCCGTTGCAGGCATATGCCGATGCGCCCTGATTGATGTAGTTGTCCTGAATGATGATATTGCTGTGGGGCTTCCAGTTGCTGTCTACATAGTCCGGAGCTCCGCCGGAGCCGTTGCGGTTCGCCCATCCCGGATTCTCGCCGTACTGATTGCCGGAGCCGTTCCACTGCTTGATCGTGACCGCGCCAAAGGAGTTATTGATGAAGCTGTTGTCCTCGATCACGATATCGCTGAACTGAGTCGCCTGGTTCCCGGTCGGGCTTAAGCATTCGATCAGGATACCTCCCGTCCTCTTGGAGCCGTCCAACCCTGCGTTATTCATAATACCCGCATCTCTTAAGCCCGTATCGCCAATCCATGACACGACTCCTGTCACATCATGCACTTTCAAATCATGGATGCGGAAGCCCTGTAATGACGGAACATCCCGTCCAGCGATGTGGATGCCGCGGTATTCTCCGAGCAGTTTCCCCTGGTCTTCCTGACGCTCAGTGACATTTCCCGTCGGTATCTCCCCGTTTGATACCATGTTAAATCCTTCTACAGTATTAGAAATGTCGAGACCGCTGATCTCCCAGTACTGCTGGTTGCAGAGATAAAGCGCGTCCTTCATCTTACCGTTCGCAGCGATCTGCGGAAGCTCTCCCTCGCCATAATTGCCAATGGTGATCATGGCGTCCGCCGAGCCGCTTCCCTGGGGCTGCAGCGTCTGGTTCTCCCACTTGCCGCCGCACTCAAAGAGGATCTGATCTCCCGGAATAAAATGCTCTGCGTTTACACGGTCCAGTGTCTTCCATGCCGTCTCAGGGCTCTGGCCGTCGGCAGAGTCGTCGCCGTTATTGCTCACATAGAACGTGGTTCTCTCAGTGCGTTCTGTCTGCGCTGTAACTTCTACGGATTTCAGATACATTGTTCCGCGGTTCCACGAGTCCGCATAATATTTGATCGTCTGGAGGCTGTCCGCCGCCTGTCTCGCATTGACTCCCGCAAGAAGATACTCTCCGTCCACGGATACGCGGAATGTATCCGTCTTCATATCAATATCCATGCGGACGTCCTGCCACTGGTCTTTCTTAAGCGTCCCCGCCTCAAGCGCATTTTTCCCGTTTACATGAGACTTATACTGTGTCCAGTCCCCGTCCGTGTACAGGGTATACACGGTAGTGCCGCTTTTATCCTGAATATAGGGGATACTGAACTGATTGGCATATCCCTCCCCGCCCATCTTGATCTTCGTGTCGATCGTGACGTAGCGGTATTCGCCCTCGTCAATGTCAAGACTGCCGTTCGCAAGGCTTGTCTCTCCTCCGTCGGCTGACCGCGTCAGCTTCAGCGCTTTGCCTTCTCCGTCATCCACGAGCTCGCTGCTTCCCGAACCGTTCGAGATGGTCCATCCGTCCGGAAGGGAATCAAGATTTTCCATACTTGAAAAATCAACAGCCGCGATCGTCTCTGCCTCAGGCAGCTGTACGCTGCTTCCGGCATTTCCTGCCGCCCCGCCGTCCGCCGGCGCCGCATAGGCGGGAATACTTGTCGCCGACATTCCCGCCGCCAGAGCGAACGTCAGAATGCGCCGCCCCCATTTGTTCCTTTTCCACATTAAAGTTGTCTCCTTTCTTGAATTTTCAGTATAATTTTACAAAATTCACAGAAAGTTCAAAATGTACAAATTCGATCTCTCACACGTAAAAAACCGATATTCACCCCCACTGTTCTTCCATCAGCGCGAACAGTTCCTGATCTGTCAGGTGGTTCTCCATGTTCATCACAAGCATGACCCTCCGGTCTTCCTCCGCATATAGGAAATCTCTCTGCCACTGGTAATAATGGGGTCCGTCCCCGAGATTGCGGACATAGCTCATCAGCCCGTCCAGCACCCACGCGGTCTGCTTCATATCCGTCAGGCACTCGTTCTCATAGAAGTTTCTCCACTTCCCGTGTTCGCGGGCGCGCATAGCCGCATCCGCCGTCCGGTAGTGCTTCGCCGCTTTTCCGGCGTAGTAGAATGCCCTTCTGTAATCTCCGGACAGGCCTGCAAGGATCGCCCTGCATACTTCTTCCGCCCCGGTAAAGCATTCACAGTGGATCTGCGCCTGAAGCATCAGAGTATCCCTGTAAAGGGTACGCCCGTCCTCAGAGACAAGGGCGTCCCCCGCCTCGCACTCTCTCATATATCTTCCATAATCTGCTGCCGCCTGTGAGCAGAGCTTCTGATACCACTCTGTCTGTTCCTCCAGTGTCTCCACTCCGGTCGCCCACAGCAGATCCTCCGACCGGTGCGTCCGGTCTGTGACGAACTGATGGACCAAGATGCGCGCCACATGGTTGGAGAACTGTTCGCCCGCATGGTCGTCGCTGTTGGGGCCGTAAGACAGCGCATACTTAAAATAATCCCTGTGGAGGATGCAGAGGAGTTCTTTATTCTCTCCTCCATAGTAATCGCTGAAATATGTTTCTCTGTGCTTCTCTATATCCACTTCGCCGTCTCTCCAGATCTGCGCGATAAAGTCCAGATAATAGGTGTGGGGCTTTACATTGGAGCAGTTGACGATCCAGTACGCATCCGCCCCTCTGTCCAGCACTTCTTTCAGTTCACTTTGTACAAACTCCGGCGGATTGGGCAGCATGGTCATATGGTTCGCCGCCTGTAAGTCGTAGAAGGATACGTGGTAATAGATCCCGTTCTCTCCGGCGTCCTCTTTCTCCGGCAGGGACGGCACTCTCGGATTATGGTTGCCCTGCCGCCTTGAGACCATCTTCCCGAACCCGTTGTCCGCCCAGATACGGATCACATCCTCCGGCAGGTCGATCCATCCTTTCTGATAGAGCTCCATCGTCTCTCCGTACAGATTCGTACAGCAGATGTCATCCGGGCGCGTTGCTTTCACCATGTCATATTGCTTCCGGATCAGGCTGCTGATCAGCTTTCCTCTGCTCTCCATGGTGTCATACCGTGGATCATGCTCCCAGAACGGGGTGTCTCCCTGTCCGCGGAACCCCAGGTTCCACACGACTTTACAGTCTTTCTGGCGTTCGATCCCCTCCCGCCAGAGCTGCTCGAACTTCTCCGGGTACTGGTCATAAGAGGGCGTAAGATGCGGGTATGCCCTTGCGAACATCTCCGCCCCCAGCGGCTCTGCATGGTGATGGGTGATGTAGAGCCCCATCGCTGACGCCAGCGAACGGTACTTTACAGAGTTCTTATCCGTTCCCGGGATCACCATGTTGCCCCCGAGACGGAGAAGCGTCTCCAGCGCCATCTCCCACGGCGCGTCTTTCTTCCCGTGCAGGCACCACTTGTGGAGCAGGACTTCATCGTTGATAAACCAGCCTCTGAGCTTCACGCAAAACTGCTTTGATGTATAACTGAAACCGGACGGGATCTCAATGCTTTCTCTGTGAATGAACTTCTGGTCGTTCCAGAACCAGAACGGGAGCACGCCGAGGAAACGCCTGCTGATCTCATAGATGCCGTAGACAAATCCCAGTTCGTCGGAAGCGGACAGGAGCAGATCACCTTCTGTTTCCCGCAGGGTAAAGCACTCTCGTTCTTCCGGTCCTGCCACAAGGCGGATGATGCCTTTTCCGTGCTCTTTTCCATGCTCTTTTTCATGTTCTGTTTCACACTCTGTTCCCGCCTCTGTATGTCCCATGTTTTCATCCGGGCTGCCGAGGATCTTCGCCATATCTCTTTTCAGATTATCCGCCGCCCGCCTGACCGCCTCGCCTGCGGGCAGCTCCATTTTCGTATATCTGTCAATGATCATCGTTTATTTCTCCTGTTTATTTTTTTCCCTGTGCTTTTTTCCTGAATGAATATTTTCTGAAATCTCTATATCCTGAAACCGCAGTCCGGAATATTCCGGCGGACAGCCTGCCGGCTCTCCATCATCATTATAAGTGACTGAATGAACGCAGATCCCCGGGGTAATGCAGTTCTGTACATCAACATTTCTCACATATCCGCCGCGCTTTTTTGTGCCTTTGACCTCGATCCCGTATCTGGATGCCGACAGGTCGCAGTCCCAGATCCCCACGCCGCTGATTCCGCCGGAGATTTCGCTTCCTATTGCGATCCCGTGTCCTTCCTCGATCCTGCAGTCAAATATATTAATGGAAGAACATGGTCTGGCGATCCGGTTTCCCTCCGGGTTCTTCCCCGATTTTACAGCCACTGCATCGTCCCCTGTCCGGAAGACGCACGCAAAAACCGCGCACTGCTCTGATGAGTCCGGATCCCAGCCGTCTCCGTTCCATATTCCCTCGGAGATGATCCTGCAGTGGTCGGTCAGGATATTCCGGGAATAGATCATATGCACGTTCCAGCATGGGCCGTCTTTTAAAGTCAGGCCGCTGATCCGCACGTTTTCGCAGTTGCAGATCTGAATGAGGCGTCCTCTTGCCCTGCCCGGAATGGTATTTTCATTTTCATATTCGCGTATCCTGTCTCCAAGCGCAGCTATTCTGTCTTTCTGGCGCTCTCTTTCTGCGTCCATCATGGATTCCGCAAGCTTTTTTCCGCCCCCGCATATGGTTCCTTTCCCATAGATCAGCACATCTTTGCATGTATATCCTTCCGAATGATCCATTCTGCCAATGTTTAAAAGGATGCGGTAGCAGTTTCTCTCGATGCCCTCAAACCGGCTGGGCTGCATCGGAAGATAATCCGACTCCTTATCAGATCCGAGAAGGACAGCGCCTTCTTCCAGATAAAGCGCCATGTCCGTGTGCAGCTCCAACGCTCCGGCAAGGAAAGTCCCCTGGGGGATATACACCTCCTCTTCCGGTCCGCAGTCGTTCACCGCCTGCTGGATTGCTTCCGTATTATCAGTCCTGCCGTCCCCCTTCGCAAAGTAAGGTTCTTCTGTGATATCGATCCGCCTCTTTTTTCTCCCAGTCTGCACAGAGACCAATGTCTTCCACATACACTCTTCCCCGCGCATCCACCGGACCTCAAAATCATACCATTCGCCGCTTTCCAGATTCCGGGCGGTGCAATGTGTTTTTGAAGTACGGCAGACCGTATGATCCGCTGCACAGTGTATTTCAAACAGATCCTTTATACCAAAATTCCACGGTCTTCTCCAATACAGAGTGACCGTGGAATCTGTGACAGCGGTATAAATGGTTTCTTCCCGCATATCTTCTCCTTTCCGGACAGTTTCGTCTTATCCCTTGATACCGTCCATCGCGATACCGTCTACCAGATATCTCTGGAAGATAATGAAGAATACGACAACCGGTATCAGTGAGAGTACGGACATCGCAAACAGCCCGCCGTAGTTGTTGTAGGAGTTCGGGTCGAGGTACATATTCAGCGCCAGCGGGATTGTGAACTTCGTCGTATCGCTCATAAAGATCAGCGGCTGGAAGAAGTCCTGCCAGATCCAGTAGAATGCAAAGATCGAAGCCGTCACGATTGCCGGTTTTACAACCGGGACGAGGATCTTAAAGAGGATCGCGATCTTCCCGCATCCGTCGATCTCCGCCGCCTCGTCAAGCTCTCCCGGTATCCCGCGGAAGAACTGCACCATCAGGAAGATGAAGAACGCTCCGCCGAAGAACCACGGCAGTACCAGCGCTGTCCTTGTATCGATCAGATTAAATTTCTTTAACAAGATGTACTGCGGTACGACCATGACCTGCGCTGGGATCATCATAGTCATCATGACACAGCCGAACCAGAAGTTTGACAGACGGAACTTCAGTCTGGAAAATGCATATGCGGCGAGCAGCGAAGTAAATACGCAGCCAATCATGCCGATCACTGTCACGATCACGGAGTTCCAGAGGAATTTCACAAACGGCACGCCTGCAACGCCTTCCAGACCGCTTGCATAGTTCGTAGCCGCGTCCCACACTTTCGGGATCAGTGAATAGGTGTCCGTAAACATCGTCTCATTGCTCTTAAAGGAGCTTGCCAGAAGCCACAGGAGCGGATAGATCATCAGAAATCCAAGCGCACAGGCTCCCACATGGAAAACGACTGAATTAATACGTCTTTTTTCTTTCATTCCCATAGTTTAGTCCTCCCCTGTCTCATAATAAACCCATCTGTTCTGGGTCTGGAAAAGTATGATCGTAAATACAGCGATGATCGCAACCAGAATCCATGCCAGCGCGCAGCTGTAACCCATGTCGAAGTATGTAAATGCCCTGCGGTACAGATACAGCACGTAGGACAGGGTGCTGTCCATCGGACCTCCGTCTGTGATGATATAACTCTCCGTAAATACACGGAAGCCGTTGACGATCTGCATGATCAGGTTGAAGAAGATGGTCGGCGTCAGCATCGGGAGCGTGATCTTGAAGAAGATTGTGCTTCTCCTTGCACCGTCCACTTCCGCTGATTCATACAGGGAATTCGGAATCTGCTTCAATGCTGACAGGAAGATCAGCATAGATGAACCGAACTGCCATACACCCATCAGGATGATCGTCGCCAGCGCTGTCTTCGGATTTCCAAGCAGTGAGGTCTGCTGTTCAATACCGAAAAGGCCAAGAAGCGACATGATAACACCCTGATTTCCAAAGATCTGTTTCCATACGATCGATACCGCGATACTTCCTCCAATGATCGACGGGATATAGTAAAATGTTCTGTAAAGTCCCAGTGCCTTATGCTTCTTATTGAGCAGCATTGCCACAAACAGGGCAAATATTAGACGCAGCGGAACAAGGACAAGAACATAGAGGAAAGTCACTTTCAGCGCCTGCCGGAAACTGTCGTCCTGTGTAAATGCCCGGATATAATTGTCAGCCCCAATGAAACTGGGGGTATTAAGCAGGTTGAAATCCGTCATGGAATAGTAAATGGAAATCAGCGACGGAATAAGCCACATAATAAGGAATCCAAGCAGCCACGGGCTTAAAAGCAGATAGCCCACGATATTGTCTTTCCGTTTGTAAATACTTTTTTTCTTTACTTTTGTGTTTGCTTTCACATTTTCACCCTCTCTCACAGATAGAGACTGCCGCATTACCGGCTCTCTTATGCCGTACGGCAGTCCCCATCATACTTAACTAATTATTTCTTGCCAGGATCTCTTCTGCCTGCTCTCTGAACTGTTTCGCCGCATCTTCCGGTGACTGCTGTCCATAGAACACGGTATTTCCAACGTCTTTAAATACTTTATTGATCTCGGCCATTCCTGTCGGATCCGGAGCCGGCGTCTCGCCTGTGATATTCTTCGACTCGTCAATGTAATTAAACATCTCTGTCTGCTGCTCTGTCATCTCTCCGGAATCGATCAGCTGCTGACGTGCTGTAGAAGAAGCCGGTGTTCCTCTCTCTGCCATCATGATCTCGTTGGCCTCTTCGGAGTTTATGAACCAGTCAATAAATTCTGCTGCTTCTTTCTTGTGCTCGCATGTCTCAGATACGGACAGGAACATACCAGGTTTCAGCCACAGGCCTTTCTGGTCGTTGGAACTTAATACCGGCGGTGTAGCCAGTTTGATATTATCATTCGTTCCCGCTACCAGTGTCGCATAGTTGTTCCAGTTCTGTGTGAACGCCGCGTTGCCTGTTACAACCGGGCCTGCCTCAAGTCCGAGCGTCTTGAGCTGTTCATACTCATCCGGCGTAGGTACTACATCGTTGTCCATCATGTCTTTCCACATAGCGAAGTAGTCTGCCGTGATCTGGTCGTCGTCAAATCCGAGCGACTTGTTGTCCTCGCTGAACAGCGACTCTCCGTGCTGGCGTACCCAGTAGTTGAAGAAGTTGGTGTCCTCTGTCGGGTCAAGGCTGATCGCATCTTTTACTCCTGCGTCTTTGAGCTTTGTACCCATCTCTTCAAAGTCTTCCCATGTCCAGTCCGCCGTAGGCTCATCCAGTCCTGCTTCTTTGAGCACATCCGGGTTGTATCCGATCGCTACTTCTGAACTGGAAAGAACGAGTCCTGCCATCGTGTCGTTGATCTTTCCTGTGTTTAACAGGTTCTCATCGATTCCGGATACGTCGATCGTTCCATCGTCAATGTAGGGCTGCAGATCCGCCAGGGAATCATTCTTAGCGTATGTCGTGATATACAGGTAATCCATCTGTACGATATCCGGCATGGAGCCTGACGCCGCCTGTGTGGACAGCTTGTCAAAGTATCCGTCCCATCCTGCCGGGACTGCCTCGAACTCAACGTTCGGATGCTCCTTTGTGTAAGCGTCCAGCATCTTCTGCGTATAATCATGTCTGGACTGGGATCCCCACCATGTAAACTTCAGTGTAACTTTGTCTCCGCTTTCAGATGAGCCGCCATTTGAGCCTTTGTCGCTGCTTGAACCGCATGCTGCGAGAGACGCCCCCATAACTGCTACCAGAAGCAGAGCTGTGATCTTCTTCATTCTTTTCTTCATCTGATTCTCTCCCTTTCTCTTATTTCGCTGTTTTGTATGTATCAGCTTTTGTGATTCTTATTTTAGCGGGGTACAGATAAAAAAAGAATGGACAGACCGGAGCAGGCATTTGAAAAAAACCGACTTTTCCCTGTTTGGGGTAAGTCGGTTTTTTCCTCACGGATTATTCTCTCTTAGTATCTCTTCCGCCTCCATCCGGAATTTTTTTACAGCCTCCTCTGAACTGCTCTGCCCGTAGAACACCTCGTACGCCGTATCTTTCAGCGCGTCGTTGATCTCGCCCAGCCCGGTCGGGTCCGGCGGCGGGGTCTCGCCGCACAGGGGAGCCATCTCTTCAATATAAGTATACATTTCCTCCTGCTGCGGCGTCAGCTCGCCGGATTCGAGCATCGTCCGCCTGATATCAAGGGACGCCGGCACTCCACGCTCTCCCTGCATCAGGCGGTTCGCCTCCTCTGAGTTTACCAGCCAGTTGATAAACTCGGCGCATTCATCCTTCACCTCTGAGGTATCCGACACAGAGAAGAACATCCCCGGCTTCTGCCAGAGTCCGGATCTGCCGCCCTTTTCCATCGTCGGCATGGGCAGCATCTCGATCTCGTCGTTCTGTTCTTCGATCTTTACTCCGTAGTTATGCCACTCGAGGATCGTCGCCGCATCCTTTGTTGCCATCGGGCCGTTCATGATCCCCAGTGTCTGGATCCTGGCATACTCGTCCGGGTCCGGCATGGCCCCGCTGTCCATCAGCTCCTTAAAGAAATCAAGATAAGCGGCAAGAGTGGCGTCCTTGCAGTCCAGCCCCTGATAGTCGGCGCGGAAAAGCTCCTCCCCGTTCTGCCGCAGCCAGCACTGGAGGATGTTCACATCCTCCACCGGGCTGACCGCCACTCCCAGTTTCCCTGTCTTCTCGTGGATCGTCTCCACCGCCTGACGGAATTCCTCCCACGTCCATCCGTTCTCCGGCATAGGAACCCCCGCTTCCTCGAAGAGAGACGGGTTCGCGCCCACCGCCATGATGTTGGTGGAGAATGGAATCCCGGTCATCTTTCCGTCCACTTTTCCCGTGTCCATCAGTACGCTGTCGATGGCGGATATATCGATGGTCCCGTCCTCAATATACGGCGACAGGTCTGCAAGGGACCGGTTTCTCGTATAGGTATTGATATACATATAATCCATCTGCACGATATCCGGCATCTCCCCGGAAGCAGCCTGGATCGCCAGCTTGTCAAAGTATCCGTCCCAGTCAGAAACTACAGGTTCAAAAGAGATATCCTCATGCTCTCTTTCATAGGCGTCCAGGACCTGCTGGGTGAGCTCCTGCCGTCTGCTATCTCCCCACCATGCGATCCGGATCGTGATCTTTTCCCCGCCGTCTGTATTGTCCGCGCTGTCTCTCCCGTTCCCGCAGCCCGGCAGAGCCGCCGCTGCCAGTACTGCCAGCGCTGCCAGCAGAGCACGAAAGCGCTTCTTTCTCTTTGCAACGATCATCATACCCGCTTCCTATCCTTTCCTTTTTCACATCAGCCCTCTTCTGACAGTTCGCCTTTCTTGATCTTCTCCTTATACTCCGTCGGGCTCATATCCGTCACTTTGCGGAACGCCTTGGAGAAATACTGCCCGTCCGGGGCGTACCCCACGATCTCCGCAAGCTGCGAGAGCCGGATATCCGGGCGGTAGAGCATAAGCCTTTTTGCCAGTGCGATCCGCCTGTTTAAGAGAAATGAAGAGAACTTTTCTTTCATGTGCCGTGAGAACAGCCTGCCGAAATACTCTTCATTCATATAGAGTATCTCTTTTGACAGATACTGGATACTCAGGTTCTGACTGCCGAGATTCTGATAGATTGCAAGGAGGATACGGCGCATCCGCTCTTCTTCTGCCTCCGGCTGGCCCGTCAGGTTCTTTTCCGCGATCTGCCCTGTCAGGATCTCCACGATCCTGCCTGTCTCTTCCGGCAGCCGTCCGTCTTCCAGACCGGCAGTCCCGAGCATCTGCGCGCCCCACCGGCATACCTCCTCCATCTTCTCCCGGCTTAGGTTCTCTGCTTTCATTTTCAGGTACATCAGGTATACTTCAAAGAGGATTTCCTCAAATGAATCCGCTTTCTGTATCCTGTAACAGTCAATGAGGGCTTCCATTTCCCCTGCGTTCTCCCCGAAGTTTTCCCGGCTGATCAGGCTCCCCTCCGGGAACATGTAGCCCATCTGAAAGAGATCCTCCATCTCTATATACAGCCTGCCCAGATCCTCCGCGCTGCCGCCGGCGCTCGCCGCGGCGAGAAGGCCCCTCTTAGCGAACGGCGCAAGCTCTGTATAGATCCGCTTTGCAGCTTTGCGGAGTATGTCCGTATCCTGTTCTTTCAGAAGGAACACGACTTCTTCATCAATGCAGACCGATTTCAGCACAGAATGTCCGCCTAACAGTTCCTTTAACACATTTTCAAGAATAAACTGCTCAAGCTCATCAAACCCTTTCTCCGCGCGGAATCCCAGCAGACGGAGCGGTTCCACCGCGGCGCCGATCTCTTTCAGAAACCGTCTGCCCTCTTCATTAAGTGTTTCCCGCTCCAGCAGAAGGTTGCGCAGGATCTGTTCCCTCGCCCTCGGCAGGAGCTGTTCCACTGTCTGCCTGTAATCCTCCATCTTCTGTCGCTGTCCGCGCTTCTTTTCGATCTCTGCCTCTACCTTCCGCAGGATCTCCGATATCCGTTCCTCATCGCAGGGCTTCAGCACGTAGTGGCGCACGCCCAGCTCCATTGCCTGGCTGGTGTATTCATATTCCCCGTACCCGGAGAGCACGATGAACTCTACGGACGGGAATTCTTCCCGTGCCGCCCGGATCAGCCCGATCCCGTCCATGACCGGCATCTTGATATCCGTCAGGACAATGTCCGGACGGGTGCTCCTGATCTTCTCAAGCCCGTCCGCTCCGTTCCATGCGGTTCCGGCAAGTTCTACGTCATATTTCTCCCACGGGATAAACTGCGCCATTCCTTCCCGTTCTATCTCTTCGTCATCCACGATCAGCAGTCTGTACATCTTCCTCTTCCTCTCTCTTCTTCGGTATCCGTATCTGCACTACCGTTCCTTCTCCCGGCGCGCTGTCTATCCTGAACTCGCTCTCCTCATAGGCGATCTTCAGGCGCTCCTGGATGTTATTCAGCCCGATTCCGTTCCCTCTGGGCTTAATCCGGAAGTTTCTCACATCTTCCAGTTCGTCCGCGGTCATCCCCGGACCGGTATCCCGTACTTCCAGAAAGATATCGTTCTCTTCTTCCCTTACTGTCACCGTGATCCTGCAGGTTTCCGGAGACGGGTCCACTCCGTAGGAGATCGCGTTCTCCACCAGAGGCTGCAGGGTCATGCGGGGGATCACATAGGGGGAGAGCTCTCCGCTGACGTCCACGGTAAATTCCGCGCGGCTGCGGTAGCGAATCTCCTGAATGGCAATATAACTCTTCACCAGCCCCACTTCCTCTTCCACCGTGGCATAGGCCTTCTTCGAGAATGCCGCACGCAGCAGGTCTCCCAGCCGCATGATCATCATTCCCGCTTCCTGACTGCGCCCCGCGCGCACAAGCCAGTTCAGGGCGTTCAGTGTATTGTAGAGGAAATGCGGGTTCAGCTGCGCCTGCAGCATCTTATATTTCGTATCCTTTAAAAGGATCTGCTTTTCATAATTCTCATGGATCAGCGTATCGATCTTCTCCATCATCACGCCAAACTCCTGGGAGAGCTGTCCCACTTCATCCAGCCTCGGCTCTGCGCTCATCTCCGCCGAAACCTTCTCTCCCGCCTTGCGGAAATCTCCTGTCTCCGCCACCTGCATAGAGTCTGTCAGCCTCTCCAGCGGACGGGTGATGATATGAGCCAGCTTCTTCATTACGATAGCCGTCACAGCGAAAAGCACCAGCAGGCCTCCCACGAGCAGATATCGGACAAGCATCACCTGGCCGAAGATCTCGGAATAGGGGAACAGATTGACAAAAGTCCATCCGTTCAGCGACGACTTCAGATAACAGATGAAATAGCGCTGCCCGCCGAGCCGGCTGATCTCATACCCCTGCGACTTCTCCATATCCGGGAGCTGCGATGTATCAAATTCCGTTCCCTGATAGATCATCCCGTCCTCTGAGAATACCATCAGCGCAGAGCTCTGCACGTCCAGCTGCTCCGTCTTCTCCTGGATCAGCCCGGACACGTCCGACACGAAGATCAGGCTGCCCAGATAGTCCAGGCTGGCGTTCAAGCTCTCAAGGATATCCCTGCCGCTCACCATATACGGGTAGTCTTCCGTGGGCGGATATTCCACGTATGCCCCTCTGCCTGCCGCCATGTCCTCGAGCAATTGTCCATATTCCATCTCATTTATACTGCCGGTATCCTCCCCTACCGTAAATGTAGTATTATCCCGGTCCGTATATGTAATATTCTTGATGATCTCATGGGAGTACAGCTCATTGATGAGCATGCTCCGGAACACATACATTTCATAGGAGTACTCCGCTGAGAGTTCATTGAGCCCGTCCAGCTTGGCGAGCTGCTCCTGTATCTCCGTGTCCATCGCGATGGAGTAAGACAGATTCTCCACATCCTGCAGGCTGTCATTGACCTTCTGCGAGAAAAAGTCCAACTCCTGAAGGGATTTTTCATAGAGTTTTTCATCGTATATGCCGAGGCTAATCTGTAGCGCCCCGGTCGTAATGAGAACGATGATCCCGAGAAAGACCGCATAGACAAAGATCATCTTCTTTGCAAGCTGCATATTGCGAAAATAGACAGATATTTTTTTCAGCATTGTTTTCTTCATTCCCTTATCCGGCTGTTTACCATTTTCATTTGATATATTATAGTCTTAACTTTCCACCGCATCAATCTGTTTTTTACTTTTACGCCGGCTTTTTGCATAGATTTCTGCATGACCGCATCTGTCACTGTTCGATCCCGCCGATCTTCGCCGTCTCCCGCCACTCCTTCGGTGACATCCCGTACTCCTTTTTAAACGCTTTATAGAATACGGAGTAGTCCTTAAAGCCGTACTGCATGCACGCTTCTCCCGCTTTCGCGCCGCCTCGCAGCGCCTCCTGCACGGCTGCGAGCCTTTTCTTCATGATATATTGATGGACCGGGATCCCGATATTGTCCTTAAACGTATGGGCAATATAAAATTTGCTCACATAGAACTGCGCCGCAAGCGTCTCAAGGGCGAGTTCTTCATCCAGATGGTCTTCGATGTATCCCACAAGGGCGCTGTAAAGATCCTGCCCCTCGTGATCCATTTTCTCATGCTTCTTTTCATAGACCGACCGGTTCAGATGCAGGAGCAGATCCCTTACGCATACCGGGATCTGCGCTTCTCTCCCGTACCGCTCCCCCTTCGTCTCCTCGATCAGACGGAACAGCTTCATCTGTATCGCGTTGAAGCTGATCCGGTCATTGTGGAAGATATACTTGCCTTTTGTCCTAACATACTGCATCAAATATCCGTATACCGCGGAGTCTTCCATCATATGGCTCAAATATTCCTCCGTGACCCAGAATACAAACCGGCGGTAGGGCGTCTCTGTATCATGGATCACCGCATGGTGGAAGATGCCCGGCGGGATCAGCACCACGTCCCCGTACTGCAGGCGGTATTCACTGCCGGCTATTTCGATCGACACATTTCCCTCCAGAAAGAAATAGAACTCATAATAATTGTGCACGTGGCTGTTTACTTTGGAAAGGTAGTGGTCTTTATAATAATAGATCTCATAATCCTCGGACAGCATATACTGTCTCGTGCTGAATCTGCTCTGTAATTTCTTTTTCACGCCGCACCTCCGTTCAGGCATAGCTTCCTCTGTTGTGTCCTGTCTGCCTTTACCGTCAGTATACCTTTCCGGAAATTGTTTCGCAAGAAGTATATAAAACAACTTTTGCAATGTATGCAACAATTCTTGAAATTCGATTTAGCTCCCGACTTATATATAATAACGCCAGAACCAAAAAGGAGGCAGCACTTATGAAACCATTTATGGACGAGAATTTCCTTCTCGACACTCCGGCGGCGAAGACTCTCTACCACGAATACGCCGAGTCCGTGCCGGTGCTCGACTACCACTGCCATATCAACCCGCAGGAGATCGCCGAGGACAGGAAATTCGACAATATCACGCAGGTCTGGCTGGGCGGCGACCATTACAAATGGCGGCTCATGCGCTCCGACGGCGTGGAGGAACGATACATCACCGGGGACGCCCCTGACCGGGAGAAATTCCAGAAGTGGGCGGAAACGCTTGCAAAGGCGATCGGGAATCCGCTCTATCACTGGAGCCACCTGGAGCTGAAGCGTTACTTCGGATACAACGGCGTCTTAAACGGCAGCACGGCGGAGGAGGTCTGGAACCTTTGCAACGCGAAGCTCCAGGAGCCGTCTATGAGCGTGCGGGACCTGATCCGGCGCTCCCGGGTCACGCTTCTGTGCACGACGGACGATCCCGCAGACGACTTAAAGTGGCATAAGATCATCCGCGACGACGAGACATTTGACGTGCAGGTGCTCCCGGCATGGCGTCCGGACAAAGCGATGAAGCCGGACAAGCCGGGCTATGCAGACTATATCCGGAAGCTCTCGGAAGTCTCCGGCGTATCCATCTCGTCATTTGCGGATCTCACCAAAGCACTGAAAGTCCGGATGGACTACTTCGACAGCATGGGGTGCCGGGTATCCGACCACGGTCTGGACTATGCCATGTATGCGCCCGCGCATGAGGCGGAGGTTGAGCGGATCTTCCGCGATGCCACGGAGGGCACGCCGGTATCCTCAGGCGACGCCGACCGGCTGCGCACCGCCCTTCTGCTCTTCCTCGCACCGGAATATGCAAAGCGCGGCTGGGTGATGCAGATCCACTACGGATGCCGGCGGGACAACAACAGCCTGGCTTTCGCGAAACTGGGGCCGGACACCGGATTCGACACCATCCATGATTACGGCAGGATCTCAACCCTTGCGGAATATCTGGACGCGCTGAACACACAGAACGCGCTCCCGCGCACGATCCTCTATTCCCTGAACCCGGCGGACAACGCCCTGATCGGCACTCTCATCGGATGCTTCCAGGACAGCTCCGCAAGGGGAAAGATCCAACAGGGATCTGCATGGTGGTTCAACGACAACAAGAAAGGCATGACAGACCAGATGACCACGCTGGCGAACCTGGGGCTGCTCGCCAATTTTCCGGGCATGCTCACCGACTCCCGGAGCTTCTTGTCCTACACCCGCCACGAATATTTCCGCAGGATCCTCTGTAACCTGCTGGGAGGCTGGGTGGAAAGCGGAGAATATCCGGCGGACTTTGATACGCTCGGGAAGATCGTAAAAGGGATTTCTTATAACAATGCAGTAGATTATTTTCAATTTCAGCTTTCAAAGGAGGAATAAATCAATGGAAATGACACTCAGATGGTACGGTTCCAAATTCGACACAGTTACATTAGAGCAGATCCGCCAGATCCCCGGCGTGACAGGGGTCATCACCACACTCTATGACACAGAGCCCGGAGAGGTATGGACGAGGGAGCGCATCCGCGCCATGAAGGACGAGGTGGCAGCCGCAGGGCTCCACGTATCCGGCATCGAAAGCGTCAACGTGCACGACGCCATCAAGACCGGATCCGCCGACCGGGACAAATACATCGACAATTATATCGAGACGCTCAAAAACCTGGGCGAGGAAGACATCCACATGGTCTGCTACAACTTCATGCCGGTCTTCGACTGGACAAGGACAGAACTTGCCCGCAAACGCCCGGACGGCTCCACAGTCCTCGCCTACACCCAGGAAGCGGTAGACGCGCTCAAGCCGGAAGAGATGTTCGACTCCATCTCCGGCGACTCCAACGGCTCCATCATGCCGGGCTGGGAGCCGGAGCGTATGGCTCATGTGAAGGAGCTCTTCGAGATGTACAAGGATATCGACGATGAAAAGCTCTTCGCCAACCTGAAATACTTCCTCGAGCGGATCATGCCGGTCTGCAACCAGTACGACATCTACATGGCGATCCATCCGGACGATCCGGCGTGGAGCGTGTTCGGGCTGCCCCGCATCATCATCAACAAGCAGAATATCCTGCGGATGATGAAGATGGTGGACGACCCGCACAACGGCGTGACTTTCTGCTCCGGCTCCTACGGAACCAACCTGGAGAACGACCTGCCGGATATGATCCGCTCCTTAAAAGGGCGCATCCACTTCGCCCATGTGCGGAACCTGAAATTCAACTCGCCCACCGACTTTGAAGAAGCCGCCCACCTCTCCTCTGATGGAACCTTTGATATGTATGAGATTGTGAAAGCGCTGTACGAGATCGGTTTTGACGGTCCGATCCGCCCGGACCACGGAAGGATGATCTGGGGCGAGGTGGCGATGCCTGGCTACGGGCTCTATGACAGAGCGCTGGGCGCCACCTATCTGAACGGACTCTGGGAAGCAATTGACAAAAGCCACAAAAGGGGGATCTGACGATGAGATTAAATGAAAACGGACTCAAAGACAGGAAAGCATGGGAGGCTGCCAGATATCAGCTTCCCGCATATGACAGAAACAAAGTAAGGCAGGCGACAAAGGAGGCTCCCTTCTGGATCCACTTCGGAGCCGGCAACATCTTCCGCGCCTTTCAGGCGAATGTGGTGCAGACGCTCTTAAACGACGGCGTACTGGAGAAAGGACTGATTGCAGCGGAAGGGTACGACTACGAGATCATCGAGAAGATGAACCGCCCGCACGACGACTACTCTATCCTTGTCACACTGAAATCCGACGGCACTGTGGAAAAGACAGTCGTCGGAAGCGTGGTGGAGTCGCTGACTCTCGACTCGGACAACGAAGAGAGCTTCAGCCGCCTCAAAGAGATCTTCCGCGCAGATTCTCTCCAGATGGCGACCTTTACCATCACAGAGAAAGGCTACAGCCTGGCGGACGGAAAAGGGAATCTCCTCCCGGACATCTCCTCCGACATGGAGGCAGGACCAAAGAAACCGGCAAGCTATCTCGGCAAGGTCGTTTCCCTGCTCTATGAGAGATATCTCGCAGGCGGGAAACCGATCGCCATGGTCAGCATGGACAACTGCTCCCACAACGGAGACAAGCTGTACACCGCCGTCAAAGCATTTGCGAACGCATGGGCCGACGCCGGACTGGCTCAGAAGGGATTCGCAGACTATGTGGACGATCCTGGGAAGGTCTCCTTCCCCTGGACGATGATCGACAAGATCACGCCCCGCCCGGACCAGTCCATTGAAGAGATGCTGGAAAAAGACGGCGTAGAAGAAGCGGCTCCCATCGTCACCGGGAAGCATACGTTCGTCGCACCTTTCGTAAACGCGGAGGAATGCGAGTACCTTATCATCGAGGACTCCTTCCCCAACGGGCGCCCCGCGCTGGAAAAAGGCGGATTCATCTTCACGGACAGAGAGACCGTGGACAAGGTGGAGAAGATGAAGGTGTGCACCTGCTTAAATCCGCTCCACACCGCCCTCGCCGTCTTTGGATGCCTGCTGGGCTATCAGAAGATCTCCGATGAGATGAAAGACCCGGCGCTCAAGAAACTGGTGGAGACCATCGGCTACAAGGAAGGCCTCCCGGTCGTGACAGACCCGGGGATCATCAAGCCAGAAGAGTTCTTACGCACCGTGCTGGAAGTCCGCATCCCGAACCCGTTCATGCCGGATACGCCGCAGAGGATCGCCACGGACACCTCCCAGAAACTGCCGATCCGTTTCGGAGAGACGATCCGCGCCTACGAGAGCACACCGTCCCTGGTTACTTCCGAACTGAAGATGATCCCTCTCGTATTCGCCGGATGGCTCCGCTATCTCATGGCGGTGGATGACAACGGAGAGGCATTCCAGTTAAGCCCTGACCCGATGCTCGACACACTCTGTCCGATCCTGTCTGAGATCAAGCTGAGCGATGACCCGGAGGAGAACAAAGACGCCGACATCGAGAACACCCTCCGCCCGATCCTGCAGAATGCGGAGATCTTCGGAGTGAACCTGTACGACGTACAGCTCGCCGTTCCCGTATGCTGCTATTTTGCCGAGATGCTCAAAGGGAAAGGCGCGGTCAGGAAGCTGCTTGACAAACTGCTCCTTTCCTGACAGACGCACTGCTTTTTCGCATAACTGATACCTGCGCCGCATCCTTTCCTGCGGCGCTGAAAGGAGAATCAACAATCATGAACGCTATCTATCAGACCCTGAAGCAACTTCATATCGTACCTGTCGTCGTTCTCGACGACGCGAAAGACGCCGCGCCTCTCGCGGAAGCGCTCTGTAAGGGCGGGCTTCCCTGCGCGGAGGTCACATTCCGTACTCCCGCTGCGGAAGAGTCGATCCGCATTATGGCAGAAAAGTTTCCAGAGATGACGGTAGGCGCCGGTACTGTGCTGACCATAGACCAGGTAAACCGGGCTGTCGACGCAGGCGCACGCTTCATCGTAAGCCCCGGCCTGAATCCCCGGATCGTCCAGTACTGTATCGACAGAGAGATCCCGGTGATCCCCGGCTGCTCTTCTCCCAGCGATATCGAACAGGCGCTTGAGTGCGGCCTGAAAGTCGTCAAGTTCTTCCCTGCCGAGGCAGCCGGCGGCCTCAAATATATCAAGGCTGTGGCAGCTCCCTATACGGACGTCCTGTTCATGCCCACAGGCGGCATCAACCCGGTCAATGTAAAAGAATATCTGGCATACGACCGGATCCTCGCCTGCGGCGGAAGCTGGATGGTAAAGAGCAGCCTCATCCGGGAGGGGAACTTTGACCAGATCACACAGCTGGTAAAAGATGCGGCCGAAATTGCCGCTTCCGTATGCAGCAGAAAAGAGGAGGACGATATCCCATGTCAAAAGTAGTCACGCTGGGGGAGATCATGCTCCGCCTTACCCCGCCCCTGCATCAGAAGATTATGCAGACATCCTCCTTTGACGTCTGCTATGGAGGTGCGGAGGCCAATGTAGCCGTCTCCCTCTCCCAGCTGGGGCACGAAGCCTTTTTCATATCGAAAGTACCGGATAACAGTCTGGGGGATGCAGTCACCGGCGCTCTTCGGAAATACGGCGTTGACTGCCGGTATGTGCGAAGAGACGGCGGACGACTTGGGATCTATTTTCTGGAAAACGGAGCGTCCGTGCGCCCCTCTTCCGTCATTTACGACAGGAAAGATTCCCTGATCACACATATGACGCCCGATGAAGCAAAGCTTGATCTTGCGCTTGGCGGCGCAGGTCTTTTCCACATCTCCGGGATCACTCCGGTTCTCAGCCGGAAGGCTGGCGAGCTTGCACTCGCCGCAGTAAAAAAAGCAAAAGAGCTCGGTGTCACGGTCTCCTTTGACCTGAACTACCGCAAACGGCTGTGGGAAGACCATATCCCGGAGAAACAGGCGCTTTTGTCTGAGATCATGGAGTATACGGACATCTGCTTCGGAAATATACGTGACGCTGCCCTGTGCCTCGGGTATAGGCAGGAAGAGTATCTGGACTGTGACTTTTCCCTCTGCGTCAGTGAAACAGCCATGCAGGAAATGCTGGAAAACTATCATCTGAAATGTCTGGTCACAGGACTGAGAACCAGCGTCAGCGCGTCAGACAATCTGTATTCCGGAATTGTCTGTACACCGGAGTGTTTTGCGAAAGGCAGGGAATATACCGTCCACATCGTTGACAGGGTTGGTACGGGCGACGCCTTTGCTGCCGGTTTCCTGCACGGGTATCTCTCGGAAATGAAAGAAGAAGACGCCCTGAATTTCGGGATCGCGGCTTCGGCTGTCAAACACACGATCCCGGGAGACTTTAACTGTATCTGTGAGCAGGAAATCCTGGCTCTGATTGGAAGCAGCAGCGCAAGAATCAACCGGTAGGACAGCCCTTTTATGATATTTGAGAATGGCAGATCTGCATAGTAACTCCATCTTTCATTTTTTGAAAGCCGAAATGCTCATAGAACGAAGCGTTTCGGCTTTCTTCCGGCATAACTTCAAGATACAGATACTGTCTATATTTTTCCTTCACTTTTTCTATCATTGTTCCTGCAATGCCATTCCCATGGTATTCCGGGTGTACAAGGACGTAGTGTATATAAGCCAGCATTCCTCCATCATCTAAAACCCTGACAAGACCAATTAAGCGTTCCCTGTCCCATGCTGTGAGGACTGTGGAAGAATGAAGCAACGCCTGATACAATCTGCCGGGGTATTTCCCGGAAATCCACCCGACAGACAAAAATAATTTTTCAATCTGTTCCTGGTTAAATCTTTTTTCTTCCGTATATGTAATATTCATGTCAAATTCCTTTACAGATTTTTCAGCAGTATTATTTTATGATTTCCCATGCGCAATACAGTAAAAATAGTGAAAGGATTCCATTGATGGCGCGGAAATGCCTTCTGTAAATATTTTGAAGCTTCATCCCTAAAAGCGCCCATGTAAGCGAAGCCACACTTCCGATCGCAGTCACTCCCACGCCTGCCAGAATAAGCAGCGGAACACTTTTTATATAGGGGATAAGATATGCTGTCAGCAGTGTGCTGATATAAAAATATATTTTCACATTTACAAGCTGTAACAAAAAGCCTGTTAAGAAACCGGGCGTTTCATCTATATTATTTTCTTTCTGTCGGCTGACAGCAATATGGATCGCCAACCAGACCATATAAACAGCGCCGGCATATTTCAAAACGGACAGAGCCGGGGAAAGCACCATATTCAAACTGTACAAAGCCAGCATACAGATCATCTGAACCAGCAGATATCCGCAGCAGATTCCTAAGATCAGTTTTTTCCCCTTTTTCCATCCGAAACATGTTGTTGTATTCATGGCCAGAATATTGCCCGGTCCCGGCGTAAAAGAACTGATGATCATATAGCATGACAGCGTTCCGAATATAGACGTCGTCATTTAAGAGTTCCTTTCCGTTTTCATTTTATATAGTCACATTTCTGGCACTGGGTCATTGTATGTTCATTATCTTCCCGGTAAAAGGCTCCTGACCACCTGCAGATGCTTTGGAGGATCGGTACCACAGACTTTCCTTTTGCTGTCAGCGAATATTCCACTCTCGGCGGAATTTCGTCATAAGATTTTCGTTGTACGATTTCGTCAGCGATCAGTTCTTTCAAAGTTGCCGCCAAAACCGCATCCGTTATATTACACATCTCTTTTCTGATCTCACTGTATCTCAGCAGCTTTTTCTCTTCCAATACGCAAATAATTCTGGACTTCCACTTTCCCCCGAAAACATCCAGCCCATATTCCAACGGGCAGCGGATATCTTCCTGCATTTTTTTCTGATACATCTTTCTCCACTCCTTCCGCCTGCATTGTACCATGCAGCCAAAATTTTCGAAAGTAAGGACGGGTGCAAAGTGCCCCTCTATACCCGTCCTGCATAAATTTTCCTGTACTGAATCAGAGAGCTTTCTTGTTGTCTGCACCCGGAGTAGTTATAATTACCTTTTCCGGTGTTATGATCAAAGCCCCCTTTGCCGAAGCGGCTCCATGGAACATTTTCTCAACCGTGGCTTTAAACGTATCAACAACAGCTCCCTCGGATACATACTCTGCTAAGCCCTTAATCTGGTATCCTTCCAAATTTTGAGGATCATACACGGAAATGGCAATCTTGCCGTTGTTCTCCTTAATATTTTTCAAAGTAGTCTCCAGAAACACATCTCCGACAACCAGCTTTCCGTCCTCCGCTACATTCTTAAATGCAACCGGAACGACATTCGGCTCCCCATTTGAGCAAGTTGCTAAATCCCACATACTTGTTTTCAGCAGTTTCAAAACATTTTCATTCATCATAGCAAACCTCCATTTTCAATCTGCTTATCAGTTAAGCTTTATTTATTATAAGGAAACAGCTTATAGCGGACAAGATATTAGGAAATTTATAAGTAACTATGTAATTTCATAGTGACAAAATGGGGTCTTGTAAATCCTGTATGACTCTGAAAAAATAAAGATGAAAGAACTGCTCATATTGCTGAAATCGCTACAACACTGGGATATAAGACACAAGGAAAATTCCTCAGTCATTTAAGAATTACAATAACTCAATTTCATCTTATTATCGTACAAAAATCTATTAGTTTTATGTTATATTATTTTATGTAGCCGTTAATAATATATGGCATTTCAATAACCGTATCCCATTATACAATTATTCCGTGTATCATACTGATGCTGCCACACTCCCCGGACACTCTCCCCGTTCACCCTCGTGCTCGTATTTCCTTCCACAGTATAGACAATCCCGTTCTCACATTTCTCCACGATCGCTACATGATCCGGCACGCCGTCGTTTCCCCAATCAAAGAACACCAGCGATCCCGCTGTGGGCGTATTCCCTGCCGCCTGCCACTTCCCGTGGCTTTGGAACCATGACATCCCATCGGAACACAAAGAAAATCTCGGCATTGCCCCGCTCTCAATGAATCCTGCCTGCTCGCCGCACCAACTTACAAAGCAGGCGCACCATTCCTGATAGGAACCGAATCCGTACCAGCTCCAGTACTTTTGGCCATCGCTGGCTCCGATCTCAGCTTTGGCAATGTTCACGATCTGCTGGTTTCCAAACAATCCGGCAAATATATTCTCTCCGGAGTAATATCTCTGCACATGGGGAACATACTCCGGGTCCCCGTATCCGGACCATCCGTGAGCCGCCGCTTGTTGCTGGCTGAACTCCAGAGCGTTCTCCAGGCTGTATCCGCCATAATTCGTAAGTGCCCACCCTATGTAGCCATTTCCGTAATTGTACCCCTGCCAGCTGAGTTGCAGCTTTCCCATGTCCGCCGGGCTTTCACACCCGGCCTGTCCCACACAGTCTGCATAATACTGCACTCCCACCTGGATGGAATACTCCGGATCCTGAATCGCACCGGGACTGTTGGGATACCGGGTATTGTACGGGCACTCGCTTGCCTGCATGGGATCCGTTCCCCTGCCTCCGCTTTCCTGCATCATGATCGCCTGAATGGATGCTACATATTCCGGGATCCCATACTGGGAAGCATACTTTTGAATAGTTGACGTATAGGCTAACACCTCCTGGCTTAAAGGCTCTGAGCTTTCTCCTCCTGAAGAAGCTGCAAGCCCTCCGACCACGCCAAGAACGATTATGAGGAGAACCGCCGCACCGATGCCGGATATCAGAGCCACCGCAGACCGGACGGCAGACACCGCTGTCTTTACCGCCGTTGTTATTCCTCGCAAGGTCTGCTTTGTCCCCCGGATAGCTGTTACGGTTCTCTGCCTCCCTTTTACCGCCAGCTTTTTCCCGGCCTGAAAGATCTGTTCCCTTTTTCCTCCGGATGAAACAATTTCTCTTCCCATCCGTGACGTCCGTCCCGTGGCTTTAATCCGGTCGCCGGGAGAATGGGTCAGCTTTCCAGACTTTCGGATATCTTCCCTGCCGGTAGATCTTCGGGTTCCCTGAGGGGTCTCCACCTCTTCTCTGGTCTTGATCCTCATACGGTCCGCCTGTTTGTCCCGGATAGCAAGTTCTTTTTGATCCCCGGAGGTTTCCGGCAGTTCTCCCTTGTTTTCTCTGTTCCCCTGTCTTTGCAGATCCGTATTCTCTTTATTTTCTTGGGAATGCCTTTCTTCCCATTTATCCCTCGCTCTATGTGCCGCCCATTTTCCGCCGTTCCATACAGCACGTCCTCCGCCGTCCGCAGCCTTCTCCATCCCGTGTTCCAGACGGTTTCCGGCATCCTCGTTCATGGAAGCGCCATCCCCTGATGTGGAAAAGGAAGGCGATTTCAGCATATCAGCAGATTTGACTGTGATATCCCTGACCAGCTCTTTCGGGAGCCTTGCCGCTGCATTCTTGATCTTTGGCGTGCGGTCGATCTCTCTTGTCTTAATGTCCGGCATAAACCACCTCCCTTTGGCTGTTACGATTTACCTGTTTCCATTTTCTGGCAAAATGCCTTTATCCACGGACAGGCTCTGTCTTGTGTTTCTGTGCCGGTTCTGATACAGCCGTCCGGTCCGACTTCAACGCCCGGATCGTTTCCCGTACAGAAGGACGGGGTGTACTTTCCTGTTCTGTCAGATGTTCCATCCGTTCCAGGAAATCTCCGGTTTTCCGCTCCATATTCTGCAGGATCGCCATACTCTGGAACATCAGTCGCTGGGTTTCAAATACCAGACCCCGTTCCGGATCCCTGCCTGCGGTCTTCTCTACCTTTTTGCCTGTCAGCGCACGTCCCGCATTTTTCAGATGCCTTTTTGCCTCATACATTTCCTCTGCCATGTCTGCCAGTTTCTCGATCCCCCGGTCTGTCGAGCCAATCGCACTCTGCAGTAGACGCTGTACCCTGATCATCATCCCCGACAGGTGAAGGGTGTTTACCATCCCGGCTAACGCCTCCCGCCCTTTCTCCTTCCCAGCTCTTACCGCCTGTCCTACTCTCACCAGAAATGTCTTTTTCAGGATTCCCAGCTGTCTCCCAGCCTCTTCTGCTCGTTCGGAAACCTTCGCCACGATCTGTTCCGCTTTTGCCCGGATCTCCTGATTTTCGATCCCGGAGATCTGCTCCCGCATTTCCTTCAGGTCTTTCAAAACCATTTCCATCTTCGTTTCCATATCATCAATATAATCCGCCATCTGCAGGACCTGTTTCTTCTCCGCAGCCATCCCATTCTGCTCCAACATCCGGAACAGCTTCTTAAGATTTTCCTGTTCTCTAAGCGGTATCTTTAACGCATTTTCTTTCTCCATATGTCCTATCCTCCTTCCAAACGCAGGGCAGCCGCCGGAGTCTGATTTACCCGGCGGCTGCCCTGCATAGCATTATTATCATTTTTCAAAATTTTCTTTCTGAACCCTCTTGACAAAATTGTCACATCTCATTAGAATGACAATTAAGAAATGGGGTTTTTTCCAAGTAAGATCTTAGGATTAGAACGGGTTGCTCGTTTCTTTTTTTATGTCCAAAATATCATACAGATAAAATTTCCCATCTTTGGCATGGCGGATCGGCATAGATGCATGATACACATTATAACGTTCTGTCTCGCCCTTCTCATTACATACCGGCAGGGCAAAATAAGAATCATAACGGTACCAGCCATACGCCGCATCCCGCAAATGTTTCTCCCCGGAGTTTTCCCGAAAATGCTTTCCTATTGCCGTCTGCAGCAATTCCGGGATTCCCTGCGCGCATTCGCCTTTGCTTTTGCATTGGCGCCTTTCAGAGAATAGGTATAATTGGAACCTGTATATTCATCCGGCAGATCGCTGCCAATATAAACCATGTCTTCTGTAGCCTCGATCTTATAGCTGTTTCCCACATATTTCTGCAGATACTCTTTGACTGCCTCCCACGGGACTGCACGTTTTCCTTTAAATAAGATCTCCGGAATGACAGCAATCTCCCTGCCTTCTTTATCTGTAAGGATCTTCACACTTTTATCCATTTCTGGTACCTCTTATTTTATATTGAACATACAAACACGTTCCTATCATCTTACCATATCTTCCCATTCTCTTCTATAAAAACCAAAGATTAAATTTTCTATTCTTTGTATATTGACTACTGTCTGTCAATCAGAGCCTCCCCCGGGGTCGTTGTCATCAACCGGTACAGGGAATCCCTCGGATGGCTGTTCTCGAAAGGCACCAGATTGCCCGAGCACCGGATCAGACCGGAGCCTGCTTTCACATTGGTGATATACCCTAGCTGGTTCTCCGAGATATTCAGAAGCCTTGCCAGTTCCTCCCGGTCCGTGGCCGCCTGGTTTAACATGACAATAAATTCGCTGTTGGCAAGCATGAGCCTCGCCGTATCGGATTTCAGCACTTCATCCACGTTCTGGGTCATGGCGTTCATAAACCCGTTGTATTTCCGGATCCGCTTCCACAGCTTGTAAAAAAATTCCGAACTGAACTGATACCGGAACAAAAGATAAAACTCATCCACAAAGATCCAGGTAGTCCTGCCCTTCTTCCAGTTCTGGATCATCCGGTTGAAAATGGCGTCCAGGGTCACCAGCATACCGATGGGCATGAGCTGTTCCCCCAGTTCCCGGATATCATAGGCGATGATCCGGCTCTTCGTATCCACATTGGTCTTCTGGGCAAAGGTGTTCAGGCTGCCGTTGACGAACAGCTCCGAAGACAGCGCCAGATCCCTTGCCTCTTCCTCCGGCTGGAGCATCAGCTGGCGGTACAGGTCTTTTAAGGTGGGCACTTCCCCTTCATATCCGCCCCGGATATAATCCCGGTATATATCTGCCGTACACCGGTCCAGGATGGACCGCTCCTTTGCATTCAGGTTCCCGGCTCCCACCAGCTGTTCAAACAGGGAGAGGATAAACTGGCTCTTTTCAATGAGCGGATTCTTCTCATCCCCGTATGCGCTGTCCATATCCAACGCATTCAGATGGGTATCGGAAGTGGCGGACACCCGGATCACTTCTCCTTTCAGGGCTTCCGTGAGCAGGGTAAATTCAGATTCCGGATCCAGGATCAGGATATCGTCATCCGGTCTGGACAGAGCCAGCGCCACGATCTCTTCTTTCGCCGAGAAACTCTTTCCCGACCCGCTGACGCCAAGCCGGAAGCTGTTGCCATTGAGCAGCTTTTTCCGGTTCACCACGATCATGTTTTTACTCACCGCATTCTGTCCGAAATAGATGCCGCCCTCATGCATGATCTCCTGGGTATGGAAAGGGATCAGCACCGCCGTAGATTCCGTAGTCAGAGTCCTCAGGGCACGGATCTTTTTCTGTCCAAAAGGCAGGGCTGTCTGCAGGCCGTCCAGTTGCTGCCATCGCAGGATGGAAAGCTGGCAGAGCTGTTTCCTTGCTATGGATTTTAGCGTTTCCGTATCAGAATCCAGCTGTTCTTTAGTGTCTGCCATATGCACCAGCGTCAGGATCCCGAACATCATCCTCTGGTCTCTGGTCGTCAGGTCATTTAACATTTCTTTTGTCTCCGTTCTCTGCAGTTCCATATCATATGGAACGATGGCGGAAAAGTTATTGTTTTCATTCTGCCGCCTCTGCCAGTTCGCCACATTGGTCTCTACGCCCAGCAGCTTGTTCTGGATCTCCTTTACCGCCTCATCGGTAGGTACCGGAAGGATATCGATGGACAGCATCAGGTTCCGGCTCAGATCGCACAGTTCCGAGATCATGCTGTCTTTTACATAGTTGGCGTAGTCCTGCATATACAGGACTCTGCCATAGCGTCCATTGATCTTAAAATGATCCGGTGCAAGCTCCATGGAATCCGGTGCGATCCAATCCTGAAAACTGTGTCCTTTCTTCGCAAAGGTCTTCAGGTCAAAGGGCACACAAGGCGGCTCCTCCTCCCGGAAAAAATCCCGGAAGATCTTCAGCCTTTCCCCTGCGTCCAGCTCTTCGCCAACAGAAGACAGCTTGCTTAAGTGTGTCATGATCTCCGTTCCCACACGGGAGAAGAAGGTTCTCGCCTCATCCACGTTCTTTTTAAAGATGCTGATGGTCAGATACCGCTCCCGGATGATGCTGTTGTTGGTCTCGCTGATCTTGGAACGCAGCATATCATTGTATTCCTCCCGGTAATGATCCAGGTCATCCCCTTTCATAGGAAGCAGGATGGAGTGTTCAAACTCTTCTTTATCAATCCGCCGGTTATTGATGGTGATCTTGGCTGTTGCTCCGGAATCCAGAGCGTTCAGAAGTTCCGAGTAATTCAGGAACAGGTTCTTCTTATTCTCTTTGTCCGCAATGTAATAATTGATATCTGTGAACCGGTAAGACTTGGAATACAGTTTCCCTGTCTTGAAGATCCCATCCGGCCAGACGCACTGGATGGGGATGGCCTGCTGGACAGACCGTGGGATCTTAAACTTCTCTTTCTCCTGTCGTAATGTCTGATGCAGTGTTTTGATCAACCGCATCCCCCCTTCCTATCTGATATTTTCTCCAATGTTTCTCTGATGGCAGTTTTTCCGTCTGCCTTTTGTTTCCTTCTTTTTGTCTCCCCGATGCTCTTTCTTCTGCTTCCTGCTCCGCTTCTGCTCCACAAGCTCTGCCCCGTCTCCGCAGGATCGGATTCCCTCCCGGATCATTTCATCCAGGCAGACGGCATACAGATTCTCAGAGCGGAACACTAGCCGCTTCGGATACAGCACCTCGGATTTCAGCCATGCCCAGACAAACTGCTCCAGCGTCATCTGGTGGTATTTAAAAAAGCCGCATCCAGCAAAGGGTGCGGCGGACAGGATGCAGAGCCAGCCTGTGATCTCCGTTCCAAGAATGTCTTTCAGTCCAAGATAGACACCCACTGCGGCTGCCACCGCCAGCAGGGAAAAGAAACTCTGGCGCATGCTCAGACCGAAGAAAAAGGATTCCTGATAATCCTGGATCTCTTTATTCATTTTAATTTCCACGTATGTTCCCCTCCTACCGCTCCATCTGTGTTCTCTTTCTGTCTTTCGGTTTCTTTCTGCTCTGCAGTTCCGGGTGATGCTTCAGAAATTTCTCCACGCCTTTCGGATCCAGTTCCCGCAGCCGTTCCATGTCAAATGCCACCTTCTGAAAAACACAGAATCCGGAGCTTGCTGTTTCTGGAAGCACTTTTCCAAGCCTGTGCTTTTTGATAAAAGCAATCTTATCCTCACTGAAATCATGGCTGATATACGCTTCATTCGCTTCTGCAGGTGCAAAAGGAAGATTTACCGTCAGGTCTCCAAAAGAGTCCCAGACCTGGCCTTCCTTACTCAGCATCCCAATATACAGGCCGTTTCCATGTATGTATTCAGCCACTTCCAATGCGATCTTCTCTGTTCCCAATATCCAGTTATACTCTAAAGTCTGTCTTCTTTTCATTTCTGCCTCCTATAATCCCATCATCTCTTTCACGATTCGGTCAGATGCCTTGATCGCCCCGACCAGCACCAGCAGGTTAAAGATCAGTTCCGCAACATAGTTCCACACAATATTTACCGACGACAGGCTGGTGTCTGCCACGGTCGGCGGGCTGGCGGCGAAGACAGAAAAGATGATACAGGCCAATGCAATCACCGCCCCCTCCAGACAGACTCCCGCATAGGAGTGGAGAAAGTTTTTCCCGATACTCTGGGTCGGCTCCCCTGCAAAGGCCGCCAGCGGTACCGGAGCCAGTGCCGTATACATATACAGCTTGAACATCCTGCCGTACACGGTCAGGATCATAATGAAGGACAGCACGGTGATGAGCAGGCTCCCAAGCAGCGTCACGATCCACAATGGGATGGAGTCCAAGAGTCCCACGCTCTCAATGCTGTCCACCATCTCCTGAGGAAGTACAAGCGTCTGGGAGTTTCCGTCCAGCCCGGAAGATTCCATGATCGTGGTCACAACGCCCTGGATGATCGTAAACAGTGCCATCATCAATTCCAGCCCGTAAGCGATCGCTCCTTTTGCCAGCGCAAACCGGATAAACATCTTCACCGCCATTTCCGGCCGTTTCATATCTGCATAACTGGAACAGGTCTTTACTACCCCTACGGCAAAAAACAGGACCAACAGTCCATAACCGATCCCGATCAAAGCGTCATGGATGGTCAGGATCATCTCCCAGATACCGCCGCCCCGGAATGTCTCCGGATCCTGCGTCAACAGCTGCCAGATCTCCGAGAGCTTGGAGTTCCATGTCTCCAAAGCATTGTTCAGATTCTGGACGATCCAGTTATCACTCACTCGGTTTTCACCTCCCTTCGTTTAATGCCTGAGGGACAGGCTGCGCCCTGCCTCCTCCCCTTGACAGGCATCTGCTCATCCTGTGATCAGGTTTAAGATTTCTTTGGCAAAGGTGATTACCACACCGCCTGCCAGCGTCAAAAATCCGTTTGCCCTCTGGCTTGGATCCTGACTCTTTAAGGACAGCCCGATCTGCACGATCCCGAATCCCAGCAGGATCAGGCCGATGGCCCGGATCAGGGAAAACACGAAATCGGACAGATTGTTAACTACGCTCAGGGGATCATCCGCCGCAAACACCGGGATCCCGCCAAGGGTCAGCGACAGCGTGACCGCCATATAGACAAGGAAAAAGCGCCGCTGTGGCTGACTCATTGGCAGAGGACGCTTTTCCGGTTTCTTCAATTTTTTGTTTTCTTCTCTTTTTTTGAATAAATGCAATCCACATTCCTCCCGTCTATTCCTCCTGCCCTTCCCCAAGGATGTCTTCCTGGGTGAGCAGTTCATAATCATCCAGTCTCTGGATGTCGATCTGTAAATCATCATGTGCCAGCGGAGCCTTTGCGTAATCATAAGGTTCTGCCCCGCCGTCCTCGGTGTATCTGATATTCTTGTGTTTCATCATGTCATATTTCCGGTCGATCATAGGCCGTTCCCCACGGACAAACAGGATCGCCTTCTTATTGTCCAGCAGACGGATCTCATCCGGCGTCAAAAGTTCCCGGCCGGTCTGCTGGAAATTGGTGGAATAACTGCCGTTCCTGCCTTTCGTCTGCCCGTAGGTATTCGTATCCAGCGTCTCCTTTCCCAGCAGTTCGGAGACGTATTTATGACCCTCTTTCTCATTGCCGCCCAGGTATAAAAATTCATCATGAGGTAAGGTTCAGCTCATCCTTTGCAGGACTTGCATCCCCTCCCTCCCAAACCGCACGTACACCTCTCGATGTATACGGCTTTCCGCTTA
>ERZ1673696.61-NODE-61-length-118576-cov-6.247070_pt1 | contig 118576 bp, 122 predicted proteins | sample MGYA00580226_ERZ1673696 | MGnify/ENA primary metagenome ERZ1673696 (study PRJEB41218, sample SAMN15661743) | gut metagenome | host: Homo sapiens | place: Canada: London | collected 2015-08-20/2019-03-30 | study: EMG produced TPA metagenomics assembly of... | reverse complement strand
CTCAGTCGCCTACGGCGCCAGCTCCCCTGACAAGGGGAGCCAGGAACGCAGGGAGAATTGTTTTTTGCTCTCTCGGCTTCCTCTATTAAACAAGCGTTAGATTTTCTTACTTGGCTCCCTCTGCCAAACAACGGACAGACTTTCTCTTTCTTGGCTCCCTCTGACGAGGGAGCTGCCGAGCATCAGCGAGGCTGAGGGAGAGAGGTCTTACTGCATCCTTTAAGCTTTTATTGCTCTCTCTCCCTCCGTCAAAACTTCGTTTTGCCACCTCCCTCGTCAGAGGGAGGCTTGACTCGTTCCGAGCTGTCTTATTTCTCGTCAAGGGGAGGCTTGCTTGTGTTCTGATCTGTCATTCTCCAAGTCTTCGGCAGAGGGCGATTTCTTTATGTTTTTCCGGGGGCTTAACGGAGAGCAGTTTCTTTGTATTTTGATCTGTTTTTTCTGGATTCTTCGGCAGAGATCGGTTTGAGGAGCTCTGTGCCAATTTCATTGAGGAAAAGCATGTTTTGATATAAACAACCATACATTGTTTTTTGTCCAAATCAAACGATTTTCCATATTCGCAATCTTTTTTCTCTATCTGCTGCGTACAGGATTTGCTATAATATTCATGTATTTAGAGCTTCAGATCCCTGCTTGCGGTATTTTCCCGGCGGCAGTCCTGTTTCTCGGGTAAAGACCCTTGAAAAATAGCTTTGGTCAGGAAAGCCGCAGGCGACGGCGATGTGATATACCGAAGCGTCCGTAGCGGCAAGCAGCTTTTTTGCCTGCTCGATGCGCGTCTGTGTTAAGAAACGGTTGATAGAAATGCCGAAGGCATTTTCAAAGGCGCTGATCACCGTGGATTTGCTGTAATGAAAATGGGCGCACAGCCCGTTGATTGAAATTTTCTGTGCATAATTTTTTGCAATATATTGCTTGATGCTTTCGGCCAGATTCCCTCTGGGCGTTTCCACAGCGTTAGAAAGCGTTAAATATTCGGCACAGACCGTCATAATTTTACAAAAGGCGTTTATCTCTTGGGTTTCTAGTACCGGAATTTTTGCAAGCGCTTCCTTTAAAGAAGATTCGGCGCTGTAGCCGGCAGCGGCAGAAAGAAGCTCCTGCCGATCCTTTTCCGCTCCGTGCAAGACCTGTCCCATCATGAGATAGCCGGCGGGCACGCCGAAATTGTATAACGGGTGTACTGCTTCAAAAAGGCCGAAGCGGCATTTGTATACATAGCTTTTTCCGGTTTCTGCCGCTGCTTTAAACGCCGCTTTATCGGCTTGGAGGCAGCATTGCCGAGCCGCAGGATTTTTTTGAATCAGTGCACAAAAAGGGGAGATTTTTTCAGGATAGGCTGCCTTTTCATTAAAATCCATATCATGCAGTGAAATGCGAAAGCCGGAAACCTCATGCAGAGCCTTGAGCACCGATAAAATATTAGAATTCATAGCGTTCACCTTGTAAAAAAAGTATTAAAAAAACGATAATACAAAAATGATTATAATATAAAATAAAGAAAAAGGAAAGTCTGTTTTTATGGAAAATATCAAAAAAGTTTTACTCGCCTATGGACTTGATCCGCAAAGGGCAAACTACCAGCCCTATGGCAGCGGACATATTAACGATACGTATCTGGTAACGGAAGAAAACGTCTACATTCTTCAGCGGATCAATACCCGTATTTTTAAGGATGTGGAAGGGCTGATGCGCAATATTTCGCTGGTTACCGGATTTTTGCGGGAAAAGATCCTTGCCCGGGGCGGCGATGTTTCCAGAGAAACGCTGACCCTGCTGCCAAGCACCGGGGGAAAAAATTATATCACGGATGAGAACGGAAACTGCTGGCGGATGTATGGTTTTATTGCCGGTGCGGTCAGCCTGGATCAAGTGCAGACGCCGCAGGAGTTTTATGCCAGCGGTGAGGCCTTTGGAGCTTTTCAGCGGCAGCTGAAGGATTTTGATGCATCGCTTTTGACCGAAACGATCCCTGATTTTCACAATACGCTGAAGCGGTATGAGGCATTTCTTGCAGCGGAAGCCGAAGCCGCGCCTGCGCGCAGGCAAACGGCCATACGCGAGATTGAATTTGTCCGGCAGCGGTTTGAAGAAATCGCATCTATTCAGGCAAAGAGCCGGATGCTTCCGCTTAGGGTAACGCATAACGATACCAAACTGAATAATGTCATGCTGGATACCGTCACCCGCCGGCCGCTGTGCGTGATTGATTTAGATACCGTGATGCCGGGCACCGCGATCCATGATTTCGGCGATTCGATTCGTTTCGGCGCGAGCACTGCCGCGGAGGATGAAACAGACCTGAAGAAGGTTACGTTGGATCTGACGCTGTTTGAAGCGTATTCCCGCGGCTTTTTAAAGGGCTGTGCCGGTACGCTGACAGTACAGGAGAGGGAAATGCTGCCCGAGGGGGCGCTGATCATGACGCTGGAATGCGGAATCCGTTTTTTGACCGATTATCTGCAAAACGACATATATTTTAAAATCCACCGGCCCGGGCATAATTTAGACCGCTGCCGTACACAGTTTAAGCTTGCAGCGGAAATGGAAAATAAGATGGATGCTATGCGCGGGATTCTCGCGCAAATAGAATAAAAAGGAGTGTGCAGCCTTTATGGTAAGAACCCGAATTGTATCCTCGCTGGAAAAATGCTTTTTGGATACGCCCCCCGAGACTTTTGAGGCAATACAGGAGGAACGGATCTTTCAAAATCAGAGATATTCGTTTCAGCTGCTGGCTGCCGGCGATATTGAGGAGCGGATCCCCGTTTTGCCTCAGATTGAGGCCGGGGAACTGACTCCGTATATAACGGTGCGTGAGGTCGTCAATATTCCCGTGGATTTTCCCGCCCCGGCAGAACATGATGACGGCTATTTGCGCGATACGCCGGGACTGTATCCCGATTTGCTGCGTCCGCTGCATTATGACGGACGGATATGGATGGTTCTGGGACAGACGCGCGCGCTGTGGATCGACATCGTTCCCAACGGAGCGATCACGGGACGTTTTCCGATTACCATTAAGCTGTTTTGTGACGGCGCGTTTAACTACTGGATCGGGGGGCTTTTGGCCGAGGAAACCTTTACGGTGGAGATTCTGCCGGTATCGCTGCCACCCCAGGAGCTGATCTTTACCCAATGGTTTTATGCTGATTGCCTGGCTGACTTTTATCAGGTACCGGTATTCAGCCAGCGGCACTGGGAGATTTGCGAAAATTTTATGCGCACGGCTGTCGCCGGCGGGAGAAACATGATGCTGACGCCGGTATTCGGGTATTTGCTGGATACCTTTCCGGGCAGACACCGTACGCACGTACAGCTGGTAGATGTCTTTTTGGAGGACGGACAGTATCGTTTCGGCTATCAAAACCTGGATAAATGGCTGGAGTTGTGCAAAAAATGCGGTGTAAAATACTATGAAATCTCTCATCTGTTTACACAATGGGGAGCGTCCTTCGCGCCGACAGTGGAGATAACCGAAAACGGGGAGAAAAAGCGCTGCTTCGGATGGGAAACCGATGGCGTAAGTCCGGAATATGCAGCGTTTTTACGAGCGTTCCTTCAGGATTTTCTGCAGCATATGCGCGCGCGCGGCGAGGACAAAAAGTGCTGGTTTCATCTTTCGGATGAGCCGCAGAAGGAGCACTTGGAGCATTACAAAAAGGCAAAGGCCATCGTTGCGGATTTATTGCAAGGGTATCCGATTATTGACGCACTTTCCAACTATGATTTTTACGCCCAGGGGCTGGTAGACCGGCCGGTGCCGGTGCTGCATCATCTGCAGCCGTTTCTTGAAAACCGTGTGCCTGAGCTTTGGACATATTATTGCGGCGGAAATCCGGTGGGGTACAGCAATGCGTTTCTTGCAATGGCGTCAGCCCGAACACGCTTTCTTGGTACGCAGCTTTATAAGTATGATATCAAAGGCTTTCTGCATTGGGGATATAATTTTTATAACAACCGATGGTCGTTTGAACATATCGATCCGTTTTTAACTTCCAGCGGGGAATATTTTGCAATAAGCGGGGATTGTTATTGGGTATATCCCGAAAGAGACGGAACCGCATTGGAATCCCTGCGGGCGGCAGTATTTTATCAGGGGCTGGAAGATCTGCGCGCGATGAAGCTCTGTGAAAAATATTACGGCAAGCAGCGTGTTGTAGAAGAGATTGAGGCGATCTGCGGTCCGGTAAAATTTTCTGCCAGTATAAGCAAAACCGCGGTAATGCGGCGCATCCGAAAGCGAATCGACGATATGATTTTTGAAGCGGCGCTGCAATAGCGGAATGCTTTAGGGTAAAAAAAAGACCTGCCGCTTTAAAACCGGCAGGTTCTTTTGCCTTACTGGATAATTTTGATGCTGCCGATCAGCGGAAGTTCTTTGGCCTTTCCCTGTGCGGCGTTTACAATGCCCAGAATCATAAATACGAGCAGTGCAATGCTTAAAAGCACGGAGATCAGCCAGCCGATCACGGGAATCCAGAGCAGAATGCCGCTTGCAATCCCTACCAGGATATCCGCTAAAAAGAGCACCAGACCCTGATTGGCATGGAAGCGTGCAAATTTGGAATCTTTTGCTGCCAGCAGCGGCACCAGAAATAGAATGCCGATATAGGCAAGAACAGCCATGATTTTGTTGTTCTGGATATCCGCCGGATCAAACTCACCGGTGGTATCCTTGGTGTTGGTAAAGGTATTTACCGCTGCGTTAAAGCTGTTTTGGGTGTTGTTCTGCTGGGCGCCGTTTTGTGCGGTATCATTTACCGCCGCACCGCAGCTGGGGCAAGCGCTGCTGCCCTCGGGAATCTGTGTGCCGCATTTTCCGCAAAATGCCATATTGAATTACCTCCGTAAAAAAATAATTTAACAGAATCCAACGGGATTTCGGTACTGTCTTTTATACAGCAGGAACGCTATACCCGCACCAATGAAAGGATGTTTGCTGTATCAAAATTCATTAATAAAAGTATAATATCAAATTCATTTGTTGTCAACCTGCAACTGTGCTTTTATAAAAAATTTTCCGGCAAAGAATACATACGGCCGGGCACTTTCGGCCGATAAGCGGGTTCCTATCGCTTCAGGATAAAGTTTGGTACTATAGCACTATGCAAATTTTTTGCTGATTTTTACCTTTGAACAAGATTTGCAATGGAATTTCTTTTATGGAGAAGGTATACTATAAAAATATATTGTTTTTATTACGGAACGGACGAGTGTTTTTCTTGGGCTGTAGCGTAGGGGATAGAAAGGATATCGTTTATATTCTGGAATATACGCAAGCCTCCCTCTGATGAGGGAGGTGTCAAAACGCAAGGTTTGACGGAGGGAGAGAAAGAAGACCAGCAGCCAAATCATGCGGTGCGGCTTCTCTCTCCACTATTCCGGCTTCCCTTGTCAGGGGAACTATCTCCGCAGGCGACGGAGGGATCGCTTTTCTCTCCCTCAGCCTCGCGAATGCTCGGCAGCTCCCTCGTCAGAGGGAGCCGGAAAAGAGAAAGACTTTCAGTGCTTAGTAGGCGAAGCCGAGAAAGCGGAGAAATGAATTGAGTTTACAAATAAAAAATAGGAGAACAAATATTTTCAAAAGATAAGATGTTGTATGTCAATATGTCACTGCAAGCAGCCTCCCTCTGATGAGGGAGGTGTCAAAACGCAAGGTTTGACGGAGGGAGAGAAAGAAGACCAGCAGCCAAATCATGCGGTGCGGCTTCTCTCTCCACTATTCCGGCTTCCCTTGTCAGGGGAACTATCTCCGCAGGCGACGGAGGGATCGCTTTTCTCTCCCTCAGCCTCGCGAATGCTCGGCAGCTCCCTCGTCAGAGGGAGCCGGGAAAGAGAAAGACTGTCAGTGCTTAGAAGCCGGAAAAGAGAGATGGAGGAATCAACCTTTAAAATGGGCTGTTGGTTGTGCGCCTTTGCCAGCGGGAGCGGAGCGGCTAATATAAAAAAGATCTGTTCAGCCGCAAAAGCGGCTGCAGACGCGAAAAGGAGAAAGAAAAGATGAAAGAACGTTATAAAAAACCGTATATTGAGGAAATCGGAACACCTCGTGAGGCTTGGTTTCACTGTGCCGGAGCAGAAAAGGAGCCGGTCTTTCCCTATCTGGTTATGGACGGCGGCGCCTTCCTTTTTATGAATGACCGCCTGGGGATCCAAAACGGCGATCAGCTGCTGGAGAAGGTTATGGACGGAAGCTTTTTCACGCTTTGGCAGAAGGACGGACATTTTGACTGGGACGTTGTATTCGGCCTGCCTGCCCAGGATACGATGCGCAACTTTGAATGGCATATTTTTTTGCAGCGGCTGTATATCCTGCTGCCGCTGGCCACGGCGTATAAAAGGACCGGGGAAAGACGCTATGCGCAAAAGTATATAGAGCTGTTTAAGGATTGGATGCAAAAGCATCCGTATGAGGCGTTTGACGCCTCCATCAGCTATTTTGCCACCGGGTTTTACTGGCGCGATATGCAGGTGGCCTGGCGCACGATTGTTTTAGCTTTTTCACTGTTTTTTTTAGACGGCGCGTTTGAAAAAGAGGATTGGCTGTATTTGTATGCGGCTCTTCAGCTGCATGCGGATCATCTGTATCAGGAAGCCGAAGCGCATATTCAAAAAGGCGATGCGCAGAATCACGTGCTGCAGGTGGGTACGGCACTTTTGTACGCCGGCTGTCTTTTTGGGGAATTTCCCAATGCACAGCAGTACATTGAATTCGGAAAAAACATTGTAAAACAGAATTTGGATAAAGCGATCTTTGCCGACGGCGGCAGCGATGAGGATTCCCCCAGTTACAGTCATTTTATTGCGCGGCTGTATCTGGATGCCCATGTGCTGCTTGAAAATAACGGGTACGAAAGCATTCCGGGGCTGAAAGAGTCAATTGCAGCGCAGTATGAGCTTCTGTATCAGTTCAGTACGGAGGATAATAAAACGCTGCAGATCAACGATTCCTATACGATGGACGTTGGGCATGATTTGGAGATTGTACAGGAGATCATGCCCATGGATTTTATCAAAAGAAAAGAATCCCGCCTGTTTCCGGAAAGCTGCCTGGCGGTGCTGCGGAATGAAAATTACGAAATATTTATAGATGCAATGCCTCTATGGGCCTGGCATCAGCACGCCGGCAGGCCGAATATCGTGGCGTATTATAAAAACCGGCCCATCTTGGTTGACAGCGGCGCCTGTAATTACGATGACCGCAACCTGCGGGATGAGTATCTGATCTCTGCTAAGGCGCACAATGCGGTATCCTGCGAGGAATTGGGCGTTCACAGCTGTGCGAATGTAAAGGATGGCTACAGGATCACCCGGTTTGAAACCGGAGACCCCCAGCGTGTGGAGGTGGAAGGGACATTTGCTTGCGGCGAGGTTTGCTTTGCATTAAAGCGTACTGTGGTGCTGTACCGCGATCGCTTCACTGTAGAGGATGAAGCTTGGGCGGAGAAGGAATATTCCTTTTATAATGTTATGCATTTGGCTCCGGGGCGGTTTACGCAAACGGAAAATGGTTTGATACAGCAGCATGGGGAACGTTTGCTGTATGTAAAGTGCGGTCCGGAGAAGGAAGTGCAGCTGCTGCCCTGCATTACGCAGCAAAATTGCATTGGTGTTTCGCCGGCGGTGTTTGTCAAAAATAGAGGAAACCGCATAAAAACCTTTTTTGAATTTCAAATGCAGTAAGGAACAATCAGACCAACGGCTGCTTTTTGCTTTGCGGCAGAGGCGGAAATAGCTGCACTACTGGCCGGGAACCGATGCGGCTTGGCACCTATATACGCCGGCTGCCCGTACAATGCAGCTGTGCTGTTATTCTGTAAATTCTACCCGGACGCTTCCGGTAGTGGCGTTTACCTCCAGCTGTTTGGGACCGTCTCCTCCGGAGGGAATATCTCTGCTGCCGGTTGTCGTCCGGCCTGTTATTTTAAAATTTTGGGCGCTGTCATGAATGCGGCACCGGATGCTTCCGGTCGTCGTTTCTATAGACGCACTTTGCGTTACTGCGGTCAGCTCTGCATCCACGGCGCCGGTGGTGGTTTTTATTTCAAAGCGATCTGCCGCGCCGGCAAGCGTTACCTTTCCTGTAGTGGAGGTAACGGAAAGAACCCCGCATGTGAGTTCTTTTCCCTCTATACTGCCGGTGGTCATGCGGATGCGCATGTCTCCTGCCGCAGTTATATTTTGCAGGGAGATGCTGCCGGTAGTTACGGTAAAGGCGGCATTCCCGGGCAGGGAAAGTCCGGCGGCGGAGATCTTTCCGGTGGTGTTTATGACCGAAAGCTCTCCGGTATAATTTTCCGGAATGCCGATCAGAAGGGTATAATCCTTTTGGCGGCCTATCAAGAATTGCCAGTTGAAACGGGGATATTCCCGGCGGATGCGCAGTGTGCCGTTTTGCTGTTCTATGATGCACCTGTCGTCGCCGTAATTACAATATTCCAGGATCACCGCTTCGCCGGGACAGGAGAACAGCGTCACGTCTGCAATCTCCATTTCGGCATCTATTTTTGTAATGTTATCAAAGCTTTCCTGCATTCTTTGTTCTTCTGGCTTTGCATGGCACCCTGTGCAGAGAAAGAGGATGGCCGTTAGAACAAGTGCTGTGAGCATAGGGCGTTTTGCTGTTTTTTTCATAGAGTACTCCTGTTTTATAAAAAATTTCTTTTGCTTCTGGGCCAAGCGGGGACGCTTACTTCTTTGTCGGGCCGTTAGGAGGATCTTCCTGCTTTTGAAAAAGCGCAGAAATCTGCTTTGTATTCTGTTTTAATTTTTTTATGTTTTTTTCGATGTCTCCCAAGAAATACGAGAAGGCGAAGCCGCATAGCAGGATGAAGAACGATACAAGGGTTGGAACATTGAATCCGATTTTGCAGCTTTCGTTCAGTACACTGGGAATGATGGAGAGAAACAGGCCGAATATAACCGAAAAGGTGGCGGTATAGAATCTTTTTATCAGTTTGTTGATGAGAAAAGAAATTACAAGCGCGCCTATAATCAGCCCAAAGCCTGCCGGTATCAATACGGAAAGATTAAAATCGGCAAGGGAGCTTACATACAATTCGTATAAACCCAGCGAGGATAAAATGACCGCGCTGTCTATTCCCGGAACAATCGAAGATCCCGCTACCGCTACGCCTAAAAATATGGATTGAAGCAGGTTGGGGTCCGTTATGACGGGAAATAAATTTTTATTAAAGGAAAATAAAGCGAATCCCGCAGCAGCTGAAAGAAGAATAAAAAGAATATATTTTTTAGAAAATCCTTCTTTTTTTACTTCTTTGTAAAACAGGGGAATCGTGCCTAAAACCAAGCCTAAAAAAGCAAACCGTGTATACATTTCGTAATTGCTCAGTAAAAAATCCACTATTTTGCTGAAAAGGATCACGCCCACGCCAAAGCCTAAAAATAAAGGCGTTAAAAACCGTATGTTCTGTTTGAAATTTTTAAATAGCGTGCCGATCGCCGTTACTGTTTTTTGATATAACCCTAAAATAACCAATAGAACGCTTCCGCTCAATCCCGGTGCGATACCGCCAAAGCCTGCGACGATGCCTTTTAAAAAATTTTTCATTTTCCGCCTCCGTTTCTTTTTTTAACATATAGAGAGAAATCAACGAATATAACACAAATTTTTCAATACGTATAAAAATTTTTCTATGTTTTTTGCCGCTGCTTTTTCTTTCCGCCCCTTACTGCTGCGTCCGACACAAAGACGGAAGGCTTTCTGTCCCTGCGGAGCTCCCAAATGCAGAGCTAAAATCTATTTGCAGCAAAGCGGCGGCGGTTATATGAAGCTGTATTTGCGCAAAGTCTAACAGGTAAGCCAAAAGCCAGCTTGCCTGTTCTCTATTGGATCTCACTGATATCATAAGGTGTCGTCTGATACACAAAATAGTTCAGCCAATTGGAATACAGCAAATTGGCGTGCGCGCGCCAGGAAACCACGGGCGGATTTTTGGGGTCGTCGTTTAAAAAATAGTTTTTCGGCACCTCGATATCCAGCCCGGCCTTTACGTCCCGCTCGTATTCCTTCTTCAGCGTATCGGCGTTATACTCGGGGTGGCCCATGATAAAAATCTGCTTGCCGTTTTCGGTGAACACCGCATAAACGCCGGCCTCCTTGGAGGACGCCAAAATTTTAAGCTCGGGAATTTTTTCAATGTCCTCCCGCGCTACAGTGGTATGACGGGAATGGGGGACGTAAAAAACATCGTCAAAGCCGCGGAAGAGAATGGATTTTTTATAATCCAGCGTATGGGGAAAGATGCCGAACATCTTTTTTTCAAGCGGCCGCTTTTGGATGCCGTAGTGATAATAAAGCCCCGCCTGCGCGCCCCAGCAGATATGCAAGGTACTCGTAACGTTGGTTTTGCTCCACTCCATAATATCGCATAGTTCCTGCCAGTAGTTTACGTTTTCAAAGGGCATGTTCTCCACCGGCGCGCCGGTGATAATGAGTCCGTCAAATTTTTGGTTTTTTACATCCTCGAACACCTTATAAAAGGCCAAAAGATGCTCCTGCGAAATATTGGCCGAAACGTGGGACTGCGTATGCAGCAGCGTCAGCTCCACCTGCAGGGGCGTATTGCCCAAAAGACGGGAAAGCTGGGTTTCGGTATCGATTTTCAGCGGCATTAAATTCAAAAGCGCTACTTTCAGCGGCCGGATATCCTGCGTAATGGCGCGGGTTTCGGTCATTACAAAGATATTCTCCTCCAGCAGTGTTTTTACCGCGGGCAAATCGTTGGGTATTTTAATGGGCATAGAAAGCCCCCTCCTTTATACGGTCTCCAAGGCCTGGGCGATATCGTCAATTAAATCCTGCGCATTTTCCAGCCCGCAGGAGAAGCGCACCAAATCGCCCGAAACACCCGCAGCCAAAAGCTCCTCATCGTTCATCTGGCGGTGGGTGGCGCTGGCCGGGTGCAGGCAGCAGGTGCGCGCGTCAGCCACGTGGGTTTCAATGGCGGCGATACGCAGCCGTTTCATAAAGGCCTCGGCCGCCGTTCTTCCGCCCTTTACGCCGAAGCTGACGACACCGCAGGTGCCGCCGGGCATATATTTCTGCGCCAGCGCGTAATATGTATTCCCCTCCAGGCCCGGATAGTTGACCCAGGCGATTTTTTCATGCTTTTGCAGAAAACGAGCGACGGCCAGGGCGTTTTCGCAGTGGCGCGCCATCCGTACATGCAGGCTCTCCAAGCCTAAGTTCAATAAAAAGGCGTTCTGGGGCGATTGAATCGAGCCGAAATCGCGCATCAGCTGCGCGGTGGCCTTGGTGATAAACGCGCCTGCCAGGCCGAATCGCTCGGTATAGGTAATGCCGTGGTAGCTCTCATCGGGCGTGCACAGGCCGGGAAATTTTTCCGCCTGCGCCGTCCAGTCAAATTTTCCGCTGTCCACAATGCAGCCGCCTACGCCGGCGCCGTGGCCGTCCATATACTTGGTGGTGGAATGGGTCACGATATCCGCGCCCCATTCAAAGGGCCGGCAGTTCACGGGCGTAGCAAAGGTATTATCCACAATCAGCGGTACGCCGTGCCGGTGCGCTGCGGAGGCAAATTTTTCAATATCCAGCACCGTAAGGGCAGGATTGGCAATCGTTTCACCGAATACGGCCTTGGTTTCGGGGCGGAACGCCGCTTCCAGCTCCTCCTCGGTACAGTCGGGCGAAACAAAAGTAAATTCAATGCCCATACGCTTCATCGTTACGGCAAACAGGTTATAGGTACCGCCATAGACGGTAGAGGAGGAAATGATATGGTCGCCGCAGGAGGCGATGTTGAATACGGTATAAAAGTTAGCCGCCTGGCCGGAGGAAGTAAGCATGGCCGCGGTACCGCCCTCAAGCTCGCAAATCTTGGCCGCCACATGGTCGTTGGTAGGGTTCTGCAGGCGGGTGTAGAAGTACCCGCTGGCTTCCAGATCGAAAAGCTTGCCCATGTCCTCGCTGGTATCGTACTTAAAGGTGGTGCTCTGTATAATGGGAATTTGGCGCGGCTGGCCGTTTTCCGGGCGGTAGCCGCCCTGTACGCATTTGGTTTCGATTCTGCTCATATTTCATCCTCCTAAAAATAATGCCCGTCGCAAAGCAAACCCTTGCGGCAGGCCGTTCAAAACAGCTTTTGATAAAAGCGCCGGAAAACACCCCGGCTTGTTCTGTTTTTTGCGGTTTTTCCGCAGTGTATTTTTATTATATCCATTCACAAGGATTTGTCAACAAAAACGTCGGCCCGGGGTGCAGATAAAAACAGCCGGAAGCGAAGGACTGCTTTCGGCTGAAACGGTAGGGTATTCCGTGGTGCGAGGTTATGTATAATCCCCTAAAAATGCGCGGTTGGCCTCAAAGAGTTCATCAACCATGCGGCGGATTTCTTCCAGGCTGCACACTGCTGAGGACAGCGGGTCCATATATACGGCCTGATAGACCATCTCCCGGCTTTTTTTCATGGCCGCTTCTACCGTCAGGCTTTCAATGCGCGCCGTTGTATTTACCAGTATGGCCAAATGGGCCGGCAGGGGACCGGCTACCGTTGGCTTAAAGCCCATATAATCCGAAACTACGGGGATTTCTACACAGGCGTCCGCCGGCAGGTTGGGAATGGAGCCGTTATTGAGCACATTGCCGTTAAAGACAAAGGGCTTGCCGTCGCCTAAGCGGGAATTGAAAATATCCGCCGCATATTCCGGGCTTTTGTTGGGATCAACATCTTTGGCCAGAAAATCCTGATACTGCTTTTCCCAGTTTTTCTGGCGTTCCAGCCGCAGATGGAGGGAATATGCATATTCTCCCGGATTCCAGCAGGTGGAATGGGTGCAGTATTTTTCAATCAGATCCGGGCGCTTGCGGAACCATTGGTTGTATTCGGAATTATGGCCGCTGGATTCGGTAACATAATATCCCAGCTTTAAAAACATTTCGTTGCGTACCTGTTCCTTGTTGTAGTACGTTTCGTTCTCTAAAAGCTTTCGCAGGCGGGGATACAGATCCTCTCCGTTATGCTCCAGTTTTGTGTAAAATGCCTGGTGATTTACGCCCATGCAGTGATATACTACTTCCTGCTCCGGTACGTTCAGCCACTCGCAGAGCATCCGTATCGTTCCCTGCACACTGTGGCACAGCCCCGTTACTTCCACGTTGCTGTGTTTTTGCATTGCGCCGCAGAGCATAGACATAGGATTGGTATAATTCAAAAAAACTGCACGGGGACAATATTTTTCAATATCCCGGCAGATCTCCAGCATCAGCGGGATATTGCGCAGGGCCCGGAAAATGCCCGAAACGCTGCGGGTATCGCCTACATTGATATCCACACCGTATTTTTTAGGGATTTCGATATCATATCTCCAAATATCGATATCGCCGTTGAATACGGTGCACAGAACTCCGTCGGCGCCTTTCAGCGCCTGTATGCGGTCCATGGTGGGAACGATTCGGCATCGGGGACGCTGCATGGTTTGGGTAATTTTTTCACAGATCTTTGTAATATAGTCCAGGTGCGCCTTGTTAATGTCCATCAGGCGGATTTCACATTCTTCAAAAGCGGGAAACGTCAGCAGATCCCGCACGCAGCTGGTGGTGAACTGCAGGCTGCCTGCGCCGATCAAAGCAAATTTTTTCATAGCGGTTGCCTCCTTTTTTTCTATTATACTGCCTGCCGGCGAAAGCAAAATAGGAAATCCCGCTGTTTTTATGGATTTTTCTGCTATTGACAAATTTTATCTTCTCGTGATATCTTAAAAATCAGAGGTGAGCTTATGGAAAAAAACGTATACACCGGTGTGAATTTAACGAATTTTCCTTCCGAAGAATACTTTCATATCAACAGCTGCGGGATGCAGACCAACCACAAACAGCACTTTACGATCCTTCGGCAGGAGGGACGGGTGGATTTTCATATTTTATATATTGTAAAGGGAGGTCTTACCGCGGTTTACGCGGGAAAAGAAGCTTCGCTTTTGCCGGGAAATTTTATTTTGTATCCGCCGGGAATACCGCAGAGATATACCTTTCCCGAGGCAATGGAAACGATAACCTTTTGGGTGCATTTTACAGGCCGGACGGTCCCGGAAATTTTAGACGGATTGGGGCTTGGCGGCGGCGTTTATTCCAAGCAGTTTTATTGTGAGGAGACCCGGCTGCGGGGAATTGCGGAAAAGGCAAAGCAGGGGGGCTTTGAGGCCAACGGTGCGCTTTTGCATTTTCTGCACCTCCTGGCGCAGCAAAACAGGGAACAGCCTTCTGCAAGGGGGATCGATATACTGCTTCCGGCCTTGCGGCGCATGGAAACGCTGCAAAAATGCACTGTGGCGGAGTGTGCCTCCCTTTGCGCGATGAGCGAGAGCCGGTTTTCGCATCTTTTCAGGCAGATAATGGGGGTTTCACCGCATCAATATTTCTTAAAAATGCGGTTGGAGCAGGCACAGGGCTATTTGCAGGATTCTGATTTAAGCATTGCCCAAATCGCCCAGCTGACGGGCTTTGAGGACGCCCTGTATTTCAGCCGGTTGTTTAAAAAGTATTTCGGTGTAGCGCCTTCGTCTTACCGCGGAAAATAGAATTTTTGCTTTTTAAACAGGAAAAACAGGAGATGCTGTACGTCTCCTGTTTTTTGTACGCTCGGCGGACGTTCGTTTTTTTAACGGTGTTCTTTTTTAGGAAAGATGCCCTCGGTTTTTGCGTTTTCAAACCTTTCGGTGAGTCTTTCCAGAATTTTTTCGGCCTTTTCCTGAGGAAGAATTCCATATTCGACGGATTTTTCGATCAGCTGGCGCTCGGCGGCGAGCTTATCTTCCAAAATTGTTAAAAGCGTGTCCTTTTTTTCTTGCGGCAGATCTTCCCAGTTCTGCTGGGCGGGCGCATAAGCGGGCGAAGCGGAAGAGGTAAGCATTAATCCGATGCAGGCAAAAGCTAAAAGTGCGCAGGTAAGCGCGATATATAAACGGTTGTTTACCATATAAAACATCCTTTCCTTTTTTATTCTGTTTTTATTTTTTCCGCAGCAGCAAAAAATATCAAAGGAAAAATCAGTAATTTTTCTTGCTTTTTTTGCTTGCGTTCCAAAAACGGACGGTATTTCCGGTTTTATAAAGAAAAACTGCGGTCTGCTTGCTTTTTCAAAGGATTTGTTGTATAATATAACAGAATATAAAAATTTATGGAACATAGCTTGTTTGCAGAGCGGAGGATTATTATGGCAAAGCATTTTTTTACATCGGAATCTGTTACCGAGGGACATCCGGATAAGATCTGCGATCAGATCTCTGACGCGATTCTTGATACGATTTTTAAAGAAGACCCCTATGCACGCGTGGCCTGTGAGGTCTGCTGCACCACGGGACTGATCCTTATCATGGGCGAAATTACGACAACGGCTCAGCCGGATATCCAGCAGATCGCACGCCAGGTAGTGCTGGATATCGGTTACGACCGGGCCAAATACGGCTTTGACGGCCATACCTGCGGCGTGATTACCGCGCTGGACAAGCAATCGCCGGATATTTCCATGGGCGTAAGCCGGGCGCTGGAGCAGAAGAACGGTGAGCGTGACGCGAAATTTTCCACCGGCGCGGGAGATCAGGGCATTATTTTCGGCTATGCCTGCAACGAAACCAAGGAATTGATGCCGCTGCCGATCTCCTTGGCACATCAGCTTGCCAAGCAGCTGACCAAAGTGCGCAAGGAGGGGATTCTGGGATATCTTCGCCCCGACGGGAAAACACAGGTGACGGTGGAATACGATAACGGCGTGCCCGTGCGGGTAGATGCAATCGTTGTATCCTCGCAGCATGCGCCCGAGGTGGAAATGGAGCAGATCCGCCGCGATATTATCGAGCAGGTCATAAAACCGATCATTCCCGCACAGATGATGGATGAAAATACAAAATTCTTTATCAATCCCACCGGCCGTTTTGTCATCGGCGGCCCTCAGGGGGACAGCGGCCTGACGGGACGTAAGCTTATTGTGGATACTTACGGCGGCTATTCCCGTCACGGCGGCGGTGCGTTTTCCGGAAAGGATCCGACAAAGGTGGACCGCAGCGCGGCCTATTTTGCCCGGTATATCGCCAAAAATATCGTGGCCTCCGGTGCGGCGGAGAAGTGTGAGGTGCAGCTGGCTTATGCCATCGGCGTGGCGCGTCCGGTCTCCGTATTGATTGAAACCTTCGGTACCGCTAAAGTGGCGGAAGAGAGACTTGCCGATGCGGTAAACGCTTTGTTTGACATGCGTCCCGACGCTATTATTGAAAAGCTGGAGCTTCGCCGGCCAATCTACCGCCAACTGGCGGCTTACGGACATATGGGCCGCGAAGAACTGGGTGTAAAATGGGAGAATACCGATATGGCGCAGAGCATAAAAGATTATTTGGGGATGTAAGGAGAAGAATATGGGGTTTTTAGGCATCTTTGGAGATAATACTGCCCAGCAGCTGAAAAAAATTGAAAAAATCGTGCGGAAGATCGAAGCGCTGGAGGAATACATGAAGGGCATGGGCGACGATGCGCTGCGCGCCAAGACCGACGAGTTCCGCGGCCGGCTGCAAAGCGGCAAGGAAACGCTGGACGATCTTTTGCCCGAGGCTTTTGCCGTCGCCCGGGAGGCTGCCTGGCGGGTTTTGGGCCTGCGGCCGTTTCATGTACAGCTGATCGGCGCCGTGGTGCTGCATCAGGGGCGGATCGCCGAAATGCGCACCGGGGAGGGAAAAACGCTTACCGCTACGCTGCCGGCTTACTTAAATGCTTTGGCCGGCGAAGGCGTGCACATCGTTACTGTAAACGAATATCTGGCGGGCTATCAGTCCGAAATGATGAGCAAGCTCTTTGGCTTTTTAGGCATGACGGTGGGCAATATCTATAACGGCATGAGCCGTGAGGACCGGCAGGCGGCCTATCGGGCCGATATTACCTACGGCACCAACAGTGAATTCGGGTTTGACTACCTGCGCGACAATATGGCCGTGCGCGGCAGCGACCGTTCCCAGCGCAAGCTGAACTTTGCGATCGTAGACGAGGTGGACAGCATTTTGATCGATGAGGCCAGAACACCGCTGATTATCTCCGGCATGGGCGGGGAGTCCTCGGAGATGTACGGAAAGGCCAACGCCATCGTCAAGGGCTTCCGCGGACTTGCGGAAAAGGAAAAGCAGGGCAAGCTGGATCTTGTGGACGAGGAATATGAGCAGGAACGCTTAAAATATGATTTTACCATCGATGAAAAGGCGCGCACGGTGTCTTTAACCGAGCCGGGCGTTTCCAAGGTGGAAAAAGCGCTTGGCATCGAGGATCTCTCCGATCCGGCCAATACGGAGCTGGCGCATTTTATCAACCAGGCGTTAAAAGCAAACTTCCTCTTTAAGCGCGACCGCGACTATGTAGTTACCGACGACGGGCAGGTCAAGATCGTAGATGAATTTACCGGCCGTATTCTGGAGGGCAGGCGATACAGCGAGGGTCTGCACCAGGCCATTGAAGCCAAGGAAAACGTGAAGGTGGCGCAGGAAAACCAGACGCTTGCCACCATTACTTATCAGAATTATTTCAGAATGTACAAAAAGCTTTCGGGCATGACCGGTACCGCTAAGACCGAGGAAGAGGAATTCCAGGGCATTTACGGACTGGACGTTGTTTGCGTTCCCACCAATAAGCCCATGATCCGCAAGGATCTCAATGACCGGCTGTATAAAACCGTGCAGGATAAATTCAATGCAGTAGTGGAGGAAGTGATCTCCCGCCATGAGACGGGCCAGCCGGTGCTGGTAGGAACCGTTTCGGTGGAAATCAGCGAAAAAATCAGCGATATGCTGCGCCGCCGGGGCATTAAGCATGAGGTGCTGAATGCCAAGCATCATGCCAAGGAGGCGGAGATCGTGGCGCAGGCAGGCCGTTTGGGCGCCGTGACGATCGCCACGAACATGGCCGGCCGCGGTACGGATATTCTGCTTGGCGGCAACCCGGACTTTATGGCGCGCAGGCAGCTGAAAAGCCAAGGCTATGAGGAGGATAAAATCGACCTTGCCACCGGCCGCCAAAGCACGGAGGATGAGGAGATTCTTGCGCTGCGGGCGGAGTATAATCGATTGCTTGCGGAATATAAAAAGCTGACCGATGAAGAGCATATAAAGGTAGTGGAAGCAGGCGGCCTTTGTATTTTAGGTACCGAGCGCCATGAAAGCCGGCGTATCGATAACCAGCTGCGCGGCCGTTCCGGCCGCCAGGGCGACCCCGGCGTAAGCTGCTTCTTCATTTCTTTTGAGGATGACTTGATGCGCCTGTTCGGCGGAGATAAAATGCAGATGATTGCTTCCCGTGCTATGGGCAGCGAAACGATGGTGGAGGCGGGGATGCTTTCCCGAGCGATTGAAAACGCGCAAAAGCGCGTGGAAGGACGCAACTTCTCGATACGAAAGAACGTTCTGCAGTACGATGACGTAATGAATCAGCAGCGCGAACTGATCTATTCCCAGCGCCGCCGGGTGCTGGAGGGGGAAGACGTTTCCGAGTCCATCCTGGATATGACCGATAAGGTCATTGAGCGTACGGTACATCAGTTTACGGCCGACGCGGATAAAAACGAGTGGAATATCGGCGGCCTTTTGGAGGAACTCAAGCGCATCTGCATTGCCCGGGAGACGGAAAAAGCTGAATTGGAAGGGCTTGGCCGCGACGCAATGATAGAAAAATTGCAGGAGCTTTCCCGCGTGCGCTATGAGAAACGGGCTAAAGAGCTTGCGGAAGCGGGTTTGAGCATTAAGGACGTGGAACGGTTTGCGCTTTTGCAGTCGGTAGACCGGCATTGGATGGACCACATTGACGCGATGGATCAGCTGCGGCAGGGGATTTCTTTGCGCTCTATGGCGCAGAGGGACCCGCTGCAGGAATTTAAGATGGAAAGCTACGATATGTTTGAGGAGATGACCCGCTGTATTCAGGAGGACGCGGTACGGCTTTCCTTTAATGCGATGATCTCCGTAACGGCACGGCCCAAGGCACCGAAGATCACCGGCGAGGGCAAAGCGGGGGATGTACCCGCGCGGCCGAAAAAGGCCGGGCAGGTCGTAAGTGCGCCCAAGGTGGGCCGGAATGACCCCTGCCCCTGCGGCAGCGGGAAAAAGTATAAAAACTGCTGCGGTGCGGCAAAATGAGAATATACCCTTATATAAGGGCTTTAAGGAGATGAGAGATTTGATAGAGTTCGATTCATTCAAGCAGCGCGCGGCTCAGGCGGCCGCCAATATCAAATTGGCAGGTGAGTCCCTTTAACCCGGCAGGGATGAAGGAAAGAATTTTAGAGCTGAATGAGGAAATGGCCGAGCCGGAATTTTGGAACGATCCGGAAAAGGCACAGGCTAAAAACCGCGAGCTTTCACACCTGGAGCACAAGGTAAAGGAATTAGAGGACTTTGAAAAGCGCCTGGAGGACATCGAGGCGATGATCGAGCTGGGGATGGAACTGGACGACGCCGATACGGCCGCCGAGGTGGAAAAGGAGCTTTCCTCTCTGGAGGAGGGCGTAGAACGGCTTCAGCTGGAAACCATGCTTACCGGTGAATATGACGCCAACAACGCTATTTTGACCCTGCATGCCGGCGCCGGCGGCACCGAGGCGCAGGACTGGACCGACATGCTTTTCAGAATGTACCGCCGGTATTGTGAAAAGAGCGGTTATCAGGTGGAAATTTTGGATTATTTGGCCGGAGACGAGGCCGGAGTAAAGAGTGTGACGTTCCGCGCCGTGGGCGAAAACGCCTATGGCTTTTTGAAGGCCGAAAAGGGTGTGCACCGCCTGGTGCGTATTTCACCCTTTGACGCTAACAGCCGCCGGCATACGTCTTTTTCCGCACTGGAGGTCATGCCGGAAATTGAAGATGAGGGCGCGATTGTGATTCCGCCTGAGGATATTGAGATTGAAACGCGGCGCTCCACCGGCGCAGGCGGTCAGCACATCAATAAGACTGAATCGGCCATCCGTATTCTTCACAAGCCAACCGGCATTGTGGTGCAGTGCCAGCAGGAGCGTTCTCAGATACAGAACCGGGAAACGGCCATGAATATGCTGCGCTCCAAGCTGATTGAGCTGCGGGAGCGGGAACGGGAGGAAAAAGAGCTGGAGCTGCGCGGCGATATCAAAAAAATCGAATGGGGCAGCCAGATCCGTTCTTATGTGTTCCACCCGTATAATATGGTAAAGGATCACCGCACCAATGTGGAGACCTCGAATATTCAGGCGGTAATGGACGGCGAGCTGGAGCCGTTTATCCGCGCCTATTTAGGCAAAAAGGACAGGGAACAGAATTGAAAGTAAAAAGCACGGCAATGCAGAAGCTTTTCGGTGTTCTGATCGGGCTGCTGATGGCGTACGCAACCTTTTTTTCCGCATTTTCTTCCATGCTTTACAGTCCGTCGTTTTATCTGAAACAGGATTCCCGCTATCAGATCACGGAGCGCGCTGAATTAAAAAACGCTGATGAATACCGCAAAATTTATACTGCGGTCATTGATGCGCTGAAGCACGGAACTGAAGAAGCGCAGAAGGCAGTTGTGGTCAAAAAAGGCTATGCCGAGGATTTTTCCGATACGGTTTTCTCCCTCGGCAGTTTTACCCTTACAAAAGAATGGCAGCAGTTTTCTTCTGAGGTTACGCTTGATGAAAAGTACTTTGAAACGCTCAATAAGCTGTATGACTACGGTTACGATGAGGCGTATACGCTTTTTGTAAAATTCCTGAATGCCGCTGCTGAGGAAACGGCAAGCTATTTGCTTGATGATTTTACCGTGGAACGGATTGACGGCCAAGGGGCTTTGCTTCTTGCCGCTTCCGATGCGGAGGAGGAGACGCTTACCGGCTGGCGTGTGTTCTCCCGGGGGGACGGAAATGTGACAAAGGCCGGGGAGGGGAGAAACGGCTCCTCAGGCGCAGTGCTCTTTGCACCGGATAGCGCCCAAAGCGTTTTGGCCTTTGCCTCCGGCGAGTCTCTGAAGGAGCTTGTTGCGGAAGGCGGTACGGTACGCTGCCGTGTTTCCTTTTTTGCCTGTCTGCCGCAGGAGGCAGAGGCGGAGAGCGCGGAAATTGCGGTGCAGTTTGCCTCCGGAAAGGAGAGTACGGCTGTTTCGGCTGCGGAAGAGGTAGGCGGAGAACACCGGCCGATGTTCGGGCTCCATGAACTGGCCAGGCTTGAAAAAGGCCATCGTCTGCTGTTTATCGGCAATATCCTGCGCTGGACGGCGCTGGGACTTGCCCTCGCGTTGGTCATTCTTATTTTAGTAAAGGACCGCCGACCGGGACTGCGGGGCGTGGGCATTGCTTCTCTTGTTACCGTTTTGATTTTATTTTTGCTGCTGGACGGCTTTGTGCTGGTGTGCATGAGCCGATCCGCCCAGGTGCAGCAGGCACTTTACGGTCTGCTGGGCAGCGCGCCCATGGACGGAGAGTTTCTCCCCTTTGTGCTGGGCGCCAATTATGCCAATGATTTTATAAAAGGATTTTTATCGTTTTTCAGCTTTATCATGTGTATTCCCGTGGCGGCGTCTTTTTTGCTGCTTCGGCTTTCTGCAAAAAGAGATGATTTTGCAAACGATGATTATATGTATCAGTAATGACGTATTTTGAACTTGCGCAAAAAAAAGCGGAAAAGTTAAGAGAAAAGAGCAGCGCGCTGCTTTTGGCGGTGGAATCCTCGTGCGATGAAACCGGCGCGGCCGTGGTAAAGGACGGCCGCACGGTTTTAAGCAATGTGATCGCCACACAGATTCCCGTGCATAAAAAGTACGGGGGCGTAGTGCCGGAAATCGCTTCCCGCAGCCACACCGCGGCCTTAGTACCGGTGGTGGAGCAGGCTCTGGAGGAGGCGCATGTGTGCTTTGAGGATTTGGAGGCCATCGCCGTTACGCAGGGGCCGGGGCTGATCGGGGCGCTGCTGACAGGCGTCAGTTATGCCAAAGCACTGGCCTATAGCCTGAAATTGCCGCTGGTGGGCGTACATCATATTCAGGGACATATCTGCGCCAATTTGATTGCGCATCCCGAACTGAAACCGCCGTTTATGGCCCTTGCGGTTTCCGGCGGTCACAGCCATATTATAAGTGTTAAAGATTATTGCGATTTCTCTCTTTTAGGCGCTACGAGGGACGATGCCGCCGGAGAGGCTCTTGATAAGGCAGCGCGCGTGCTGGGGCTGGGATATCCCGGCGGTGCGGCAATTGATGCGCTGGCTCAAAGCGGCAATCCTGAGGCATTCCGTTTTGCTACCAGTGTAGAGCGTGAGGAAAACTATGATTTTTCCTTCAGCGGTATGAAAACCGCGGTGATCAATTTAGTGCATCAGTTTGAGCAAAAAGGGCAGGAGGTGCCCGCGGCCGATATTGCAGCCAGCTTTCAGGCAGGCATTGTGCGAATGCTTGTTGAAAAAGCGATGAAGGCCGCTGTTGAGGCAGGCTATCATGGACTTGTGCTTGCCGGAGGAGTGGCGGCCAACAGCCGCCTTCGGCAGGAGCTGGAGCGAATGTGCCGCTGCAGCGGCATTACACTGTATGCTCCCCCGAGGGAGCTTTGTACCGATAACGCGGCAATGATCGGCTCAGCCGGTTTCTATACATTGATGCAGGGCAGGATATCCGGCTTGGATATGAATGCTTTTGCTACCGGCGGGCTCAGTGAGTTTTATGAGGAGGAGAGATATCATGTGTGAAAAAAAACCGTATTATATATCCACGCCGATTTATTACCCCAGTGATAACCTTCATATCGGCCACAGCTATTGCTCGGTAGCGGCCGATACGATCGCACGCTTTAAGCGTATGCAGGGATATGACGTTTACTTTTTGACCGGCACGGATGAGCACGGCCAAAAAATCGAACGCAAGGCGGCTCAGGCAGGCACAACGCCCAAGGAATATGTGGATGGCATTGTGGCCAACGTAAAAAAGCTGTGGGAACTGATGGACGTATCCTACGACGGCTTTATCCGCACGACCGACGACTACCACGTTGCGGCTGTACAGAAGATTTTTAAAAAGCTCTATGACCAGGGTGATATTTACAAGGCTGAGTATGAGGGCTGGTACTGTACCCCCTGCGAAAGCTTTTGGACCGAGACTCAGCTGGTAGACGGCAAATGCCCGGACTGCGGCCGTTCGGTGGAGCTGACGCGGGAGGAGAGCTATTTCTTCCGTCTGTCCAAATATCAGGACCGCATCATTGAGCACATACAAACGCACCCGGATTTTATTCAGCCGCCCTCCCGCGTGAAGGAGATGCTCAACAACTTCCTTCTGCCGGGCTTGGAGGATCTGTGTGTTTCCCGCACCAGCATCAAATGGGGCATTCCCGTTACGTTTGACGAAAAGCACGTGGTGTACGTGTGGATCGACGCGCTGAGCAACTATATCACCAAATTGGGATATTTGAGCCAGGATGATTCCCTGATGAAAAAGTATTGGCCTGCGGACGTACATTTGGTGGGCAAGGAAATTGTACGCTTTCATACGATTATTTGGCCCGCGATGCTGATGGCGCTGGATCTTCCGCTGCCCAAGCAGGTGTTCGGCCACGGCTGGCTGGTCTTCGGGGGAGAAAAGATGAGCAAGAGCCGCGGCAACGTGGTGGACCCGGTCGTTTTATGCGAAAAATACGGCGTGGACGCGATTCGCTATTTCCTGATGCGCGAAATGCCCTTCGGCATGGACGGCAATTTTACCAATGAAGCGCTTTTTGCCAGAATCAACAGCGATTTGGCCAATGATTTGGGCAATTTAATCAGCCGGACCTGTGCGATGATTGAAAAATATTTCGGCGGTGTTTTGCCCGCGCCGGGCGAGGCCGCGGAGCCGGACGGCGAGCTGATTGCTTTGGCGGAAGCCACGCTGCCGGCGGTGGAAAAAAAGATGGATGAATTCCAGTTTTCCCTGGCGCTGACGGAAATTTGGAAACTGATTTCCCGCTGCAATAAATATATTGATGAAACCATGCCCTGGGCGCTGGCCAAGGACGAAGGCAAAAAAGGCCGGCTGGCTACGGTTTTGTATAATTTGGCTGAGGCCGCCCGAATCATCAGCGTGCTGATTGCGCCGGTGATGACGAAAACTCCTGCAAAGATACAGGCCGCGCTGGGGGTTCCGGAGGAGCTTGCTACACTGGAGAGCATTCGGCATTTCGGCGGTATTCGCCCGGGAAGCCCGGTAAAGAAGATGGAGCTTTTGTTCCCGCGCATTGATATCGAGGCGGAGCTTGCGGCCCAGGAAGCGGAAAAAGAGGAGAAAAAAGAAGAGAAAAAAACAGAAGCAAAGCCGGCCGCGCAGGAGACGATAACGATTGAGGATTTTGCAAAGGTATCGTTAAAAACGGCAAAGGTGTTGACCTGCGAAAAGTTAGAGGGTTCCGATAAACTGTTAAAGATGACGCTTGCCTGCGGCGACGGTGAGCGCACGGTAGTTTCCGGCATTGCCAAATGGTATACGCCCGAGGAGATGGTGGGCAAAACCGTCGTGCTGGTAGCCAATTTAAAGCCGGCCAAGCTGCGCGGCGTTGTAAGTGAGGGCATGATTCTGTGCAGTGAGGATCAGGACGGCCGCCTCAGCCTGATAACGCCGGAGCAAGCGATGCCTGCGGGAGCTGTGGTGCGCTGATGCGCTTGCTGGATGTGCACTGCCACTATGAGGACAGCCGCTTTGATGCAGATCGTACCGCTGTTTTAGAGGCGGTGGCTGAAAAGGGGATTATCGCCATAGATGCCGGTTGCAGTGTAAGGGACAGCCGCCGTGTATGCGGGTATGCAGAGGCTTATCCCAACCTCTATTTCTGTGCCGGCATTCACCCGGAAAATGCGGCGGAGTTTTCACAAAGCGCGCTGGAAGAGTTGCAAGCTTTGTGGCGGCATGAAAAATGCGTAGGCGCCGGGGAGATCGGGCTGGACTATTACTGGAAGGAAAATCCCCCTAAAACGGTGCAGCAGGCGGCTTTTGTGGCCCAGGCGGAGGCGGCGAAGGCTGCGGGCAAGCCGGTGGTCATTCACTGCCGTGAGGCCGCGGGCGATATGGCGCAGCTGGTGCGCGCGCATGATATTTCTTTCGGCATCATGCACTGCTTTTCCGAGAGCCGGGAGATGGCAAAAATTTACCTGGACCGGGGCCTGTATTTTTCCTTTGGCGGAACTTCCACCTTTAAAAATGCCGTTCGGGCGGTGGAAAACTTACGGTATCTGCCGCGTGACCGCGTGCTTCTGGAGACGGACAGTCCCTATTTAACGCCGGAGCCGAAGCGGGGAGAGCGGAATGATTCCGGAAATCTTATGTATATTGCTGAAAATTTAGGCCGCATCTGGGACGTTTCCGCCGAAGAGGCTGCGGAGATTACCTTTGAAAATGCCTGCCGCCTGTTTGGGCGTGCGTTTTAAAGAAGCGCTGTTATTGAATAGATAGATTCAGCACCGTGCGGAATTTTTTGGGAACAAGGATAGGAGGCAGCTTTGTGAAAATATCCACGGAAATCGGCTCGGCGGCGCGCATCGTCGGCGAGGAAAAGGCTTTGGAGTATTTGGCTAAGGCCGGTTTTGACGCCTGGGATTTTTCGATGTTTGCCATGTGGAAGTATGATTGGGCTGCGCGGACGTATTCTCAAACAGATCATCCGCTCTCTTCGGGGCAGTATCTGTCGTTTGCAAAAAAACTCAAGCAAATCGGGCTGGACTATGGGATTGTATGCAACCAGTCGCACGCGCCGTTTCCCAGCACCTGCGCAGAAAATTACCCGTATTTTCAGCGGGCGATCGAATGTACAGCCGAGGCGGGAGGAGAAATTTGCATCATTCATCCTAATAATGATAAATCCGCACAGGAAAACGCTGAAATGTACGGAGAATTGCTGCCGTTTGCCAAAGCCTGCGGGGTAAAGATTGCTGCTGAAAATATGTATAATTGGGATGGCCAGAAAGAGGAATCCTGTTTTGCTGCCTGCGCTACTGCGGAGGATTTTGCAGCACATTTAGATGCGGTAGACGATCCGTTTTTTGTAGCGTGCCTGGATATCGGTCATGCGGAAATGAGCGGCTCTGGCTCGGGGGCGGTCAATATGATTCATGCGCTGAAAAGGCATTTGCAGGCGCTGCATCTGCATGATAACGATAAACGGCATGATTCGCATCAGATTCCGTTTTCGATGCAGATTGACTTTGCGGCTGTTGTAAAGGCGTTAAAAGAGGTGGATTATGCCGGATTTTTTACGTTGGAGGCGGACGCCTATCTGCGGGATTACACCTCGGAAAATATTTTGGAAGGACTTCAAAATTTAGCGGCCAGTGCAAAGAGGCTTGCAGTCATGTTTGAAAAATAGCAGCAGCGGCGCGGAGATTCCTGCGCCGCTGTTTTTTAGGCGTTTTAGAGCGATGGAGACGTATAGGGCCGGGATTCCTTGGGCTGTATGCCGGAATTGCGGTATTTTTTTATTTTTTGCGGAATTTTCTTTTACAGGATAGGGAAACATAGATTGGAAGTTTACAAGGAATACTTCCAATGAACTGTGGTGTATACAGAGTTAAAGAAATCTACTATAATCTTACGAGAAGTGCCGATATATGGAAGGTGAAAACAACCATGGATCCGACGAAAATAAAATGTGAAGATTTAAACGGCGCGTATAATGATCTTGCAAATCTGCTGGGAGTTGAGGCGGTACTGAAGCTGCATGCGGCCTATCGGGGGCAGCAGCTGACGTTTCCGGTACAGCTGTTCAGCAGGGAATATATGATTTCACAAATCTTAAAAGAATATGACGGATCCAATGTAAAAAAGCTGGCGACGCAGTTTGGCTACAGTGAAAAATGGATCCGTAAAATCATAAAAGACCATAAGGATCATAGCAAAAGCTGAAAATAAAACGGTTTTCCGCGCTGCGGCAATGGCAGATGTCGGAAACATGGCTTGAAGGAGAGCAAAAAACGTGAAGCAAACGGAAAACTCCGCAGATAAAAAAAATACGGTTCGGGTCAGGCTGGCTGAACTCTGGCGGGACAAGCGCGGCTACTGGAAGCGTTTTTTGGTCGCTCTGCCGGTTATGCTGTGCCTGTGCTTTACGGTACTGTTTTTCGGGCCGGTGGAGATCACGGCCTCCAGCGCCGATTCCCTTGTGTTTGGCCTTGCCGATACCGCATTGGTAACAGGAATTTTTTCTTTTGCGGTGGTTATTGTGTCCTCTTTTTTGCTTGCTGCTTTGCGGGGACGTATTTTTAACTACACGGCCTCGGTGATTTTTGCCGCTACGCTCGGAAGTTATATCCAGGGCAATTTTCTTTCCGGAAGAATGGGTGCTCTTACGGGAGATGCAATCGCCTGGCAGGAATATACCGGCGCAATGCTGGGCAATCTTGCTGTTTGGGCAATCGTTTTGCTGGCGGTATTTTTTCTTTTGTATTTGAATAAAAAGATATGGACCAACGCGCTGCAGCTGATTTCCTGCCTTTTGGTGGTTATGCAGCTGGCTGGCCTTGGAAGTATTTTAGCTTCGCAGCAGAATGGCGAAACACCGGAAAAAGAAGTGTATCTTTCGGAGAGGGAAATAACGGATTTTTCCAAAAACAAAAATGTTCTGGTCTTTTTGCTGGACAGGCTGGATTATGATTATATTGAGCAGGTGCTTGCCCAGGATCCGGGGTTTTTTGACAGGCTGGACGGTTTTACCAGCTATACGAACGCTATCGCGGAATTTGCCAGAACGCGTCCCGGCGCAAGTTTTATGCTTTCCGGCTTTGAGGAAGGCGCTTACCGCATGCCGGCGGAGGAGTATTTTGAAAAGCAATGGACTGCCGGCGGCCGGAATCTTTTGGCGGATCTGACCGCGGCAGGATTTACGGTCGATCTTTACGGCGATACCCTGGGGATGATTGGTTCCGGGCGGGGGGTGGAACAGTATGTTTCCAATCTTTCCACTGCGGAGGAAAAACTGAATTATGTTCAGCTGCTTAAAAATGTACTGAATCTCTCTTTTTACCGGTATGCACCGCAGGCAATGAAGCCGTTTTTCTGGTGTTATACCGATGACGTGAACCGCGGATTGTATCCGGAAAGCGATCGGTATGAGATTGATGAAGCAAAATACGCACCGCGCTTTGCACAGCTGCAGCTGAAAGAGCAGAACTATTTTAAGTTCTATCATTTTAACGGCCCGCATCCGCCTTATACGTTAAAGGAAGACGGTACACGGTCTGCGGGGAAAGAAACGGATGCTGTCCGGCAGCTGAAGGGCAGTTTCCGCATTTTGTATAAACTTTTTGACCAGCTGAAGGCAGAAGGGATCTATGAGGATTCTGCTATTTTGATCTTAGCTGATCACGGCAGTGCCGTTTCGGATTATGAGCCGGTGACCAAGGCTACGACGATCGGTCTGTTTTATAAGCCTGTCGGTGCGGCCGGCACGCCGCTGCAGTATTCGGATGCCCCGGTTTCGCATAAAAATATTCCGGCAACCATTATGAAGGCGGCGGGAGCTGATTACGCGGCCTACGGCACCCCCTTAGATGAAGTGGTTAATCATGTGGACATTGTGCGGCATTTTTATAAGAGTGTGATGGTTGGGGAGCATGAAAGCGAAGTCTATGTCTATGACATTATAGGCGACGCCAGGGTGTTTGAAAACTGGAAGGTCTCCCATACGTTTAAGACAGAATATTATTTTTATTGAGCTTGCCCTTTAAGGGAAAAGAAAGGAAATATATGAAAAAAGCAATAAAAACGGCAGCGGAATTTCTCTTGTTCTTTGTGTTGGGATGCGCATTTTTTACAGCAACGGTAAGCGCGTATATTGACCCCTCGGCCATGACGTATATCGTGCAGGTGGTGGTAGGCATTGTAATCGCCGGTGCGGCGGCCTTCGGCTTTTATTTTCAAAGGCTGCGCCGTAAATTGAAAAAGAAGGATGAAGCTGCCGCCGACGACTATGATTCGGCCGCGTTCTCCGAGGAGGAGATCGAAGACGACGGTGAGTTTGATGACAGCGATATCCCCGATGACGATGAAGACACGGAGAGCAAATAAGAAAAAGCCGGAATTTTTATTTTTGCTGTTGGTCGCAGCGGCTTTGGCCGCGGCTGCGGCGGTATCGCTGCTTTTTGTGCGTCCCGCGAGGGTAGACGGCGCTTCAATGGCCGGCACCTTAAACGACGGAGATATTATTCTGCTGGAGCAGTGCAGCTACCGCGGGGGAGAGCCGCAAAGAGGCGACATCATTGCTTTTTGTAAAAAAGATGTTGCGCCGGGACTTATTATTAAGCGAATTGCTGCGCTTCCGGGGGAGATTGTAGAAATTTCAGACGGCGTGCTGTATATCGACGGCTCTGTTTTGCCGGAATATTCCGGCTTTTTAGCGGATATGCCGGCTTGCCGGGTAGAAGAAAACAGCTATTTCGTATTGGGAGATAATCTTGCGGAATCGGTGGATTCCCGTGCCTGGCCGCAGCCGTTTGTGCATAAAAATGAAATCCGCGGCCGGTATTGGTGCCGCATTGCTTCGTTTGGCTGAAAATCTTTATTTTTAGGAGCTTTACATGGGTATTGTTGGGGAAATTCTCGGCACGCCGCTGGGATATATTATGAAGCTGTGTTATGACTTGATTCATAACTATGGTTTTGCCATTATTGTGTTTACGCTCTTTACCAAGGTGATTCTGTTCCCGGTTTCGATGCTGGTGCAGAAGAACTCGGTAAAGATGATCAAGATGAAACCCGAGCTGGACGCGCTGAAGTACCAGTATATCGATGATAAAGACGGCCTCCTTGATGCCCAGGCCGCGCTGTACAAGCGGGAAAAGTACAGCCCTTTTGCGGGTACGATTCCGCTGCTGATTCAGCTTCCGCTGATTTTCGGCTTGATCGACGTTGTATACCGGCCCTTAAAACATATTCTGCACTTTCCGGCCGAGGCTATTTCGGCCTTTACCGCTAAGGCCTCGGAACTGCTGGGTACCGCGGAACTGGGTTCTTCACCGGAGCTGGTGGTTATGCGCTGTGCAAATGACCCGGCCAACCAGCAGGCGTTTTTGGATTTGCAAAACGGTGCGCTTTCCGGGCATGACGTAGGCGGTATGCTGGAGAAGATGCAGAGCATCGATATGAATTTCTTTGGGTTTGACCTTTCGGCCGTGCCCTCGGTAGCGGTACTGAACCTTTTGTTTTTAATTCCGGTTCTGGCGGGATTGAGCGCGCTGATCATGTGCGTGGTACAGAATAAGATCAATGTGCTGCAGATTGAGCAGGGCCCTCTTGCCAAATGGGGAATGACGGTGTTTATGATCGCGTTTTCCACCTACTTTGCGTTTTTAGTGCCGGCGGGTGTGGGCGTGTACTGGATTTTCGGCAACCTGTTCTCGATTCCGGTGATGTATCTGGTAAACTTGATTTATAATCCTAAAAAGTATATTGATTATAAAACCTTAAACAAGCTCAAGGAAAAGGCAAAGGCCGAACGGGAGCAAAAGCGCGCGGACAATAAGCTTTCGCGCCGATATTACAAAGAGCTTTGCGCCAATCATAATTTAAGCAAAATGCGCCTGATGTTCTATTCGGAGCAGAGCGGTTTTTATAAGTATTTTGAAAATATCATCGACGCGCTTTTGCAAAACAGTGACGAAATCATCTATTATGTGACCAGTGACCCCAGGGATGCGATTTTTCAAAAGAACAACCCCAGGATCAAGCCGTACTACGTTGCGGGGAATCACCTGATCGCGCTGATGATGAAGCTGGAGTGCCGCATCGTGGTGATGACCACGCCGGATCTGGAAAAATATCATATCAAGCGTTCAAAGGTACGCAAGAATATCGAATATATTTATGTGGATCACGGCTGCACCAGCATCAATCTGACGTACCGCCCCGGCGCGCTGGATTATTTTGATACCGTGTTTGCCGTAAGCCGGAACCAGGGCATTGAGGTACGGGAGATCGAGCAGCTGCGCGGCACAAGGAAAAAACGGATCGTAAAATGCGGCTACGGGTTGATCGATAATATGACTCAGGCCTATGAAAAACTGGAGAAAACACAAAATGAGCGTCCCACGATTTTAATTGCGCCTTCCTGGCAGTATGATAATATTCTGGATAGCTGCGTGGATGATATTATTGAAAGTCTGGTGGGAAGAAACGGTGATAAATATAAGGTGATCGTGCGGCCGCATCCGCAGTATATCCGGCGCTTTCCGCTGCAGATGGAAAGTATTCTGGAAAAATACCGCGATCGCTTCAATGAGAATTTTAAGATAGAAACGGACTTTTCCTCCAATGTTACCGTTTATACGGCGGACATGGTGATTACCGACTGGTCGGCTATCGCCTTTGAATTCAGTTTTACCACCTTAAAGCCTACGCTGTTTGTCAATACGCAGATGAAGGTGGTAAACAGGGATTATAAAAAGATCAAGCTGAAGCCGTTTGATATTACCGCGCGGAACGTTGTGGGAAAATCGGTTGAAAAAGAAGAGACGGCAGATATTGCAGGCGCTGTAGAGGAATTGCTTGCGCATCAGGCCGACTATAAGCAAAGCATAGCAGAGCTGAAGGAAAGCTATTTTTATAACCTGGGCCATAGCGGCGAGGTGGGAGCGCAGTATATCATCGACCGGCTTTCCGCCAAGCCCGCATGCGCGGAGGAAGCTGACGGGGAATAACCGTTCAAAAACTGAAAAGAACAGCGCCAGAATGAACGACGCTTTCTTTTTGTTTTAAAAAATCCGTAAAACCCCGGTTTTGCGTTCACATAAAAACATACGGAATAAAAAATGAACAGGGAGGAATTTATGATGAAACCCATCAAAAAACTTGTTTCTTTTGTACTTATTTTAACGCTTTTCCTTTGCGCGGCCTTTGCGTTTACCGGCTGCGGCGGAGAGAAAAAGGAAAAAGTTGTGATCTATACCAGTGCGGAGGATTTCCGGGTAGAGGATCTGCGGGAGCGGCTCAATGCACAGTTTCCGCAGTATGAGATCAGTATCGAATATATGTCCACCGGCAATCATGCGGCCAAGCTTTTGGCCGAAGGCGTTAATACGGAATGCGATATTACGCATGATCTGGAATATCCGTATCTGGACAAGCTGGCCGAGGCGGAGGGATTGGCCGATCTTTCGGAATATGATATGTCCGTTTATGCGCCTGATGCGGCGGTGAGTAAATACTATATTCCCGAGGTGCGCAACGGCGGCGCGGTGATTGTGGACACAAATGCGCTTGCCGAAAAAGGGCTGCCTGTGCCCGCCGGCTATGAAGATCTGTTAAAGCCGGAGTATAAGGGGCTGGTGATTATGCCCAATCCCAAATCTTCCGGTACAGGATATATGTTTGTAAAGGCTCTGGTTGTTTCTATGGGTGAGGAAGAGGCTCTGGCCTATTTTGATCAGCTGAATGAAAATATTATTGAATATACTTCTTCCGGCTCCGGTCCGGTAAACAAGCTGATACAAAAGGAGGCGGCTATCGGCCTGGGCATGACGGGGCAGGCGGTTACTGCCAACAATAACGGAGCCGATTTTGAGATACTTTTCTTTGAGGAAGGCTCACCGTATAATATGTACGGCCAGGGGATAATTTCCGGCAAGGAAACGCGTGAGGCGGTGAAGAATGTATTTGATTTTATGATCAACACCTATAACCGGGAAGCAAATAATAAATTTTTCCCGGAGCAGATCTTTGCCGACGGCCCCGGCACGGTGGAAAATTACCCCCAAAATATCAAGTATGCCGACATGGGAGATACCTCTCCCGAAAGCAAGGACGCGCTTTTGGCAAAGTGGAAATATTAAAAGCAGGAGATATATTATGGAAAACGGCCATATAAAATTGAAGGTTACCGAGGTTACGAAAAATTACGGAGAAAAATGTATATTGGATCATGTTACGTTTGATGTGTATGACGGCGAGTTTTTATCCGTGCTGGGACCTTCGGGCTGCGGCAAGACGACGCTTTTGCGGATTCTGATCGGCTTGCTGGAGGCGGATTCCGGCTCCATTGTCAAGGACGGCACCGACATCACCCATGCCGCGGCTTCTGCCCGGGGTATGGGCATTGTATTTCAAAATTACGCGCTGTTTGAAAATATGACGGTATTGGGGAATGTGGAATACGCTTTAAAAATAAAAAAGGATACCAAAAAGCAAGCGCGCACTTTGGCGCAGGCGATGCTGAAGAGGATGGGACTGGAGGAACACGCGGGCAAACGGCCGCATGAACTTTCCGGCGGACAGCAGCAGCGCGTGGCCATTGCCAGAACGCTGGTGCTGAAGCCTGATATCATGTTGTTTGATGAGCCGATGTCTGCCTTGGATGTTGCCACGCGGCTGATGCTCCGGCAGGAACTGAAGGAGATCCAGCGGGAGTTCGGTACTACAATGATATACATAACGCATGATCAGGAGGAAGCGTTTGCGCTTTCTGACAGAATTATGGTTATGGATAAAGCCCGGCTTGTGCAGATCGATACCCCTGAGCATATCATCGATATGCCGGCGGACGACTATGTGCGCAGCTTTGTTAACGATAATCTGCGCATCAAGATCGATTCGCTGGTAAAGTACGTGAGGTGAACGGCATGAAACAATTCGGAGCTGCAGCCCGCGGCGAGAGAGCCGGCGCAACGGTAAGCAAGGTGATTTTTGCCTCGGTATTTGCAGCATTTGTGCTGCTGCCGCTGGTACGTATGCTGTTTTATATCGACGGCCAAAGCCTGCATGAGGTATTGACCGCACCATATTTTAAGGAGGCGGCCGTCAATTCCCTGACTTCGGGTATAACGGCGGCGCTGATCTCCCTTCTGCTTGCGTATTTTTTGGCGGTATGCCTTTCAAGGGTGGATATTCGCTTAAAAAATCTGTTCAGCGTGATCTTTATCCTGCCGATGCTGATCCCCTCAATTTCGCATGGGATGGGGCTGCTGCTTATTTTGGGCAACAATGGTCTTTTTACCCGGCTGCTGCATTTGAATTTCAGCATTTACGGCTTTTGGGGAATTGTAGACGGTTCGGTGATGTATACGTTTCCTGTGGCGTTTTTGATGTTCCGTGACATTTTGAAATATGAGGATTATTCGCCCTATGAAGCGGCAAAGGTTCTGGGCGTTTCTGCCCCGCGCCGGTTTTTTTCTATTACATTGCCTTATCTGCGGCGGCCGCTGATCTCAATTGTGTTTACTGTATTTACCATGATTATTACCGATTACGGCGTGCCGCTGATTATCGGCGGAAAGTTTAAAACGCTGTCATCGGTGATGTACCAGGAAGCTATCGGCCGGCTGAATTTTGATAACGGCGCCGTGCTGGGGGCCGTACTGCTGATTCCCGCGGTAATTGCGTTTGTGTTTGATCTGCTCAACCGTGATAAGGGAAATATGAATTTTATTACCCGGCCCTTTGCGCTTTCCCAAAGCCGGGGGGCAAAAGCGGCGGCGTATAGCTTTTGCACGCTGGTATCGCTTCTGGTAATTGTACCGTTGATATCCTTTGCGCTGATCGGCTTTGCCAAACGGTATCCTACTGATTTGGCCTTTACGCTGAAAAATATTCAAAAAACCTTTGCGATGGATGCGGGAAAGTATTTGGCAAATTCTGTGATCGTTGCCCTGTGGGTATCGGTGCTGGGCATGGGGATCTCCTTTTTTGCCGCCTATCTGACAGCCAGAATGAAGTCGGGGCTTTCCCGTCTGCTGCATCTGATATGCATTACCGCAGCAGCAATTCCCGGCATCGTACTGGGGCTTTCCTATGCCATTGTATTTAATCAAAGCTTTATTTATAATACGCTGATTATTCTGGTAGCAGTAAATCTGGTGCATTTTATTGCTTCGCCGTATATGATGATGTATAATTCTTTTTCCAAGCTCAATGAAAATTTAGAGGCCGTGGGAAAAACTATGGGCATCGGGCGCCTGCGGATGCTGAAGGATGTGTTTTTGCCCCAAAGCATTTCCACCGTGCTGGAAACCGGAAGTTATTTCTTTGTCAATTGCATGATGACAATCTCCGCCGTGTCTTTTTTGGGCAGTGCTTCTTCCATTAAACCGGTTGCGCTGATGATCAATCAGTTTGAAGCGCAGATGCAGCTGGAATGTGCGGCAGTGGTGTCGCTGATGATTCTCCTGGTCAATATGCTGCTCAAGCTTTTGATTTTTATAATAAAAAAATGTGTGGCGCGGCCTGAAAAAAGCGCAGAATAAGAGGAAAATATATGCTTACAAAAAAACAATTTGATATTTTGGTGTATCTTTCGGAAAACGGCTCCGGGCAGACGCAGCGGAGTATTGCGGCCGGCACGAAGCTTGCGGTAGGTACGGTGAATAAAACGATGGCCGAGCTTACCGCTGCAGGATTAGCCGAGGAAAATACTATAACCGAGCAGGGCCTTGCTGCATTGGAGCCGTATCGGGTGCGCCGTGCGGTGTTTATTGCGGCGGGCTTCGGTTCCCGGCTGGCGCCGATTACCTTTAATACGCCCAAACCGCTTGTACGCGTAAAGGGGCAGCGGATTATCGATTCCCTGCTGGACGCGGTACTGGCAGCGGGAATTGAGGAAATTTATGTGGTCAGGGGATACTTGTGGGAACAGTTTGATCAGCTGCTGTATAAGTATCCGATGATTCAGTTTATTCAAAATCCCCTGTATAACGAGGCCAATAATATTTCCTCGGTATACTGCGCGCGGGAGGTTATTCGGCAGGCCTATGTGCTGGAGGCGGATCTGCTGCTGTATAATCCCGCCTTGATCAAAAAATATCAGTATTCCAGCAATTATCTGGGCGTGCCCGTGGAAAAGACGGAGGATTGGTGCTTTGAGACCGAAAACGGACGGATTACCCGCCTGCAGATCGGCGGAACCGACTGCTTTCATATGTTCGGTATTTCCTATTGGACGCAGGAGGACGGCGAAAAGCTGAGCCGAGACGTTGTAAGCGTGTATAATGCACCCGGCGGCCGGGAACGATATTGGGATCAGGTAGCACTGGAATATTATCGCGCTCATTATGAGATTTCGGTAAGAGAATGCACGTTTCAGGATATTATTGAGATCGATACCTTTAATGAGCTGAAGCAGTTGGACCCGACCTATGATATGTAGGCCGGCGAAAAAAGAACATTTTTAAATAGGGGCACAGCATTGGCACTGTGCCCTTTTTCTGCTTTAAAAAACTTGTGCCGGAACCGTTTGCAGCAGGGGATAAAAATTTTTTTATTTTATTGAAACATTTTTGCCTTCCAATACGTTTTATAGATGAAAGGGAAAGGAAAAATCGCGATGAAAAACTATACCGATGAAGAGTTTACAAGCATTATGAACGATTGGGGCGATATGGTTCTGCGTATCTGCTTTGTACGGCTGCGGAATTTTGCCGATGCGCAGGATGCGTTTCAGGAGGTTTTTTTAAAATTATACCGCGCGAAAAAGCCGCCGGATCCGAGTTATTTAAAGCCCTGGCTGATAAGGACCGCCTGCAACACGTGTGTCTCCCATCTTCGCAGCCGCAGAATCTTCCTTCCCCTTTCCGAGGAGATACCCGCGGAGGAGGCGTTTTATGACCGTACGGTTGTTTCTGCTGTACTTTCCCTTTCGCAGATGGATCGCACGCTGGTATACCTGTTTTACTATGAGCATTTAAAAACTGCGGAAATCGCCCGGATAACCGGGATGAAGGATGCTACCGTACGTACGCGTCTGCACCGGGCGAGGCTGACTTTAAAGGAGATTTTACAGGAGGATCTGTATGAAGAACCATTTTGAGACTATCAGGGCTGAGGAAGCGTTGAAACAGAAGACGTTGGAAAAAGCAAAAAAAGGAAGCAGAAAAAAACTTCTGATCTCCTCTGTTTCCGCCGCCGTATTGGCGGCAGTGATCGGTCTTGCAGCTTTTGCACCTTCTTGGATAAACGGCAGCGGGAATGACGGTACGGCCGAATCCGGGGGAATGTTTTCCGATGGCAACGGTTCAGGCCCGGCGGGAGAAATTGCCGATATGCCGAGTACCGGAGATCTTTGGGAAGACGGTGCCGCAGCGGCTCCGGAGGAAGGAGCCCCTGCGGGTACCGCTGTACCGGAGAGTCAGGCGCAAACCAAGATGACCGCTGCTGTATTAGACGATCATTTGTATTTTGAGCAGTGGCTGGAGCGTTCCAATGCTAAAGAGTTTGATGCTTATGGCTTTAAAGCCGACCGGCGCATTACGGTAAAGGTAACAGGGCAAAACGGCGTCGCCCTTTCCTTTGCAAATGTTGTGCTGATCGATGCGCAGGGGAACATTTTGTATGCCGCCGTTACCGATATCCGGGGAGCCGCGTATCTGTTTTATGATTATTACAGGAACGCGTCGGGTGCGCCCGCGGCAATCCGGGCGGAGTTTTTGGGGCAAACCGCGGAAACAGCTGTTTTCAAGGGGCAGGATCAGTATGCTCTTTCTTTCGATGCCGTTTCCGATGCCCCGGAGGCGCTGGATCTCTTGTTTATGATTGATACTACGGGTTCTATGGGGGATGAGCTGGAGTATTTAAAGGAAGAGACCGCGCAGATGCTTACGGAGCTTACGCTCACGTACAGTACACAGGTGAGCATCAATTTTTATCGGGATGAGGGAGACGCATATGTTGTAAAAAGCAATCCTTTTACGGCAGATATCGCTGAAGCTGCGGCACAGCTGCGGCAGGAGACGGTAGACGGCGGGGGGGATTACCCCGAAGCAGTGGAAAAGGCGTTGGAAAATGGAATTTCAGGGCATCCATGGCGCGAAAATTCGGTTAAAATTGTTTTCTTGGTTCTGGATGCTCCGGCGCATAAAACAGAAGGGGTATCACAGAGTCTTTTACAAAGTATAGAGGCAGCGGCCCGCCGGGGAATTCGTCTGGTACCGGTCATGGCCAGCGGCGCAGATGAAGCAGCGGAGATCCTTTGCCGTCAGCTGGCACTGTTTACCGGAGGCCGATTCGTATTTATTACCGATCACAGTGGGATCGGCAGCACCCATCGGGAGCCCATTACCACGGTTGCTTATGAGGTGAAGCCGCTGATTACGATTTTAAAGGAGGTTATTTATGCGTATACAAAAGTGGATTAAGACGGCCGCCGTGTTTGTTTGTGCGACGGGTATGACGGTTTCGGCATTTGGAATGATTCATGCTGCGGGACAGGACCCGGCAGCAGAGCCTGTGGTTCCAACTATACAGGAGCAGACAGATACCGTTTATGCAGGGTCTGTACCGGAGCAGGATGCAACGATTTTGGGGCAGGAAAAGAGGCTTCTGCCGCCGTGCGGCGTTTCCGATGATGCAGATAAGCTTTCTCTGTTTGTTTCTTTTCAGGTTCTGGAAAGCTCGGCAGAGGGCTGCCGTCTGCAGATCAGGAATTACAGTGCCCAACATCTTCTTACTACCGGATATGTTTTCAGCCTGGAGGTAAAAAAGGATGGGACCTATGTGCCGGCAGTGTATCATACGGCGCCTTGCTGGCCGGATATCGCCTGTATAGTGGAGCCCGGCGGTACAGCAGAGCTGCGGTTTGACTGGCACGCTTCCTACGGAACTCTGCCGCGGGGAGAATACCGAATTGTAACCGAATATTTTTCCGAGACCTCGGTGTTTACACAAAAAACGCCGTTTACCGTACTATAATAAAAATCCCTCCGCGATGCGGAGGGATTTTTTGTGTTAAGGCGTCGCTCTAATGCTGCCGGCGTATGCGTGTGTTTTTTTTGCTTTCGGCTTTGCTGATTTCATAAATGAACCAAAGGATTCCCGTCTTCTCTTATCAGGAGAGCTTTCTTTTCCTCCGGTTTTTTGCAAAAAGCCGCCTCCCGCTGCAGAGAGAGGCAGGATGTTTTTTATACGATTGTATTTTTTTCTTTGTTGCTATCCGCGCGGCTGACGCAGGAGATTCATCTATAAAAAGGCCGTTTCGTGCTTTTAACGGGAACCCCAAAAACTATAAAACACCCGGAGAAAGGTGTTTTATAGCTGTTTATGAAGCTTTAAATGAAAAGGGGAGGATAAGACGCCTCTTTTGGGATTTGCGTAAACCCCTTTCCGCCTTATATATTACTCCAAATTTAATTTTTTTTCAAGCAGATATTTTGAGAGGAAAAAGCATAAGATTGCAAATATTGCGCTTATGAGAATGGAAAGGGTATTGGTCAGGTTCATATAGCCATCTACGCTCATTTCCAGCAGGGTGCCGCTGCTTAACAGCAAGGGGAAAAACAGAACCACCGAACTGACAATGCTCTTGACGGCCGATATAGCAAAAATTAGGCCCATGGCCGCTAAAATCTTGTGCTTTCTGGCAATTACGGATCCGAGAATGATGGCGGTGTAGATCATCAATATTGTGCTGATGCAGGAGAATACCAGGTTGATAAGCGTTAGCACCAGCGCTGCCCAGCTTTGAAGATCTAAAAGGTTTAAAGTGGAAGCAAGCTGTCGCAGAGAGAATAAAATAGCATCCCAATCCATACTAAAAATATCCATAAAAGGAATAAACAGTATTACAAAAGCGCAAAATGCAGCAATCCATGCAAGGATGTTCCATACGAACGCTGTAAATAATTTGGAACAAAGAATGTTTGCCGGGGAAACCGGCAGCGTAAAGGTGAGATATCCTTCGTCCGTTACCAGATTTTTATAAAAATGCACCATCATAAAAACCATCATCAGCGCGCACAGAGCAAATAGGGCAAAAATGCACAGCATAAATAAAAATGCACTGGAAACGGTCAAAAAAACGTCTAATGCGGAAGGAATTCTTCCGGCGGAAAGACTTCTGTTAAACAGAAAGGAAAACCCTGCGCCTAAAATTCCCGTACCAAGAATGGAAAACAGCAGCGGCAGTCCGTAGCGCCGGGTATTGATGAAATCATATTTCAGCAGCTTGGAAAACATCTGAACACCTCCCTGAAAAATTGATCCAGCGACATTCCTTTTTGGGTACGCACGGTATCGACGGTATCGTGTACATAGATACGGCCGTTCTGGATAAAAAGGAATTCATCTAAAATTTTTTCCACATCCTGTATCAGATGGGTGGAAAGAATGACCGAAGCTTCCGGCCGGTAATTTTGAAGAATCGTATTCAAAATATACTCTCTGGCTGCCGGATCCACGCCGCCGATGGGCTCATCCAGCAGATAAAGCCTGGCTCTGCGCGCCATCACCAGCACCAGCTGTACTTTTTCTCGTGTTCCCTTGGAGAGGGTTCTGAGCTTTGCCTGGGGCGGTACAGCCAGCAGCCGCAGCATGGTTTCGGCCTGTGCGGCGTCAAAATCTGCATAGAAATCGCTGAAAAAAGTTACGCAGCGGGCGACGGTCATGGCTGGGTTAAAATAGAGCCTCTCCGGCAGATACGATACATAGGCTTTCGTTTCGGGGCCTGGAACTTTTCCGTCGATGGTCACGCTGCCCGCTGTGGGGGTAAGCAGCCCTGCCAGCAGTTTGATCAGTGTGGTTTTTCCGCTGCCGTTAGGGCCTAAAAGACCAATGATCTTGCCTTTGGGCAGATCCAGATTGAGGTTGTCAAGCGCCAGCAGATTTCCGTATTTTTTGGTTAGTCCGCTGCAGCGCAGAATCGGTTCGCTCATGACGAAACCATCCCTTCTTTTTTATATTTTCCGGCCGGCTGTACGCTACGTCTACATTGTGCCGGCAAAGATTTTTTATAAAAGGCTTTCTTTTGTACTATTTCTATCATCATACGCTATTTTACAATAAAAGTCAATCTTAAAACCGGAGCCGCGGATATCTGCTGCGGAAAATTTTTTACGGCAATTTTGTTGGGAATATTTTTGCAAAAACAGTTTTGTTTGGTATTGACTTTGCTTTTGGGGTTTGCTATAATCGGGGAAAGATAAAAAATTGTGAGGTAAAAAATCATGCAGCTTCAAAAATGGCTCTGCGGCGAGCTGACGTTTCATGCCGCCGCAACGTATGCGGATCCTTTTAGCGAAGTAGAAATGACCGCTGTTTTCACTTGTGAGGATGGTACCGTACTCACCCGCCCTGCCTTTTGGGACGGCGGCGACGTCTGGCGTGTGCGCGTAGCGCTTACGCGCCTGGGCGCCTGGACGTATACGACTGTCTGTTCGAATAAGGGCGACGCCGGCCTGCACGGCGTATCCGGCACGATTGAGTGCGTGGAATACACCGGCGAACATGCGATTTATAAGCACGGCTTTTTAAAAGTGAGTGAGGACGGCCACTATTTTGTGCACGACGACGGCACGCCGTTCTTTTATTTGGGCGATACGCACTGGCTGATGCCCCATGAGCATTGGAACGATTCCAATGTAGAGGGGATTGAATCGCAGTTCCGCTTTATGGTGGATATGCGCATTGCCCAGGGCTTTACGGTGTACCAGTCTGAGCCGCTTTCCCCGCCCAGGATGAATTTTCACGACGGCATCGACGAGGCTGATGTGGCCGTTCTACGCGAGGCTTTTGATGTTAAATTCCGTTATCTGGCCGAAAACGGCCTGGTGCACGCCAATGCCCAGCTGTTTTTTACGCCCACGATTAACGATAACCGCTTTACGCCGGAATATTTGGTGCGCCTGACCAAGATGTGGTCGGCCCGGTACGGCGCTTATCCGGTGCTGTGGACCGTAGCCCAGGAGAGCGACGCGGATTTTTACGGCGGTGCCGAAATCCGCAAGTGGATGGTGGTGGCGGAAACGCTGTATTTAAATGATTGCTATAAGCACCCGCTTACCGCACACATGTGCAACGACGGCCGCTGCTTTGCCCACAATACGGCCTGGGGCGATAAGTACTTCCATTCCTGGTTTGGCCTGCAGGCCCAGGGAATGTCAAATCTCAAATACTTCCGGGACTTCTATAACTACAAGCCCACCCAGCCGATGGTGAACTACGAAACCGGCTATGAGCATCTTTGGAACCCGGAAAACGGCGCCGTATGCGCGGGCTACCGTTCCTTCTTAAACGGTGTGTTCGGCTACGGCTACGGCGCGCACGGTGTTTGGAACGGGAATTACGATATCAATGACTGGATGGACTACGGCGGTTATATGCGTTGGTTTGAAGGACTGAATCTTCCCGGCGGCGTCAAGCTGATCGCCATGCGCCAGCTGTTTGAAAGCATTCCCTGGTGGAAGCTCACACCCCGGTTTGACGATACCGCCTGGTGGGATTTTGACGTGGATATGTGCCTGTCAACACTGGAGGACCATACGTATATTGCCATGCTGTTTAAGTCGGGTCCGGCCAATGCCGTATTCAAACAGCTGAAAAAGGAAACGTATTCTGCGTTTTGGTTTGACGTTCACACCGGAAACCTGACGCTGGCCGAGGAATTTGTTCCCGAAAACGGCACGTATACCCTGCCGCCCAAGCCGGACGCCGGCTCCTGGGTGATCATCGTGACCAGCCGCCCCGAGCTCTTTACCGACCGGCCGCTGATGATAACCTCCCAAAACTTTAAAACCGTGCTTACGCACCGGGGCGATACGCTGCAGCTTTCGGCCAACCGGCCCGTGCGCTGGAGCGTGGACGACGCGGACATTGCGCAGATTGACGAAAACGGCTTGCTGCGCGCGTGCGGCAAAAACGGCAATGTAAGGGTAACGGCCGAGGCCTCGGACGGCAGCAGGGTTACCCGAAAGTTTGTTGTAATCCGCCAATATACGCAGGAGCCGCCCAAGGGTCCCGAAAGCGTAAGCGTGCGGCCGTTTATTCAGTGGGAGAATCGTACGAAGCTGACGGAAAACGACAAAAGAATTACCTTTTTGCCGGTGTTTGAGCCCTATGAAAGCTGGTATCAGAATGCCGAATGTGTGCTGACGGATAAGGACGGCAATCCCTCCTATATTATGGCGCAGGATAACAACTATGTGGCGTTCCCGATCTGCGACGGCACCTTTTATGCAAAATTCGTGATGGAAAACGGTGTGGAATCCGAGCCGGTGGAGATTACGGTAACCGGCTACGGCGAGGCCAGCCTGATTTTGGGCGCCCCTGCTACCTGCGACGATTTCCATGAAAAATACGATTCCCGCTGCCTGCCCTCCCGGGCGACCAGCGGTACCACCAGCCATTTTACCGGCTGGTGCAGTGAAAAGGTTTGTACAAAGGAGGATCCGGCCATTTTAACGGTTCTGCCCCCAAAGCCGGTAAAAATCAATCAAATCGTATTGTATACCACCGATCTTGGCTATACGCTGGATTCCTTTGACATAGTGCTGGTAACAGCGGACGGTGAAAAGACCGTAGGCAGTGTGCGCGGGAATAAACAGACGGAGCTGACCTTTGATTTTGAAGCTGTTGAAGCTTCGGCCATTAAGGTGGTATGTTATAAGGGCGATTTAAACGGCAACGCCCGTGTCGATCAGATTAATGCCTATTTAAGATAAAATAAAAAGCGTTCCGCCCTTCTGGCAGCGGCCCATAAGGAAGTAAAAAGTATTTCGGTAGGAACCGGCGTGGCTTGATACGCCGGTTCCGATTCGTTTAGCGATTTCCCTTCCAATCTCTAAGGGTATACGGCTGTTTGTATAGGCTTCCTTCCTGGCGGCAGGGCACGGAGCCGGTTTATCACCGATTGCTACAATACGCAGCAGAAAAGGGGCTTATGATTTTCGCAAATGCTTATTATGAGATACGGCTGCTTGATGAAATCGGGGCTTTGGACAAGGAACGACACCTTATACAGGCTCGTGTCGCCGCATCAATATAATGAAAAAGCTCCGGCAGTCATTTTGACCTGCCGGAGCTTTTTAAATGGATTAAAATAGTTTTGCAATAACGGGAACGATTTCTTTGATGGCGGTTTGTGTCGTATTGATGCAGAGGTCAAAATTTAATTTATCGCCCCATGAATGCCCGGTATAGAACTCATAATACTTGGCGCGCTTTTTATCAATCCTGGAAATTTTCTGCCTGAGTTCTTTATTAGAGAGCTTTTCTTCTGAGCCTTTTTCACGGCAGCGTTTGATTTTGCTTTCCATATCTGCGTAGATAAAAATGCGAAAAGGTCTATGCTCTTTCAAAATATGGTCTGCGCAACGTCCAACAATGACGCAGTCGGATCTATCGGCCATTTCTGTAATAATACTCGCTTGCTCCTGATAGATCGTCATTGTTTGCTCAAAAGCCGGATTTTCCAAAGCGTAAAAGCTCTGTCCAATATGGATCGGGAAAGAAAAGGAAGGACGGTGTTCCACGATTGCCTGGACATACTGTTCGGACAGAGAAGTCCTTTTAGAAATCTCACTGATGATTTCTTGATCGTAATAGGCAAATCCCAATTTTTCTGATAGCCGTCGGCCAAATTCCCGGCCGCCGCTTCCAAATTCCCGACCAATGGTAATAATTCTATTCATGAATTTCCTTCCTTTCTGTTGATAATTGTTTTGTATAACGAGCAATCATACACACAACATAAATTGCTACAAGCAGTTCTGTGAGAGGCATGGCAACCCAAATCGAATTTGTTCCGGTTACGATAGGCAGCAGTAAAATTAAAATACCGCTGATAATGAGTCCCCGTGATATGGAAACGACAAAGGCCGCTTTGGGTTTCATAACCGCTTGGAAATAATAAGTAGAGAAAATATTGAGCGGCATTAAAAGAAAAGATAACCCATAGTGCCGAATAATTGCCGGGGCAATCTGCAAAACTTCCTCTGTCGGCGACATAAAAAGGCGGATGAACTGGTTTGGAATTGTAAGGCAAAGCACTGTCCAAATAATGCCGAAAAAGGTTGTCGTTCCGATGGCATACCGCAAGGTTTGCCGAATACGTTCCCCTTTTCCTGCCCCGAAGTTGGTAGAAAGAATCGGCTGCGACGCCTGCCCCACGCTATAGGCGCAGCACTGCACAAAGGTACTGATGTTGACAATTACCCCATATACAGAAAGTGCGTTTGTACCTAAATGGGCCATGATCTGCCGGTTAAATAAAACGGTTAGGATTCCCATGGCAATATCAATGAAGAAGGTGGAAAACCCAGTTACCGAAATTTCCCGGAATTTCCGGAACAGATTGGCAGGGCGAACCAGCCGCAGGGTGTTTTTCTTCCTAAAGAAATGCGAAAGCATGACAATGATGGAAATCACCGTGCCGATAGCGGTAGCAAGCCCTGCGCCAAATGCTCCCATGTCACAGGTGAAAACAAAGAAGTAATCCCCGAATATGTTGAAGATGCCGCCTGCCAATACTCCGGTGGTGGCTAATGTGGGATTTTTATCGTTGCGTAGGTAGGCTGCCAGCGTCTGCGTAAACAGGAAGCAGGGCACTACGAATTTGATCGGCAGGACATATTCCCTGGCCAGGGTCAGTGTGTGCCCTTCCGCGCCGAAAAATTGCAGCAGCGGCCGGTCAAAAAAAACGATGATAATCCACGCAATTACAGCAAGGATGATGGAGCCGATGATGGAAACTGTAAAATATTCGTTGGATTGGCGGGTCTGGCTATCCCCTTTACCTCGAATCGTGCTGAAAAGGACAGACCCGCCGATTCCCATTAACAGCCCCAAACTATAAATAATGTTCCAGATGGGTGCTACAACTGCCAAAGCCGCTGTACCTTCCGGTCCATGATACTGGCCCACCATTGCCATATCCACGATGGAATAGATAGAAGTAATCAGGGCGCTGCCAAAGGCGGCCGCAAGGTATTTGAAATAAAGCGTTTTTATTTTGCTGTTCAAAAAGTCCATCTTATCAATTCCTCCTTTACAATAAAAAAGCTGGATAAAGTACAGACATTTCAGTCTGTGCCTTTATCCAGCTCATCATTTCTATCGAATGATTTGCCCTCCGACCAACGACTATTTTAAAAGATCCGGAATGATTTGTCAAGAAATTTCTCTATTAAAGCTAAAGCCTCGATTTTTCACCAAAACAACAGTTCCTGCCGCGATTAGGAATAGGTTCGCAAGCAATGCAATGCGCGATTTTGGCCGGATTTTACCCTTGCAAAGGCTTGTTGAGCCCTTAAGATCGCGACTTTCGGTGGCAGCTGCACATCCTGTGGCAGTTGAAAAATTGGAAAGAAGCAAAAAAGACTTTATGTGAATAATATTCCATTCGCTTAACATAAGTTCGCATTTTTGCAATGCTGCTTTATGCTTTTCCACCCTTTGGGCGGGGAAGAAGGAACTACCCCTCAGTCGGCAGCTGCCGACAGCTCCCCGGACAAGGGGAATTAATAAAGATTGCAGTATGTTTATAGGCTGCCAATCTCGCTGCTCGGCTGGCTCTTTCAATAAAAAGTGCATTTGTGTGTCGCCAACAGCATCAGAGCCATGCCCGAAAATACGTTTAAATTTCCGCCGCGGAAGGAACCGGAAAAGTTCGTTTGTCGTTCCCAGGACTGTTTCGTAGCAAAGATATTTTGCCGATATCGCCGGGCAGATTTTTCCCCGTATCTTTTTTTGTTTAATTTGATTGTAAAAACGGCAGAATTATAGTATAATAGCATTTAACGGACAAAATTCGGGCAATACCGGAATCTGTTTTTAGCAAAGCTGTTTGATGAAATATGAGGTGCCCCATGCGAACGATTTTGATTATTCCGGCCTATAATGAGGAGGCCAATATCGTAAATACGTGCAATAAAATTATAGAATATAACCAAAAAAACGATGAGAATTATGATTTTATCGTTGTCAACGATGGCTCGCGTGACAGAACAGGCGAGCTTTGTCGGGAGCATCAGTTTCCGGTTATCAATCTGGTGCATAATTTAGGCATCGGCGGCGCGGTGCAGACGGGCTATAAGTATGCCTGTGAAAACGGGTATGATATCGCCGTACAGTATGACGGCGACGGTCAGCACGATGTGGCTTGTGTAAAGGATATCATTGCGCCTATTCTGGGGGGACAAGCTGATTTTGTGATCGGCTCTCGCTTTGTAAAAAAAGAACAGGATAATTTTAAATCCACGCTGATGCGCCGAGTGGGGATTCGGATCATTTCCTTTGCAATCCGTTTGGTTACGGGCAAAAAGATCTATGATACGACCTCAGGCTTTCGTGCCTGCGGCAAAGAGATCATGAAAAAATTTGCCCAAAGCTATCCTGCCGAATATCCCGAACCGGTAACTACGGTGGAGCTTTTAAAGCAAAAATACAGGGTATGTGAGGAATATGTCAAAATGAACGAGCGCGAAGGCGGCGTTTCGTCCATCCGTGCATGGAAAACCGTCTATTATATGATCAATGTGATCCTGTCTATTTTTGTAGTGGGTACCAGGAGGTATCAATAATGGAACTGATTTTAAGAATTGAGATCATTGTTGCCTTTTTCTTTTTGCTGTGCGTCATTTTGTATAATCTGAAAAAGGGTAAAATGCCGGTAAAATATGCGTTGGTATGGATTTTTTCGGCCGTTGTTATGATCCTTTGTGCCTGCTTTCCGCAAATTATCGGATTTATTACCCGGCTTTTAGGGTTTGAGCTGATTTCTAATGTGATCCTTTCTATCTTCCTGGGATTGCTGATCTGCATTACCATTTCTCTCACCGTGATTGTGTCGGGGCAGGCAAAAAAAATTGATCTTCTGGTGCAGGAGGTGTCCCTGCTGAAGCAGAAAGTAGAAAAGAAGGAAAAAGAATAATATCGTTTTAGGATTTTTATACCGCAGGCTTGCCGCCTGCGTTTTTTTTTATAAAAAATTCTTGCATAACAACAGGGAATTGTGGTATAATCGACATATAACGGAAACGGGGGTGAAAAAATGCCAAGACCGCAGCGGCAGAGAACGGTTTGTTTTGAGCCGGATTATCCGTGCTTTTCTCCTGAAGGGACTGTGCCGGAGACGGCGGTTATTCTTTCGGTAGATGAGTTTGAGGTGCTTCGTTTGGTGGATTTTATGAAAAAAAGCCATGAGGAAGCGGCAAAACAAATGAAAATCTCACGCACAACAGTAACGGAAATTTACCAGAGTGCACGGTACAAGGTAGCCGACAGTCTTGTAAACGGAAAAAGGCTTAGGATCACCGGCGGGCATTATCGGCTTTGCGGCGGACAGGCGGAGGCGTGTACCGATCCAAAGTGTAAAAAACGGAGAGCGTATCAAAAAATAGCGGATTTTCCGCAGAAAGGAACAAAAAATATGAGAATTGCAATTCCCTGGGAAAACGAAGAAATTTTTCAGCATTTTGGCCACAGTGAAGCGTTTAAATTTTATGAGGTTGAAAACAACGCTGTTTGTTCGGCAAAGGTGGTGCCGACAAATGGCGCGGGACACGGTGCCCTGGCTGACTTTTTAAAAGAAAACCGTGCGGACGTGCTGATCTGCGGCGGTATCGGCGGCGGTGCAAAGGAGGCGCTGACGCAGGCAGGTATTCAGATTTACGGTGGTGCAGCGGGAAAAGCGGATGAAGCGGCGGCGGCGTTTTTGGCCGGAACTCTGTCCTATGATCCTAACGTACACTGTACCCATCATCAGGAGCATGCCGGAGAGCATTCCTGCGGCGGGCACGGTCATTCGGGACATTCCTGCGGCGGGCATACCTGCCACTGAGGGAAGAATAGAGGACGGCGGAATTTTGCACAGGCCCATGTGTTGGGCCTGCACCGGTTCCGCGGCCGAAGATGTGCAGAGTTCTGTACTGCATCCAAACAAAATCTGCACATGGATGTGCGGTAAGATAAAAAAGAAAGGAAGAAAACAGTATGAATGCAAAAGTTGCACAGCTCATTAATGAGCAAATTACCCATGAGTTCTATTCCGCGTACTTATATTTGGATTTTGCCAATTATTACGGCGCTGTAGGATTGGACGGCTTTGAAAACTGGTATAAGGTTCAGGCCAAGGAGGAGCAGGATCATGCGATGCTGTTTTATCAGTATCTGCAAAACAACGGGCAGAAGATCACGTTAGAAGCAATCCGCAAACCCGACAAGGTTTTTCACGCGCATATGGATCCTCTTCTGGCAGGACTGGAGCACGAAAAATATGTAACGAGTCTTATCAATGCTGTTTATGCCGAGGCCTTTGCCGATCATGACTTCCGGACGATGCAGCTGCTGGATTGGTTTGTAAAGGAACAGGGCGAAGAAGAAAAGAACGCTGCGGATCTAATTACAAAAATGGAGATGTTCGGTACTGACGCCAAGGGACTTTATATGCTTAACAGTGAGCTTAAGGCCCGTGTATATACGGCGCCTTCTTTGGTGCTGTAATGAGTGATGCGGCAAAAACGGCTATAGGGATTCTTTTGCCGTTTTTAGGTACCGTTTTGGGGGCCGGCATGGTCTTTGCGGTGGGAAAAACCATAAGCGGCCGGCTGCAGAAGGCCTTGTTGGGCTTTGCTTCGGGCGTAATGATCGCGGCATCGGTCTGGTCCTTGCTGATTCCCGCTATTGAAATGGCAGAGGAGGCCGGAGGCCTTGCGTGGGTGCCTGCAGTGGCCGGTTTTTTACTGGGTATGGCATTTTTGCTTTTGCTGGATACCGTTGTGCCGCATTTGCATTTGAATGATGAAAAGCCTGAGGGCCGACCCAGCGGTCTGGGCCGCTCTTTTATGTTGGTGCTGGCGGTAACGCTGCATAATATCCCTGAAGGCATGGCTGTAGGGGTGGTGTTTGCCGGCATGCTGGAGGGCAGCACGGTCATTACCGGCGCCGGCGCATTGGCATTGGCTATCGGCATTGCCGTGCAGAATTTTCCTGAAGGTGCGATTATTTCGGCACCCTTGGTCTCAGCGGGACTTTCCCGGAAAAAAGCTTTTGGTTATGGTGTGCTTTCAGGAATTGTAGAGCCGTTGGGGGCTGTTGTTACAATTTTGCTGACGTCTTTGATCACGCCGATTCTGCCGTATATTTTAGCTTTTGCGGCAGGCGCTATGATCTATGTGGTGGTGGAAGAGCTGATTCCGGAGGCACAGGCGGGGGAACACAGCAATATCGGCACGGTCGGCGTTGCACTGGGTTTTGCGCTGATGATGCTTTTGGATGTGGCATTGGGATAAAGGAGTACGGAAAATGGAAATGGGTAATTATCTGCCGCAGCTTCCCTATTGGCCGCAGCTGACGCAAAAGCAAAAGGATTACATAGCCGGCAATGCCGGTATTCGGCATTACCCAAAGGGGACGATCATCCATGGCAGCGGCAATACCTGCCTGGGGATGCTTTTGATTTTAAAGGGCGGCATCCGCGTGTATCTTTTATCGGAAGAGGGGCGGGAGGTCACGCTGTTCCGTTTGGGGCAGGGAGAATGCTGCGTGCTTTCCGCTTCCTGCGTAATTACGCAGATTACGTTTGATACGCAAATGGTGGCAGAAGAAGACTGTACCTTTTTGGTAATCCATTCCGGAGTCTTTGAAAAACTGGCAGAGGAAAATATTTATGTAAAATGTTTTTCTTATCAGATTGCCACAGAACGGTTTTCTTCTGTGATACGCGTAATGCAGCAGATTTTATTTGAAAAATTTGACCGCCGTCTTGCCGGATTTTTGCTGCAGGAATATGAACGTACCGGCAGCAGGCAGCTTTCCATGACGCATGAACAGATCGCCGCACAGGTAAGCTCTGCCCGCGAGGTGGTTGCGCGTACACTGAAGCGTTTTGCTTCCGCCGGATTGGTGGAGATGAAACGCGGGCGCCTTTTGCTGAAGGATACGGACGGGCTGAAAAAGCTGTAAACAATTCCCCCCGGAAAAATCCGGGGGGAATTGTTTATGGGAGACCGGCTGTTTTTTATCATGCAATCGTTTTAAAGGGCGTCTTTGAATATAGCATTTTGTGAGTTCCCTGCCCAGATCTTATGGATAAACCCCCGTAAAAGCACACAAATAGCTATGGATTTTACTGTGCATATCGTGTATGATGAAGCTGTATTGCAAAGAAAAGGAGTAAAAAGATGAAACCTATAGAAAAAGATTTTTCTTGTGTGGAAGCTCTGTGGTTTGATGAAAATTTTGCCCATAAGGACGGCTATAATTTTCAGTTGAATGTAGAAGGCGATATGCACGTATTTACCGAGGGCAACGCTTTCAGCTATTCCAGTGAAAGCCTGTATACCGGCAGCGGTACTATTGATTACGGAAGGGCGGCAGGCGGGAAAAAAGATGTGACCGTGAACCGCACCGAGCGGGGATTGCAGGTGATTCAGCATTATGAATTTTTTGAGGGCTGCTGTGCAGTTCGCCAGTATAATACGGTGAAGAATCAGGGAGAAAATCCTCTGCCGCTGATTCGCGTAAGCTCGGCTTATCTGAATATCGAGGCGGATACCGGTGTAATGGCCTGGGATGATCCGCGGCGTTTCCGGCTGCACTGGTGTAAATCGGCTTGGGCGGCGGAGGCGCAGTGGAAACACGGAAGCTTTTGGGATTTCGGCATGGCGCCGGCAAGACCCGTAGGAAACTCCATGACGGGCGTGGCGGCTTTCCGCAGTGAGGGCAGCTGGTCCAGCGGCAGATATTATCCGCTTGTGATTGTGGAGGATCTGGAAAAGGGCTGTTCCTATTTTATGGAGCATGAGGGCGGCCACACCTGGGAACTTACCGTGGGAAAACTGGGAGATACCGTTACCTTGGAATGCAACAGTGCCGATATCAATCATGATGGCTGGAGCGTTACCCTTGCCCCCGGAGAAGAATATACCACCACCTGCGCGGTGTATGGTATGGTGCAGGGCGGCTTTGAGGAAGCTGTGCGCGAGCTCACCGAATATAAGCGGCAAACCTCGCACGTAGGATGGAAAAACGGTACGGCTCCGGTTTGCTTTAACTGCTATATGGATTGCATCTTCGGCGAGCCGAATGTGGAAACACTGGTGCCGTTGATTGAAGCGGCGGCCAAAGCCGGATGCGAGGTGTTTTGTATCGATGCCGGCTGGTTCCGTCCCCGAAACAATGCCAACTGTCTGGCAGACTGCGGCGATTATATTCCCGATGCGGAGCGTTTTGGTCCCGGCGGGCTGAAGGGGATTTTAGATTTGATACGCCAAAAAGGGATGATCCCCGGGCTTTGGTTTGAATTGGAGGCTGTAGACGATTATACGGCCGGCGCCAAGTGCAGCTCCAACGCCATGGTTCGGCGTAACGGAACTGTGCTTTCGGGCGGCAGGGGCATTTATGACCTGTGTGATGAAACGGTGCGGCAGCATTTGTTTGCCGCGGTTGACCGCGCCTATCAGCTGGGGATGCGGTATATCAAGAACGATCATAATTTTTCCACCGGTATCGGCTATGGGGAACGGGGAGATTGCTATAATACGGAGTCACGCAAACGGATGGACGCGTTTTACAGCTTTATTATGGAGCTGTACCGGCGTTATCCGGATTTGATTATTGAAAACTGCGGCAGCGGCGCCATGCGCGCTGACCACGGAACGCTTTCACATTTTTATTTGCAGAGTACCAGCGACCAGGAGTATTATTTTAATTACGCATCTATCGCCGCGGGTTCACTGGCGATTATGCCGCCGGAGAAAGCCGGAAATTGGGTGTATCCTTACGCAGTGACGGTTCCGGAGGCTAAGGAATTGGATGCCGGCGGGGATGCTTCCTTTTTGATACAGCGGAATCAAGACGGTGAGGAAACGATATTCAATCTGGTTACGGGCAATATCGGAACGATTTATATGGCCGGCAGAATTGAATATGCGGATGCATATAATTTTGAGCTGATTCAAGAGGGCGTGGAGCTGTTTAAGAAAAACCGGGCGTTTATTGCCTCTTCCTCGGCGGTATATCCTCTTGGTGCGGCCTGCATGGGAAAACGTGGTTTTATTGCAGCAGGACTGATGAATCGGGAACGTACCGAGATGCTTTTGGCTGTGTGGAAGATACGATGCATAGAGGAGGATTGCTGCATGATTGAACTCGGAAGATATTTCAGCGGTGCTACCCATGCGGAAATGATTTTCCCTCAAAAAGACACCAAATGCCGCTATACGTATGCGCCGGAAGCCGGACGGCTGACGGTAAAGATGGAAGGCAGTGAGAATATGGCACGGCTCTTCCGTATCCGGCTTTCAGAAAGAAATTAGGCGAAAAAGAATCGGGCAGTATAGAACTGTCCGATTCTTTTTTTTGACTATACACCTGTTCCGTAGGCTCCCTCCATCATTTGTGTCAGGCGGACTGCCTCTTCTATACCGCATCCTTCCGGCGTTTTTCCGGCAAGGAAGCTTTCAATCGGCAGCGGCAGATCTTCTTCAGCGTCCACGGTAACGGGAATCCCTTTGGTTTCAGTGGTGAATTTTTCTAAACTGCGGCCGGCTACGAGTCTTACAAATCCTTTGTCACCGCCAACCTCCAGCATGCGGGGGGAACCGCAGGAAATGAATCCCGTTTCGTTTATGGCAAGGGAACCGTCGGCATAAGTCATAATGGTAACGGCGTTGTCTTCCACGCGGTCGGTATTTTTTTTATTTGTATCCCAAACTGTGAAGGCGGACTGATACTTTTGCGGCAGGCCCAAAAACCAATCGATCAGATACATGCCGTGCGCGCCCAAATCAATCATGGCACCGCCGCCGCATTGCTTTCGGCTGTAAAAATGTGCAGGCAGCCAGTCTTCTGTGCTTCCGCTATGGCAGTTGCGGAACCGGATAAAATTCAGCCTGCCAAGCTCCCCGCTTTCCGCCAGCTTTTTTACGGCGCGGATCTGCCCGCAGGATTTTTGTACAAAAGAGATTACAAAGCGGACGCCGTTCTCCTGTACGGCCTTTTGCACACGCAGGCAGTCTTCAACCGTCAGCGCCAGGACCTTTTCGGTAAAAATATCTTTTTTTGCCTGTGCAAGCCGCACCATATACTCTGCATGGGTATTTGAGGAACTGCAGACGATCACCGCATCGGCATCGCTTTGCAGGAGCGCCTCAAAAGAGGAAAAGTGCGGCAGATCATAGTTTTTTAAAAAATCTTCCCGCAAGGCCGTGTCTTCTTCGTAAAAGCCGATGACTTCGACATTCTCCGCCTGCAATGCTTTTTTGGTATACTCTACCGCGTGTACATGCCAAACACCGCAAATTGCTGCCTTCATTCAAAATACACCGGCTTTCCTGTTCGGGAAGAGGTATAGATAGCTTCCAGAATCCGGGAAACCACATAGGCTTCCTCAGGTTTTACCAACGGTTCGGTATCGTCAATAATGGCCTGGATCCAGTTTCTGGCCTCTACCTCCTGCGGAGAAGCGCTTGCGCCGTCATAGAACGCCACGCCGCCTACGGAGGTATCGACGTCGGTTATCACACAGTGATTCAGATCTACTTTATTTAAGGTAAGCTTGTTGTTTTTTAAGGAAAGCCCAGCCTTTGTGCCATAAAGTACGCAGCTGCCTTCCTGTACGGGTTCAGCGGTATTCAGGGCCCAGCTGGTTTCCAGCAGAATTGTTGCGCCGTTCTTCATGCGGATGAACGCGCAGGCAGAATCCTCTAAAGGCGTAGTGCTTACCCCATTATCGCCCCAGATATTGCCGGCCTCGGGGTGTTCGATTTTTTTATGGGTTTTTCCGATTACCATCTCCGGTTCATAGTTGTTCATCAAATACAAGGTCAGATCCAAAGAGTGGGTGGCAATGTCAATAACGGGTCCGCCGCCTTGTTCTTCCTCGTTTAAAAATACGCCCCAGTTAGGGGTTCCCCTCCGGCGCACGGCCAGACAGCTGGCCTGATAGATTTCGCCCAGGTCTCCTCTCTCTATAAACGCTTTGGAAACGATACTCTGCGCTTTTTGCCTATGCTGATATCCGATGGTCAGTTTTTTGCCTGTTTCCCGTGCCGCCTCCAGCATCCGCTTGGCGTCTGAAGCGGTTTTGGCCATAGGTTTTTCGCACATAACGTGCTTGCCTGCGTACAGGGCGGCAATACTGATGTCCGCATGTTCCAGGTTGGGCGTTAAAACATGTACCACCTCCACGTCCGCTTCTTTTAAAAGCTGTTTGTAGTCGGTATATACTTTTGCGCCGGGCACACCGAATTCTTTTGCAGCTTTTTCTGCTTTTTCAGCGATAATATCGCAAAAAGCCGTCATTTGTACATTGGGAATTTTTTTTAGCGACGGCATATGTTTCCCGTTTGCAATGCCGCCGCAGCCGATGATTCCCACTTTTACGATTCTTTCCATAAAAAACGTCCTTTCTGTTTTTTTGTAATTTAAGTATAGTATTTTTATAAAATTTATGCTATGATTTTTAAAGGAAAAAATATAAAATATTTGCGTTTTAAAAAAGGAGAGGTCCGTATGTTTGCAGAAATGAAGATTGAACAGGAAAATCTGCAGCTTTCAGAAACGGGGATTGAATTTTTTTTGACCAGGGGTTCGGAAAAAGGACAGTGCACTGCGGCGGCCCATCTTCACAATGCGATTGAATTTTTGTATATTACAAGGGGCGCGTTCCTTGTATATGTCAACGGAGAAAAATATACGGCGCACTGCGGCGACTTGGTGCTGTTCCGTTCCAACACCGGGCATACGGTTTTTGTGGAGTCCCCGAACGGGGGAGAATATGCGGTTTTAAAGATGAAACCCTCTGTATTGCTGGATATGGCGTCTAATGATCGCGGTATGCTGTATGTGCTGCCTTTCGCTTTCTGCCAGGAAGGACAGAAGCCTGTATTTAGAAGCGCTGAGGTGCGCGGCAGCGGGATGGAACCCATTTTATTGGAAATGCTTTCTTTTTTGGAGGCACCGCCGTATGCCGCGGAGCTTGCGGTTAAGGCAAATGCCGTACGGCTTTGCGCCGTGCTTTTAAACGGTTTTGAAAAAGAACGGACAGAGACAACAATAAAGGAGCTGCCTTTTTCCTCCCTGCGGCAGATCTATCAGGCTATGACGTATATTCATAACCATTTTGACCGGAATATTACTGCAAGGGAATGCGCACTGCAGGTCAATATGAGCTATAGCTATTTTTCACGCCTGTTTAAACAGGTTGCAGGGAAGCGCTTTACCGCTTTTTTAACCGAAGTGCGGATCACTCATGCGGAAAAGGAATTGCTGCTGTCTGAAAGAACGGTAACGGAGATTTGCTATCGGTGCGGATTTAATGATGTTTCTTATTTTATTGCAAAATACCGAGCTTTGCGCGGTGTATCGCCGTACCGTTTCCGGAAAAACCGATAAGAAATTTTGGAACAAAGCGTTTTAAAAGGTGGAAGAAATTGTGCGGAAGGATCTTTTGCCGAAATTTTGGATAAAAAGCTCTTTTGCTTTTATAAAAAATATGCTATAATAACAGGTAGTTTTTACCTTGCTGCGCCGGCAGGGAAAGAGTGCTTTCGATTGTTTCAGGCGTACGTTTTTATTTTTATTTTAAGGAGATTTGCTTATGAAACCTATCAAAATACTGGCCGATTCTACCTGCGATCTTTCACCGGAGCTGCGGAGCCTGTACGGCATCGATATTTTGCCGCTTCAGGTGAATCTTGACCAGGACAGCCGGCTCGACGGCGTTAATATTCAGCCCGATGAAATTTATGCTTGGGCGGACGCCAACAATAAAACTCCCACTACCTCGGCGCCTACGCCGGAGGCGATTCAGGCGTTTTTGAAGCCATTTGCCGGAGAATATGATATCATTGTTTTTACCATCAGCAGTGAAATGTCTTCTACCTACCAGATCTTCTGTGCGGTAGCGCAGACGTTTACGGATACGAGAATCACTGTGATCGACAGCCGTAATCTTTCCACGGGCATCGGATTGCAGGTGCTCACTGCGGCAAAAATGGTGCAGAACGGAGCTTCTTATGAGGAGATTCTGGCTGAATTAAAGACGATTAATCCTTTGGTACGTGCTGGCTTTGTGGTGGAAAACGTTTTGTTTTTATATAAAGGTGGCCGCTGCTCGGCATTGGCGGCCTGGGGCGCTACGGCCCTGAAGCTGCGGCCTACGCTGGCTGTGGTAGACGGTGTGATCAAGGTAGATCGCAAGGTGCGCGGCGATATCCGCACCGCTACGATGAAATATGTGACCGGCATGGAGCAGGAAATTCTTGCGGCCCGTGAGGATATGGTGTTTATTACACATTCGGGTACTTCGCAGGAAATTATTGATGAGGTCTATGCTTACCTGAAAAAGCTGAATAAATTTAAAAACATTTATATTACCCGGGCCGGCTGTGTAGTATCTTCCCATTGCGGCGCGGGAACGCTGGGCGTATTGTTTATTGCCAAATAATCGGCGCCGTACGCCGGGGCGGATCGCTTTTTGTTTTTAAAGACGAAGGGCCGAGTATCAAAAAAACGGGGGAATTTTTTATGAAGGTAATTTTACTGGCAGACGTAAAGGGGTCGGGAAAAAAAGACCAGATTGTTGAAGTAAATGACGGCTACGCACGGAATTTTCTGCTGCCGCGCAAGCTTGCCAAGGAGGCAACCAGCGCAAACCTAAATGCCGCTAAAACCGCTGCAGAGGCGGAGGCGCATCGCCGTGCCGTACAAAAACAACAGGCACAGGAAAATGCGAAAAAGCTGGAAAGTCTTTCGGTAACGCTTCAGGGCAAGGCCGGCAACGGAAAAATGTTCGGCTCTGTTTCGGCTAAAGATGTTTCAGAAGCAATTTTGAGTCAGCACGGTATTGAAGTGGATAAAAAGAAAATAGAGATCCCTTCCATTAAGGCGCCGGGAGAATATACTGCACTTTTAAAGCTGTTCCCAGAAGTTTCGGCTAAAATAAAAGTAATTGTTGAAATATGAAAAAATCCCCCTCCGCGCAAAGGAAAGGGGGATCTTCTTTTCTGGAACTGTTTTCTTGCCTGCAGCGGAACTGTTTGTTTTGACAAAAACCCATAAAATCTGATACAATAAAGAAAAAGAAAGCGGCAGGGGGAAATGCGATGCAGGTATTAAAAAATTTTCTGGTGACCTATGTAAACTGCAGAAATTTTTTTATCGTTACTTTCGGTGTGATGCTGATTGTATTTGTCCTGTGGTGCTTTTTTGCCCGAGCCGGTTCGGCCCGGCGCTGTCTTAAGCGCATCAACCGTATTCTGCGGGAGGAAATGGGTTCGGATATCATTCAAAAAATTGAGGCGCTTCGTTTGAATAAGCGCTTTGCTCGAATGTGGGACGATTATTATACTGCGTATTCCGGGGAAGATACGGTTGCTTTGCATAACTATCTGCTAAAGGATGATTTGCTGATCCGCACGTCAGTGTTTCGTACGGCTTCACGGGCAATTGCTGTTATCGGGTTTTCTGCGGCAGCGGTGTGTATTTTAACAATCGATGCACTTCCTGTTGGAGAAACAATAAATTTGATTCCTCTCTTTTTTGCCTTGGCGGCCGTTCAGGCAGTGTTTGAGGTGCTCTATGCCGCTATGACGGCTTATAGCCGCCGGCGGATGGTGTATCTTTTAGAAGAATTCCGGATGCTTTCTCTGCGCAAGCTGCCAGGGAAGGCGGTAGATTTTTCACAGCAGTATTTGATGGAAAAGCTCAATGAAACACAGGCGCGCATTCATGCGGTACGCAGCGGTGTTGCGCAGCTCAACGCCCGCATGGACAGGCTGATCCGCACAACGGAAAAAAATGAAGAAGAACAAACCCCTGAGGAGTAAACCATGATATTTGCTGTTTCTAACCAAAAAGGCGGTGTAGGAAAAACTACGTCGGCCATCAATATTGCCGCGGGCTTGGCTATGCTGGGCAAACGGGTGCTGCTGCTGGATTTGGACCCTCAGGGGAATGCCACCAGCGGTATGGGTGTTGAAAAAAATAAAGAAAGCATTTATGAGGTGCTGATTAACCGTGCTGATATCCGAGGAACAATTTTGCCTACCCGGATATCTTCGCTGTTTCTGCTGCCGGCAAGTACGGCGCTCTCCGGCGCAACTGTGGAAATGGTGGCGCTGAAAGACCGTGAACAGCTGCTGAAAAACGCATTGACAGAGATTCGGGAGGAGTATGATTATATCCTAATCGACTGTCCGCCGTCTTTGGATCTGCTGACGGTAAATGCTTTTACCGCCGCAGATAAGGTGCTTGTGCCTATTCAGTGTGAATTTTATGCCTTAGAGGGATTGGGGCAGCTGGTCAATACGATCCGTCTTATTCAAAAACGGCTGAATCCGCATCTTGTGATTGACGGCGTTATCTGCACGATGTATGATTCGCGCACAAAGCTTTCGGAGCAGGTCGTACAAGAGGTAAAGCGGTATTTTTCTTCTAAGGTATACGCCTCCTACATTCCCCGTAATGTACGGCTGGCTGAAGCGCCCAGCTACGGCGTACCCATCCAGCTGTTTGACAATTACTGCCCCGGTGCATTGGCTTATAAGGCATTGTGCAGGGAGATCATGCAAAGAAACGAGGGAGCACTATGAAAAATTCCGGTCTCGGCCGCGGCCTTGGCGCTTTGATGGGAGAAGATATCACGATAGAAACCGGTATTGATAGAGAATATGTACATCAGCTGCCTATCGGCAGTATTGACGTCAATAAAGCACAGCCCCGGAAGACTTTTCATAATGAGACAATTGCTTCCCTCGCGGAATCGATCAAGGCAAACGGTATGCTGCAGCCAATCACCGTGCGTAAAGTCGGTCAGCGGTATGAGATTGTTGCGGGGGAACGCCGTTTCCGTGCGTGCCGCCTGTTGAAAATGCAAACGATTCCCGCTATTGTAAAGGAGCTTTCGCCCCGGCAGGTGTGCGAGCTTTCTTTAATCGAAAATCTGCAGCGCGAGGATCTGAACCCCATAGAGGAAGCTGCGGCTATTCAGGCATTGATGGAGGAATTTCAGCTGACGCAGCAGGAGGTTTCTCAGCGCATAGGTGCTTCACGGCCGGCTATTGCCAACGCGCTGCGGCTTTTAAAACTGCCTGAACCGGTAAAGCGAATGATTGCCTCAGGGAGGATATCGGCCGGCCACGGCAGGGCATTTGCTGCGCTGGAGGATGAAGCGCTGATGGTTGCCCTGGCGGAAAAATGCGCACAAGAGGGGTGGTCTGTGCGGGAGGCCGAGCGGCAGGCTGCGGCAGCGGGCAAAAAAAGACCTGTACGGCAAAAAATTCGGATTCCCGAATTTGAGCAGATCGAGGAACGGATGCGTTTGTATATGGGGACCAAAGTAACGATTAACGGTAATGCCAAAAAAGGTAAGATCGAAATTGAGTATTTTGACCGGGAAGATCTGGAGCGCATTATTCCGCTGCTTTCAGGCGGAGAAGAATTTTAAAGAAGTGGTACCGTGCGGCATCGTTTTACAGTACAAGGAAAAGAGAAAGTCCCTCTTTACTGCAAAGAAGGGGCTTTGTGTGTTTTTGGAGGATTCTTCTGTTCTGTCTTCTTTTTCGCAGCAGCGTCCGGCGCAGCATTAGCGGGATTGGAAAGACCGGTTTTGCTGTCGTTAAGGGCCTCTTTTTTTGAGCTTTGTGCGTTCAGGGAAGATCAGTTTAAAAAGATAAAAGTTCATACTTATTGCATTGACAACGGATAAAAAACTAATTATAACGGAAACAAAAAAGAAAGATTTTGTTTCCTTATGAAAGAAAAAATTCTTTATATGGCAATTGAAAATCTCCGGCACGAAGGGCTGAAATTTTCGGTAGATACGTTAGCAAGTCAATTGGGACTTTCTAAAAAAACAATTTATAAATTTTTTCCGGATAAAGAGGCCCTTGCTTTGGCTTTGTATGAAAAGTATTATGCCGATGCAAAGAAAAAAGCGGCGGCACTGCTAAAAAGCAATGCGGCATCGATTGGTTCGGATTTGCTTTTTCTTTACTTTGATGCCAAAATAATGACCCGCCGGGTTATTTTTAATAAATATAAATTAAATGCGGCAATCCAGGCGTATACTGCAGAGCAGAACGACGCTCTTTGGGAAATCATTTGTTTGTTTTTGGAACAAAGAACTTCGGGGAAGGATCGAAGAACACTTCGCGTCATTATTGACGGATCCTTTGAAAAACTTTGCAGTATACAGCTGAATCCGGATGCTGTTATAGAAAGATTGGTGGAATTATTATGATGATAGGAGTACTTCGTGTTTTTGCAATACTCTGTACGGCTTCAGTTTGCGGAAAATTGGTTTCAAAGCTGAAACTGCCGGCGATTCTTGGGTGGCTGATTGCAGGGATTGTTTTTGGACCGTATCTTGCACAAGTAGTAACACTGGATACCACCAATGCATTGTGGTATACGGTTTGTATAAAATTTTTTGAATGCTTTGCCGGGGTAATGATCGGGCGTGAAATTATTTTTAAAAAGATTGCAAGTTCGGGCAAGCAGATTCTCGGTATTACTTTTATACAGTCGATAGGAACCTTTTTGTTTGTAACCGCTGCTTTTTCCGTTGTTTTTCTCCTTATGGATATTCCGGTTTATTTAGCCTTTGTTTTCGGGGGGATTGCATTGGCAACCGCACCCGCACCGGCTCTGTCCATTGTAAATGAATATCATACAAGCGGTCCTGTTACCAGAACTCTGCTTCCCCTTGCTGCAATTGACGATATTATCGGCGTTATTGTTTTTTTTACCGTTATTTCTGTTATAAGCGGAACAAACGGCAATACCTCGGTTTCTCCTTTTGTCATTGTGGGAATTGTTTTGCTTCCGTTTATCATTGGAATTTTAACAGGATTTTTAGCCGCTTTTTTGATAAAAAGAGTAAAAAGTAATCGCAGCCGATTTGTGTTGCTGCTGCTTTTCCTGTGTATCGCGGCGCTTTGCGGTTTGCTTATTGATGGGTATGTTTTTCATTCTTTCCGCTTAAATTATTTGCTGATCGGTATGGCATTCAGTGCTACTGTTGTAAATATTGTGCCTGAAAATGAGCTTAAAGAAACTTTAGAATTCTATAATCCGCTGCTGAATTTGTCTCTTATTCTTGTTATTGTGAATCTGGGTATGCCCTTGGATTATCGTCTGATCGCTGGTGCCGGCCTTTTTACGGTGCTTTATATTCTTTCAAGAGCTGTGGGAAAAATCGGAGGAGCGTATTTGGGCGGCAAGCTGACAAAAGCAGATCCGGTTGTTACAAAATATCTTGGCTTTACGCTGTTGCCGCACTCCGGGGTTTCTTTGGTGTTCACGGGTATTGCCGTTACAACGTTATCCGCAATCGATCCTTCTCTTGCTTCTATTGTATCAGGAACCATTGTGGCTTCGGCGATCGTGAATGAAATTATTGCAGTTATTGTAGCAAAATTTGCTTTTAAATGGGCGGGAGAGATCAAAAAGTAGCATTTAATCTTTGCAAATATACCATATAATACAAAAAAGACGGCGCAGATCAAAAAGAGAATAAAATAAGAATAAAAAGACGGTGTTCCCTTCGATGGCACACCGCCTTTTATATGTTTTTTTTTGATTCTTTACAGGAAAATACAACAGGCCTTAAAAAGGCTGCTTTTTTTATTCCTCTGCAAGATCTTCTTTTTCCTCTTCTTCATTTTCCATTTCTGCAATAGCGTCCAGGGAATCATCCACAGTATCAGGAAGAACATCATCGCCGTCATCAAAGGCCTCAATGGAATCTTCGTCCTTTTCTTCGTGCTTCATATGCTCCAGACGGCAGGCATAGCAGATTTCTTCGCCTTCTTCCAGATAATTTTCCCCGCACTCAGGGCAGAGCTTGTATTCTTCTTCCAAATCCAGCTCCGGCTGCCCCTGGATTTTTCCCATATCTACCAGGCAGACTTTGCAGTATTGTTCCGTTTCTTCATTTATATAGTTAAGCATGCATCTTGGACATTTAATATACATTATAATCACCTCAGCTCATATTTTTGGCTACATTATATTTTATTTAAGCTAAAAAATCAAGCAAAATTTTTATCACTTTTATAATGTATTATTTTCACATATTTCCTGTTCCTATACCATGGAAAATTTTTCAAAAAAATACAGAGAGAAGCTGGGGAATTTCCAAGATCTTCAATAAAAAAGGAGGGCAGATTTGCTGCCCCCTGCAAACAAAATCGCCCGCGTTGTACAAGGGTTGAGCGGTCGGTCTCATTCCCTGAACTTCGAAGACGAATGGAGGATTGGCGTTTCAGGCTGATTTTTCTATGATCAGCTTGTCCGCAATCAGGGCGATAAATTCGCCATTGGTCGGCTTATCATTTTTATTGTAAACGTTGTAGCCGAATACCTGATTGATGTTATCAATGCGGCCTCTGGTCCAGGCTACTTCAATCGCATGGCGGATAGCCCGTTCTACCTTGCTGGGGCTGGTATTAAAGTGCTTGGCAATGCCTGGGTATAGGTCTTTGGTGATTCGGTTGATGATATCGGGATTTTCCACTACCATTTTGATGGCTTCGCGCAGGAAGTGATAGCCCTTGATATGCGCGGGAATGCCGATGGTAATGAACACACTGCTGATCTTTTCATCAATCGAACGGGTCTCGCTGCCGGAGGTAGGGGTTAAGTTGTGGGCGCGTACCGGCATCATGCCTTTACTCATGGCAATGAGATCACGGATTCGGTTTTTAATGTTATCGCATTCAAAGGGTTTGGCTATGTAATATTTTACACCCATTTCCAGTGCTCGCATAATAAAGTTTTCTTGTGAAAGGGCAGAGATTACGATTACGTTGGGCATGCAGTCATGTTCGTTCAGGTATTCGATAACGCCAAAACCATCCAGCTGCGGCATAATGATATCCAGCAGCACGATATCGGGTTTAAAACGATTAATCATATCGATGGCAGTCATTCCGTTCGCAGCGGTGCCTACCAGCTTTACCTCTTCCATTCCGGCCAGCATACCGCTGAGTTGGGTGCGTACATCGGGATTGTCATCCACGATCAGAATTTTGGTTTTTTCCTCCATAACAACTTCTCCTTTGCTTTGCATCCGTCAGAACATCAATTTACGACGGCGTTATTTTTTTTACAATCATATCTTACCATTTACGGCAGAAAAAAGCAACCATTTTATGTAATATGTTCCATATTTTCCACAAAAAATCGTATGACAGGATTTTTTCGGTTTTAAGGATACGGCAAAAGATACAAGGTCTTTTTATCGAAAAGTGGGAATAAATGGTAAAAACCTTGGAAATATGCGCGTTCTTTAACGGAGAATTTATAGGATATTGTCGTACTAAGAAGGAGAAAAAAGAATAAATCGCTCTGCAATTTTTGCCGAAATATATCGAAAAACAGGCCCATACCCGTTTTTACAGCAATAAAAAACAGGGGCCGCGATAAAAATTTTTTATTTTTCTTTTTTTGCTGTGAAACTCAAAAAGTATCGTTTGTAAGTTTTGGAGGAAATTGAGAGCTTCCAGCGAAGGAACATGGCAGCTGTGCCGAAAAATGACTTTTGTATTAACTTTTACTATAAAAAGAAACTTCGTTTTTTCGGCGTGCTTTTCGAGCATAAGCGAGGCGGAAGGAGAGACGTGCGTACCCATAAACCTTTTTTTACCATCATCAACAGATTCCTCCTGATAAGAAAAGCCGGAGAGCGGCTGCAGAATAAAGGAATGCGGGATTCCAGCATACACCGCATTTTGCTCATTCTCTCTCCGTCAAAGCTTTCGTTTTGCCATCTCCCTCGGCAGGGGGGCTTATCTGCGCTCTCAGCCGTCATGGAGCGGAAAGCAGCTTTGTATCCTATCTTCGCAGCAATATATTCCGGTTCCTTTTGGGAAGGGACGGCGAGCACAAGCGACATGGAAAGAGAGAACTTCAACGTTTCCCTATCCGCACTCTGCGAGGATGGCTCATAAGGGGGGCCGGAAAAGCGGGGGAGAGCTGAGATTTTGCTCATTTTGATGTTTGCAAAAAATTCTGTTTTTGGAATTATATCGGATCTTTTATGTAAATGCTGTTATAAAAACGCAGAGATATAAAAACAGCCATAGCAAATGCAGCTATGGCTGTTTTGGAACATATCCGTCCTTTTTGTTATTTTTTGAATTTTTCTTTTGCCGCGTAAGAAGTATGCAGCAGTTCGTGTGCTAAATGGCTGTTGGGCTCACCCAGATATTCCCTGTACAGCGTTGCGATCTCTTCGTTTTCATGGGATTTTCTGTTTGCTTTTCCCGCATCCTCGGCATAAAGTACTTTGGCGCGGAGTTCTTTTACATTAACGCTCATCTGTTTTTTTGCGCTTACAATGGGCTGTCCGCCGCCGGTAATACAGCCGCCGGGGCAGCACATGATCTCAATAAAGGTATACTCCTTTTCGCCGTTTTTAATGGCAGTCAGCAGCTTTTCCGCATTGCCGGTGCCGTGAGCAATGGCAACTTTAATCTTCGTGCCGTTTAAGTCAATTTCCGCCTCCTTGATGCCTTCAAAGCCGCGCACGGCGGTAAAGTCAACATTCTTCAGCTCTTGGCCGGTTACCTTCTCGTAAACGGTTCTGAGCGCAGCCTCCATTACGCCGCCCGTTGCACCGAAAATTACACCTGCGCCGGTGGATTCTCCCAGCAGGCGGTCAAAATCTTCGTCTTCAAGCTCAGCAAAGTCAATGCCGGCGGTTTTTACCATTTTAGCAAATTCGCGCACGGTCAGTACGGCGTCCACATCCGGCAGACCGTTATGGGAAAGCTCTTCTCTGGCGGCTTCATATTTCTTCGCCGTGCAGGGCATTACCGAAACCACATACAGATTTGCAGGATCGATGTCCATTTTTTCGGCATAGTAGCTTTTAATAATCGCTCCGGTCATCTCGTGCGGGGATTTGCAGGAGGAAAGGTTCGGGATAAATTCAGGGAAGAATTTCTCGCAGTAGGTGACCCAACCCGGGCTGCAGGAGGTAATCATCGGGAGTACGCCGCCGTTTTGGATTCGGTCGATCAGCTCGGTGCCTTCTTCCATAATCGTAAGATCAGCGCCGAAATCGGTATCGAATACTTTGTCAAAGCCTAAACGGCGCATGGCGGCCACCATTTTGCCGGTAACACCGGTGCCGATGGGCAGTCCGAATTCTTCTCCCAAAGAGGCGCGCACAGCGGGTGCGGGCTGTACGCATACGATTTTATCCGGGTCGGCCAATGCAGCCCAAACTTTATCAATTTCGCTTTTTTCATGCAGCGCGCCCACGGGACATGCTTCAATGCACTGTCCGCAGTTGACGCAGGGGCTGTCCGCCAAGGATTTGCCGAAGGCCGAGCCTACCGTGGAACTGAACCCGCGCTTGGACATGCCGATCGCGCCGATCTTTTGTACGTTCTGACAGGCGGCGATGCAGCGGCGGCAGTGAATACACTTGCTGTTATCGCGTACGATGGAAGGAGAAACGTCATCTACGGGGCAGCCTTCAAAGGTTTTGGCACCCTCAAAGGGAACGTCTGTTACGCCGTATTCGTTTGAAAGCGCCTGAAGTTCACAATTTCCTGAGCGCACGCAGGTGGTGCATTCGCGATTGTGGTTGGAAAGCAGCAGCTCCAAATTTGCTTTTCGTACCGACCGCAGCTTGGGGGTATTGGTACGCACCACCATTCCGTCGCCGGCCGGCATTACGCACGCCGCAGCCAAGCCGCGGGCGCCTTCTACTTCCACCATACAGATGCGGCAGGCGCCGATCTGGTTAATACCCTTTAAATAGCACAGGGTAGGAATATTGATTTTAGCTTCCTTTGCGGCCTCCAAAACGGTTGTTCCGTCGGGAACGGTTACCTGGATGCCGTCAATGGTCAGAGTAATCATTTTCTGTTCCATATTTTTACCTCCCGTTATTTGATTTCGATTGCGCCGAACTTACAACTGCTCTTGCAGGCACCGCACTTGATGCACTTTGCAGGATCGATTACATGCGGCTGTTTTACCGAGCCGGAGATTGCTTCTACCGGGCAGTTGCGCGCACAGAGCGTGCAGCCTTTGCACTTATCGGGATTGATCGTATAGCGGGCAAACGCCTTGCAGTAATGCGCGGGACATTCCTTTTTGTAGATATGCGCCTCATATTCATGCCTGAAATAGCGCAGGGTGCTTAAAACCGGGTTCGGCGCCGTCTGGCCCAGGCCGCAAAGAGAGGAGGTTTTGATCGTATTGGCGAGCTCCTCTAATTTTTCAATATCGCCATCCTCGCCTTTGCCGGAGGTGATCTTATTTAAGAGCTCCAGCATGCGGCGGGTACCGATGCGGCAGGGCGTGCATTTTCCGCAGGATTCGTCTACCGTAAATTCTAAGAAGAATTTGGCGATATCCACCATGCAGTTGTCCTCATCCATAACAATCAGGCCGCCGGAGCCCATCATGGAGCCGATGGCAATCAGGGAATCGTAGTCCACCTTGGTATCGATTAAGGAAGCGGGAATACAGCCGCCGGACGGACCGCCGGTCTGTGCGGCCTTAAAGGCCTTTCCGCCGGGGATACCGCCGCCGATATCGTAAATAATTTCCCGCAGGGTGGTGCCCATGGGAATTTCCACCAATCCTGTGTGCTCAATTTTTCCGCCCAGGGCGAACACCTTGGTACCCTTGGATTTTTCCGTACCCATGGAGGCGAACCAATCGGCGCCCTTGTTGATGATCTGGGGAATATTGGCGTAGGTTTCTACGTTGTTGATGATCGTGGGCTGGCCGAACAGTCCCTTGACCGCCGGGAACGGCGGACGGGGACGCGGCTCGCCGCGGTGGCCTTCAATCGAGGTCAGCAGTGCGGTTTCCTCACCGCATACAAAAGCACCCGCGCCAAGACGGATATGAATATCAAAATTAAAGCCGGTGGAGAAAATATCTTTCCCCAAAAGACCTGCTTCGCGCGCCTGTTCAATAGCCACGTTCAGGCGGTGCACGGCGATGGGATATTCCGCGCGCACATAGATGTAGCCTTCATCCGCACCGATGGCATAGCCGGCAATGGCCATGGCCTCCAGTACCGCGTGAGGATCGCCCTCTAAAACCGAACGGTCCATAAAGGCGCCGGGATCCCCCTCGTCGGCATTGCATACCACGTATTTTTTGTCTGAAACGCTGTTTTTGGCAAACTTCCACTTCATACCTGTAGGGAAGCCGCCGCCGCCGCGGCCGCGCAGGCCGGAATCCAGCATGGTTTGAATAACCTGGTCAGGGGTCATTTCCGTTAAAACCTTGCCAAGGGCCATATAGCCGTCGCGGGCAATGTATTCATTGATGTTTTCCGGATCGATCAGGCCGCAGTTGCGCAGCGCCACACGCTTTTGCTTTTTATAAAATTTGATATCGCTTAATTTTGCCGTTTTGCCGTTTTCGGGCACGGTATCGGAATCATTATATATATATTTCTCCACCGGACGGCCTTTTATAAGGTGTTCTTCCACAATTTCGGGAATAAATTCCGGTGTTACCCGGCTGTAAAAGGTACCTTCGGGGTAAACAATCATAATGGGACCCAGCGCGCAGAGGCCGAAACAGCCTGTTTTTACTACCTTAATTTCTTTTTCCAGACCCTTTTCCTCTAAGGCCTGCTCCAGAGCCTGGGCAACCTGTGCGCTGCCGGAAGAGGTGCAGCCGGTACCGGCGCATATTAAAACATGTGAACGAAACATTTTCTCTATCCTCCGTTATTTTATGTACTCGGCCACCGGCTTGCCGCCGATGAGATGTTCTGTGATCACGCGCTTTACCTTTTCAGGCGTCATGCTCACATAAGTTACCTTTTCCTTGCCGTCCTGGTAAACTTCTACAATAGGCTCCTGTGCGCAGGACCCCACGCAGCCGGACTGCCGCACTAAAACATGCTCATACAAGCCTTGCTCATTCACGCCCTGTATAAAGGCGGAAAGTACCTCCTGTGCGCCGGCGGCGATACCGCAGGTTCCCATGGCCACAACCACGCGGATATCGTCCTTTCCCTCACGCATAGCAACAAGAGGTCTGTTTTTCTCTTTGATCGCCGTAAGTTCAGCTAATGTTCTCATACCGAATTGCCCTTTCTGTTTATAGATTATATTGTTTTAAAATTTCTTTTATCGCATCCGCTGCCTGGGGCGAAATTCTGCCGTTGGGCATCTGCAGCACCTGGGAGCTTTCCAGGCACAGGCGCTTTCCGCTGCCGCAGCAGGTAAAGCGAAAATTGACTTCCGGGCAGCTTTGCATTAAAACCAGGATGGTTTCGGCCATATTTCCGATGGGTTTTCTGTCAGGATGTGCTTTGGAAAATACTGCTTTTATCAGCGTTCCCCGGCCTTTTTGGGAACAGAGGCGAAGAAATCCGCCAGCTTCCTCGGCAGATGCCTTCAAAAGCGGAAGCCCGAAGCCGAAAGTTTTTCCTTTGGAAGAATAAAAGGGAGAAAGTGCGCGCCGAATTTCAGATGGAGCCATTCCGCAGCCGTCATCAGAAATGGCGAGCAGCAGCCATTTTTGACCCGCCTTTAGTGTAATATCGATATTTTTTGCACCGGCGTCCAGTGCATTGCGCACGATATCCGCCGTGTGCGCGGCTAGATCTCTCATTTATTCAGTATCTCCAGGGCTTTCTTTGCCAACTCTGCCATGGGTTCATAGCTGCGCAGCAACCAGATTTCCCGAGCGGCCGCGGTTTTCTGCAGATGCTCACATGGAGATCCGTGGCAGGCGATCACGCAGGAAAGATTGAGCTTTTTTGCTGCAGCCAGCATATTTTCATTGACATTCACGCTGCAAAGCGCATCGCCGGCCCTTGCGTGGGCGAGAATCCAACTGACCAGATCGCTGCAGAATATACCGCTGACATCCAGTCTGCCGGCCTCTGCGACTACTTCCAGCTGCATTTTTTGGCAAAAGCTAAAAATATCCATTAATATTTGACTAAAATTCCCTTGATCTCCGCGGGGGTCAGGCGGCCGTAAACGTCCTCGTTGATCACCATGACCGGAGCAAGACCGCAGCAGCCCAGACAGCGGGTGTCCTGTATACTGAATTTGCCGTCCTTAGTGGTTTCGCCGGCATTAATGCCCAAAATATTTTTTACCTCATCCAGCACGGCTTGGCTGCCTTTTACATAGCAAGCGGTTCCCTGGCAGACGCTGATTACATTTTCCCCTTTGGGTTCCAGCGTGAACTGCGCGTAGAAGGTGGCGATGCCGTAGAGCTCTGCTACAGAAGCACCGGTTTTTTGAGAAATAAATTCCTGCACCTCCAGCGAAACGCATCCGAACAGCTTTTGAGCCTGCTGCATGATGGGCATCATCGAGCCTTTTTCATCTTTAATCTCTTCGATAAAGCGGCCCAGTTCGGCAAAAGCCTGCTGCTTTTGTTCCTTTGTTAAAGCCATTGTAGTATCCCCCTAAAAAGATTGAAAAATAGAACGCGGCTTGTATTTTTATGTACATACCTTATTATATATATAAACACGGTATTGTTTCTACACGCGCGCAAAAACAATTATATCACATTATGGCGTATCTTGCACGGCTTTTTTGGCCAAAAGCTTAAAATTTTTCATGGTATTTTTTTCTTTTCGTTGTTTTCGGCACCGTACTGTGCTATAATAGCAAAAAAACAGGCCTTGGAAGGTGGTGCGCATATGTCCCGTTTGCTTTTATTTTTTGATGATCAGGCTTTGGAAAACCGTGAGAATCTCAGCCGCGATTATGGCCCGGCGGTTTTGGATGCGGATTCTGTTTATCACGATCCTTCCGGCCTTTCGCTTTGCGGCGGTCTGCCTAATGTGTTTTTTCATGAAAAAGAATATTGGATGCTCTATAATATGCTGGATGCGGATTCAGACGATATTTTTCTCTGTGCTGCGCACAGTCCGGATGCACGTGCGTGGCAGCCGCTGGATACCACCCGGCTGCTTGAGATTCCCGGCCGAAAGCTGCGCAATCAGATTTTTCCCCTTTGCAGCGGCGAAACCGGCTGTGTGTATCAGGATTTGCGTGTGCCGCGGGAAGAACGTTATAAGCTGTTTTACTGCCGGTATGATCTGGACGCTGTGCGCGTGCGCGATGAAATTTTTGTTTCACCCGATTGCCTTGCCTGGCGCAGGCTGGATACCACATGGAACCCTGACGGCGCCGAGCCTGGTATGGGATGTTTTTATTCCCCGGCAAGGGAAACGTATATGATTACCACCCGTCCGCATTGGGCGGAGCGGAGAATATGCATTACCGAAACAGCCGACTGGCGTACGTTTTCTCCTGTGACTTTAGCTGTGCAGGCGGATTCTCTGGACGCACCGCTGTGCGAAACTTATGGAATGCCGGTATTTGAATATGAAAATTATGCTATAGGTCTGCTGTGGCTTTATTTTAATCCGCCCGGTTCGGCGACTGTGGCTGACGGCGTGCAGGCAATCAATGAGAGCGGACGGATGTATCCTGAACTTGTCTACAGCCTGAATGGTACACATTTTCAGCGGTCGCTGCGCAAGCCGTTTTTACACAATGGGACGCCCGATGCGCCTTCTTACGGCTGTATTTTTGCTAACAGTATGCTTGTCCAGGGCGAACAACTGCGCATCTTTGCTGCGTGTTCCCAGAATGAGCACGGGGGCTTCCGCACTCGGGGGTTAGGATGCATTGCCTCCTTTACGCTGAAAAAGGACCGATTTATTTTTTTGGAGAGTAACGGAGTCGGGCGGCTGCGTACGCGGAATTTGCTTATTAACGGCGATCTTTGCGTTAACGCCCAGTGCAGCGGAAGGCTGCTGTTTCAGTTATGCGATGATTCGCTTCACCCGGTAGATGGCTTTTCTTTTGCCGACTGTGATGTTTTCCGCGGGGATGAGACGGATCATCTGCTTTCCTGGCACGGAAGAACCGCCCGGGAGCTAAAGGGCCGTTCTTTAAAGCTGGAGTTTTGGCTGGAAGGCGGAAGAATTTATGCTGTGAAAGGGGATTTCCTGCTATTGGGTTTTAATCAGAACCGCCTGTACAATCGTTTTGGCATCGTACCGGATCGAAAGGGGTTTTAGCGGGGGCGCTTAAAAAAGCGGTATGCGTATGAAGTCTTTTTTCGGCGGCGGCGGTTCCGGAATGTTTTTTTACAGCTGGGCGATATCGTCGATCAACGGCCGGTCCCCGGAGGTAATATTGAATTCGTAACAAAGATAATGAAAGTTGCATGCGTCCACTGCATACCGCAGGGCTACGGAATGCAGCGGTGAGTTGGGGAGATAGCGCACCTCTTCCATAGAGTCAAACGGGCCTAAGAATTCCTTGATTTCCTCAAAGCTCATGTCCCGGGACAGCTCCGGCGTTAAAAAGGAAAGCGCTTCTTCTTTCAGGTTCAGCCGTACAGCTTCGCAGAAACAGCGGATCGCGGAGAGCTCGGTTTCGCTTTCCCGCCGCTCAATGACGCTTTCGGTCAGCTCCATAGTGGTGGTATTATAGCTTTGGCGAATTTCGTAGCTGTCCATGCCGCCGGGACAAAAGCGCAGGTGCAGCCGGTTGTTTTCCACAGAAAAGGTATTGACCTCCAAAGACAGCACCGCCGTCATTTCCTGGTCGACGACTGTGAGCTTTCTGCCGCTTTGCAGGGCGGCATATCCTGAGGAGAGTACGGAAAAGTCGTCGATCGGCTCTTCGCACTGAAAAAAGCGCCGTGCGCCGCGCTCATCCTCGGCGACAAAAAAGCCCGCGCATATGCCTGCGAAGGAAGCGCCCCATTTTTTTTCATTCAGGATCAAGGGCGGAAGCTCTTTTTTGTTTTTTTTGATGCATAGCTCCAGCTCATAGATCTCATCGCTCCAGCGGCAGAGTCTCCCGGAGCACGGAGCGAGGTGCAGGAGCAAGCCGTCATTTTCCACAGCGACCCAAACCGGCTGGGTGTCTTCTTCCAAGGGGTAGGCGGAAATATATGTGGTACCGCTGCCTGCCGGAACGGAAACGGAGTGGTTCGGCAGAACCTCTCCGGAAAAGGAATTATTTACTGCCAGAATCGCTCTGCCTGGGCATTTTACGGATATCATGGGCATATTGCTTGTTCCTCTTTTCAGCTGAAGAAAAGCCGGCGTGCGGTTCTTCTCAGCGCTTGTTTTATAAAATGTATGTAAGCACGGCCGCAAAAAAAGCAGATTTTTTGTGAAAACGGCCAATGTTTACAAAAAATTCACAATTTAAAGAAAAAAATGGTTGCGCAAAAAAAAGCTTTGTTATATACTAAATCCGTTGCTCTGTGCGGTGGAGCAGCTGCGCCTGTCGGCGTAAATGGTATGAAGCGGAAGGTTGCCGCCCTCAGCGCGGGTAATTTCCGTGGACAATGGTCCGAAAATCGGACGAACAGCCAGATACACACCGCCGTTTTAAATTTTAAGAAGCGGCACACACGGAACAGTGTATTTGAGCTACTGTAAGGAGGTATATAAATGGCATCGCAAAAAATCAGAATCAAGTTGAAAGCGTATGATCACAGCCTGATCGACCAAGCGGCCGAGCGGATTGTGGATACGGCAGTAAAAACGGGCGCCACGGTAAGCGGCCCCATTCCCCTTCCTACGGAGAAGGAAGTGATAACGATTCTTCGTGCTCCTCATAAATATAAGGATAGCCGGGAACAGTTTGAGCTTCGTACTCACAAGCGTCTCATTGATATTTACAACGCCGGCTCCAAAACGGTAGATGCGCTGATGAAGCTGGATTTAGCCGCCGGTGTTGACATCAACATTAAACTGTAAGGAGGATGAACGATGATGACAAAAGGTATTTTGGGTAAGAAAGTCGGCATGACGCAGATTTTCGCCGCAGACGGTACCGTAGTTCCTGTAACAGTCGTTCAGGCCGGTCCTTGCGCGGTAGTACAGATCAAAACCGTTGAAAAAGACGGTTACGACGCCGTGAAGGTTGGCTTTGGCGCCGTAAAGGAAAAGAACGTGAACAAGCCCGATAAGGGCCAGTTTGTAAAAGCAAACGTTCCCGTCGCCCGCTATATGAGGGAATTTAAATTCGATAACTGCGCCGATTATCAGGTCGGCAGCGTGATTACCTGCGATATCTTCGCCCAGGGCGATAAGGTAGACGTAACGGCAAAATCCAAGGGTCACGGTTTCAGCGGCGTAATTCAAAGATGGAACCAGCACACCGGCCCGATGGCGCACGGCTCCGGCAGCCACCGCGTGGTAGGCTCCATGGGCGCCAGCTCCTCGCCGAGCCATGTGTTCAAGAATAAGCATATGCCCGGCCAGTGGGGTAACGAGCAGGTGACGATTCAGAATCTTGAGATCGTTCGTGTTGATACCGAGCGCGGCGTTCTTTTGGTAAAGGGCGCGCTTCCCGGTGCAGCAGGCGCACTGCTTACCATTAAGCAGTCGGTAAAGAGTAAGTAAGGAGGTAAGTAGCTATGCCAAGAGTAGCTGTATATAACATTGAAGGCGAAAAGGTTGGTACGGTGACGCTCAGCAAAGAGATTTTTGAAGCCGATATCAATACCCACGTGCTTCATCAGGTGGTTCGCGCCCAGCTTGCCAACAAGCGTCAGGGCACAAAGGGAACACTCACTCGCCGTGAGGTTGCCGGCGGCGGTAAAAAGCCGTTCCGTCAGAAGGGAACCGGCCGCGCCCGTCAGGGTTCGTCCAGAGCACCCCAGTATTATAAGGGCGGCGTTGTTTTTGCCCCCAAGGCAAGAGATTTTTCCATTACCGTTCCCAAAAAGGTAAAACGGCTTGCGCTGAAGGGTGCTCTTACCTCAAAGGTTGCCGATAAGGATATCATTATCCTTGACGCACTGGAGATTGAAGCAAAAACCAAGGCGATGGTAAAGGTGCTTGCCAACCTGAAGGTAGAAGGCAAGGCTTATATCATTAATGAAGAGCCCGCCGTGAACGTAGAAAGGGCCGCCGCCAATATTCCGGGCGTAAAAACAGGCCTGGTAAACACGCTTAACGTCGTTGACGTGCTGAATCATGAGAAGCTGATTCTTACCAAGGCGGCGCTGAAAAAGCTTGAGGAGGTATATGCATAATGTTCCATGAGGATATCATTATCAAGCCCGTGCTTACCGAAAAGAGCTACGGGATGATGAGCGAAAAGCGTTATGTGTTTGAAGTTGCGCCCAAGGCCAACAAAAGCCAGATTAAAACGGCAGTTGAGCAGATTTTCGGCGTGAAGGTGGAAAAGGTAAACACCGTTACCACCCAGGGAAAGATCAAGCGCATGGGCCGGTATGAGGGCAGGACCTCGGCCACGAAAAAGGCGTATGTCGTTTTGAAAAAGGATTCCAAGGCCATCGAGTTCTTCGAGGGTATGGCTTAACTTTAAAAGAACAGGCTGCTGCGCGTTACTCGCAGCGACAGGCACAGCAGCTTAAATTCCCGTCGCTGAGAAATGGAGTTGAATCATGGCTATTAGAAAATATAAGCCAACCTCGCCCGCACGGCGCTTTATGTCGGTTTCGGCGTTTGAAGAAATCACAAAAACCACGCCGGAGCGCTCTCTGCTTGCGAAGGTAAGCAAGAGCGGCGGCCGGAACAATGTTGGCCGTTTAACCGTTCGTCATCATGGCGGCGGCAATACAAGAAAGTACAGAATCATCGATTTTAAACGCAACAAGGAAGATATCATGGCACGCGTTGCCTCCATTGAGTACGATCCCAACCGCACGGCCAATATCGCGCTGCTGCACTATGTGGACGGCGAAAAGCGTTATATTTTGGCACCCCTGGGTTTGAACGTGGGCGATATGGTCTGCGCCGGTGAAACCGCTGATATCAAGCCCGGAAACGCGCTGAAGATCAAAAACATTCCCGTAGGTACGCTGATCCATAACATCGAGCTTACCCCCGGCAAGGGCGGCCAGCTGGTTCGTTCGGCCGGCAATGCGGCCCAGCTGATGGCCAAAGAGGAGAAGTATGCGCAGGTTCGTCTGCCCAGCGGCGAAGTTCGCTACATTCTGATGGAGTGCAAGGCTACCATCGGTCAGGTAGGCAACCTGGACCATGAAAACGTTTCGATCGGCAAGGCCGGAAGAAAGCGCCATATGGGCGTTCGGCCTACGGTACGCGGTGTTGTTATGAACCCCTGTGACCACCCCCACGGCGGCGGTGAAGGAAAGTCACCTGTTGGCCGTCCGGGCCCGGTTACTCCTTGGGGAAAACCTGCGCTTGGCTATAAGACCCGCAACAAGAGAAACAAGAACGATAAATATATCGTAAAGCGCCGTAACGGCTAATAAATCGGAAGGAGGCTCATTATGAGCAGGTCAGTAAAAAAAGGTCCCTTTGTCAGTGAGCGTTTGCTGAAAAAGGTTGAAGAAATGAATACCGCTGGCGATAAGAAGGTTATTAAGACTTGGTCAAGATCTTCAACGATCTTCCCCCAGATGGTAAGCCATACAATAGCCGTGCATGACGGCAGAAAACACGTTCCTGTTTATATCACGGAAGATATGGTAGGACATAAGCTGGGTGAGTTTGCGCCCACAAGAACGTTCAGAGGTCACTCCGGTTCGGAAAAGTCCTCAGGAAACAAGTAAGGGGAGGAAGACGCTATGGCAAAAAGAATGAAAGAAAAAGCCGCTGCCCGCAAGGAAGCGCGCGATCGCAGACCTAAGGCAATTGCCAAATATATCCGCATTTCTTCCCGTAAGGTGCGTATCGTAATTGATTTGATCCGCGGCAAGCAGGTGGATGAAGCCCTTGCTATCCTGCGGTTTACGCCCAAGGCAGCCTCGCCTGTGGTGGAAAAGGTTCTGCTTTCGGCCATCGCCAATGCGGAGAACAACCCTCCGTACCTTAACAGAGATAACCTTTATGTTGCCGAGGTTTATGCGAACCAGGGCCCCACGCTTAAGCGCTTTATGCCCCGCGCAAAAGGCAGTGCTTCACCGATACTGAAGCGTTCCAGCCACATCACGGTTATCCTTGATGAAATAAAGGAGGACAAGTAAATGGGTCAGAAAGTGAATCCCCACGGTCTCAGGGTGGGTGTTATCAAAAACTGGGATTCTCGCTGGATCGCCGGCAAGGACTTTGCCCAGAACATCTATGAAGATAACAAGCTTCGTAAATATTTAAAAGAAAGGCTCAGTGCCTTCAGTGTTCCTAAGGTAGAAATTGAGCGTAAGTCCAATACGGTAACGATTTTTATCTTTACCGCAAAGCCCGGCGCTTTGATCGGCAAGGGCGGCGCAGGTATCGATGCCTTAAAGGCAGAGCTTGAAAAAATGCTCGGCAAAAAGGTTCATCTTAACATCATGGAGATCCGCAAGCCCGATATGGACGCACAGCTGGTGGCCGAGAGCATTGCCCAGCAGCTGGAGAAGCGCGTTTCCTTCCGCCGTGCGATGAAGCAGTCGATGCAGCGTGTTACGCGTGCGGGAGCCAAAGGGGTAAAAATCTTAGTAAGCGGCCGTCTTGGCGGCGCAGAAATCGCCCGCAGCGAGGGCTATCATGAGGGAAGCATCCCGCTGCAGACACTCCGTGCAGATATTGACTACGGTTTTGCAGAAGCTGCAACAACCTATGGCCGTATCGGCGTAAAGGTGTGGGTATATAAGGGTGAGATTCTTGCAAAGAAGCCTGCCGCAGCAGAAGGAGGCAAGTAATTATGTTAATGCCCAAAAGAGTAAAAAGAAGAAGAGTTTTCCGTGGCAGAATGAAGGGCACCGCCCAGCGCGGCAACTTTATTGCCTACGGTGATTACGGTCTGGTAGCGCTTGAGCCGGCATGGATCACCAGCGCGCAGATTGAGGCCGCCCGTATCGCTATGACGCGTTATATTAAGCGCAGCGGCCAGGTTTGGATCAAGATCTTCCCGGATAAGCCGGTTACGGCAAAGCCCGCTGAAACACGAATGGGAAGCGGTAAAGGATCCCCGGAATACTGGGTAGCGGTTGTTAAGCCGGGCCGCGTACTGTTTGAAATGAACGGTATCGATGAGGCTACCGCACGCGAAGCGCTTCGTCTGGCAAGCCATAAGCTTCCGCTGAAGGTGAAGTTCGTTACCCGTGAGGATTACAACAAAGAACAGGACGGTGATGTTTGATGAAACCGAGTAAGCTTCGTGAAATGAACGCCGATGAGCTGAACAACAAGCTGGCTGAACTCAAAAGAGAGCTTTTTAACCTCCGTTTTCAAAATGCCACCGGGCAATTGAGCAATCCCAAGCAGATAGACGCCTGCAAAAAGGACATTGCAAGGGTAATGACCATACTTCGTGAGCTCGAGATCAAGGCTCAGGCATAAGGGAGGTTGAGGACGAATGGAAAGAAACTTTCGTAAACAGAGAGTAGGTATCGTTGTAAGCGATAAAATGGATAAGACGATCGTTGTTGCGGTAAAAACAAAGGTTCTTCACCCGCTTTATGGCAAAACGGTTAACCGTACCACAAAATTCAAGGCGCATGATGAGAAAAATGAATGCGGCATCGGCGACACCGTACGGATTATGGAAACAAGGCCGCTGAGCAAAGATAAAAGATGGAGATTGGTGGAAATAGTTGAAAAGGCAAAATAAGCTCTTTCAAACTGTTTTCCCGGAAAGGGGTAAATTATGATACAACCTCAAACAAGATTGAAGGTTGCCGACAATACCGGCGCAAAAGAGATTATGTGCATAAGAGTTCTTGGTGGCTCTTTCAGAAGATACGGCAGCGTGGGCGATACCATTGTTGCTTCCGTAAAGACGGCTGCGCCCGGCGGCGTAGTGAAAAAGGGCGACGTTGTAAAGGCGGTTATCGTACGTACAACAAAACCCACTCGCCGTGCCGACGGCTCGTATATCCGTTTTGACGATAACGCCGCCGTTATCATCAACGATCAAAAGCTTCCCCGCGGAACCCGTGTGTTCGGGCCCATTGCAAGAGAGCTTCGTGAAAGAGATTTTATGAAGATTATCTCCCTTGCCCCGGAAGTGCTGTAAGGAGGGACATCGGAATGAAGGTTATAAAAGGCGATACCGTTGTTGTCATCAGCGGAACAAGCAAGTCCGTGAGTGGCGATAAGGCTGCAACGCATAAGGTGCTTCAGGCTTTCCCCGCAGAAAATAAGGTGATTGTTGAAGGCGTAAACATGGTTACGCGCCACACAAAACCCAAAAAGATGGGCGAGGCCGGAGGCCGCATAGAGAAGGAAGCTCCGATCGATGCTTCCAATGTTATGATATACTGCCCTTCCTGCAAAAAAGGCGTGCGCGTAGGCTATGCCGTTGTTGACGGCAAAAAAGTGCGCGTTTGCAAAAAATGCAATAAGAGCATTCAGTAATGAAGGAACGGAGGGAGAGATACTATGGCCAGATTAAAAGATAAATATGTAAGCGAGATCGTTCCGGCAATGGAAAAGAAGTTCGGCTATAAGAACGTCATGCAGGTACCCAAGCTTGAAAAGGTCGTTGTGAACGCCGGTTTGGGCGATGTAAAGGACGACGCTAAAAAGTTTGACGCTGCCGTGCAGGAGATCGCGCTGATCACAGGTCAGGCGCCTGTTGTTACAAAGGCTAAAAAGTCTGTTGCTAACTTCAAGGTCCGCGAAGGCATGAACATCGGCGCAAAGGTAACGCTTCGCGGCGAAAGAATGTATGAATTCGTAGATAAGCTCTTGAATATAGCACTTCCGCGCGTTCGTGACTTCCACGGCGTTTCCGCCAACGCTTTTGACGGCAGAGGCAACTACGCCCTGGGCATCAAGGAGCAGCTGATATTCCCTGAGATCGAGTATGATAAGATCGATAAGGTCCGGGGGATGGACGTGATATTTGTTACTACCGCAAAGACCGATGAGGAAGCCCGCGAGCTGTTAGGCCTGATGGGCATGCCTTATGCAAACTGATAGAGGGGGATTTCATTTATGGCTAAAAAAGCAATGATTAACAAGCAGCAGAAGCCTGCAAAATACTCCACGCGCGCCTATACGCGCTGCAGCATTTGCGGCCGCCCTCACGCAGTGCTCAGCAAATACGGCATTTGCCGCATCTGCTTCAGAGAGCTGGCTTATAAGGGCCAGATTCCCGGCGTGAAAAAGGCAAGTTGGTAGGAACAAATAAGGAAGGAGGATACCATAATGGTTTTAACAGATCCTATTGCCGATATGCTTACCAGAATTCGCAATGCGATGGTGGCAAGGCACAGTACAGTAGATATCCCCAAGTCCAATGTAAAGCAGGCGATTGCCCAGCTTCTTCTTGACGAGGGTTATATTAAAGGCGTTGAGGTGATCGACGCAGTTCCTCAGGGGACAATCCGTATTACGTTAAAATACGGGGCAAACAAGGAAAGAATCATTTCAGGTCTTCGCAGAATTTCAAAGCCGGGCCTGAGGGTTTATGCCCGGGCAGAAGAGCTTCCCAGAGTTTTGGGCGGCATGGGTATAGCAATTGTATCCACATCCAAGGGCATTATGACGGATAAGCAGGCGCGCGCGCTGGGCATCGGCGGCGAAGTCCTTGCTTACGTATGGTAATCGGGAGGTAGAGTATGTCAAGAATAGGTAGACTTCCGGTAACAATCCCGGCCGGTGTTACTGTTACGGTAGCCGAGGGGAACGTTGTTACGGCAAAGGGACCCAAGGGCACCTTTACCCAGCAGCTGAGCAGGGAAATGGAAATTAAAGTAGAAGGCGCTTCCGTTACGGTTGCGCGTCCTTCCGATGATAAAGAACACCGTGCACTGCATGGCTTGACCAGAACGCTGCTGAACAATATGGTCATCGGCGTATCCGAGGGCTTTTCTAAAGCGCTTGCGATTCAGGGAACCGGTTACCGCGCCGCGATGAACGGCAAAAAATTAGTACTTACGCTGGGCTATTCTCATCCGGTAGAGATGGAGGCGCCCGAGGGAATTACGATAGAAGTTCCCTCGCAGACCAGCATTATCATCCGCGGTATTGATAAGCAGGCCGTTGGCCAGTTTGCAGCAGAGGTTCGCGGCGTTCGCGCACCGGAACCGTATCATGGCAAGGGTGTCCGCTATGAGGGCGAGTATGTCGCACTCAAAGAGGGCAAAGCCGGTAAGAAATAATCAGAAAGGAGCATTTACAGTATGATCAATAAGAAAGATAAAAATACCGATCGCCTGGCGCGCCATGCCCGTGTGCGCAAAAAGGTAAGCGGTACGGCAGACCGTCCCAGACTGGACGTATATCGCAGCAACAGTCATATTTATGCTCAGGTTATTGATGACCAGGCCGGAAATACGCTTGCCGCTGCGTCAACGATCGAAGGCGACGCCATGAAGGCAACCGCAGAGATGACAAAATCCCAGGCGGCCGCTTATGTTGGCAAACTCGTTGCCGAGCGCGCCCAGGCTAAAGGCATTAAAACCGTTGTGTTTGACAGAGGTGGCTACCTCTATACCGGCCGTGTACAGGCGCTTGCCGAGGCAGCGCGTGAAGCGGGCCTGGAATTCTAAGGGGAGGCAGTTTGAGCATGAATAAAATCGATCCCAAAACATTGGATTTGAAGGAAAAATTAGTTTCGGTAAACCGTGTTGCCAAAACCGTAAAGGGCGGCCGCAATATGCGCCTTGCCGCACTGGTGGTTGTAGGTGACGGCAACGGCCATGTGGGGGTTGGCCAAGGGAAAGCCATTGAGGTTCCCGAGGCAATTCGCAAGGCTACCGAAGATGCCAAAAAGCATCTGATTACGGTTTCTTTAAAGGATACTACGATTCCGCACGCCGTTGTAGGCAAGTTCGGCAGAGGTCAGGTGCTTCTGATGCCTGCCCCGGAAGGAACGGGGGTTATCGCCGGCGGACCGGTGCGTGATGTGCTGGAGATGGTAGGCGTACGCGATATCCTTACCAAGAGTCAGGGCTCCAATAACCCGGCCAACTGTGTAAAGGCTACGCTGCAGGGGCTTGCTTCCTTAAAGACGGCGGAGCAGATCGCACAGATGCGCGGCAAGACAGTTGAAGAGATCATCGGCTAAGGAGGAAACCGGAATGTTAAAGATTACATTAACAAAAAGTACGATCTCCTGCAAAAAAGATCAGATCGCTACGGTAAAGGCTCTTGGCCTTAAAAAAACCAATTCCACGGTGACAAAGCCGGATAATGCCGCCATCCGCGGTATGATCTTTAAGGTAAAGCATCTTGTGACCGTTGAAGAAGTTGACTAAGGAGGTTTATATGAAATTAGTAGATTTAAAACCTGCAGAGGGCGCCACGCATACAGGACGCCGTCGCGGACGCGGTCCCGGCAGCGGTTTGGGCAAGACCTCCGGCAAGGGCCATAAGGGACAGAACGCCAGAAGCGGCGGCGGTGTACGCCCCGGTTTTGAAGGCGGCCAGATGCCCCTTACCCGCAGACTGCCCAAGCGCGGCTTCTTTAACCGCTTTGGCAAAATTTATACGGAAATCAATATTTCAAGACTGGAGGCCTTTGACGAAGATACCGTGGTTACCGCGGCGCTTTTGAAGGAAAAAGGCATGATCAGCAAAATCGAGAAGGATGGCGTAAAAGTACTTGGCAACGGTGAAATTACAAAGCGGCTTACTGTTCAGGTTGCAGCCTTTACTCGGACGGCTCAGCAGAAGATTGAGGCGCTCGGAGGAAAGGCTGAGGTGATTTAACCATGTTTTCGGTTTATAAAAACGCGTGGAAGATCCCGGAGCTTCGCAAGAAGATCCTCTATACGCTGCTGCTTCTGCTGATCTTCCGGCTTTGCTGCTACATACCCACGCCGGGTGTAAATCCCTCCTTGACCATCGACGCTGCCAACCAGAATATTTGGGGCCTGATGAATATCATTACCGGTGGTTCCTTAGAGGGCTATACCTTTATGGCTATGGGTATTTCACCCTATATTAACGCCTCGATTATCATTCAGCTGCTTCAGGTGGTAATTCCCGGATTGGAGCGTATGGGCAAAGAGGAGAACGGCCGGGAAAAGATCAACAAAATTGTGCGTTACAGCGCCATTGGTCTTGCGTTTTTGCAGGCAGTAGGGATTTGTTGGTCCTTTAGCCGAAACGGCGCCGATATCATTGTTTCCTCTATGCTGACTTCCACCGCGACTACCATTTTGGCCTATGTGCTGATCGGTGTTTCCCTTACTGCGGGTACGGCCGTTGCCATTTGGATCGGCGACCGCATCAGCGAAAAGGGCCTGGGCAACGGTATTTCGATGATTATCTTTGTCGGTATCATCGCGCGTCTGCCTTCCACGGCGCAGTCCTATATTGAGCAGGCAAGTGCGAATTCACAAGCCGGTAATAACGCTCTTTGGTGGATTCTTCCGATCATTTTAGTAGCAATTCTTGCTTTGATTGTGGTTGTTATCTTTGTGGAACTGGGGGAGCGCAGAATTGCCATTCAGTATGCCAAGCGCGTTTCCGGACGGAAGGTTTACGGCGGCCAGAGCACCTATATGCCGATTAAGCCGAATTCCTGCGGCGTTCTTCCGTTGATTTTTTCCATGTCGCTTTTAATGTTCCCCAGCATTATTGCGGGAATGTTCTGGAGCGGCGGTGCATTTGAAACGTTTTATTCCAAATGGCTGGGTTCGGGAACCTGGGGTTATACGATTGTAAGCTTTTTGCTGACCATTGGGTTTGCTTTCTTCTATTCGGCCATTACCTTTAACGCTGCGGAAACTTCCAAAAATCTGCAGAAGTACGGCGGCTTTATCCAAGGCATTCGCCCCGGCAAGCCTACTACCGATTATTTGAATAAGGTGAATAAGCGACTGGTGCTCTTCAGCGGTTTATATCTGGGCATCATCTCTACCATTCCGATGATCGCCAGCGCGATTTTAGGTTCGGTATCTCCGCAGTATGCAAACTCCATATTAAATCTTGCCCTTACGTTCAGCTCCACAGGTCTTTTAATCATCGTAAGCGTTTCGATTGAAGTGACCAAACAGCTGCAGTCGCAGATGGTAATGCGTCATTACAAGGGCTTCCTTGATTAACAGGTGACGCGATGAAGATGATTTTATTGGGCGCTCCGGGTGCCGGCAAAGGCACCCAGGCCGCCAGAATTTGTAAACGGTTCGGTATTCCGCATATTTCCACCGGCGATATGTTTCGGGAGAATATGAGCAACAATACCGAGCTGGGCCGTTTGGCCAAACAATATATCGATGCCGGAAAGCTGGTGCCTGACGAGGTAACCCTGGGGATGGTAAAGCAGCGGTTGGCGCAGGAAGACTGCCAAAACGGCTTTTTGCTGGATGGCTTTCCCCGCACGATCGAACAGGCTGAGGGCTTGAAGGCGCTTACCGCGCTGGACTGTGTTTTAAATATCGATGTAGACGAGAGTCTGCTTCTGGCGCGTATCACCGGCCGGAGGATCTGCCCCGATTGTGCGGGTACGTATCATGTATCGGCTATGGCGGGCGAACAATGCCCGGCCTGCGGTTCAAAGCTTGTGCAGCGTGCTGATGATACGGAAGAAACCGTAAAAAACAGGCTTGCAGTTTACAATGAGCAGACAAAGCCGTTGATCGCTTATTACGGAGAGAATGTAAAAACCGTAAACGGCAATCTTTCTGCAGAGGCTGTGTTTGAAGAGATCGCCCGTGTGCTGGAGGCGGTTTGATGCTTTGCATTAAAAATGAAAGCGCTTTGCGTACGATGGCCGAGGGGGGACGGATTCTCGCTTCGGCAATGGAAATGCTGGGGGAGAGCATAAAACCGGGCCTGACTACGCTGGATCTTGATAAAATGGCACACCGGTATATCATAAACCATAAAGCAAAGCCTTCCTTTTTAGGGCTGTACGGATTTCCCAACACGCTTTGCATATCGGTTAACGAAGAAGTCATTCACGGGATTCCCCGTGCTGAACGAGTGATTCGGGAAGGCGATCTGGTAAGTATTGATGCCGGGGTATTTTATAAAGGGTTTCATACCGATATGGCTCGCACGTTTATCGTGGGCAGTGTATCGGAGGAGAAAAGGCTGCTGGTAGAACGCACGAAGCAATCCTTTTATGAAGGGATGCGCTTTGCACGCGTGGGATATCGAATTTCAGATATTTCTCACGCAGTGGAAGCATATATCAAGCCATTTGGATACGGGATTGTAAGGAATTATACCGGCCACGGCGTAGGACGCGAGCTGCATGAATCGCCGGAGATCCCCAATTTCGGTCCGGCCGGTCACGGTCCGCGGATCGTAAACGGAATGACGCTGGCCATCGAGCCGATGATCAATTTAGGCGGCGACGCGGTCAGGGTGCTATCCGATGGCTGGACGACGGTTACTGCCGATGGTTCCTATGCGGCACATTATGAAAATACCATTGCCGTAGTCGGCGGGGAGCCGGTCATTTTAACAGACCCGAAGGTCAGTCTTTAAGGAGGTACAGATGTGTATTCGTTAGGAGACGTCGTCTGTTCCGCCGCGGGCAGGGATGCCCGAAGGTATTTTGTAGTAGTTGAAGTAATTGATGAGCAGTATGTGCGGATTGCCGACGGCGCCCTGCGAAAGCTTTCTTCTCCGAAAAAGAAAAAGCAAAAGCATCTGGTGCGGACGGGGCAGACGTTGGAGAATATCGCACAGAAGCTGGCAAGCGGCACTAAGATTTTTGACAGTGAGATAAGAAATGCCTTAGAGTCGCTTTCCCTCTGCACCAAGCAAGGCGAGGAGTGAATCCATGTCTAAAGAAGATGTCATTGAAGTAGAAGGCATTGTAACGGAATCCAAGAAAAATGCGGTTTTTGAGGTTGAACTTGAAAACGGCCATAAGATTCTGGCACATATAGCCGGTAAGCTTAGGATGAACAATATTCAGGTGTTACCGGGCGATAAGGTAACAGTGGAAATTTCTACCTATGATCTGTCTAAGGGGCGGATCATATGGCGCAGCAAGAACTGAGGAGGTTATTGGGATGAAAGTTAGACCGAGTGTAAAACCGATGTGCGACAAATGCAAGCTGATCAAGCGCCACGGAAAGGTAATGGTTATCTGTTCCGCGGATAAGAGTCATAAGCAGCGGCAGGGTTGATTTTTTTGATGCGCTTACCATAAGCGCAGCCTGAAAGCAAAGCCAAAAAATCGGGCGCGGCTGACAGAACTTTTCTGTTTGCCCGAGGGGCTTTTCTATATAAATAATTTATATTCAAAGCATTTATGGAGGTGTACTGAATGGCACGTATCGCTGGTATCGATATACCAAAGGATAAGCGGGTTGAGGCTGCACTGCAGAGTATTTTCGGCATTGGCCCCAGCATTGCGAAAGAGATTCTTGAAAAAACCGGCGTTAACCCCGACACCCGTGTTAGAGATTTAACCGAGGATGAGGTTAACTTAATCAGAGATTATATTGACAAGAACGTTCAGGTAGAGGGTGACCTCCGCCGTGAGGTTGCGCTGAATATCAAGCGCCTTGTTGAAATCGGCTGCTATCGCGGTGTTCGTCACCGTAAGGGCCTTCCCGTACGCGGACAGCATACCAAGCAGAACGCACGTACGCGCAAGGGACCCAAGAAGACTGTCGGCGGCAAGAAAAAAGCCGGCAAGTAGGATAGGAGGACGAATTTTATGGCAAAACCAGTTAAAAAGGGCGGACGCCGCCGTATAGAAAAGAAAAATATCGAACGCGGCGCAGCGCATATCTGCTCATCATTCAACAATACTATTGTTACGATTACGGACGTTGCCGGAAACGCGATCAGCTGGTCCAGTGCCGGCGGGCTGGGTTTCCGAGGTTCTAAAAAGAGCACGCCTTTTGCCGCGCAGACGGCCGCTGAAACCGCAGCTAAAGCAGCGATGGAACACGGCCTTCGTTCCGTTGAGGTCTATGTAAAAGGCCCCGGCAGCGGACGTGAGGCAGCAATCCGGGCACTTCAGGCGGCAGGCCTTGAGGTTAGCATGATCAAAGATGTTACCCCCATTCCGCATAACGGATGCCGTCCGCCCAAGCGCAGAAGAGTTTGATTAGGAGGACAGAGAATTATGGCAAGATATACGGAAGCGGTATGCCGTTTGTGCCGCCGCGAAAATCAGAAGCTTTTTTTGAAGGGCGATCGCTGCTATAGTGCAAAGTGTCCTGTGGTAAAGAGGGGAACTGCGCCCGGTCAGCATGCCAAAGGACGCAGAAAGGTTTCCGAGTACGGTCTGCAGCTGCGTGAAAAACAGAAGGCCAGAAGAACTTACGGCATTCTGGAAAAACAGTTCCACGGTTATTTTGTAAAAGCCAGCAATATGAAAGGGGCTTCGGGTGAGAACATGCTTCAGCTGTTGGAGCGTCGTTTGGATAACGTAGTTTATCGCCTGGGCTTCGGCGATTCCCGCGCGCAGGCAAGGCAGATCGTAAACCACGGTCATATCACTGTAAACGGCCGCCGGGTGAATATCCCCTCATTTATTGTAAAAGCCGGGGATGTGGTTGCTATTGCACAGGGCAGCACGAGCATTGAAAAATTCAAGGCGATGCGTGAGGGCTCTACGAAGACGATTCCCGCATGGCTTGAGCTTAACAGCGCCGAGCTTAGCGGCAAGGTTGTGGAGCTTCCCAAAAGAGAGGATATTGATCTTGGTATTGAGGAGCATCTTATTGTTGAGTTGTACTCCAAGTAATATCGCCTAAAATTTTGTAGGAGGGGTTTATATAATGATAGAAATAGAAAAGCCTGTTATCGAGTGTAAGCAGATCAGCGAAGACGGCAAGTATGCCCAGTTTGTGGTGGAGCCGTTAAAGCGCGGATTTGGCAATACCCTGGGCAATTCTCTCCGTAGAATTTTGTTATCCTCCCTGCCTGGCGCTGCGGCAACACAGATACGTATCGATGGTGTTCTGCATGAGTTCAGCACCGTTCCCGGTGTAAGCGAGGATGTCACCAATATCATCCTCAATATAAAGAACATTGCCATGAAGCTTAACAGCGATGCACCGGTCACTGCAACGATCAATGCGGTGGGTCCCTGTGAGGTTACGGCAGGAGATATCAAGGGCGACAGCTCGCTTGAAATTATCAATAAAGATCTTCATATCGCTACCATCGATGAGGGCGGCGCACTGAATATGGAGCTGATCATCGATAAGGGAATGGGATATGTTCCGGCGGATAAAAATAAAACGGATGATATGCCGATCGATGTGATCGCTGTAGATTCTATTTATACACCCATTTTGAAGGCCAGCTATACCGTGCAAAGTGCGCGTATCGGCAGAGACGCCAACTTTGATAAGCTGATTCTTGACGTTTGGACCGATGGCTCCATCCGGCCGGATGAGGCGATTAGTATTGCTGCAAAAATTATGAGTGATTATCTTGCACTGTTTGTAAACCTTGCCGAAAATGCGAGTGGTATCCAGCTTGCAGAGGACAAGGACGGCGTTGCACCCCAGGCAAAGGCGTTTGATATGACGATCGATGAACTCGATCTTTCTGTGCGTTCTTATAACTGCCTGAAACGTGCGGGCATCAATTCCGTGCAAGAGCTTGCAAACCTGGATGAAACTGATTTGATGAGGGTTCGCAATCTTGGCAAAAAGTCCATGGAAGAGGTTCGTCAGAAGCTGGCAAGCCTGGGGCTGAAGCTTAAGAGCAACGAAGATTAATTAGGAGGATAAGAAACAATGGCCGGTAATAGAAAGCTTAACAGACCTACGGATCAGCGTGTTGCCGTTATCCGCGGGCTTACGACGGATCTTCTTTGGTATGGCCGCATTGAAACCACTGAGGCACGTGCCAAGGAGGTTCGCAAACAGGCTGAGAAGATCATTACCATGGGAATTAAATCCTATGCCGATACGGTAACGGTAAAAAAAGCAAAACTAAATGATAAGGGGCAGCGCGTAGAGACCGAAGTAAAGAACGACGGTCCCGTACGTCTGAATGCGCGCCGCCGGATGATGGCGTATCTTTATGAGCGGCAGATTCCCCGCAATGAAAAGGAAAAGAAAGCGGAGTATAAAGTACGTACCGCTGAAATTAACCATCCGGTAATCAGTAAAATCTTTGACGAACTTGCACCCAAGTATGCCAAGCGCGCAGAAGAGCTGGGCCAGGGCGGCGGTTATACAAGAATCATCAAGAAGGGACCCCGCCGCGGCGATTGTGCCGAAGCGGTGATTCTGGAGCTGGTGTAAAACCCAAAGCGGGCATTTTTTGCCCGCTTTTTAGCAAAATGAGAAAGGGGGAGGGATATGATCAATATTGCTGTGTTGGGGCACGGTACGGTAGGCAGCGGCGTAGTGGAATTGATTTTAATGAATCAAAAGCATATTGCCGCAAAACTGGCGCAGGACCTCTATGTAAAATATGTGCTGGATGTACGTGATTTTTCCGATAGCCCTTATCCGGAAAAATTTATTAAAGATTTCAGTATTATAGAAAATGACCCGGAAATCAAGGTGGTTGCTGAGGTGATCGGCGGTATAGGCGCCGCGTATGATTTTACCGTGCGCAGCTTGAAAGCAGGTAAAAGTGTCGTGACCTCCAACAAAGAGCTGGTGGCACAGAAGGGATATGAATTGCTGCAGCTGGCAAAGGAAAATAATGTAAATTACTTCTTTGAGGCTTCCGTTGGCGGCGGAATTCCGTTGATTCGTCCGATGCACCGGTGTATGGCCGCCAATGAAATTACGGAGTTTTACGGAATTTTAAACGGTACCACCAATTTTATTCTTACGAAAATGGTAGAGGATGCCATGAGTTTTGACGGCGCACTGAAGCTGGCTCAAAAGCTGGGCTATGCCGAAGCAAATCCAACGGCAGATGTAGAGGGCATCGATGCTTCCCGCAAGATGTGCATTCTTTCCTCGCTGGCGTTTGGACATCATGTATATCCCAAGGATGTGTATGCCGAAGGTATTGGCAATATTACGCCCGACGATGTGGCCATCGCCAAAAGAAGCGGGTACGAGATTAAACTGATTGGGCAGGCTAAACAGCTGGGGGATAAGCTTAAGGTAATGGTTTCTCCGGCATTGGTTCCTGTTTCTTGTCTGTTGGCGCAGGTAAAGGACGTATTTAACGGCGTACTTTTAAAAGGCAATGCCGTAGGCGATGTATTCCTCTATGGCCGCGGCGCGGGCAAGCTGCCCACGGCCAGTGCGGTAGTAGCGGATATTCTGGACGCCGCCAAGCATTTTGAATTTTTAAAAGGCTGGGGCTGGGAGGATGAGATTCCCGGGCAGGTGCTGCCGCAGGAGGTGCTGGAAACAGCATATTTTATCCGTATAAAAGGCAGTGAGGAGGATATTCTTTCCGTTTACGGCAGCGCACAGATTTTGTTTGCGCAGGATGGCGTTACAGCTGCCATTACGCCTGTCCTTTGCAATGCGGAGCACAGCAAGAATTTCGCACAGATGAAGCTTCTTTCTGCGATCCGTGTGTTAGAGGTTTAAGAATGGGAAAGCCAAACAGAAATTTTATGATGGTGGCCGCGATTCTTATTATCGTGGGTTTTCTGATCGGTGTTTTTTTGTGCTGGCTTACCTTTTCTCATCTTGGAAACAATTGATTTCGGGGGAGAAAAATCCGTTTCAACCCATTGCTTGGCTGGTAAAAATATAACAAAGAGATTTTAGAACAGAATTTATGCGTTTACAGCGCAGAATTGCAAATGAAAAAATCAAACACTGCGGGTTCACAAAGAAGCCGCAGTGTTTTTTTTACAGCCGACGTCTTACCAGGCAAGTTCAATGACGATCGGCGCATTTAGGGAAAAATCTTTGACTTTCGGCGCAATATCTTAGAAAAAAGTATAAACCGTATTTTGAAGAAGCTTGGCCAGTTGATTTTTGATGGATTCCCGGTAAATTGCGGTGTTTACATTTTGCTATTGCTTTCCATTGGTGTGGGGAGGCAGGATTATAGCCGTACGGATGATGTCAATCGGGATTGAAATAGTGAAGTATATCGTGCTTGCGGCAGGCATCGCAGTTTTAAAATATCTTTTCCGTAGGGTGTATTCGTACTATTACGGCCATTGTATTGGGTATCCCACATGCGAAATCCGTGATGATGCTTGGCTGTAAAACAAAGATATTTCATACCGGCTAATTTGGCCAGAAGCACCCATTCCTCCGGATCATATGAAGGGGATTGAATTCATGGATCAAAGCTTCATGGTCCTCTCGGGGCCAGTCCTCATCAAAGGGAGTTAGAGATGCGATAAATTGGCCTGTGGTTTTCTTAATTATACTACAAAAATTAAAATATCCCTTCCTTTGCCGAAGGAGGCGCCAAAACATAAGCTGGAGAGAAGGCTTTCGCGCAGCAATGCTTTGCCGAACCTTCTCTCCGCTTTCTCTTTAGCTTGCCAGCTCCCCCATTAAAGGGAGTTGGGCAGCTTATGAAATCTCGTTTTCTATCTGCCCTCTTATTCCTCTGCAGTATGAATCTTACAGCTGCTCATATTCGTGGTAGGCGTTCCGGCGTACCGCACAAAGGTGCTGTAATAGTTGTAATACATATAGTTCAGCACACCGCGTTCCGGGATCATTACCAGCGTACGCTGCGAACAGTTTTCCTCCGGACAGGCAGCGGTAGCCAGCGCACCGCTTTCGTTGCAGATCTTTACCGTACGGTGCACGTCGCACACCGGCATATTGGCAGGATTGCCGTAATCGGTATGGGTTGCGGTACAACCTTGACCGGCCAGCTTTCCGGAAATATCGCAGTAGGTAACGCGGGAAACGCCTACTTCACCGGGCTGTACTTCGGTGGCGGCCTTGTTGGGCAGGCCCTTGTGCAGGGCCGTCATGACTGCGGAAAACAGCGGAGCGGCATATTTTCCGCCCTGGGCATCGGATACCAGGGGCTTATAAGCGTCAGAGCCGATCCAGACGGTACCGGTATAGTAGCCGGTAAAGCCGGCGAAGAACACACCGCGCATTTCGGAGTTTGTTCCTGTTTTGCCGTAAACGGTTTGTCCGGAAACGCGCGCCCGGGTAGCGCCGCTGTTTACTACCGTATACAGCAGATCGATCAGCTGCCAGGCGGTGCTTTCGGAAAATACCCGATGGGTATCCTGCTTGGCGAGCATATCTATGATAACGTTGCCGTTTTTATCCTCTAATTTCGTAAAGGCGATCGGTTCATTATATACCCCCATATTGGCAATGCAGGAGAAAGCGCCGGCCATCTCTAAAGGTGTAATGCCCGAGCTGCCAAGGGCAAGGCCGGACCCTGTTTTGCTGATATGTTCCGGATCCACCCCTAACTGCACCAGCGTATCGTAGGCCCGGTCAAGGCCGACGTCATACATCAGCGCTTGGGCGGCGGTTACGTTGTGGGAGGAGGTGATGGTAGAGCGCATCGTAATACGTCCGCTGTAGGTACGGGAATTGTTTAAAGGATAGCCGTTGGGAGAATCCCAGCCGTCAATGCGCATTTGCAGGTTATAGTAAATACTGCCCGGTCCGGCACCGATTTCAATAGCGGGGCCGTAAACGGAAAGCGGCTTGATCGAGGAGCCTACCGGCATGGTAGACTGATACGAACGGTTAAATTCCAAGGAGCCTCCCGGTGCCTGTCTGCCGCCGACCAGCGCGGTGATATAGCCGTTGCGGTAATCCATAATGGCTACTGCAGCCTGCGGCTGTGTAAGGCGAATGACCGTGCCGTCAGGGTTTCTCCCGGCAATGGTATAGGCATCGGAGGAATAGCGCATATTTGGGTATCCGGTAAAGGAATATACGGCTTCTTCTGCGGCCTGCTGCTTCTGAGCGTCCAGCGTGGTATAAATATGATAGCCCTCGGTGCGGATCTCTGTCCGTATACTGCTGCGGTTCTGGGAATTATCCTCCAGACCCCGGATTTCCAGCAGCTCATCTACAACGCTATCGATCACATAGTCGGTAAAATAGACCATGCCTGTTTTGGAGGAATAGGGTGAGGTTTCCAGCACTGTAAGGGTATCGGCACGGGCAGCGTCATAGTCCTCCTTGCCGATCAGGCCGTTTTCATACATTTCATACAGCACCAGATTGGTGCGGTTATCTGTTCGGTCCGGATTGTTGCGCGAAAAATAATTGCTTCTGGGATTATACCGGGAGGGATTTTGTATCATACCCGCTAAGGTGGCGCATTCCCGCAAGGAGAGCTCTGAGAGTTCTTTGCCGAAATAATCCATCGCAGCAGTTTTTACACCGTAGCAGGAGCCGCCCATGTAGATCGTGTTTAAATATGCCTCCAGGATTTCATCCTTACTATAGTTTTTTTCCAGTTCCAGGGCAAGGGAGGCCTCCTGAATTTTACGCTTATACGTTTGCTCAAAGGAGAGCATGGTATTTTTGATCAGCTGTTGGGTAATGGTAGAACCGCCCTGAAGCGAACCGCTGGAGAGGTTGGAGAGTATCGAAGCGAAGATGCGCTTGAAGTCAATACCCATATGGCGGCGGAAGCGCACGTCTTCGATCGCAATCACTGCGTTCTGCAGGTTTACGGGAATATCCTCAAGCTCTGCCCATTCCCGGTTTTCCAGGCTATAATAATTCCCCAGGATTTCGTTGTTTACATCATAGAGTACCGTGGCCTGGTCCTGCTCGGCAACCAAGGCAAAGTCCAGCTCCGGCACGGACTCCAAATAGGATTTTGCCATGCCCAGTACAAAGCCGATGCCGCTGATGCCTACGATTAAGATACAGATCAGCGTCATTTTTGCTGTTACCAGCAAAAGATTTACCCAATAGTTTTTTGGTTTATCATTTTGGGTAAACAGCGACATTTCTTCATCAAGCCGGCGTCTGCGTTCCAGCAGCTCTTTTTGCTTTTGGGCTTGCTGCAGTTCCCGCTGTGCTTTTTTGGGATCTTCCGGCCGATAGAGATTGCCGGACTCATCTTCGATTTTTCTTGTCCGTGCGCTGGTGTGTGCAGCAGCCCGTGAAGACGCCTGCGCTCTGCTTGACGGTATCGCCTGCAGGCGCCGGGTATCCTCTAATGGCCGTTTCGCCGGTGTGTCCGCGCTATGGCCGTGTTCGCTCTGCCGAACGGGACGCGCAGCCGCTTGAGGGCGCTGAACGGGCCTTTCCGGGAAAGCTTGTGCTGTATGTGATGCGCTTTCGCGTCCATGCTCGCTCTGCCGAACCGGACGTTCCGGCGTCCGGGGACGCGGGGAAGCCGGCTTTGCTGCGGCGGGACGGTTTGACTCCTGTTTGCTGCGCGGGACAACAGGCTCCACGGTGAATTCAGGGATTTGTCTGTGCTGTGCGGTATGGCCTTCGGGTGTTTTTTTATTCTTCCGGTCTGTGCTCCCGCCGTGGTGGGGCGTTACCGGGGTAACCTCCAGATTGGAAGCCGCCGTGCGATCTTTTGTTGGGTTCTTTTTATCCGGCATGATTGCGGCATCCTCCTTTTTTTGTGTACTTCTATTATAACAAAAGAAACATATTTTTTCAACTTGAAATATTTTTGTGCCGCTGCTTTTGTCGTTTGTGCAGAAAATGGGCGTTTGCGGTCTTTTTTTATTCGTCAAAAGTACGTATTTTCTTTTTCTCTGCCGCATGTTTTTACAGCATACGCCATAGAATGAAGCAGGTGAATTTTATGAAAAAAAGACTTTTATGGATCATTACTGCCGTTTTGCTGGTCATTGTATGCCTTTCGGTATTTTTTATTCAGAATATTGAACAGCAGCTGCTTACCAATGCCCGGGCGATCATTACGGCGCGGGTAAATCTGATCATGAATGAGTGCATCAATTCGGCGTTGATGGCTACGGTACTTTCAGGAGACTTGGTAGAGTATGTGACCGATAGCTCCGTGCTGTATCTGCAGGCCAACTCTTTGGTACTGAACCAGCTGGCGGCCGCAGCATGCCAGGCGGTGCAGGCTAGGCTGGACGATATGTGCTCCATTGGCGTTTCTCTTCCGCTGGGCAGCGCATTGGGAGTGGACCTTTTTGCCGGCAGCGGGCCGCGAATCAATGTAAATGTGGCTTTGAGCGGCAATGTGACCAATGATTATAAAAGTACTTTTGAATCTGCCGGAATTAACCAGACTAAGCACAGTATTATTTTAGTGCTTGCAGTGAATATTTCAGTGTTTCTCTCCTCTAAAAGCAATACGTTTTCAGTAGAGAACAGCGTGGCGATTTTTGAGGGCATTATTGTAGGTACAGTGCCGAATTATTACTTGCAGACCGATCGTATTTCCTGGGATCTAATCCCGTAAAAAACGCTTTCTTTTTCGGCGCTTAGCGTGTATAATATAACATAAGAATATTTTATCATTAGGAGAAAGCTATGCGCATCGTTATTAAAATAGGCACCAGCACGCTGGCCTATACCTCGGGGCATTTGAATATCCGCCGTGTGGAGGAGCTTTGCAAAGTTATCAGCGATATTAAAAACGCCGGAAACGAGGTCATCCTCGTTTCCTCCGGTGCCATCGGTATGGGGGTAGGCAAGCTGGGGCTGCCATGCCGCCCGGAGGATATTCCTACCAAACAGGCTGCGGCAGCCGTGGGGCAATGTGAGCTGATGTATATTTACGATAAGCTGTTTGGGGAATATAATCATACGGTAGCGCAGCTTTTGATCACCGGAGCAGATATCGAAAACGAAGCGCGGCATCAAAATTTCAGCAATACGATTACCCGGCTGCTGGAACTGGGCGCGCTGCCGATCATCAATGAAAATGACACGCTGGCTACAGAGGAGATCGTTATCGGTGATAACGATACACTGGCGGCTATTGTGGCAAAAAGTGTTAATGCACAGCTGTTGGTACTGCTTTCGGATATTGATGGCCTGTATACGGCTGATCCGCATAGAGATCCGGCTGCGGAACTGATTCCTTTGGTTACCCGGCTGGATGAACATATCTATTCTCTTGCCGGCGGTAATGGCTCAGCTCTGGGTACCGGCGGAATGGTTACAAAGCTGAATGCTGCAAAAATATGCCTTGCCTGCGGCTGCGATATGGTGATCGCCAACGGAGCCGATCCTTTACATCTTTACGATATTACAGACGGAAAGCCCGTCGGAACAAAATTTACGGGGGAACATCATGCTTGACCTTTTAAAGGCCGCTAAGGCCGCAAAAACAGCCGTTGCCTGCCTTGATACGCAGCAGAAGAACAAGGCGCTGCTTTCTATGGCCGCGGCGCTGGAGGAACATACACAAACAATTTTAGAGGCCAACCGGGCGGATATGGAAAAAGCACGGGGGGTTATTTCCGATGTTATGCTGGACCGGCTGCATTTAAGTGAAGGGCGCATCCGCGCTATGGCCGACGGAATCCGTGCCGTGGCGGAACTGCCGGATCCGGTGGGAAGGGTGCTGGAATCCTTTACCCGTGCCGACGGGCTGGAGATTTCTAAGATCGCCGTGCCGATGGGGGTAGTGGCAATCATTTATGAAAGCCGCCCTAATGTGACCAGCGACGCAGCCGCTTTGGCGCTTAAAAGCGGAAATGTGTGCGTGCTGCGCGGCGGAAAGGAAGCCTTTGGTTCTGCCAAGGCGATTGTTGACGCCCTGCGGGAAGGGCTTATCCGTGCGCAGGTGACGCCTGACGCGGTATGCTTGGTGACCGATACCTCACGCGAGAGCGCGCGGAGTTTAATGACAGCGCGGGAATATGTGGATCTGCTGATTCCCCGCGGCGGCGCGGGACTAATCAACGCCTGCGTGGAAAATGCCACAGTGCCCTGTATTGCTACCGGCACGGGAATTTGCCATGTATATGTGGAGGCTACGGCTGATTTGGTCATGGCACAGAAAATTGTGGAAAATGCTAAGACCAGTCGTCCCAGTGTATGCAATGCCGAGGAAGTTCTGCTGGTCGATCGTGCCGTAGCCGCGCAGTTTTTACCGATGATCTATGATGCGCTGGTTACAAAGCGGAAAGCACAGAATCTGCCGCCGGTGGAACTGCGGCTGGATGCTTCTGCGGCGGATTTTATCAAGGGAACGCCCGCAAAGGATGGAGATTTTGATACGGAGTTTCTGGATTATATCTTAGCCGTAAAAGTAGTTGAAAACGTCCAGGAGGCGGTGGCGCATATTACGGCCCATTCTACCGGGCACAGCGATGCGATTGTGACCCAAAGCGACAGCGCAAGGGAATTTTTTATTAAAACGGTGGACAGCGCTGCGGTATATGTAAATGCTTCTACCCGCTTTACCGACGGCGGTGAGTTCGGCCTGGGCTGCGAAATGGGCATTTCTACCCAAAAGCTGCATGCTCGCGGACCGATGGGTTTGTGCGAGCTGACGACGTATAAATATGTGATATGCGGCAGCGGTCATATCCGCTGAAGTAAAATTTTACGTTTACGCAAGGAGTTTTTTATGAAATACGGTTTTATCGGTACAGGAAATATGGGTTCGGCGCTGGCAAGGGCTTTGGTGAAGGCAGTGGATGCAAAAGACGTGCTGCTGGCAGACTTTTTGCCTGAAAAAGCAGAGGCCCTGGCAAAGGAACTGGGTGCGCACAGCGGCAGTAACGAAGAGGCGGTTCGGCAGTGCGACCGGATTTTTTTAGGCGTAAAACCGCAGAGAATGGCCTCGGTTTTAGGAGAGCTGGTACCGCTTTTGCAGGAGCATAAGCCGCTGCTGATCTCCATGGCTGCAGGAGTAGAGATTCAAACGGTTCAAAAGCTGGCGGGAGGTTCCCTGCCGGTGATCCGGATTATGCCCAATACGCCGGTGGCCTTGGGACAAGGAATGGTGCTGTATTGCTGCAATGAGCTGGTTCCTTCCCAAACGCTGGATTCTTTCCTTGATGATATGCGTTTTGCCGGACGGCTGGATTGTCTGGAAGAGAATTTAATAGATGCCGGCTGCGCGGTTTCTGGATGCGGTCCGGCGTATATGTATTTGTTTGCCGAGGCCTTGGCCGATGGTGCGGTGGCCTGCGGTCTTCCGCGGGAAAAGGCCCTGACCTATGCGGCCCAAACCATGGCCGGCGCTGCGGCCATGCTTTTAGAAACAGGCCAGCATCCGGGTCAGCTGAAGGACGCGGTTTGTTCTCCCGCGGGTAGTACAATTGAAGGCGTAAGCGCCTTAGAGACAGGCGGTTTGCGCGCCGCGGCGATCTCTGCGGTAAAGGCCGGGTTTGAAAAGAGCCGCACGCTGGGTAAAAAATAGAATGTAAACCGGCTGTTTTGGGAGGGCTGCAGAGCGTATAGGCTAACGGTTAAAATTTTGCTTTGACGTTCTTTGCCGGAGGGAGAGTTCGTACAGCAAGCTCTAATTTTTACAGCATATTTTATGTGCGAACGTGATGCTTAAGTGCTGTCATTTGTTTTGCTCCCCGGGCGGCCTGCCTGCGATTCCGTTTTCTTTCTTTTATGAACATAATGCGGGCAATGCATGAAAATTTTATTCTTAAATGTATTGAAACGACATAAAAAATACTTGACAAAACCTCGGCTTTCTCCTATAATATCGGCGTTATAGGTAATGCGAGTGTGCTGGAACTGGCAGACAGGCATGACTAAGGATCATGTGTCGACAGACGTAAGGGTTCAAGTCCCTTCATTCGCACCACGTCGCCGTAAGCAATATACAGCTTGCGGCGATTTTTTTTGAAAAAGCACAGGGTTCCCTTATAAGGATACTCTCCGAATTTAGCTTGCTGCTAAGTTTTTTTTCGGCCGCAAAGAGTTTGTTTTCGGGCAGTTCGACGGGAGTACGCAGCGGAATTGTTTTTGTTTAACAATGGAAATTACGGCAGCTTCGGCTGCGGAAAGAAGGGGTGTCTATGCACGAGGTTGTTGCCCAGCGACAGTTTGATCCTCTTTATATCTGGCTGGATATCGGATTTTTATGTTTATTTGCCGGTTTGCTGCTGTGGAAGAAAAAATACGCTACCGTATTGGTAGGGCTTTTTTTCGGTGCGGTCTATATGATAGTAGATTACGGCGTTTTTCATCTTTTGTGCCGCAGCCGCACAATCTCGGAGGGCCATAGTCTGTTCTGGGTGCTGCTTTGGATGTCCGTAAGCTATGGTTTTACGAATTTTACTTGGATCTGGCTGTGGATATCCAAGGATAAAAATTTGTTGGAATGGTCGCTTTTCATTTTAGGCTGGTGGTTTTGCTGCCCGCTGATTACCGCTTCGTTTTCTTCCGGTACGGATATGATTTTTATTCAGCGCACCACAGGCGCGTATCACGGCGTTATGGCGCTGATTCTAATGGTAGGATATGGGGCATTGATCGTTTGGAATTTGCGCCATTTTCGGAAAGAACAGCGCATTTGCATCCCTTGGCTGCTCGCTATTGGAATTTTAGTGCAGCTGGGATGGGAGGCAGGTCTTCTGCTGGGCGGCATCCGGAGTGCGCAGCTGACTACGCTTGCGCAGAGACTTCAGACGCTGCTGATCAATTCTTTACTGGAAACCAATTTGGGCATGCCGTATATCTATGCAATTTTTATTGCGTTTTCTCGCCGGTTTACCGAACGTTTTACGCACAGAAAGCAAATATTGTCCTTTACGGAACGAATTGAAGAGAACAATGCCGAGCATGTACGCGGATCCGGTGTTTCTGAATATTTGCAGGGCTTATAAATATAAAAAAATGTAGAAAAATCTTGTATAGTATGCTTTTTTGCGGTATACTGTAAGGCAGAAAAAAGGAGAAGTATGATATGAAAAAGTTTTTTAGGGAATTCAGGGCGTTTGCCAGCAGGGGCAATGTGCTGGACCTTGCTGTGGGCGTAATGATCGGCGGCGCGTTCCAAAGCGTGGTAAAGTCGCTGATCGACAACATCATTTCCCCCATTATTGGCCTGGTGCAGGGAAAGGATCTTTCGGATATGGCGCTTACGGTTTTTGGCGTACAAATTAAGTACGGGGCATTTATTACCGGAGTCATCAATTTTCTTATCATGGCGTTTATTGTGTTTTTAATCGTAAAAGGCGTCAATGCCATTATGGCGATAGGGAAAAAGAAAGAAGAGCCTAAAAAACCTGTGGTAAAAAAATGTCCGTTCTGCTGCTCGGAAATTGCAATAGAAGCGGTACGATGCCCGCATTGTACATCTGTTTTGGAGGAGCCGGCCGAAGAGCCCGAAGTATTGAATTGAGAATTATAAAAAATAACGGCTATCTATGTTTGCAGGGAATTGATGGCTGTTCTTTTTTTGGTAAAAATACAGGGGTATCTCCGGCGGCCGAAGAGATTTTTATGACTTTTTTTGCTGAGTATGCTATAATAAACATATATTGCTGAAATAGGAGAAGGCTATGAACGAATTTTATGAAAATCCGCTGTGTACGCGGTATGCTTCGGATCGCATGAAAAGAATTTTTTCAAACGATACAAAATTTTCTACCTGGCGCCGGTTGTGGATTGCGCTGGCTGAGGCGGAAAAAGAATTAGGAATCGACATCCGTCAGGAACAGATCGATCAAATGAAAGCCAATGTTGAAAATATTGATTACGCGCTGGCGCAGAAATTGGAAAAAGAACTGCGGCACGATGTTATGGCTCATGTGCATACCTTTGGGGCGGCTTGTCCGGATGCAATGCCTATCATTCATTTGGGCGCTACCAGCTGTTATGTAGGGGATAATACCGATATTATACAAATGCGTGAAGGGCTTCGGCAAATCCGCAGGCTGCTGCTTACTGCCATTCGGGCCGCGGCAGATTTTGCGGATCGGTATAAAAACGTTCCTACGCTGGCCTATACGCATTTTCAGGCGGCGCAGCCTACTACGGTGGGGAAGCGGGCTACACTTTGGCTTCAGGATTTGATGCTGGATTTGGAACAGCTGGATTTTCAGCTTTCTTCCTTAAAGCTGATGGGCTGTAAAGGAACGACCGGTACCGGAGCCAGCTTTTTGGCATTGTTTGACGGCGACCATGAAAAGGTAAAGCAGCTGGAGGTTTTGATTGCTCAAAAAATGGGCTTTGATGCGGTTATGCCGGTTTCCGGGCAGACGTATACGCGCAAGGTGGATTATACCATCCTCTCCTGCCTCTCCGGCATTGCCCAAAGCGCGGCTAAATTTTCTAACGATATCCGCCTGCTTTCTCACTTAAAAGAATTTGATGAACCCTTTGAGGCGAAGCAGATCGGCTCCTCCGCCATGGCCTATAAGCGCAACCCGATGCGCTCGGAACGGATTGCGTCTTTGGCTCGGTACGTGATGGTAGATGTGCTGAACCCCGCTATCACCGCGGCTACCCAGTGGTTTGAACGTACACTGGATGATTCGGCCAATAAGCGCATCAGCGTTCCCGAAGCATTTTTAGCGGTAGATGCGATTCTTTCACTTTATATCAATGTGATTTCCGGAGGAACGATATATCCCAAGGTCATGGAAAAGCATCTGCGCGAAGAGCTGCCGTTTATGGCCACGGAAAATATTTTGATGCATGGGGTAAAAAACGGCGGGGACCGGCAGCAATTGCATGAAAAGATCCGGCAGTATTCGGTGGAGGTTGCAAAAAACGTAAAAATGTACGGTGGGGAAAATAATCTTTTGGAGCTGATTCTTGCCGACGAAAGTTTTTCTGTAAAAAAAGAAGATTTGGAAAAGCTTACGGATCCGATGCAGTTTGTAGGGCGTGCTCCTCAGCAGACAGAGGAATTTTTAAATGCGTATGTATATCCTTTGCTGGAAAAAAATAAGGATAATACGGATGCGGAGATCAATATTACAGTTTAAAACTTTAAAGGACACAGTCTGCCGGTGATTGAGGCGGGCTGTGTTTTTGTATAGGAAAAACGGCTTGGCGTGAGCCGGCGCTTATGGCAAGGGGAAATCGGTTCATAGGCTGGTTGTCAAAAGCCGTGTCTTTTTGAGAAAGCTTATCTCTCCGCGTCAGGGAATCTAAATCCATCAGCTTTTATTGCTTTTTAAAAGATTCGTGTTTCCGTTGCATAGGAGAAAAAAGACCGCGAAAAGCTGTCGCGGCCTATTCATAATACAGTTTATTCTAAAATAATACACAGAAAGGAATATCCGTTTAAGGTTTCGGGAAGCGCGCATGTCTGCCAGATGTGCGTTTCATCGGTGAGGCGGCAGCTTTTGATTTTCTGCCTGCAGCCGGAAAGAGTAAGCGATAGCAGTACGGCGTTGGGAGTGGTGTTGGCAAGCACCAGGCAGCAGTCACCGTCCTTTTGGGCACCGACGGCATAGAGGCCCGGCGTATCACAGGAAACAGTGACGGCATTTTGCCGCTTATACAGCTCGTTAAATGCCAAAAAGGCATAATAGGCGGCAAAGGGTTCGCGCGTCAGCGGATGGAAAAGGCCGCCGTATATGCTTACGCCCAGGCGGGCGTCGTAAAACATAGCGCTGTCAAGGGAAGAATCCTGCATGGCCAGCAGCATGCCCGCGGTTAAAGCGGCGTGATAGGCGGTGCCGCGTTTGTCGGCTTCAAAGTTCCATTCATTGCAAGTATGTTCAGTATGAGAAAAGCCTTCCTCATCCAGCCGCTTCCTGACGTACTCGGCAAAAAACTTGGTTTCCTCTATGCTGCCGTAACTGTGCCAGGAGAAGAAATCAAGCGGGCAGCCATTTTCTTTTACATAGGCTAAAAAGCTATTAAAAAAGTCAAAGTAGTAGCGGAACGTTTCTGCATCGGGGCCCTCTTTGCGGGTCAGCGCGTAGAACCCGCAGCTGGCGTAGCCGCCGATTTTTAAATGCGGGAATTTTTCTTTTAAATAGCGGGAAGCTACAGCATAAAGAGCAAAATATTGCTCTTTGGTTCCGTGCCACATCTGGTTGGTATTTATATTTTCATAATTATCCGGTTCGTTCCAGATCTCCCAGTAGCGGATATTATAATGATATCCGTTTGCCCAGCCCTGGGTATAATGCCGGATAATACCTTCACATATTTTTGCCCATTTTAAAGTATCCTTGGGCGGATCGATTCGGTAGGATTTGATACACGCCTGATTTTCTATCGTTACGCCCAGCCGGAAGAACGGTTCGGCACCGCTTTGTACTAAAGCTTCCAGCAGCATATCGGTAAAGGTGAAATCGTAGGCGGCCGGATCCTCCGGATCCGCGTCAAAATCCCGGAATAGATTGGGAATGTCCACAAAACGGCCGCCCACATCGTGCAGGCGGGAGAAAGGGATGCCGGCTTCGCTTAAGTAGCGGAACATGCTGAAATCGAATCCGCCGAATGTTCCTAAAAACGGAGGCTGTCCTACGCCGTGCATGGGCTTGATGCTGCCTTTGGTTGCAGAGAAATCTGCGGTTATTTTTGTCATTTTTTACACCTCACAAAAGTTTTATAATTACCAGTGATGCAATGCCCAAAATCAGGCCCAACACCGATTTAAGATTCAGTTTTTCTTTAAATACTGCAGCGGATACCACGGCACAGATGATCATACTGCCGCCATTGCTTAGGGGAAATAAAATAATGGGGGGAAGAATTCCCGCGGCAATAGTGGAAACCTGAGATATAATAAATACCGCTGCTGAAAGTGCCAAACCGCATAAAAGAATCTTTTTAGGAATATGTGTATCGGTTTCTTTAGCTTTTGCCAGACTCCGGGTTTTCAGCACCAGGAACATGAAAAAACTTACAATCGCGGAGAGAAGAAAGGCCAGAAAGTTGAAAGTTGCCGCATTTCCGCCCTCTACGTATTTTGAAAACATCATCTGTACCAGCATGGTGCTGCCGTTGGCCAACATGGAAAGGATAAGCAGCAGAAATGTTTTAAAAGAAAAAGCCGCGTAAATTTTTTTGGAGCAGCCGATCAGCAGATAGGCCGAAATGATAAATAAAAGCAAGCCGAAAAACTGCCAGGCAGAAATCCTTTCATCAAACAGAAAGATTCCGGCGATACACGGTACAAAAATTCCGGCGGTGCCAAACAGCCCGCAGAGGATCATGGTTCCGCTTTTCAGTGCTGTCAGACTCGCGTAGGTAGAAAGCGAGAGCGAAATAGCCATCATCAGTGCATACAATGCTGTAGGCAGAGTAAAGGCAGGACTTTGCCCCATAGAAAAGGTAAAAAGCACTGCGGTCAGCGCTAAAGCAGCGGAAACCGCCTGCCGAAAGCTAAGATATTTTAAAAACATTGTGTTGTTGGCAATTGCGTTGCTGCACACCTTATTGAACAGGTTTTGTACTATTTTAAACAGTAAGATAATGGCAATATAAATCATGATTTTTCTGCCTTTGTTGTGTTGCGAATTACAAGCCAGCTTTGTACGGAAATATGCTGTACGGCACTGTAGCTGCTATGGATTCTGCTAAGTAAGATCGATACCGCGATGCGGCAGATCTCTTCAATATCGGTTTTAATGGTAGTAAGCGGCACCGAGCTGTAGCGGGAATAGGGAATATCGTTGATGCCGATGATTTGAAAATCCCGCGGTATCTGTTTTCCTTTTGCGGTAAGTGATCGGATTAGCCCCAAAGCGATTTCATCATAGGCACAGAGGATTCCCTGCGGCGCCTCCGGCATAGTGAAAAGATGGTCGGCACATTCATAGCCGGCCTCCTCAAAGCGGAAGCGGCTGATAAAGCATTTTCCGGAAAGACCAAGCTTTTGGGTAAGAGAAACAAAGGCGGATTCCTTTGTTTTGGTGAGGGATTCTCCTGCAAACAGAATATCTGTGCAGTTTAAGGAAGCAAGGTGCAGCAGTGCTTCCTGCATTCCGGCGGAATAATCGGCAAATACGGAATCAAGTTCGGTGCTCCCTTTAAAAAGCTGTACCGCGGGAATCGGAAACGCTGTTTTTTCGCAGGAGTTCAAAAAGATGATACCGTCAAAAGAACTGTTGCCGATAAGGGCATTTTCGGTAATTCTTGCAGTATTTAATGCATCAAAGCCCGAGAGAATGATTTCCGCAATACCGCCGTGCTCTGCAATGCGGCGGCAGAGGCAGGAGCAAACGGCGGAGTAATAAATACTTATGATTTCAGGGCACACGATAAGAATGTGCGGGGCGCTGAAGCGTTTGTATTCTTGGGCAGTTTTCTGACGCTTGGCGTAATATCCCTGTTCCCGTGCGATTTTCTGGATCTCTTTTGTTTTTTGGGGGGAAATCTCCCTGCTGTCGGACAGCGCTTTGGAAACCGTGGATACCGACACCCCCGCAAGTTCGGCAATTTTTTTTAAGGTCATGATTTTACGAAAAATTTTCTCTCCAATCGTTCTTTATTGTGGAAGGTACAGTAATAGTATAGTGGAAATAAAGATAGAAAGTCAAACAATAAAAAGCGAAATATTTTCGTATTAGATGGTGAAAAGGTGCGTTGTGCTTCTGCCGGTACGCATTAAAGGAGGAGTTCTGTTTTTTTGAAGTATGCGCAATTACGTTGACATGTGTGGTAAAATGTTGTATTATATGAATATGTGACCGAAAATTTGCACGTAACGGCCGATTTATGGTTTTTAAGGGGGAGTAGAATGTTTGCGGTAGAAAGGCAGGAGATTATTTGCCGGATCCTTATGCAGAAGGGATCGGTTTCTCTGGGTGAATTGACCCAAAAATTTGCGGTTTCGGTAGAGACTGTACGCAGAGACCTGCAACTGTTGGAAAAGCGGGGAAAGCTGCATAGAATTCATGGCGGAGCTGTAGCTTGTACGGGCGTAAAAGAGCAAAAGACACTTTCTGCCCGTATGGATGAATACGAAAAAGAAAAAAAGGAACTGGCCTCGTATGCCTGTACGCTTGTAAAAGAAGGGGATTTTATTGCCGTTGACGGCGGCAGTACGGCGCTGCAGTTTTGCTGTGCTCTTGCCGAGAGCTTCAGCAGCCTTACGGTAATCGTACACAGTACTGACGCCTTTGATATGCTTAAACAGAACAACGGGTTTCAGTTGATTCTTGCCGGCGGCAGGTATAACCGGGAGGAGCGATCGTTTGTTGGGAGCAGTACGGTAGAGATGATTCGGAAATATCATGCTTCCAAGTGCTTTCTTGCGCCGGATGCGGTTTCTCTTACCTATGGCCTTACGGTGTATCAAGATGCACTTGCCGAAGTGGAACGGGCATATATCGGGATTGCCGATCAGACTGTGGTACTTGCAAACCATCAAAAATTTGAACAGAATGCCTTTTTGCGGGTTACGGAGGCAAAAGAGTCCTTTCTCTATGTAACGGATTCTGGCCTGCCTGAGGTGATCCGGCAGGCGTATCGGGAGCGGGGGATTGACCTCATCACAAAGCGGTAAGCGCGCAGGGAGGAAACGATGAAGCAGTTGACCGGTGCCGCAGCGAAAAGAATGATCTTTCTTTTTGCGGCACTTTATTTTACCAGCTATATTACGCGCATTAATTATTCGGCCGTTTTTCTTGAAATCGTACAGCAGGAAGGCTTTGCCAAGACACAGGCTGCCGCAGTGCTTACGGTAAATGCCGCCGCCTATGCCGCAGGGCAGCTGGTCAGCGGATATTTAGGCGATAAAATAAAGCCTGCGTATTTGATTCTTGGCGGACTTGGTTGTGCGTCGGCAGTCAACTTTTTTTTGCCGTTTTGTCAAAGTGCGGGGCAAATGGCAGTACTATGGGGCGTGAATGGATTTGCACAGGCTATGATATGGCCGCCGATGGTAAAGCTTATGATCGATTTATTTGATGAAGATACCTATCGCAAAGCCTGTGTTCATGTTTCTTGGGGAAGTGCAATCGCTACGATCTGCGTATATTTGACTGTTCCGCTGATTCTGCGGATTGCCGGTTGGCATTGGGTCTTTTTTTCTGCCGCTTTGCTGGGCAGCTGCGTGTGTGTGCTGTGGGCGGTTTTAAGCCGGAACATCTCTAATGGACAAAGCACGGTGCAGAAAATAAAGCCCCGGTGGGAGGGCGCGAATATGCGGCAGATTGCTGCGGTTTTGGCTATCGTAATGCCGGCGGTCATTCTGCAGGGAATTCTGAGGGACGGTATCTCCTCCTGGCTTCCCACTTTGGTGGCGGAGAGCTTTTCGCTCAGCAGCGCCGTTTCGATTTTAAGCGGTGTGGTATTGCCGGTTTTTTCGATGTTTTGTCTGCAGGCGGCCGCTTATAGCAGCAAAAAGGTTATAAAAAATGAAATGCTTGGTACGGCAGCCTTTTTTGGCATCGGAAGCGCGGCATTGGCAGTATTGGTGCTTTCCGGCAGTGCCGCTGTTTCGGTATTGGCAGCTGCGGCGGCGCAGGGAATGATGCATGGTGTAAATTATTTCCTGATCTGTTTGGTTCCGGCGCATTTTTCAAGATATCGCTGTACGGCATTGGTTTCGGGGGGACTGAATTGCTGTACTTATATTGGCAGTGCCGTCTCTGCTTGGGCAACGGCGGCAATCTCTCAAAACGGCGGCTGGTCGGCTGTGGCCGGAGCTTGGCTCGTTGCGGCGCTTTTCGGAGGTGTTTTGTGCCTTTGCGGGGCGGGGCTTTGGCGGCGTTTTCGGGATTGGCCGGAAAAGGAAAACTAAACTATGGCATTCTGCTGCGAAAGAAAGAGCAGAAAGAACAAAAGGGCTTTTATGTTATTAATATGGTATAGAAAATAGATGTATATTTCCGAATAAATGGAAATATGAACCCTATTCTAAGCCAAGAAATTATCTATTGCAAAAATTAAAGCCTGCCGCAAAAGCCTCCCTCTGCCGAGGGAGAGAAGAAGCAGGAGTTCTGTTTATGCGGTAAGCTTTTGCTCCCACAGGCTCGCTGATGCTTGCTCTCTCTCTCGTTAGAGGGAGATAAGAGAAAGCGGGGCAGATTTTGATATGAAAATCTGTGTTTGAAGGAACGGAGTTTGAATAAGAGCTTTGATAAAATTAAGGCTGATGCTTATGCACCAGCCTTTTTTTATTCACCCTTTTTATAAACTGCAAATTTGCTCAGTTCCAGCTGCGGCGCTTCGTTTGTAGAATTGATAAATAACCGGATATAGCGGTAATTTCCTTTAATCGGATCAAAGAACCGGGGGAATTTTCCCCCTACGGCAACGCAGCGGCCGAGCCGTTCGGCCAGCATTTCATAGTGCTCGCCGTCAACGGAGCCGTAAATACGAAATTCGATAAAACGCATTGCAGGCATATTGCACTCGATATGCAGATACCCCACCTCTTGTACGGAGCCTAAATCCGCGGTGATAGTCTGCGAGGTCAGGGGGGCGAACCCGCGCCAATACGTTTGGGGATTGCTGTCGGTCAAATTTTCAGCGGGATGGGCCTCCTCTTCTGAGCTTGCTTTTAACGCTGCGATTTTAATTTCTTCGCCTAAAATGGCGTCTGCAGCGGGAATCGGCTGGATATATTCCGGATAGATTTCCGTTTCATAATCGCCTAAGTCCGCGGTATTTAACAGCAATACCCAGTCACGCAAGGACGGGCGGGGCGGAATATCGGTTTCTCCGGTTTCGGTGGTAATGGCGGGAAGATCGATAAATTTTCCATTTATCGGATCAAACCAGCGTGCCTGATAGCGCGTATTTTTCTTTAATCCGCGCAAAGTTCCGGTTTCGGGATCTTTGGAAAAGAAGTAATAAATAAAAATATCCTGTTCTTTGTGGGAAATGGAGACATATTTGCGCATTTCAAATATGCCCAGCTCATGACCAAAACTAGGCGTAAGCTGGCTCCAGCCCACATATTCATAGAATTTTTTCATATAGCAGACTTGTTCGGACCCTGGTTTATCCAGACCTACGAACCAAGGTTCCGGAGAATAGTCGATCAAGTTCTGATCATCTTTTTGATTCCAGCCCATGGCCCAAAGCCCGGTAACACCGTAGGTAAAGCCCGCGGAACCGCACTGTACGGCCTGCCAGGCGCCCATTCTGGGAGCGTCATGTCCGCAGAAGCCGCTGCAGTGAATATCCTCATACTGGCATTCGGTTTCAATAAAGGGCTTGTTTTCTGTGTTTTCATAATAGCCCTGGTAAAAGCTGCGCGGGCGCAGCTGATCATAGCCGCCGTGGCCGCCCTGTACCGTCCACCACTGATGCCAGGGCTGTCGGTTCAGCTCAGCGGATCGGGGATCGGTTATAGGATGAACATGCATATGCGCGCCGTTGGGCCGGTGATATCCGTCAAGCTCGCCTACCAGCTGCCCTACCTGCTTCCACAGGGTAAAGGCGTTTTCCTTTAAATTGGTGATCTCCTGGGCAGTGATCCATATCAGCGGATAGCAGGCATAGCGGGCTACGCAGTATCGGGCAAAAGCAAGCAGCGGCTTGGGGTCTTGATGAAAGGAGTGAATGGTTGCATAATGGGTGCCGAAGCCCAGTGCTGTTGTAATACCGTTTTGCGCCAGATATTCTATCATAATATCCATGGTCTGGTTAAAGGCCTCCGGGTCGATCAGTGTATACGCTTTTTTCCACCAGCTGGGTGTACCGCCGCGGGTAGTAGCGGTGCGGGCGGCACTGAAGTATGTTTGATATACATTAAATCCTTTTCGGATCCTGTCGTCTGCCGTATGCTTAAACTGATTTCCGCAGGTGCAGCCGGGATAATTGCATTCATGCAGGCGCTCATAATCCGGCATCATCCAATGGGTATCGCCTAGATAAAAGAAAGGAGTCCCGTCCTCATAAACCATATAGCGCTTTTGAGGATCAAGCCGCACATAACCGTGCTTTTCCAGCTTGGTTTGCGGATGGCACGGAAGAGCTTCGATAATGCCGTTGTCATAGAGAGACGGATTTTCTTGATCCGTACAGGTTACGGTGTAGCTCCATGTTCCGGGTCTGTCTGCACTGAAGCGGACCTTCCACTCGTTTTTACCATTCCAAAATCCGGGCAGAGTGATCTTTCTGCCGCTTTCATGCGTAAAAACGGCGTCAATGTCAACATCCATAAAGGGATTTTCGTATTCCTTGGTGCTGTGAAGAACAATTTCGCAGCGCTTGAATACATTGGTAGAAATATTCATGCATCCTCCTGATTTTTGCGTACTGTGCCCGTACGCTTTATTTCCGGGGTATTATAGCACAGGATAAAAACAAAGATGTTAAAAATCATTTTAATTGTTGTAAAAACGAAGGCCGTTGAATTTCCTTCATAAGAGCGCAACCAGAAGAGAAGCAGTAAACGCGTCCGCGCTGCTTGAAGGCTGCGATATAAAAAAGCTCCCCGTGCAAGGGGGGAGCTTTGTGTCTGTAAAGAGGCGGCATAAAAGGGTAGATTAAAAAAACAATTGAACGCTGCCGCAGAAATTTTTATGCTGCAGACCCCTGGCCTCATGAAGGGACGGTTTTGGGAATGCCGTTATTCAATTACGCCAAAAGGCAGAAATCCGGCTTTTTCTTTTAAGGCCGCGGAACGCGAAAAACGGAACGGCTTTCCGGTTTCCTTACAGGCTAAAGCGTAGTGGCACAGCGCAATGCCCATATCAAGATCCGAATGCTTATAAAAAAGGGAAAGGGGCGGCTTTAATTTCTGCTTATATATTAAAACCTTATCTCCTTGCTTTTCTAAATACCAGGGCTGCAAATTCAGTCCGGAAGGAGCCAGGTGAACGGCCTGCATACAAGGGTTTTCTGGGGCGTTGGTGATCTGTTCGATTGGTTTGCGCTTGAACTGTTCGCCTGTTCTGTGGACTGGTTCTGCTGTAAGCCCGAATCCGATGGCAATCATGTCATCTTTCAAAGGGGGCGTTTCAGCGTCTTTTGACTCACCAAGCCACACACAGCCGATTTCCATAGCATCAAACCATAGGACGAGCTGTTCAAACAAGAATCCGGCATTTTCTCTTTCGTTTGGGGATCCCTGTCCGCTTATGATTATATAGTGGGGCGCTTCTACATAAAACCGCCCCTTTACTTTGTTGGTGAACCGCCACTGAAGCGGACATTCAGGAAATAGAGGCTCAAAGCCTGCAATTGCACGTTCGATTTCTTTCAGAAATTTTTCCTCCAGCGGCTGCAGAGTATATTTGCGGCAGGATCTTCGTTGAAAAATAGACGGATATAGATTCATCATCATGCTCCTTTCTTTGCATCTGCGCTTCGCTTTCAAGCCTGACTTTTTAAACCGCAGAATTCCATTTTACTGTTGGCGCAATAGTCAGTCCGACAGCAACTAAAATAGGAATTTAATATTTATAAGCAAATTTCCTTTTTATTATTATAACAGAAATCTGCTGATAAAGCAAAAGAGCTTTTTGGGGAAACCGTTCAACGTTTGGTTAGAACATTGGGATGCTATAGTTTCGTTGCGCTGCACCGCGATGATGCTCGGTTTATGCACGATTGTATGAAAAAATAGGGCCCGTATCCGATTTTCTATGCTATAATGATTTGAGAATATCAATACAAAACTAACTTTGCGGCAGCAGAAATGTGCAGGAGGAGCAAGGGTGGATAGCATAAGCAACATTTTTAAAAAAAGTAAAGTCAATTTGTCAAAATTATCTGCTTATGGCTTCTTAGAAAACGATAGCAAGTATTTTTATTGTACCGTGCTGCCTGGCAGCGGATTTTCGATGGTGGTAGAACTTACGCGGGATGGCTTGGTTAAAGCGACAGTAATCGATACGGAGACAAATGAGCCATACACATTGCATCTTACAGATGGCGCAGTGGGAAGCTTTATTGCTGGCGTGAAAAAGGAATATGAACAGGTGCTCACTGACATTGCAGAAAAATGTTTTGAGCCTGATATCTTTCAGTGCACACAGACAAAAGCGGCGATTGCGTATGTCCGCCAAACTTATGGGGATGAACTGGAGTTTCTTTGGACGAAATTCCCTGATAATGCCGTCTGGCGCAGGAAAGATACACAAAAATGGTATGGTGCAATTCTTACAGTTCCCCGAAGAAAGTTAAAACTTTCTTCTGATGAAGTAGCTGAAATCATTGATTTACGGATTGAACCGGAACAGATGAGCGCTACGGTAGACTATAAAAAATACTTTCCCGGTTGGCATATGAATAAGAGAAACTGGTACACCATAATTTTGGACGGTTCAGTATCCATAGAGGAAATCTATTGCAGGATCGACAAGAGTTATCAGCTGGCAACAAGATGAAACAGGAATGGAGATCGGCAGTTCCCTTCTGAGATAACAAACGGTATGATCTATAGAATTAGCCATAGAGTCAGTTTTTAAAATTTCGGAAAAAGAAGGCGCTTGGCAGCTTTTCTGCGTGTGCTTTTGTCGTGATTGATCAGGCCCAATAGCAGAGAAAAACATTATTATCTTATGATTGGATGCAAGGGAGTGCAAATTCCGGGAACATAAGCGGCGTAGGTGCAGAAAGTTGTAAATCGGAGCGTAAAATCAGGAGAGGAAGCCATGAAGCCGTTTACGCTGCCTCAAAACCAACTCCGATGCTATACTTGCATATAAAACCCGTTATAAACAAAGGGGGTTGTTTTCACCGCTTTTATATCAAAAGTGGAGTTTTCATATGGCGGAGCAGAATATACCGCAAAAATATATTATTTTGCTGACAGATTTACCGTGACACGGTGGGGGGTAGACTTGATAAAAAAGGGCCGGTTTAATTTCGGGGTAATTCCAGCAAAATCTTTGGAATCTCTTTATAATCATCAATCCATATCACATTGATCCCAAGTGTACGAAACAGTTCTTCTCTTACGTTATTGTCAATATTCTGATATAATTTTATGAGCTTTTTATCTGATTCCTGTAGTGTGGGAGGGTATTGAATTGATTTACGTTTCATGATAGCAAAATGTCGTGGACTCTCGCTAACTCGAGCTGGGATATCCAATAATCTTCTTAAATTTGGATCAGATAACGAGCAGCCGATAAATAAGCACGTACTATCTCTAAATGCGTTTAATTGCGTTATATTTGACCAGCAATAAGCGTCTCGGTATACTCTGTGATAGTCTTCTTCGGAAAAAATTAAAGAAATTTCTGAAGCTAATTTTTCAGTCGTATTATGCGGTAAAAATCCATGTACATGATATATATTCAGACTATTTGTGCTGGGCATATCGGTTTCTTGACAGACCACATTAAAATTGATGTTTTTAGAGAAAAGTTTTCTTTCTAAAAGATCATCAAAGTTATATGTCACAATTGATTTTACTCCAACATGAGCACGTTCGGGCTTGACTATTTCACTTAGGGCATTTAATAAATCTGTATTTGTATTAATTTTATCTTGATACAGTACATTTCTTACAATCTCATGATATTCTTCATTTTCAAAGGCAGAACGTATATAGCGAATTTGCGTTAAAGGAGTATCCTCACGATTGGCATTGACGAGCTCATTTAATGTTTCTATTTCTTGGGGATTTAGTTCTACTCCTTCTGTTTTTTGTTGGATCATAGCAATCAATAATTTATGTACCAATTTGTTCCACAGAGGAATTCCGGCATCCATCGACACCCCTGCCCCTAAAAAAAGAGTTACGTTTTGGCATCTATAAGCCTCTTTTAATAGTTCAATACGTTCTTTTCGAACTTCTTTTTGTTTGTCTGGATCAGATGAACTTGAAATAGCATCTTCTACCAAAGCCTTTTGGGGATTTACTAAATATCCGACATAATCCGGTTCATAACGAATTTTTTCAAATAAGTCATTATAATCCCATACAATTACATTGCACTTAGAGCATGATTGTGCCAATTCCTTGATTTCAAGTTTTTCTTCTTGGGATAATACAGAACCTAAAATAAGAAGAAGTTGTTCATTCTCTTTTAGTTCCTTAATGCTTTTTGGTATGATAGATTTATAAGAAAATTTATTTTTTGCATATTTTATTTCTACATATGTTCTCTTATTATCTTCTTCTATTCCCTGTGGAAGAACGGCATCATATTGAGCCTTTTCATTACTATGAAATAGAATAGATTTTCCGCATAGATTCATATGATCCCGTAAGCCTGATAACGCAAATCGTTTAAAAGCAGATGCTGATTCAATATTCGATAAATCGGCTGTCTGAAATGCTTCTAAATTCCATTGTCTTACCGCCTGTACAATTAATTTTTCATTTATGCTGTCTATATCGCCATCAAATGCATCCGTAAATGTCCAAACACCTCGTTTGGGGTTTTCGATTAAACCATATTTTTTTAAATATGTTCGCGCCCATGCCAAATGATATTCTAATTCCGTTCTGTTTCCTTCAGTCCCATGTGGCAGTTTTTGAACCTCTGGGGAAAGATTCATATATTCTATAGCTTTCATATCTAATGCGTCTATATTTGCAGTATTTCCTAATGCCTTGAGAGCACGTAAAATAGGTTTAAACATTGTGTCAAATGATGGCACTTCGCTTTTTATGTATTCGCTGTTCATATTTTTTATTTCCTCACTTTAGCAGTAATCAATATAAATATTATATCACGGTCAACAAATTTTTCCAATATAATAAAACAAATCCGAACACCTTTCCGATTAAGAAAGGGGTCGGATTTGCACTGTTTGTAAAAGCAGCATAAAAAAGGTATTTTTGGAGGCGAGATTTGAATGCTCACTCCCCCGAAAAAGGTTGGTAGTGAGCAAATCGGCGTAAATACGGCGCGTTTACAAACCGTTAACCGATGTGAACGGGATCTTTTTCGGAAAGGAGGAACAGTGGAGAGGATGACTGATTCTTTATGCAATAAAAAATCGGAACGGGCGTAACTCGTTCCGACGTGGTAGATCTGACGCTTTTCTCGTCAAACTGCTCCGGGGTTCGACCAGCGATGAAAATGTCTAAGCCGCACGAAAAAGATATTTTCGGCTTTTCGGCGGGGGATTCTGAACTCTCGTATCAAGCTTTGCTAAAAAGTAGTTGTTATATTCCTTTTAAATAAGTGATTAAACATCATATTTGACTTTTCGGTAAATTCTTTCGGCGTTGAAATATGGCTGTTTAATCCAACCTTATCCCAAGTTGCACACCATAACAAATATGGTTCTAATGGCAATTTATCCATGACTTTTAAGTGTATCCCGTCACGAATGAGTAATCCATCGGCGGCTATCTTTTCACTATCAAAATAAAGTCTGGCTCCAGTTTTATACGTCATATCTTGGTTCATCATTATTTTCTCATTCTGTTTTGATAAGACGACAATTTCGCCTGATATCGAACCGCTGGAAAACATAATAAAGTTACGAAAATCAAGGGGGTCTCCCAGTTCTTGTCCTATCGGTTTATCTTCCCAGATTAACTTCTCACGCTTTAAAACATTCCAGCTTTTTAGGAAACGATCTTTCTTGATACTTTCCCAATTTTCATATGTTGTACTATGTATCAAAACATCTGATTCATTTTCTCTTAGAAATGGATCATTATATTTGTGCTCTTTATATAATTGCCGTGCCTTATCTAAATCTTTTTGCCCAATAGATAGAAGGATATTTTTATGTCTTGATTCTTGAAACTGGATAAAATCACAAACGGACATTTCCCAACCGGTATAATTCTTACTTACCTTTACGGTATAAACACCAGAAATGCTATTTCCAATCATCGTTTGATAATCATCAGATTCTGTTAAGCAATACACAATCCAACGATCGTCATAAATCCGACCGGTTAAAGGATTTATTTCACTTTCCGTATAATGATCTATTCTATATAGCATCATCTCACACCCTTACGATACATGTCTACATTGTAGCGCATTAAATAAAAAACGACAAGCCGAAACTTGTCGTTTTCTTGTCAAGCGGCTATAAAAAAGATATTTTTGCGGTTTCGGCGGGCGGAACTGAACTCAAGTATATTTAGGCCGTTCCCAATTGCTCGATATACTCTATTTCAACTATCCCTTTACATTTCTCTTTATCGCTATTATGTATTCCTGTTACCTTACATTTCATGGGAGGTAACAGAACTTCACCGTCTTCGTTATGACATACAAACTGGTCTAATTCCAAAACATTACTACCGGCGGGAACAGTAATTTCATATCTATAAAAATTACAGTCTACCTCATCTTCTCTATACGGAATTAATGACGCTGATGATATTGTTTTTATACTGATTATATCATTTACAGTCAAATAAATCGATTTATATTGGTGAGAATACGGATAGGTATTATTCATTTTATTATTTTCATCGATCAAAGCCGTTCTGTAAAGCAAAATTTTGCTTTTTATCGGATGCATCGCTGTGAGAATATTATAAATATCTTTTCGAGCTGTTTCAATAATTTTATCTTTTGTCGACTTATCCAAATCTGTAATTAAACGTTTATTAAGAATTTTAAGCCATTTTACATCGTAATCACTTTCTATTTTACGTTGCCCATTTTTATATTCCTCTATTATGCCTTTATTATCCTTATATGCTGTTAACGCACTTTTCCAAAGGTCATTCATATTACCGACCAGTAAACTATTAATAATTGCAAAATCATTTCTGGTATAAAAACTAATTGTTTCTTCAAGCGCTGAAAAGGCTATGTCGTCCATATACTAACTCCACCTTTGTTGTAAAAACGAACTTAAAACTTCTTAATAAAATTATATCACACAAAAGCAAAAAGCACAACACAAGGGTTCAACCCTACAATGTTGTGCTTTTTTGTCTAAAAGCGTAAAGATTGATACAAATTAACGGCAGCCAGATTTTGTTGTATTTACAATATCGGTGTTCATTTACTTTCAAATATTGAATTCATAGATCTGTTAATCTATATTACCTTCAAATAATGTTCTCATTTCATCCAATTGTGCTCTTAGTTTCTTTTTTTCTTTAGAAGGCATTGAAACATCTAACGTTTCCATAGTATCAAGTACTTTACTTGTTTCTGTATAGAATTTATAAGCGCTCGCATTTAATCCCAAAATCCTTTGCTCTTGTTTTATCTTCTCACGGGAAGCAATTTCATCAATAATTTGTTTCACATAAGCTGATAACCTGCTTTTTGCTGAGTAGTTTGCTGGAGCATAAAAATTAATTCTATCATCATTAAATAGTTGATATACATTTTTACGTTGATCTTTCTCCGGATCAAAAACGCCAATTGAATATCCGCCCTTACTTTTTACTAAACGCATACAAGGTATATCTGTTGCGCTGTCACCGATATAAACTATATTTTCATAAGGGATGTACAGTTGATTATCTGAAACGCTATCATTGACACGTTCATCCCACTCTTCAAAAAAGCCTTTTGCAATTCTAAAGATAAATTGTGTTTTGTTTGTATAATTAACTGCTTAAGCAGGCCAAGAAGCTACACCATCAGTTGAATAAAGATAAGAGGAAGCATATATTCTCTTAAATTTATCTGCTATTACACTCCCCTCAATAATTTCCTTTAATCCAGAAGAAATAATATAGTGCTCGATATCAATATTCTTACGATTAGCATATGTATTTATTCGTTCAAACCATGTTTCTACACCTTTGTAAAGTGGAACTTTTGAACCGATTTCTTTAAAATATTCTTTACGTAGTGACTTTTCTTTGAATTCTGAATAACGAATTAATTCATACATCCAAGCAAGATTTTTATCCATAAGATTGTTTTGAGCTAAGTCATTAGATTCTTTCCAAAATACTGCTTTATCAATTTCAAAAGATGGAATCAATGTAAACGCTTGCATATCATCTGGGGAGAGCGTTTTATCAAAGTCATAACAAATTGCCATTTTCGGTCTTTCAGCTCGAATGCTGTCTATTTTTTGTTCGTACATATATGCACCCCTCTCTTTTCTCTACTAAACTAATTTATTTTCCTCAAACATCTTTGTTTCTATTTTACCATAAATCCCCATTGGTTTCAACATTCCTTACCTGAATGTTACAATACTCATATCCACATTCAGGAGGAAATATCTATGAAATATACCCCCGACCAAAAACGTGAGCTTGTCCTGCGCTATCAAAACGGTGAAAGCGTCTCCGACATCTGTACTCAAACCGGCATCGCCCGCAGCACCCTTTACTCTTGGCTTAAGCCCTACCAAACCACCATAACCGAAGCCGGTATGGTTATCACACCCAAAGAGTTCTCCGCTCTCAAAAAACGAGTGGAGAAGTTGGAAGGTATCATCCAAGTTTTGAAGTCTGTTGACTGCACGGTTTCTGCTCCGTTGCAAGACAAGCTCAAAGCGTTGGAGACTCTCTATGGCCAGTTTAGCGTACATACTCTCTGCGACGCATTAGAGGTTCCAAGAGGTACCTTTTACAATCATATACTCCGTAACAAGAAAGAAAACAAAAGCTATCAACTCCGCCGGACAGAGTTAAGCGAACAGATCCGCCAGATTTATGATGAGAGCGACCAAATTTATGGCGCGAAAAAAATCAGTTCCGTTTTGAAATCTCGTGGGGTGGCCACCAGCGATAAAATGGTTTCGGAACTGATGCAGGAGATGAATCTCGCCAGCATTCGGATAGGAGCCAAACGCCTCTATATGCGTTTCCATGCACAAAAGAAAACCGATAGACTGGGAAAACAGTTTTCCGCTTCTGCTCCCAATCAAATATGGGTCAGCGATGTCACCTACTTTGCCTATAACAAAAAGATGTACTATATCTGTGCCATCCTCGATCTCTATTCCCGTAAAGTAATTTCCTACAAGATTTCGCAGAAGCACAGCAGTCAGCTTATCACATCCACCTTTCGAGCAGCTTATGAAGAACGCAGGCCAGCGGAAGGTCTGATTTTCCATAGCGACCGAGGTACACAATACACTGCTTTTGCTTTTCAGAAACTGCTCAAAACACTTCATGTGGAGCAATCCTTTTCTCCTTCCGGCAAGCCATGTCATAATGCGGTTATGGAATCCTTTTTCGCCTCTCTAAAACGGGAGGAATTGTATCGAAGGAACTATCATTCGGTAGAAGAATTCAAAGAATGCGTCCGGAAATACATGGATTTCTATAATATGGAGCGTCCACATTCCACGCTGGGGTATCGAGCGCCAAACACCTATGAATCCTTGTATTATGATAGACAATCAGCGAAAGAAAAATAGACATGGGGGTTCAAAAGCTGTTTTTCACCGATTTATTCGGCGATTTTTGAATGTTTGCACATCTGAGTGATGGATATGGCTATATAAATAAAAAATGCCGAAACCCGCATGAATACTGGGTTTCAGCATAAACAACGACGGTATGAAACTTGGACATTCCAAAAAGAATGTTCAGGTCTCATACCGTCGTTTACATATACAGAGTTTACCAATGTATCAATCACGCGCCGTTGGTAATCCTCATCA